>CZKD01000103.1_pt1 | contig 166715 bp, 129 predicted proteins | sample 1122401 | NCBI WGS metagenome assembly CZKD01 (sample SAMEA3539301, study PRJEB10725) | soil metagenome | biome: tundra; feature: field; material: soil | place: USA | collected 2010-05 | depth 0.15 m
CTTAGGAGAGCTTTCTAACCTGCCCGATTGTCGGCAAGAACAGAGGAGCCTGCCGGGCCTTAGTCGCTTGCTCGAACGAGTACGCAATCTTGATCAAAACAGGTTCACTCCACGCGCGTCCAAAGAATGAAATCCCCACCGGCAAGCCCGACAGAAAGCCCGCGGTCACATTGATGTTCGGATAGCCCGCGACTGCTGCGGCGTTCGAACTGCCCCCCGCGACGTGATCGCCATTCACCAGATCGGTCAGCCACGCCGGGCCCCCCGTCGGAGCCACAATCGCATCGAGGTGATGCTTGTCCATGAGGGCATCGATGCCCTCGGTGCGCGCCAGTTGATGGTTCTTCGTCACCGCATCCACATATTCCTTGTCAGTCAAGGGTCCCTTGGATTGCGCTTTCACAAATAAGTCCTGGCCGAAGTAGGGCATCTCTTTTTGTCGATTTCGATCATTGAAATCAATGACGTCCTGTAACGTGCGGACGGGCGCGCCCGGGCCCAGCCGCGCTAGATAGGCATTGAGGTCGGCCTTCAGTTCGTACATGAACACCAACAACTCGCTCTCGTCGAACTTACCGAAGGTTTCAATATCTGCGGGATCGACCAGCGTCGCTCCCTGCTGCTTCAGTACGCCGAGCGATTGCTCCATCAGCGCGTCCACTGCCTCGCTGAATCCGAAATACTTTCTCGCAACGCCGATCCGTGCACCCTTGAGGCCATTCGGATCGCAGTACTGCGCATAGTCCGTCTGCGATTTTCCCGCGCTGCCTGCCGTCGCTGCGTCCTCGGGGTCGACCCCAGTCAACGCGCTCAGAAGAATCGCCGCATCGCGCACCGTGCGGCACATTGGGCCCGCGCCGTCCTGGCTATGCGAAATCGGAATGATGCTGCTGCGGCTGACCAGTCCAACCGTGGGCTTGATCCCGGCAAGCCCGTTCGACGACGACGGACAGACGATGGACCCGTCCGTCTCTGTCCCAATCCCCACCGCCGCAAGGTTCGCCGAAATGCCGGCGCCGGTGCCGGAACTCGATCCGCACGCATTGCGATCCAGCGCGTAAGGATTTTTCGTTAATCCGCCGCGCCCGCTCCACCCGCTGATCGAGTGGCTGGAGCGAATGTTCGCCCACTCGCTAAGATTGGTCTTGCCCAGAATCACCGCGCCTGCGGCGCGCAGCCTCTGTGCCACAAACGAATCCTTAGGCGGCTTCGACCCGACCATTGCCAGCGACCCGGCCGTGGTCATCATCTTGTCGGCGGTATCGATGTTGTCCTTGATCAGCACCGGAACGCCATGCAGCGGTCCCCGCGGACCCTTAGCCTTCCGTTCCTGATCGAGCGCATCGGCAATGGAGAGCGCGTCCGGATTCAGTTCAATGATCGTGTTTATGGCTGGCCCCTGCTTGTCGATCTCTTCAATTCGCGCGCGGTATTTCTCAACCAGCGACCGCGCCGTAAACTTGCCGGAATTCATCCCTTCCTGTAGTTCCGGGATCGTGATCTCCTCCAGTTCGAAGGCCTTGACCTCTGTGGCGGCGGACTCAGTTGTCGGAGTAATCGTTCTGCCTGCGCTAAGGGCCGGGAACAGGGCGGCAGTTCCACCAGTAGTCAGAGCGGCTTGCAGAAACTTGCGTCGTGAAGGAGCGGAGTCAGAGGATGGCATAGTCTCCCGGAGTCGAACAAGAATTGAACTACAGGCCGACTATTTAAACACGAACGATAGGACAAGTTCACGAGCCGTTAGCCCCGGTTGTGACGGCTTGGCAGGGATGATAAGCTAAGGTCGTTCCCCGGCTGAGCGGGAGTAGTTCAGCGGTAGAACGCCAGCTTCCCAAGCTGGATGTCACGGGTTCGATCCCCGTCTCCCGCTCCATTTTCCAAGCTTAGCGGCCTGGAGATTTCGCTTTATGTCACTTCACCGATGGCTGAAATCTTCGGCGCTCATCCCAGTGACGGTCGTCCTATGGCTTGCGCAAGTCTGTCTCGCGCAGGATGCCTCTGGCAGCCAGTCTTGGACCGCCAGCAGCCAGCAGGGAGACCTTGGCGGCAACGTCAATCCCACCCGTACCAGCGAAACTCACACCGAATCGAACGGTCGAATCGTCGACAAAACGTCGGTCGAAACTCTTGGCCCCGACGGGCGTTATGTGCCCTACTCCGAGACGGAAAAGGAGTCGGTCCGCGTCAACGATACGACGGTTCGCAACATCGAGCGGACATTCGCCCGAGGTCCCAATGGGGAAAGAACTCTGATCCAGGAAAGACAGGAGGAGTCTCGCAGCCTTCCCGGAGGCGAACAGAAAGTTGTCCGGACAACTTCCAGTCCTGATGTCAACGGCGCGCTGCAGGTGGTGCGGCGCGAGTTAGAGGATACCAAGCAGCCCAGTCCCGGCGTGCGCGAGACTCACACCACCGTCCTCGCTCCTGACGTTAACGGAGGTCTTACTCCTGCGGTACAGATCGAACAACGAGAGACGAAGACCAGCGACGGCACCATCGAATTCAAGAAATCCACCCTGCTCTCGGATGGGACTGGGCGCTGGCAGCTCAGCGAGGTTCGAGAGAGCACCACCAAACAGGAGAGCGACCGGGTGCGCAGCAAGGACGAGCGCGTGCTGCGGCCCAATTCGAATGGCAGTCTCGCCATCGTCGAGCGCACGGTCAGCAAGCAGACCGAAGCCGGCTCAGGGGAAAGACACGACACCAGCGACACGTACTCCACCAACGTTCCTGGTCAGGCAGGCGATGATCACCTGCAGCTCGTCCAGCGCGAGAGCACGGTTCGCCGCACCACCGCCACGGGCGCGCAGAGCACCACTCGGCAAGTCCAGCAGCCGAGTCCCGGCAATCCTAGCGACGGTCTACACCTCACGACGGAAACAATCGATATCGTGCGGCCGGGCTCGGGCGGCAACACCGACCAGACTCGCACCATTCTTACCACGGATTCCAATGGCCAGCTGGGTGAAGTCTGGATTGATACGGGCAAGACCGGCAATCCTTCCGCGATACAGGTCGACACCCGCACCTCCGCAAAGCCGAAGTAAGGTTCTTGCCAGGCTATGAATTGATATTCTCCAGCGCGGCGCACGTCCTCAAATGAACAATCCCGCAAAGGCAGCACAGGCGATGAGAACGGGCTCGGGTGCCCGACCGTACATCCTTCAACACCTTATTGCTATTCTCCATCTCCGACAGTGGCAATGGTTGTAAAGTGAAGGGGGTGATATGGCACGCATCCCCTTTCGGTGGAGAAATAAATGGAATGCCAGACCAAGGATGAACTTGAGCAACACCTGTCGGATATTCGCAGACTTGCAACCAGCCGTGCCCTTACGTCTGAGGAAAAGGACGCGGCGGCTCGGGCCGAGCGGTTTGCCATCGGCCTCCTGAGGGAGCACGATCAGTCGGGGCACCACGGCAAGAGATGCCCGTTCGCCACACGCTGTGAATGATCCACGAAGAAATAACCTACCGGTCAACTGGGATTGTCACGGTTGTGGCCTGCAAATGGACTCCGGATCACCAAGCCGGAACACCCAGCGACTGTCTAGGCTAATTACGGGCCGATTCCCCGACCTGGTCCAGTGTTAAGGGATTTTTCAACAGCCAGGAGCGTGGGCGGCGATTCTACGAGGTCCTATGCTCTCTGCGGGATTTGCTTCCGGCCAGTGGTTGCGAGACAGCGAATGCAGAAGTAAAGCGTAACTGCGAGTGCGAACAGGCCAACCACTGGCCATATATCCCAGTGAAACCCGGGAACTGGTTGGACCTTGAACTCGTGCCCGCGTGCGAAGACTTGAGCGAATGGGACAGGAGCAATAAAGAGGAAATAGAGCGGGAAACAGAGCACTGATGCAGCAAGCCCAATCGCGGCGGCAACTCGCGGGAACACAAACGTCAGGGCGATGGCGACGATGAAAAGAGCGGTTCCGATGTCCTCCATTGAGAGTAACGAACCCGTCAGCCATCCTCCGCTAAATTCCGTTCCGTCATAACCGCTGGTGACTTGCCACGCCAGGGAGGCGCAGAGAAGAAAGCTGCCAGCCTGGCACACCTGCAGGATGTCGGGCTTCTTCAAGCTCAAAGTTCCTCCACCTACGCCTATACTTGCAAGTTCAACCGTGCCGTACAAGATAACTTCTGTTATCAGGCATTACGCCAAAGTGCCCGCGAGTCCACCAAAAGGTGTCTACGCGCCTTCAATTTGGCGGCATGATACAAACGTAATTCACCAGCGCGCCATAGGGGAATGGCGCACCATAGCGCTAGACCCCTGCGTCGCCGGACCTGCCTTCTGACTTATCAGCACAATTAAGTTGCGTATCGCGATGCCGAGGGCCACTTAAGTGCATCGGATGGGGACCTACACGCCGCCCAGGAGGGAGCACATGACCAATCCAACGACGGATCCAGCCGCTTACACAGATCAGGAGTTGAAGCAGGCTCTGGCTCGCGTGCTAGCGCTCGCTCGTAGTGAAAGGCTGAACGACGCCGAAGTGCAGAACTTCTGGCAGCTCTACGAAGAGATTGTGCGGCGGCGAGCGGCAGCAGGAACCGCCGCGTAGCGCCTAGATGGTACTCCTAGCAGGATTCACTGGTTCAAACAAAGGCGCTTGGCCCTAACATTTAAGTTAGGTCAGGGCAGAACCAGCAGTTGGTTCGAATGCAGGCATCCTCACGCAAAGGGAACGAAATCGGTCAAAAGGGTCAATGCGTGCAATCGCGATAATGAGATGGTCCGCCGTCGAGAGAGCCAACGGAGTAATGATTGGGTTGGCAAAAAGCCAGACGGAGGATCATCGCCATGCAGATTAAGTCCATGGGTTCGATTTAGGTAAGACCACCTTCCACCTTCATTGCACTGGGAAACCGTTCCCAGGTGTGGTAATCCGCAAGAAGTTCTCACGTTCACAGCTACTGGAGTACACGGCCAATCTGCCTTCATCGTTGATCGGGATGGAGGCGGGAGACGAGGGTGACGGTTGGCGCGGCGGTCACGCTGAAAAAAAAAGGCAGCGAGCGTGAGCTCGCTGCCTTTCCTGGCGCACATCCTCCCCCGAAGTGTACGCCTGACTGAAACTTACTGGTTGAGCGGGTTGAAGGCCAGGACACCCGCTTCGGTTCCGGAGCAAACGCCGGCTGGGTCGACGCGAACCACTGCATCTTCCTCAGCGCAGAAGCCGCGGATGCCGGTCTGGTTGACGGAGAGCGGAATAGCCTTCACCGTGTATCCAGAGTTGACGCCACCCACAACCGTGCCGGCACCAGTGACGAACGAGTAGCCGCTCTTGCCGCCGCCCGCCGGGTTGCCGTTGTTGGAGAGCACGGAGTCAATCAAGCAAGCTGTGGTCGAGCTGGGTGTGCAAGCCGCGCCCAACGCGCCGCCCAGGTTGGTGAGGGCCGGAGCATAGCCGACCGTCGGATAAGCCGTCTGGTAGGTGACTTCGCCAGTGGTGATGGTACGGATCGAGGCGACAGCAGACGACTCGTTGGCCGCCATGCGGGCGCGCAGCAAGTTCGGAATCGCGATGGCTGCAATGATCAGGATGATAGCCACCACGATCAGCAGCTCGATCAGTGAGAAACCCTTTTGTTTCCGCATCTCTAGTTTTCCTCTCGTTAGGTCTTTTTGGTTTTGAAATCTGCTGGTCACGAATGACGCAGTCGTGAGGGTAATTGCACCCGTCTCGCCAAAAGCCGGGGGCCGGCAGTTACCTCGGAGTGTGAGGCAAGTCCTGTATTATCAATAGCAATACAACCTATCTCTCTAGCCTGACAGTTTTTTGAACGTGAGGTTAACAAAACTCCGCAAGACCAATTGTCAAATATTGTCAATTTGGGACGGTGCCGAAAGGGCATTTGCAGAGAGAAAGATGGTCAGGCCGGATACGGGAAATGAGCCAGTTCTGTTTGGGGGGCAGGTCAGGCCGAGATGTCGAGGAAAGCGCTGCCGAGCTTTGCTCGGCCCGTCCGGGTCAAAGACCCGGACCCACACCTGGTTGCCTACATGCTGCGTCTGAATCAGTGTCCAGCGGAGGCCTTGGAGGAGAGGTTCGGCTGGGCGGAGGCCGGGGAGGCTGCTGACGCAGCTACCGCGGACGGAGCGGGCTGGGGATCGGCCAGGGGAGCGGAAGCGGGCTGTTTGGCGCAGAGTTCGATGACTTCGGAAATGCGCTGGCTTTCGTGCTGCTTGGCCATCTGCCAGTTGCGCAGGGCCTCTTTCTCGCGGGCAACTTCGTCGAGGTTTTGCTTGATGCGCTCGGCGTAGTGGGCGGTGACGCGGTCCATTTCCGCCTGGATCTTGGTGTTCTCCTGGGCCTTGCGGGCTTCGAATTCCTCGAGTTGTTTCTGCTGGCCGGCTTCGTAGGAGTTGAGGGCCTGCTGGCGATGGGTGGCGTCCTTGAGCAGATCGTCGGGCGAGGTTCCTGCGGCGTCGAGGGCCATGATTACGGAGGCGCGCTTGATATCTTTTGACAACTCGCGGATGCGGTCGCTGTTGAGCATGTCGACGACCTTGTGGACACCGTATCCGGAGCGCGGGGTGAGGATTCCTGCGGCGTGGTAAATGTCGTCGTAGGAGAGCAGGCTGGATTGGGAGCCGGTCAGGCTTTCCGCGGGATGGGGCTGCGATTTGTTCACTGGAGTCTCCATGTTGATGGCTTTCTCGGGCCCGCTGGTGGCGTCTTGCTGGCGGCGCCAGAAATTGGGAAAGAAACTTTTCGGTAGCATAACCTTCCTTTCGTGAGGAGGGGGAGGGGCTTCGGGTGGAGATGAGCTGCGCGGAACGGGGGAGCTTCGCGGGCTGACTGCCGGAGAATCGACTGCGGGGGCAGCAACTGGCGGGTCAGCGGTTCTTGCCGGAGTGGGCGCGACTGGAGCAGGCTCGGCTTTGGCGGAGGGCGCAGCGGATTTGGGCTGCGCGGATTCGCGTTGCGCCGGAGCGGGCGGGAGTTTCGCGGCTGCGGGAGCGTCCTTGGGTGCGGAGCGGGCGGGCTCGGCGGATGCGGCCGCTAGCTGGGAAGGGGGCGCGTCGTAGGGCGGAGTACTGGCGATGGTGCCGGTGGGATCGCGTCGAACCCCCAGAAGAAATTCGCGTCCATCGCGGCGGCAGTTTCTCGCAACCGCGGAGAAATTTTCGCGGTGCCACTTCACGGTGAGCCGGGAGCCGATGGTGATGGGCGTCTTGAGTCGAAGGCACGCGCCGGAGAGGGAAGTGTCTTCCAGGGTAGCGGCAGAGCGAAGCGGCTTGCCCGTCGGGTCGTCCCACCAGACTTCGGCTACTGCCCACAAGGCCGTCCTCGGTTCGATGATAGGGCCGTCCATGCCATGTGTATCGGCGGGGGAGGAGAGGAGTTTAGTTACGGGAGGCTAAGGGTGGGGCCTGCTTACAAGGGATATTGTTTCGTGATCAAAACGGCACCGTTTCCCAAGACGGGGACGGCGAGAGGCAGCCGAGCTTTGCTCGGCCTGTCCAAGTCAAAGACCCGGACCCACACAAGGGCCCGGACCCACACGAGCATCAGGTAAACAGGCGCATGAAGCCGGTGGCGGGGAGGTCGGGGGAGAGGAAGTGGGAATCTTTGAAACCGGCGGCGCGGGTGAGGGCTTCGGCAGCGAGGTATCCGCTGCGGACGGCGCCTTCCATGGTGGCGGGCCAACCGGTGGCGGTCCAGTCTCCGGCGAGAAAGACGCGCGGCCAGGCTGTAATGGGGGTGGGACGGTGGGTGTCGATTCCGGGGCGCGGGGAGTAGGTGGCGTTGACTTCTTTGATGACGGCGGATTTCACGAGATTGGCTTGGCGCGCGGCGGGGAAGAATTCGCGGACTTCGGCGAGGGCGAGGTCAACGATTTCGGAGCGGGATTTGTCGATCAGAGTTTTCGAGGAGCTGACGACGAGCTCGATGTAGCTGCCGGTTGGCGCTCCGTCGGCGGCTTGTGTGCGAATCGGCTGCAGCCGCGATTTGTGGAACATCCACTGGATGGTGCGGTCGAGGAGGACGGCGTGGTCGAGGTCGGAGATCTGGCGGTCGAACCAGAGGTGAATGCCGGTGATGGGCGCGGTTTCGAAGTGGCTGAGTTGCTCGCGGATGGGCGTGCTCTCGGGGGATTCGGGAAGAACTTTGTCTAGCGCGTCGAAGGGAAGGGCCAGGATTAGGAAGTCAAAATCCCCACCCTGTCCCTGCAAACTACGCAGGGACAAGGGTGGGGCACCCTCTTCATTCTGACGATTTTCTTGCTGGTTTCGGAGTTGCAGTTGGACGCGAGAGGCGTCCGCCGTGAAACCTTCTATTGGTTGACGAAAGTGCAGCACGCCACCGCGTGCACGGATGTAGTCGCCGGCTTTGTTGTAGAGGTCGGTGAGGGGGACTGTGGGCACGCCCATTTCGCGGGCGGCGGGGGACTTCATGGACTCGCGGACAACCTGCGCAGCGGCCGAGACTGAGATCAGGTCGAGTTCTTCGCTGAGGGCGCTGACCAGGATTGGATTCCAAAAGCGGTGGATCGCATTCTGGGTTTGACCGTGCCGGTCGAGCCATTCCTGAAATGATTTGCCGTTGTCGCGTTGTACGGTGAGAGTCAAGGGAACCAAGGCGCGCGCGATTGCCAGTTTGTCGGCTGCGTTGAGGAACGGGAAATTGAAGAACGATGGCGCGGTGTGGAGCGGCGCGGGGAGCGGGGAAGACTTCATGACCGAGGTGCGGCCGCCGGGCTCGATGAAGGTCATTTCGTCGTACCAGCGGATTTGGTCGGCTACGCCGATGCGGTGGTAGAACTCCAGGAGATTGGTGCAGACGCGAAAGAGGACGTGCTGGCAGTTGTCGACGACTTCTCCGGTGCCGGGATGTTCCCAGGAGGAAGCGCGGCCTCCGAGGAAGGGACGCTTCTCGAAGAGGGTGACGCGGAAGCCCTTGTCGGATAGGGCGCAGGCGGCGGCGAGTCCCGCGAGACCGCCTCCGGCGATGGCGACTGTGGGTTGGGGAGTGGGGGACATTCTTAGTTCGCAGTCAACGTCCCACCCTCTTTCGCAGAGAACGCGAAAGAAGGATGGGGCACCCAGTGCGGAAAATCCCCACTTCTCGCGCAAAGAGCGCGCGAGAAATAGGGCACCCGATTTCGGGATCACAAGGAAACTCTATCAACCCCCGGTTCATGTGAGGCGCTTGAAGAAACCTTTCCCGAGGATGCGGAGCTTTTCTGAGGTGCTGAGGGCGACTTTGGCGGTGAAGACGTCGTATTGCTTTTCGGCGATTCTCTCGAGCAAACGGCGGTAGATGGACACCAGGACCCACAATGCGGGCCGGCTGTCTTCGGAGACATAGGGAATCAGTTCTTCGCCGGAAGCGTAAAACTCGCGGGCGCGATCGGCTTCGAGCGCGAGCACGGGGCGGAAGCGCGCGGGATCTGGCGTTGCGAGAAGCTCCGAGGCGGAGAGGTTGAACTTCGCGAGGTCTTCTTCCGGGAGATAGATCCGGCCCATGGCGGCGTCTTCTTTCACGTCGCGGATGATGTTGGTGAGCTGGAAGGCAAGACCGCAGCGCTCGGCGAGGGACTCGGCGGCGGGGTCGCGGTATCCGAAGACGTGAATGCAGACCAGGCCAACGACGGATGCAACGCGATAGCAGTATAGGCGGAGGTCTTCGAAAGTTTTGTACTGGATGGTGAGGCCAGGGGCGCTGGTGGTTTGCGCGGAGGCTTCGGCTTCTTCCACGTCCATGGCAGTGCCGGTAGCGAGTTCGTCGAGTAGCCCGGCAGGAATGGAGAAGCGGCGCTGGGCGTCGGTCAGGGCGAGCAGGATGGCGTCGTCGGTAGGTTCGCCTTGCTGGGCGCGGTGCAGAGCGTCGAGCCAAATGTCGAGCTTCTGGCGGCGATCGGGAAGGCTGAGTGCGGGATCGTCAGCGATGTCGTCGCAGCGGCGCATGAAGGCGTAGACGGCGCAGAGCGCTTCGCGCTTGCGGCGCGGAAGGACGAGAAATGCGTAGTAGAAATTCTTGGCCGCGGTGCGGGTGATGCCTTTGCAGACGGAATACGCCATGACGAGCTGGGGCGGAGCAGGAGTCCAGGGGATGGGGACCTGCTGGGTGCCGGCGCTCATATTTGTCTAACCCCCAAACCGGCCTTGCCTCTTGGGAAGAGTTTCCCTAGTGCGGCGCGAGCGACTAATGCGAGTTTGCGGGGCTTCGAAATGGAAGGACGATTTCCGAGAATGGCGTAGTGCTGCTTTTCGATGGCGTTGAGAATTTCCAGGCCGCCGCGGCTGAAGAGATCGAGATCGATGGCCAGTTCACGATCGACTTTGCTGATCAGGGGCAGGCCCTTGCGAAACCAATCGCGGGCGCGCTCGACTTCGAACTTCATCATGGAGCAGAAGGCGGGGGGGTTCTGGTCATTGGCGATTTCGGTTTCGGTCACGTTGAAGAGGTGAAGGTCTTCGAGCGGGAGATAGATGCGTCCCTTGGCATAGTCGGTGGTGACGTCTTGCCAGAAGTTGGCGAGTTGCAGGGCGGTGCAGGTGAAGTCGGAGAGTTGTTGACGCTCGGGATCGCGGTATCCGCAGAGGTAGAGGACGAGATGACCGACGGGATTTGCGGAATATTTGCAGTAGGCCAGCAGGTCGTCGAACGATTCGAAGCGGGTGACGGTTTGATCCTGGCGGAAGGCGATGAGAAGGTCAGAGAACTCGTGCTTGGGAATGTCGAACTGGCGCACGGTCTCGGAGAGGGCCACGAATACGGGATGCTTCGGAGAGCCGTCGTAGCAGGCGTCGAGTTCGTGCTGCCACTGATCTAAGAGTTCGAGCGAGGCCGCAGTGTCGCCGACTTCGTCGCCCAAGTCGTCGGAGATGCGGCAGTAGGCGTAGACGTTAAAGAAATGCTGGCGCAGGCGGCGGGGCAGGAACCAGCTGGCGACGGAGAAATTTTCGTAGTGGGTGCGGGCGAGGCGAGCGCAGTATTCGCGGGCTTCGGCGAGCGTGGGTGCGGTGGCGGGGATGGCGTAGTGTGCGGGCAGGCGGGACCAGCCGAGGGCGGCGGGTGTGGCGAGCGGCCGAGTTTGAGCGGCGGTTGGAGTCACAAAATGTTTCGCGACATCGGCACGAAGTTTCATCCAGCTGACGTCGCCGTTTCTTTCGCCCCTTCGGAAGCCTCAGGGCAAGCTGTGGGCTGCATTCTTTCGCCGCTCCGCCGCTGGGTTCGCGCAGTCTCGCGAGAATTCCCGCCGACGCTACCGGCAGCACAGGCGTTGCAGGGATCCTTCGACTGCGTAACTGGTTCGCATTCGCGAACAGCTACTTCGCTCAGGATGACAAATCTTATGAACCTAGTCGACACGACTGAAGTCGTGTCCTTCCCAACCTCGCCGAATCAGTGGCCGGGGATGATTGCGGTTTTGATGTCGCCTCCGCGGTTCAGCATGTGCCGGAGAACCTGTTGCAGGCGCGACAGCGGCGCCTCCCCGGTGATGTAGTCGGTGGGGCGAATTTTCTTGGCCGCGATCAATCCGAAGGCCCGGCGAACTGTTTCCGGCGTGTGGTGGAACGTGGCCTTTAGAGTAATTTCTGAGTAGTGCAGGCGGTTGGTTTCGAGCTGCACTTTGGTCCCATTGGCACAGCCGCCGAAGAAGTTGACGGTGCCGCCTTTGCGGACCATGTCGACGGCCCACTCCCACGCTTCCGGCTTGCCAACGGCTTCGATCACGACGTCGCAACCGCGCTTCTGCGGAGAAAGTGCGCGGACGGCGTCGACTACGTTGGTCACCTTTGTCGTCTGGATGATTTCGTGTGCGCCCATGTGCTTGGCGGCTTCGACCTGGCCGTCGCGCTTGACCACGGAAATCACGTTGCAGCCGATAGCGCGGGCGACCTGGACGAACATGAGGCCGATGGGGCCTCCGCCGAGAATGGTGACGGTGTCGCCGATTTCCACGCCGGTTTCATGCAGTCCGCGCAGGACGCAGGCCAGAGGCTCGGTCATGGCCGCCTCTTCGACGCTAACGCCGGGCGGGATGATCAGCATGTTGGCTTCAACGATGCGTTTCGGGACGCGAATGTATTCGGCGTAGGCTCCATTGTTGAAGAGGAGATCTTCGCAGAGGTTCTCCTGATGCTTGGAGCAGTAAAAGCACATCTGGCAGGGGGCGGAGTTGAGGGCAACGACGCGCATGCCCTTCTTGAAGCCGTTGACCCCGGCGCCGACTTCCTCGATGACTCCGGCCAATTCGTGGCCGAACAGAGCAGGGGGGACGATCATGCGGGCGTGATAGCCGCGCTGGTATACCTTGAGATCGGTGCCGCAGGTCAATGCGACTTGGACTTTGACCAGAACCTCGCCGTCACCCACGCGAGGGATGGGGACTTTTTCAATCTTAAGGTCTTCTTTGCCGTACAAGACGGCGGCGGTCATTTTTCCGTTCACTGCTGGCTTCCTTCCCAAGTACTGCTAACCACAGGGGCTAAAGCCCCGCTGATTTGTTGCCCTTAACGGCACGACTAAAGTCGTGCCCTTCCACTAACCGAGCCACGAACTGCCGGGCTGAATCATGATCTTCATTGACGAAGGTTGCGGATGGGCGGCCAGATCCAGGGCTTGCGGGCTCTCGGAGAGCGGGAAGCGGTGGCTGACCAGCCGTTCCAGATCCATCACACGGTTCATGACAAAACGGATCGACTCGTCCTGCAAGTCGACCGATGCACTATAGGACCCCACCAAGGCTTTCTCATCGACACAGACGGCTGCAGGATCGATCAAGGCCTCTCCGTGCTGCGTTTGTGCAAACAGCAATACCCGGCCACCGGGACGGGCCGCATCCATCGCGGTGCGAATAAGGGAGTTGCCGCCAACCGCGAGAATTACCGCATCGGCGCCGCGCCCCTGAGTCAACTCGCGGACACGATCAACTACATTTGCCTGCGATGCATCAATTGTAAGCTCTAACCCGAAACTTGATCCTATTCTAAGCCTCTCCGGATACAAATCGGAAGTAATTAAGGTGGCGCCGGCCTGCCTGACTAGCACACTCAATATGATGCCAATGGGACCTTGACCGATGGCCAGAACGGTTTCGCCCCGGCGGAGGCGCAAAGCCTCGATCCCCTTCATACAGGTGTTGACCGGTTCGACGAAGCAGGCCTGCTCGAAGGAAACGGCGTCTGGGATGCGGACGGTGCCATGTTCGACAATCCAGTCCATGACCCGGACGTATTCGGCGAAACCCCCGCCGGACGGCTCGAATCCGGCGGTGCAGCCGACTTTCTTGTAGGTGGAGCACTGGGCGAATGTCTTGTTCTGGCAGTAAAAGCAATGGCGACAAGGAATGTGGTGGAAGACCATGACGCGGTCACCGGGACGGTACGTCTGGACGGCCTCGCCTACCGCGGCGACAACGCCGGAGGTCTCGTGTCCGAAGATGCGGGGGGCGGAATGGGAGCCGGTGAAAATTTTTTTGAGGTCGGTTCCGCAAACGCCGCAGGAGTGAACGCGGACGAGCAGCTCGCCGGCGCCGATCTTGGGGACGGGGACGGTTTCCAGGCGGACATCGTTTACACCGCGGTAGACCGCAGCTTGCATGGTCGCGGGGATCGAATCCTGGAGAGTTTCGACCGAGTACTGTCCGGCAATGGCCATGAGATGTGTTAGATGATGGTAGGGGTAGGTTCGTTTCAAATCAAGGGGATGGGGGCCGCGTTGGTAACGGGCGGGAGGCTTTCGTGCGGTAGCGTACGGTCGGCGACCGAGGTAGGGGACGGGTCCGCGGGCGAGACGCCCCCGGGACAGCCGGCAGGATGCCGGCGCTACTTATGAGCATTCGTGCTATGCTGCGCAAAACTTCGGGAATCCAGGATTAACCGTGCTGATTGAAATGCGGCTCGAGAACTATGCGGTGATCGACCACCTGGTGGTGGAGTTCGGGCAGGGGCTGAACCTGCTGACGGGCGAGACCGGGGCGGGGAAGTCGATCCTGGTGGATGCGCTGGCTCTGCTGCTGGGCGACAAGGCTTCGAGCGATGTGATTCGTGCGGGAGCGCAGCGCGCCGTGGTGTCGGCGGTGTTTGAGGTCGAGGGTGCGGCGGAGAAACCACTGGTGGGAATTCTGGAGGCTAACGGGTTGGACGAGTCCGATGACGGGACTTTGATTCTGCGGCGGGAAATTGCGGCCGGGGGGAAGGGGCGCGTGTTCGTGAACAACCAGCCGGCGACCGTGGCTGTCTTGCGGCTGCTGGCGCCGCATCTGGCGACCATCCATGCGCAGAACGAATCACTTTTGTCGTTTGACGGCCCGGCGCGGCTGGAGTTGCTGGACGCGTTTGCCGGCAGCCAGCTTGAGTCCGTGGAGACGACGTACGCGGCGTGGAAAGAAATTCGCACTCGCATTGAAGAACTGGAGCAGGGAGAGCAGGACCGGTTGCGGCTGGTCGATCTGTGGATTTTCCAGAAGCGTGAAATTGAAGAGGGGCGGCTGCAAAGTGGAGAAGATGAGCGGCTCGAGGGCGAGAAGCGAGTCCTCGCTAACGCGGAAAGAATTTACAACGCGGCGATGAACGCGTTTGATCTGCTGTATGAGGGGAACGGCTCGACGGCATCGTCGCTGCGGGCGGCGCAAAAGCAGATCGAGGAGTTGGTTCGATACGAGCCCAAGTTTCAGGAGGCGCTGGCGGCGCTGGAGACGGCGCGCATCAGCGTGGAGGATGTGGGAGCGAGCGTGCGGGATTATGCGGGAGGAATTCATGCGTCGCCGGAGCACCTGGCGCAGGTGGAGGACCGGCTCGCACTGCTCGATCGATTGAAGCGCAAGTATGGTCCGACTCTGGATGAGGTGATTCAGTTCGGGGTGGACGTGTCGCGGAAATTGTCAGAGGTGGAGAACAAAGACGAAATCTTGCGGGGATTGCGGGCGGAGTTGGCGAAGGCGGCTGGGGAATATCTGCGGGCGGCGAGGGCGCTGTCGAAGAAGCGTGCGGAGGCGGCGCGGCGGCTGGAGAAACTCGTGGAGGCGGAGATTAACGATCTGGCCATGAAGTCGGCGTTTCGGATTGAGATGACGAGTTCGGAGGAAGAAGGGAACTGGACGGGATCGGGCATCGATCAGGTGGTGTACATGATTTCGACGAATCCGGGAGAGCCGTTGCGGCAACTGGAACACATTGCTTCGGGAGGAGAGTTGTCGCGGGTGATGCTTGCGCTGAAGGCGAGTGTGGAGGCGGGGGCGCGTGAAAGAGTCAAAACCCCCGCCCTGTCGCAAAAAGCGCGACAAGGACGGGGCACCCAGAGAACTTTGGTGTTTGATGAGATTGACACTGGGATCGGGGGACGGGCGGCGGAGGCGGTGGGGAAGAAGCTCAAGTCGCTGGCGCGATCGAATCAGGTTTTGTGTGTGACGCATCTGCCGCAGATTGCGACTTTTGGCGATCATCATTATGTCATCGAGAAAAAGGAATCGGGCGGGCGTACACGGACGAGCATTCGCGCGGTAACGGGCGAGGAGCGCACCGAAGAGGTCGCGCGCATGCTGAGTGGGGCGAAGCTGACTGAGACTTCCCGCAAGCATGCCGAGCAGATGATTAAAGCGAACGCGTGAGGCGGAGTTCCTTCCGGGGTTGTTGATGAGATGATTCGCGCTAGCGGGTGATGATCAGGTCGTTTGAGGCGCGGCTGTCGGCCAGGGTGGTATTGGCAGCGCCGTCGGCTACCTTGATGTTGAAGTTGACGGTGATCTTGGCCTTGGTTTCGACGGGCTGACCGTCTTGCAGGACCGGCTTGAAGCGCCACTCCAGTACCGCTTGCCGGGCCGCCGAGGAGAGGATGGCGGGACCGCTCAGCACGCGGAGATTCTGAATCACGCCGTCGGTGCCAATCAAGGCTTGCAGCACTACGGATCCCTGAACATTCATGTGCTGCGCCAGTGCCGGATAGGTCGCACTCGCGCGGGTGGCTTCGACGGACATAGGCTCGTGCTGGGCTGCGTTGGTGGCTGCCGCAATGGCAGGTTGCGCCGCGGCGGCCGTCGACGGGTGGGTGATTTCCAACTTCGCTGCGTTGGTGCCAGGGTGAATCCTGCTGTGCGCGTCGCCGGCGATTACTTCCACGTCCAGCGGAGGCAGCACGGTGCGGGTGACGGCGGGTGCGTCCGCGGACTTCGCCTCAGAGGAGGCCTTGGCGGCCGGGATGCGAGCTTTTGCGGTGTTGGACTTTGCCGGCGCGGCGACTGCGGGGACCGGGGTGGCTACCGTCTTCGAAGCTACGGCAGGCGTGGGCCCATCGGATTCCAGCAGGGATTGATCAGAGCCGAACCAGAACTCCTGGTCTTTCAGGACGACCGCGACGAGAGCAACGACCAGGAGAACGAGCGCCAGCAGAAGTCTGCTGCGTTGCGGATTGGTAGAGGCCGCTCGGGTCTTAGAGTTGCCTACCATCGGTCTGGTCTTAGGCTCTTGCATGGTCGCTGACCTGGGAAGTCTCGCGATGACATTAATATGTTGCGTCAGATCGACTGTGATCACAATGGCACGGGGAGGGGGGTTGGTGGCACGAGGGGGCCATGCCGAAAAAATGGTTCTGCAATGGGAAAAGTGTGATCCGGAGAGGATCCCTTTGTGATGTCCGTCACTGAGCAGGCAAGATCCTTCAGCTATAGGCAGAAGGATGAGCCCACAAAATGTGAAGGATCGGGAGGCGTGGCTGCAGGGGACCTCGGCTCGGTGCGAGGACGTGGCAGCGAATGGGCTGACTCCGTGGCGGCTTGTCCTGTTGGGAGCGCCGGGAGTCGGCAAAGGTACCCAGGCTGACTTGTTAAACCAGCGGCTGGGGGCCTGTCATCTCTCGACGGGCGACGTTTTCCGCGCCGCGAGCAGCCGGAGCGAGTGCGAGCAGAGCCCGGCCATGAAGGAGGCTCTGGGATACATGCGCCGCGGGGCCCTGGTGCCCGATTCGACGGTGTGGGATATGGTGCGGGAGCGGGCGAGTTGCCTGCGCTGCGGGGGAGGGTTCATCCTTGACGGATTTCCGCGCACGCTGGGGCAGGCTGAGTCGCTGAAGGGGTTGCTGGATAGCGAGGGGATCGCGCTTACGGCGGTGGTGAATTATGAACTGCCGACGAGCGAAATCGTCGCCCGGATCGGCGGCCGCCGCACTTGCGAGAAATGCAAGGCGGTGTTTCATGTGACCGAACGGCCTCCGAAAGTCGCCGGCCGGTGCGATCACTGTGACGGAAGGTTGTTTCAGCGGGAAGATGACCGGCCGGAATCGATCCAGGTGCGGCTGGAAGCTTATGATCGCAGCACGGCGCCACTGATTGATTTCTATCAGAAGGCTGGATTGCTGGTTCGGGTCGCCGCCAGCGGAGTGCCGGGCGAAATTCTGGAAATCACGCTTACGGATCTCAAGTCGCGGCGAGCGGCGCAACTGGCGGCCTGACGCGTTCGAATTTGATCCTCCGGGCGGAGGATTCCAAAAGAAAATGTTATCGGTCGCGCCAGTCGACCGGATGGCCCCTCCCAGTTCAGGGTCCAGATTTCCCCGTTCACTGCTAATCCCAGCGCTTTCTGTGGCTTACGTTGACCATCCCGGTACTTTCCGGTAGTTTATTGGTATCGCCACAATGGGGATCGTGTACCCTGAAGGTACGGGTTTTGTGGCAGTTCTTGCATCTTAAAGACTGAGAGCAGATTCCTCGCTTCGCTCGGAATGACAGACCAGAGGGAGTTTTCTGGAATGACAACCGGAGCGCGACTGGGGATTTGAGGAGCGGGCTTACATTGTGTCTGGACTTCTAGCGAAAAACGACGGAAAGACTTTATTGCTGCTCAAGCCGAGGGGGTTCTGCGCGGGGGTAGTGCGGGCGATTGACGTGGTCCGCATTGCTCTGGAGGCGTTTGGGCCGCCGATTTATGTGCGCAAGGAGATCGTCCACAACAGCTTTGTGGTCGAGGAACTGCGCGGCAAGGGCGCGATTTTCGTCGACAGTGAGGACGAAGTGCCGAACGGCGAGCGCATTATTTATAGCGCGCACGGAGTTTCGCCCGAGGTGCGGGAGCACAGCGCGAAACGCGGGCTGCGCGTGATTGATGCGACGTGTCCCCTGGTGACCAAGGTTCACGTGGAAGCGGCGAAGTTTGCTAAAGAAGGATTCTCGCTCATCCTGATTGGCCATAAGGATCACGATGAGGTGATTGGGACGCTGGGCGAGGCTCCTCTGGTGACGCAGGTGGTGGGGTCGCCGGAGCAGGTGAAGTCGCTCAAGGTGCCGGATCCGGACCGCGTGGCGTACTTAACGCAGACGACTTTGAGTCTCGATGAGACCAAAGACATTATCGCGGCGCTGAAGAAGAAATTCCCCAACATCAAGGGGCCGGCGGCGCAGGATATTTGCTACGCGACGGAAAACCGGCAGGTCGCGGTGAAGCAGGTGGCGTCCGAGGCGGACTTGCTGCTGGTGGTGGGATCGGAAAACAGTTCAAATTCGAACCGATTGGTCGAAGTGGCGCGCAACCTGGGCACGAATGCGCATCTCATTGATAGCTGCAACGACATTGAGCCCGAATGGTTGAAGGGTGTGAAGACGATTGCACTGACCGCCGGGGCCTCGGCGCCGGAGCACCTGGTCGAAGAGACCGTGATGTTTTTGCGTGACAAGGGGTTTGACAACATGCAGGAACTCGAAGTGATGCCGGAGAACGTGCGCTTCGGGCTTCCGCCGGAGATTGTGGAGGCGATCGCCGCCGCTCCGGCCAACGCAAGTGCGGATTAATGGAGCCGCCAACCGATGAATATTGACTCCCCCGATGCTCATTTAGCCTCCTCTTCCATAGGTTCAAATCCCCAGCTTCGCTTCGGAAAAATTGAAGGTTTGGGCGCCCGTGTGGGCGCGGCGGTCGCGGCTGCGCGGAAGTTTCTGTTCTCGCAGCAGCATGAAGAGGGGTATTGGTGCGGGGAACTCGAAGCGGACACTACGCTCGAGTCGGATTACATCTTACTGCACACGCTGCTGGGAACCGGGAACCAGGAGCGGTTCCAGAAGTGCGCGAACTGGATTCTGCGGCATCAGAATGAAGATGGCGGCTGGAGCATTTATGCGGCTGGGCCATCCAACATCAGCGCTTCGGTGAAGGCGTATTTCGGGCTGAAGATGGCGGGATATACGGCGGACCATCCGGCGATGGAACGCGCCCGCAAGAAGATTCTGGAGATGGGCGGCGTCACCGAGGTCAATACATTTACCAAGATCTATCTGTGTTTCTTTGGGCAGTATGACTACGACGCGGTTCCGGCGATTCCGCCGGAGATCGTGCTGTTTCCGAACTGGTTCTGGTTCAATATCTACGAGATTTCTTCGTGGTCGCGCGCCATTCTGGTGCCGCTGTCGATCTGCTACGCCAAGAAGCCGTTCAAGAAGATTCCGCGCGAGATGGGCGTGGAAGAGTTATTCGTGGGCGGGATGCAGAAGTCCCGGATGCACCTGCATTGGGCGAAGAAGCTGGTGTCGTGGCGGAACTTCTTCCTAGTGCTCGATCGTATGACGCACTGGCTGGAGCGGGTGCATGTGCGTCCGCTGCGTTCGATCGCGCTGAAGAGTGCTGAGAAGTGGATGCTGGAACGCTTTGAGATGAGCGACGGGTTGGGCGCGATTTATCCGTCGATGATGAACGCGATTATTGCGCTGCGCTGTCTGGGATATTCACTGGACGATCCGCAGGTGATTCGCGCGCTGGACGAGTTTGAGAAGCTGGGGATTGAGGAGGAAGACACCTTCCGCATGCAGCCTTGCATGTCTCCGGTGTGGGATACCGCTTACGCGCTGTTTGCTTTGGGAGAGGCGGGGGTTCCGGCGAACGATCCGCGAATGGTGAAGTGCGCGGACTGGATTCTGCAGAAGCAAGTGCGGAACGTGGGAGACTGGCAGGTCAAAAACAAGGCGGGCAAGCCGGGCGGATGGTACTTCGAGTTTAACAACGAGTTTTATCCGGATGTCGATGACAGCGCGATGGTTTGCCTGGGGCTGAGCCGGGTGGAGCATCCGAACGGGCGCTACCAGCGGGAGTCGGTGCAGCGCGCGATTGACTGGATCTTTTCGATGCAGTGTAAGAACGGTGGGTGGGCGTCGTTTGATAAGGACAACGACAAGATGGTGTTCCAGTACATCCCATTTGCCGACCACAACGCCATGCTTGATCCGCCAACGGTGGATATCACCGGGCGCATTCTCGAGATGCTGGCGACCTACGGGTATGACAAGAATCATCCGGCGGTGAAGCGGGCGATTGCTTTTGTCCGCAAGGAGCAGGAGCCGGATGGAAGCTGGTTCGGGCGCTGGGGCGTGAACTACATCTACGGTACGGCGCTGGTGTTGCGCGGGCTGGAAGCGATCGGGATGGACCTGCACGAGCCCTGCGTGCAGCAGGGCGCCGAGTGGCTGCGCATGGTGCAGAACGCCGACGGCGGGTGGGGCGAGACTGTGGGGTCTTACGATGACCCGACTCTGCGCGGGCAGGGAGAGAGCACGCCTTCTCAGACTGCTTGGGCGATCTTGGGATTGCTGGCGGCTAATGACATTCGCAGCGATTCGGTGGCGCGCGGCATTGCCTATTTGCTGCGCACGCAGAGAACTGACGGATCGTGGGATGAGCCGTTCTTTACGGGCACGGGATTTCCGCGGGTGTTTTATTTGATGTATCACCTCTACCGGGATTATTTCCCGCTGCTGGCGCTGACGACGTACGCGAAGGTGATGGCGAAGGAGAGCAGTTAGCGATTCAGGAGAAGCGTTCAGTTTGGAGGCTTGAGTTCCACCGTCGTCTCTACAGCAATGACAGCTCCATTCAACTCATACGGTCGATATTTCCATTTCTTGACCGCATCGATGGCAGCGGGAGCTAGAGCGTCAGGTCCACTCACCTTTTCGACACTGGATACATTTCCGTCTTCTTCAATATGGAGACGGAAAATCAGTGCGCCAGCCTTCTCAATTCCTGCTGGATATACAGGGTCGACGCGTTCCAGCAGATAAGTTTGCATGACCTCCGGCGTGACTCTCACTCTGGTGACGTACACACATCCCGGCACACCCCCTGGCATCACCTGTCGAATGTCAAGTGCTCCATCCGTGTCCTTGGGGAAAGTCACCTCTACCATGATCTCGTTTGAGAAGGGCCAGGCATGGATAGCGTCCTTGTAGTTCCGGTGCTTTGAGGCTTGAATTGCAGGTTCTCGCAGCGCTGTGGGGCCTTTGAGCACTTTCGCATCGCGCACAGCTCCAGACTTGCGAAGCACCAAGGTTAGGTCGACGATGCGATCGTCTGCTCCGCCTTGTCCCGTCACTGTCGGGGCCGAACCCAGATTCGGAGGAGAGCCCGGACCGACTGCGACTAAGGAAGGGTCGTGACACTGCGCTATGGCACTAGGCGTAAGAAAGCCGCATGAAAACAGCAGAGCAGTCGAGACGAGTCTCAGCGCTTGCATATTCCGAATCTACGCGCAACCGCTCAAGATTGAAAGGGTTAGACAAATGACGAGTCCGCAGATTGGGTGCATCGCGAAGACTCGACCGGTACGATAGAGTGTTTAGTTGAAGCCGTACCCACAGGTTGACTGCGAATGCTAGCTTTTGTCACTGGCGCCACGGGATTTTTGGGCTCTCACGTCGCACGCGTTCTTGCCGATCAAGGCGCAGAGTTGCGGCTTCTGGTGCGGCCTACAAGCAATCTGCGCAACCTGGAAGGTCTGAAAGCTGAGACCGCTACCGGGGATCTGCGCGACGCTGCTTCCCTCGAAAAAGCGATGGCGGGTTGCGATACCGTGTTTCACGTCGCGGCCGACTACCGGCTGTGGGTGCGCGATCCGGAGGAGATGTACCGGTCCAATGTCGAGGGGACGCGGGCGATTCTGGAAGCGGCGCGGAAGAATGGCGTGCGGCGCGTGGTGTATACATCGAGCGTCGCCACCATGGGGTTCACCAGTAATGGACATCCTGCGGATGAAGATTCTCCGGTCGCGCTGGCCGACATGATTGGCCACTACAAGCGGTCGAAGTTTATGGCGGAGCAGTTGGCGCTCGAGGCCGGGCGCAGCGGGATGCATGTGGTGACGGTGAATCCGACGACGCCGGTGGGGGAGCAGGATGTGAAGCCTACGCCGACCGGGCGGATTGTCCTCGACTTTCTGAAGCGCAAGTTTCCTGCCTATGTGGAAACGGGTTTGAACCTGGTGGATGTGAGGGAGTGCGCGCTGGGACACGTTGCCGCTTTGGAAAAAGGGAAGACGGGTGAGCGCTATATTCTGGGCGGAGAGGATCTGACGCTGAAGCAGATTCTGGATACGCTGGGTCAGATCACCGGGCTGCCTTCGCCAACGATCAAGCTGCCTTATTTCTTTGCGTTTGCGACCGGAGTCATCGACGAGGCTTTCACCGGAAGACTGTTGAAGCGGGAACCGCGGGCCACGGTCGATACTGTGCGGATGGGGAAGAAAAAGATGTTCGCGAGTTCCGCCAAAGCAGAGCGCGAGTTGGGCTGGAAGATCGTTCCGGTGGAAGGGGCGCTGCGGCGGGCGGTGGACTGGTTTAAGGGCAACGGATATGTCTAGAGTTGCGATCGTCGCGGCGCTGGAACGCGAAGTGCGTCCGCTGGTGCGGACGAAGGAGTGGCGCGTCAGCGAGAAGGTCGTCGACGGACGACGCTTCCGGTTTTTCGAGAAGGGCGACTTCGTGTTGGTTTGCGGCGGCATTGGGGCCGAGGCGGCGCGGCGGGCGGCCGAGGCGGTGGTCGCGACTTACGCGCCGAAGGTGATTTATTCGGTGGGCTTTGCCGGGGCGCTCGATCCGGGGCTCAAAGTGGGGAGCATCGTACAGCCGCGGCGAGTGGTGAATGCGGGTGACGGCAGCAGCGTGAATCTGAATCGCGGGGAAGGCGTGCTGGTCAGTTTCGGATCGGTCGCGAGCCCCGAGCAGAAGGCGAGTCTGCGAGATTCGTTTGGGGCGCAGGCGGTTGACATGGAAGCGGCTGCGGTCGCACGCGCGGCTGAAGTGCGGAGAGTGGAATTCGCGGTGGTGAAAGTGATATCTGACGAAGTCGATTTCAGGTTCCCATCGACGGAGCGCTTTGTCGATTCCAACGGCCAGTTTCTGGAGGGGCGATTTGCCTGGTTTGCCGCTTTGCGGCCCTGGCTGTGGCCGCAAGTTGTTCGGCTGGCAGGGAACAGCAATCGCGCCTCGCACGCCCTGAGCGACTGGTTGCGAAAAATGAATGCGGAGCCAGGTAAGACGGGTTCTGGTGCTCGCACCATGGAAGAGGTCAACCGCCGATGAATCGCATGGTGCTTGCTCTGCTAGCGTGGGTCATCGTGACGGTGCCGGCATTAGGCCAGAACAGTCCGCCGACCGTTTACGCCGAAAGCTTCCGGCGAGGTTCGACCCGCATTACCGAGGAGGGGTTCGACCTTAAGCTCACGCCGGAGAATGCGTCGTACCGGGAGCGCGTCAAGGATTCCCAGGGCAAAGATCGTTACGAATTGACGATTGCGCCGGTGATGCCGGGGGGCGACGTCAAGGTCACTTCCTGGAACATAACACTCAAGGATTTGCACCACACCTTCTATCGCAATCTTCTGATGGCGGAGCAGGAACCGTCGGACGAGGCGAAGAATAATGTCTTTTGGCTGAATCCGAACCAGTCGGCCCCGGTGCCGGTGCGAGCCAAGCGGATCATGAAGGTCGAAGATTTTTATATGGTGATCCAAGTGAAGGATCTGCACTTCACGCCGCTGGACTCGCCGTATCTGGATTCGATGGCAATCTCACTGGAGATCACGAATACGGATCCACGAACGAGCCACTGAAAAGCCGTGCATCAACCCGAACATTTCATTGGCGGATCGGGTACGCGCGCAAAAGTGAGCAGGGTGGTTCATCTATAATCACAAGAGGTGTTCTCTTAAAACGCGATGCAATTCTTCCCCTTGCCAGCAGTGTTCGTCGGCGGCGAAATCGTCGACATGATCTCCAACAGTGGCGCGGTGGCCAAGCTGGTATTGCTGGGGCTGCTGGCGTTCAGCCTGATTTCCTGGTCGATCATTCTGACCAAATGGAGCCTGCTGCGGCGGGCGCGCATGCAGAGCGGGCGCTTCGTGCGCGTGTTTCGAAAGGCGCAGCGGTTGCAGGATATTGCGGCCGTGGCCGAGCAGTTCAAGCCCAGCCCGCTGGTCGGTGTGTTCCAAGGCGGGTACGAGGAGTACAAGCGGCAGGCGCAGACTTCGGGCACGATTCGGAACCTGCTGTCGATCCAGCGCGGGATGCAGATTGGGGCCTCGGAAGGGATCACGCGGCTGGAGAGGAATATGCCGTGGCTGGCGATTACGGCTGCAGTGACTCCCTTTGTCGGGCTGTTTGGCACGGTATGGGGCATCATCGATGCGTTTCACGGGCTGGGGACGGCGGGCGCGGCGACGTTGCGGGCGGTGGCACCCGGCATTTCAGAAGCTCTGATTACCACGGCGGCCGGATTGGCGGCTGCGATTCCCGCTGTGATCGCTTACAACCTGATTGGGGCGTCGATCCGCGAGTTTGCCTCGCGCAGCGATGACTTTGCCCTCGAAGTGCTCAACGCGGTGGAGCACACCCAGGCACAGGCTCCGGTCGCAGAAGTGAGGCGCTGATGGCGTTCACGACTTCCAACGGACGCACACAGACGGCGCTGGCCGACATCAACATCACTCCACTGGTGGACGTGGTTCTGGTGCTGCTCATTATTTTCATGGTGACGGCGCCGGTGCTGCAGTCGGGAATCGACGTAAGCGTGCCGAAGACGCGGACGGTGAAGCAGATTACCGAAGAGCGCATGGTGATCACGATCAATAAGGATCAGCGCGTTTTTCTGGGCAATGACGCCATCAACATCAATGAGATTGGGGCCAAGTTGCGGCAGAAGATTCGCGACCCGCGCAATCAGGCTGTGTTTGTGCGGGCCGATGAAAATGTTCCGTTCGGCGCTTTCGCCACGGTGATGGACGCGGTGAAGCAATCGGGAATTACCAATGTCAGCATTGTGACGCAACCACTCGAGCAAAATGGCAGCAAACGCTGATATCTATTTCGAGCGCGAACGCTGGGGCCGCGCGCTGGCGTGGTCGGCCGGGTTGCACGTGGGCCTCACGGTGGCGTTGCTGATCTACTCGGCAGTCGTCTACCGGACGAGCGGCGACACGTGGGGCGCGGGTGGAGGCGGGGAAGCGATCGGCGCGACGCTGGTAAGCACGGTGCCGCTGCCGGCGAATCCCGCCCAGACGCAGAATGTGCTGGCGAATGAATCAAAGGGAATCACGCAGTCGCAACCGAAGATCGAAGAGAAGGCGCCGGATGCGATTGAGATTCAGGGCAAGAACGCAAAGATAAAGCCGAAGAAGAAACAGGAGACGGTTTCGAAAGAGAAATCTCAGGCCCCGCCCGAGGAAGAAAGCAATCAAGTGGCGTTTGGAGAGGGCGGGCCGGTCAGCGGGCCTTACGGTACGTTCAGCGCGGCGGGGGCCAAGGGCGGATTTGGCGTCACGGGGGGCGGCGGGGATTTTGGCACAAAGTACTCGTGGTACGTGCATGTGATTCAGCAGAAGGTTTCGGAGAACTGGCTAAAGTACGAGGTGGACCCGAGAATCACGTCGGCGCAGCGCGTGTACATCACGTTCGACGTGGCGCGGGATGGCCATCCCATGAACGTGCAGGTGGAGCAGTCGAGCGGCGTACCTTCGCTGGATATTTCGGCGGTGCGCGCACTGCAGCGCATTGATACTTTCGGTCCGTTGCCGCCGGATTATTCCGGTGGGAAGATTTCGGTGGAGTACTGGTTCGACTACAAGAAGTGAACCATTCGGGTAAATACCAAGCACTACCGATTGACTTTGTGCGTCGAAGTAGAGGCACAATGCGGTGAGAGAGTGTAAGAGGGAAGAAGCCTTGCAAAGCAATTCATATCGTTCTACGATATTGTGGTACGGAGTATGTTTTTCCCCCACAGGGATGGACGAAGCCGCTAGACCCACTTTCCGGCGACGGCCCAGCAGTTTCCGCGGCCTCGCGTTGGCGTTCGTTCTTATTGGCTACTTTCTATCTTCGGCGCTGTTCGCTCAGGATTGGGTGAAGACGGGCACGAGCCTCGGCGTGGAGAAGGTGCGGCTGGCGGTCCCGGACTTCAAGCCTTCGACCGGTGATCCGCAGAACACCGTGCTGCTCAAAAGCTTTAACGACACGCTGTGGAACGATCTCGACGTCTCCGGCGTCGTGGAGTTGGTGTCGAAGAGTTTTTATCCGTTGCAGACTCCCGGGCAGCCGCCAGAGGTCAATTCTCTGACGTGGAATGCGCCTCCTCCTAACGCCGCCGTGCTTGCGTTTGGAAGTTTGGGCGTGGCAAGCGGAAAGCTAACGGTGCAGGGCTGGCTGTACGACGTGAAGAACACGCAGTCGCCGCAGATTTTGGGCAAGCAATACACGGATACCTCCAGCGACGCAGCGGCGCGGATGATGGCCCACAAGTTTGCCGACGAAATCATCTTCCGGCTGGGTGGAGGCATTACCGGCATCGCCGAGACGCAGATCTACTTTGTCAGCGACCGCACCGGGCACAAGGAAATCTGGGCCATGGATTACGATGGATCGAACCAGCACCAGATCACCCATTTAGGCTCGATTTCACTATCGCCGCGGGTTTCGCCGGACGGGTCGCGCATCGCTTTCAGCAGCCTGACCAAGACAGGCTGGGAAATCATGATGTATTCGCTCGAACTGAACCGGGCGGTGAGTTTCCCGCACATGGGCGGGACGAATCTGTCTCCGGCGTGGTCGGGGGATGGGACGAGGCTGGCGTTCTCGTCGTCGCGCGGGGGCGAGCCCGAAATTTATGTGTCGGACGCGTCGGGCGGGAATCTACATCGTTTGACGACGGCGAAGGGGCCGGATGTGTCCCCGGTGTGGAACCGGAAGACGAACTCCCAGATCGCCTTTGTCAGCGGGCGCACAGGATTGCCGCAGATTTATACAATGGGAGCCGACGGCACCAACCAGCAGCGCATGACCGATCAGGGGTACGCGGTGTCGCCGAACTGGGCGCCCAACGGGCAGTTTCTCTCATTTGCATGGGTGCGGAAGTATGGGCCAGGGGAACCAGGATCGTCGGATCTTTACTTGATGGACATCGCCAGCAAGCAGTGGGTGCAACTTTCGCACGACGGCGGGCGGAACGATTTTCCATCGTGGTCGCCGGACAACCGGCATATCGTTTTTCAATCGAACCGATCGGGCAGTCTGCAGATATGGACGATGCTGGCCGACGGCAGCAAGGCGCAACAGTTGACGTTTACAGGACACAACAGCCAACCGAATTGGAGTTGGAAATAGTAAATACGCTTCGTCTGACCCTGGAGGCAAGCCTTTGGGGTCGTAGGGAGGAATAAAAGTGAAGCATCAAAGCATGAAGTGGTCTCTGCTCATCATTGCCCTCAGCGCTCTACTGGCGCTTGGCGCCTGCGGAAAGAAAGCGGTTCCGCCTCCGCCACCACCCCCGCCGCCACCACCCTCTCCGACTGCATCGATTTCCGTGGCTCCGAATTCCATTCAGGCGGGACAGTCGGCCTCGCTGACCTGGCAGACCAGCAATGCCACCGACGTATCGATTGACGGCATTGGCGCGGTGCAACCGAACGGCTCGCAAAGCGTGTCGCCGACGGATTCCACGACCTACCACCTGACGGCCAAGGGATCGGGTGGGACGCAGGAAGCCACCGCGCGGCTTACGGTGACAGCAGCGGCGGCGCCGCCTCCTCCTCCCACGACCTCGGTCACAGACGAGGACTTGTTCAGTCAGAACGTGAAGGATGTTTACTTCGACTACGACAAGGCCGACCTCCGCGGCGATCAGCAAGCCTCGATCCAGGCGGACGCGCAGTTCCTCAGTCAACACAGCAATGTGAATTTCACGATTGAAGGACACTGCGACGAGCGTGGCTCGACCGAGTACAACCTGGCTCTGGGCGACCAGCGCGCCAGCGCGGTGAAGAACGCGCTGACCGCGGCGGGCGTGAACGCCAGCCGGATCAAGACCATCAGCTACGGCAAGGAAAAGCCCTTCTGCACCGAAAGCAACGAAGCTTGCTGGCAGCAGAACCGCCGTGGGCATCTCGTCTATCAGAAGTGAGACTGGCCGGGAGGCGCCGTTTGGCGTCTCCCGTTTCTTCTTGCGCGGGATTGGGCATTGGTGCGCGCATTTGGCGTCCCCATTGAGGCTTCCGGTTCCGGGTAGCCCTTTCTGTGCGGAATCATCCCAGCCTGTGGGACAATCATGGCATCTAAGCAACCGGCAGTTCAGGGAATCTTTATGAAATCACATCGCATTTCCGCATTTTTCGCAGTATTGCTGGTGCTCTGGTTGGGTGCGGCTCCAGCTTGGGGCGTGAGTAAAGAAATGGTGCAACTGCAGACCCAGGTGCAACAACTGCAGGAGCAAATGACGGCCATGCAGCGCAGCTTTGACGAGCGCATGGGGGTCATGAAGAACCTGGTCGAGCAGGATACGGACGCCATCAACAAAGTCGCGGCGGCGCTCAATGGACTTCAGCAGACGCTGGCAAAGCAGCAGGGCGACTCGGGCGGCAAGGTCGATCAGCTTTCGGGGCAGATCCAGGCGCTCAACGACACCATGGATGAACTCAAGGCGCGCCTGGCCAAGGTGAGCAAGCAACTGGAAGATATGCAGTCGGCGCAACAGAGTCTGGGTGCCCAACAGGCCACGCAGCTAGCTGCGGCCGACGCCGCAAAGAACGCTCCGCCGCCGGATGTGCTCTACAACAACGCCGTGCGCGATTACAACGGCGGCAAGAACGACCTGGCCCTGCAGGAGTGTTCGGACTACATCAAGTTCTATCCCAATACCGATCTGGCGGGGAACTGCTATTTCTACCTGGGGGAGATTCAGTTCCGGCAGGGAAACTACCAGCAGGCGGCGCAGAGCTATGACGCGGTTTTGCAGAACTTTCCCAGCGGGAACAAGGCTGCGTCAGCGCAGCTGAAGAAGGGATTCGCTCTTATTGAGTTGGGCAAACAGGATGACGGGGTCAGCGAGCTGCGACGTCTGATCCAGCGCTATCCACATTCGCCGGAGGCGCTGCAGGCGCGGGACCGGCTGCGGAAGCTGGGAGTCGCGACTACCGGAAGGTGATTTTCCACGGTGAATTGGGCCTGCGGATTGGGCCGTTTCACTAGGCGCCGTGGTGATGGGGTCTTTTGGGCGTGTGATGCTTTCCGGCTTTGTGGGCGTGATGGCGTTGCACGCGCGGATCGCGGTGATGACCCCACTTCGCCGGAGTGAAGGTCGCGTGCGGAGTCGCTGCCAGGGCGAACGCACTGGACAAGATACACAGCGTCAGTACCAAGAAGCACCGTCTCATATACCCTATCTCCGGCGAACTTCTCCTACTTTATAACTATATTTTTCGGAAAGCTAGAGGACTAAACTGGTTTCGTCGGAATTATTGTCCGAGGTGGACTCATGGAACACAGCACCCACGATCAGGATACGGCGAAAGGGGCCACGGAAACCGAGGACCATAAAATCCCTGGCAACGTTGGCCTCCAGGAACAGCTCGGGCATCGCGATCAGGACCCGATGCTGAAGGATGCGGACTCCGATTTTCCCGAACCTGGGCAAAATCCAGAACATAGCGGCGAGCCGGAACGAAAAACTGGGTAGAACAGCTTGCCGAGGAGTCAAAGTGGAAAGCCCTCTCTTGCGAGAGGGCCTTTTCCTTTTGAGGCGAATTCAGCGCTAGCGAAGCTCTTCCATCACCGCTTCCAGCACTTCTTTGCCCGGACGCGTCATCGAATCAGGCAGCGTGGCCAGCGGTTGGTCGACGACGTTCAGCATGTCAAGGAAGTTGGGCGCCTCGGGATTCACGTAGAAGACGCCGGTCAGCACTTCGCCCTTGTCGTGGGCTTCGGTGAGACGGGTAATCGCGCGAATCTTGTCGGTCGGGTCATAGTCTTCTTCCAGCTTGCGCAGGCGCAAGTGGGAACCGTCGTGCATGGTGACTTCGACGGTCGAGCCGGGATCGTATTCGACGGCAATGTCCTCGAAGTGTGGAACGAAGCTGACGTCCTGCAGGGTCTCTTCGTGCTCTTTCACGTACTTATAGGACTTGGTCGAACCCTCGTGGTCGTTGAAGGTGACGCAGGGCGAGACCACGTCGAGCATGACGGTACCCTTGTGAGCGATCGCGGCTTTCAGCATAGCGCTGAGCTGGCGCTTGTCTCCGGAGAATGAGCGGCCCACGAGAGTCGCGCCGAGTTGAATCGCAAGAGCGCAGGTGTCGATGGGCGGGAGGTCGTTGACTACGCCCGTCTTCAGCCTCGATCCCAGGTCGGCGGTGGCTGAGAACTGGCCCTTGGTGAGGCCGTAGACGCCATTGTCTTCGATGATGTAGATGATCGGCAGATTGCGGCGCATGAGGTGGATAAACTGTCCGATGCCGATGGAGGCGGTGTCGCCATCGCCGCTGACGCCGATGCATACGAGCTTGCGATTCGCCAGCAGGGCTCCGGTGGCCACCGAGGGCATGCGCCCGTGCACGGCGTTGAAGCTGTGCGAGCGGTTCATGAAGTAGGCCGGAGTCTTCGAGGAGCAGCCGATGCCGCTGGGTTTGATGAGCAGTTCGGGCTGCACGCCCATCTCGTACATCGACTCGATGATGCGCTCGGAGATCGCGTTGTGGCCGCAGCCGGCGCACAGCGTGGTCTTGCCGCCCTTGTAATCCATGACGGTGAGGCCGATGCGGTTGGTCTTTGGTCCGGGTGCTGCTGTTCCGGGTTCGACGGGAGTCGTGGCCATCTACTTACCCTCCATGCTGGTCAGTTCGTCGGTGATGGACCGCGCGTCGAGCGGGAGTCCGGTGATGTGGGCGATGCTGCGCAGGCGCGTGGTCAGCTCGGGCTTGAGATCGAGTTTGAGCAACGTGAGCATTTGCGCGTCGCGGTTCTGCTCGACGAGGTAGGTGCGGTCGTGCTGCTCGATGAACTCGTGCACTTCGCGCGTGAACGGGTACGCGCGGAGGCGCAGGTAATCGGTCTCGATAGCGTATTCATCGCGAAGCTGGTCGCGGCTCTCAGTGATGCCCCAGTGCGAAGTGCCGTAACCGATGATCCCGATTTTCGCGTTGTGGCCCTTGGTGATTTCGGGACGGGGAACGAACGAGCGCGCAGTCTCGAACTTGCGGTTCAGGCGCTCCATGTTGTTTTCGAAGTCGTCGGCGCGTTCGCTGTATTGGGCTTTCTCGTTGTGGCCGCTGCCGCGCGCGAAGTAGGCTGCCGCGGGATGGATCGTTCCGGGCAGCGTGCGATAGCCGATGCCGTCTCCGTCGATGTCTTTGTAACGAGCGAATCCACCGAGGCGGTCGAGATCTTCTTTGCCGAGCACCTTGCCGCGATTGATGGGCGTGGTCGGATATTCGAACGGATCGGACATCCAGTTGTTCATGCCGAGATCGAGATCGGACATGACGAAGACCAGAGTCTGAAATTGCTCGGCGAGGTTGAATGCTTCCGGCGCCATGCTGAAGCACTCGGTTACGGAGCAAGGAAACAGCATGATGTTCTTGGTGTCGCCGTGCGAGAGGAATGCGGTAGAGAGAATGTCGCCTTGCGACGTGCGCGTCGGCAGGCCGGTGGAGGGGCCTACACGCTGAATGTCCCAGATGACGCCAGGGACTTCGACGTAATAGGCGAGTCCGGCGAATTCCGACATCAGCGAGATCCCGGGTCCAGCGGTCGCGGTCATGCTGCGGGCGCCCGCCCAGCCTGCGCCGATGACCATGCCGATTGCGGCCAGTTCGTCTTCGGCCTGCACGATCGCGAAGGTTGCTTTGCCGTCGGGACCGATGCGGTATTCCTTCATGTACTCGATCATCGTCTCCACGAGCGACGACGATGGCGTGATGGGGTACCAAGTCACTACCGTGCATCCGGCGAACATGCAGCCGAGCGCGGCAGCCGAGTTGCCGTCGATGATGATCTTGCCGGCCGTGGCGTTCATTCGCTCGATGTAGAAGGCGCCACGCTTTTGCAGATTCGCCTTGGCGTAATCGAATCCGGCTTGGGCCGCGGAGAGATTCAGATTGGCGGCCTTCACTTTTTTGGCGAATTGCTTGCGGATCGCCTTTTCGACCTCGGCCATGTCGACGGTGAGCAGGCTGGCGACGACGCCGACGTACACCATGTTCTTAACTAGCTTGCGTAGTTTGGCCTCAGGACACACCGCGGCGACGAGCTTGTCGTAGGGAACCGAATAAAAGATGAGATCATCACGCAGCTTGTGCAGAGCGAGAGGTTCGTCGTAGAGGACCGCGGCACCGGGAGCCAGCGACATCGTGTCTTCCTGCGCGGTCTCGGGATTCATGGCTACGAGGAAATCGATTTCCTTCTTACGGCCGATGTAGCCGTTCTTGTTGGCACGAATGGTGTACCAGGTCGGAAGGCCGGCAATGTTCGAGGGGAACATGTTCTTGCCGGAAACCGGCACGCCCATCTGAAAAATGCTGCGCAGGAGCACAGTGTTTGAACTTTGCGAGCCGGAACCGTTGACGGTCGCGACCTGAATGCTCATGTCGTTGACGATGCGCTTGTGCCCAGGGCCTCCGGCGGATTCCCGGGGCACGACATCCGTAGTTGCCATCCCAACACCTTCCTTCAGTTAGCGGGCTGAACCCAGTTGCCCGTGATTTGTGGATTGCAGAGGAGGGAACATTCCATTATAAGGGCGGCGGCAGCGCCGCGTCGCGTCAAAATGCCCGCCTGTGGCCCGGAGGAACCTGTTTTGAAACGAGGGAGAAGTTCGCGGACTCAGGATTCTGTCTTGTAGAACTGGGCGATGTTCCGGAACTTATTATATCGTGACACGAGCAATTCGGCAGGGGGAGTTTTCTTCAATTGGTAATAGTGCTTCTGCAGGCTGGCGTCGAGCAGATTGGCGGCTGCTTCGTGGTCGCGGTGAGCTCCGCCTTCGGGCTCGGGAACGATGTCGTCGATGCAGCCGAGTTCGCTGAGGTCGGTGGCGGTGATGCGCATGGCCTCGGCAGCGAGTTCCTTCTTCGAGGAGTCGCGCCACATGATGGCGGCGCAGCCTTCGGGAGAGATGACCGAGTAGATGGAGTTCTCCATCATCAGGACGCGATCGGCGACGGCGATGGCCAGGGCTCCGCCGCTGCCGCCAACACCGATCACAGTCGCAATGATTGGAACCTCGAGCCGCGCCATTTCGCGGAGGTTGTAGGCGATGGCTTCCGCCTGTCCGCGCTCTTCCGCATGGATGCCGGGGTAGGCGCCATCGGTGTCGATCAGGGTGAAGATGGGGCGGCGAAACTTTTCTGCAAGCTGCATCGTCCGGATGGCTTTGCGGTAGCCCTCAGGGTGGGGGGTGCCGAAATTGCGGTGGACGCGCTGCTTCATGTCGCGTCCCTTTTGGGTGGCGACGATGAGGATTTCGTCGCCGTGGAAACGGGCCATGCCGCAGATGATGGCAGCGTCGTCGCCGAAGCCGCGGTCGCCGTGAATTTCGCTGAAATCGGTGAAGATGCGCTCGATGTAGTCGAGCGACTGCGGACGCTGGGGATGCCGTGCTAACTCGGTCCTCTGCCATGCCGTGGGCGGCGCGTTCATTTCCTGCCTTAAGGTCTCGATGCGTTCCTGCAACTTGGCGATCTGGCGGCGGGTCGCATCGTCGGCGCCGGGGGACTCCAGATCGGCGACCTGGCGTTCGATCTGCTCCAATTCCTGCTGCGCTTTTTCGGTAGGTGCCATGCGTGAATTCAGGCGATGATGCGAACGCTGCCTCGCCCGCACAATTGCTCGACGCGGGCGATGAAATTGCGGTCCGGGATGACATTATAGCCTTCCGCCTCCATCACCACCATGAAATCGCCCTGGCGTTCCACGTCAAACAGCACTTTGGCCTCGCCTTTGCGCTCGAGGAAGAGGGTGTGCAGGTCGTCGATGGTAGCTTCGGCGGAGCTTTCGAGCGGGATGCGGATGCGAATCGCGCGCGGGAGCGGGACCTTGGCTTCTTCCAGTGGTTGGATTTCGGCCGCGGTGATCTTGGGATTGGCGCCTTCTTCGATGCGCACGCCAGCCTTCACGAGAACTGGAACTTCGAGTTTCACCTTCTCGCCGATGCGCTTGTAGGCCTCGGGGAAGACGATCATATCGATGGAGCCGGACATGTCTTCGAGCGTGGCCTGGGCGTAGAAGTCTCCGCGCTTCGATTTGAGGACGCGCACGTTGCCGATGATGCCGGCGGTGACGATGGTTTCATCTTTGCCCGTCGATTTCGTCATGGCGGCGATTTCTTCGATGCTCAGGGCCCGCAGGTCGGACAGCTTGTCTTTGTATTTCTGGAGCGGATGGCCACTGATGAAGAAGCCGAGGATTTCTTTTTCGGCGGTGAGGCGCGTGTGTTCGTCCCAGTCAGGAGCGTTGGGCAATTTGTCGTTGTGCGATTCGGCATCTTCCTGCTGGAAGACGCCGAACAGGCCGTGCTGGCCGGATTCGGCGTCGCGTTGGGCTTTCTGGGCCTGTTCCATGGCCTTGTCGAGAACGGCCATGAGTTGCGCGCGGCGGCCCATGGAATCCATGGCGCCGCTCTTGATCAAGGATTCGAGGACGCGCTTGTTGAGCAGTCGGAGGTCGACGTTCTCGCAAAATTCAAAAATGGATTTGAAGCGGCCGAGTTTCTTGCGCGCGGCGACGATTGATTCGATCGCGTTGCCGCCGACGTTCTTCACTGCGGCGAGGCCGAAGCGGATCGATTCGCCATGCGGAGTGAAGTTGGCGTCGGAGACGTTGATGTCGGGCGCTTCGACGGCAATGCCCATCTCGCGGCATTCGTTGATGTACTTGACTACGTCGTCGGTTGAACCGGTCACCGACGTCAGCAGGGCCGCCATGAACTCCACGGGATAGTGCGTCTTCAGATACGCCGTGTGGTAGGCCAACAGAGCGTAGGCCGCGGAGTGGGATTTGTTGAAACCGTATCCGGCGAACTGGGCCATGAGGTCGAAGATTTTTTCGATCTTCTTGGGCGGATACTTTCGTTGCGCGGCGCCTTCGACGAAGCGCTCGCGCTGCTGCGCCATTTCCTCGGCTTTTTTCTTGCCCATGGCGCGGCGCAGGAGATCGGCTTCACCCAGGGAGTATCCGGCCAGGCGGTTGGCGATCTGCATCACCTGTTCCTGATACACGATCACGCCCAGGGTCTCTTGCAGGATTTCTTTCAGCTCCGGCAGTTCGTATTCGACTTTCTTGCGGCCGTGCTTGCGGTCGACGAAGTCGTCGATCATGCCACCCTGGATTGGGCCGGGCCGGTAGAGCGCGTTCAGAGCCGTCAGGTCTTCGATGGAATTCGGCTGGTACTTGCGAAGAACATCGCGCATGCCATTCGATTCAAACTGGAACACGCCGGAAGTCAGGCCTTTGTGGAAGACCTTTTCGTAGGTCGCAGCATCTTCCAGGGGAATCTGCTCGAGAGTGATCTTCGTGCCGCGGGTTTGCTCGATCAGTTTCAGCGCGTCGGTCAGAATCGTGAGCGTGGTCAGGCCGAGGAAGTCCATCTTCAACAGGCCCATCTTTTCGATGGCGACCATGTCGAAGGCAGTCACGATTTCGTCGTTCTTGGTGCGGTGCAGCGGAACTAGGTCGGTGAGGGGGCGGGGCGAGATCACAACGCCGGCAGCGTGAACTCCGGAGTTGCGGACCATGCCTTCCAGCTTTCTTGCGGTTTCGAACAGTTCGCGGATCTGGCCGTCTTTTTCGATCGCCTCTCGCAGTTGGGCGGAGTCCTCGATGGCTTGTTCCAGCGTAATGTTGAGCTGGGTGGGGACCATCTTGGCGATGCGATCGACGTCGGCGTAGGGAATGTCCATGGCGCGGCCAACGTCTTTGATTGCGGCCTTCGCGGCCATGGTGCCGAAGGTGATGATCTGGGCGACGTTGTCGCGGCCGTACTTCTGCGTGACGTACTGAATAACCTCGCCGCGGCGGTTCATGCAGAAATCGATGTCGATGTCCGGCATGGACACGCGCTCGGGATTCAGGAAGCGCTCGAAGAGCAGTTCGTGCTGCAGCGGGTCGATGTCGGTGATGCCGAGCGCATAGGACACCAGCGAGCCTGCGGCCGATCCGCGGCCGGGGCCTACGGGAATGCCGTGGTCTTTCGCGTAGCGGATGAAGTCCCAGACGATCAGGAAATATCCGGGGAACTGCATCTGCTGAATGATGCCGAGTTCGCGCTCCAGGCGCTGCTCGTAGTCGGTGATGGAATGTTTCAGCTTGCCCTGCTCGTGCTTCGGGCGCAGCGTTTCCAGGCGGCGGGCGAAGCCCTCGCGGGTTACATGGACGAAGTAGCTGTCGATGGTGTAGCCGGGTGGAACCTCGAATTGGGGAAACGGATTCGCGACTTTTTCCAGGCGCAGGCTGCAGCGATCGGCGATTGCGAGCGTGCGAGTCAGCACGTCGGGCGAATCCTTGAAAACACGCGCCATCTCGTCGTGGTTCTTGACGAAGAACTGGTTGCCGTCGAACTTCATGCGCGCGGTGTCGTGAATCGACTTGCCGGTCTGGATGCACAGCATGACGTCTTGCGCGTGGGCATCGTCTTCGCAGAGGTAGTGGCTGTCGTTGGTGGCGACCAGCGGCAGGCCGAGATCTTTTTCGAGCTGAAATAGGCCGGGATGGATGCGGTGCTCCATCTCCAGGCCCTGGTCCTGAATCTCGAGATAGAAGTTCTCTTTTCCGAAAATGTCGGCGTACGTGCCGGCGGCGGCTCGTGCGGCGTCGAAGTTGCCTTCGGTCAGGCGCTCGGCAACCTCGCCCTTCAAGCATCCAGAGAGGCCAATCAGGCCACGGGAGTGCTCGGCGAGAAACTTCTTGCTCACGCGCGGCTTGTAGTAGAAGCCGTGCAGGGAAGCCTCAGAAGTGATCTTGACCAGATTGCGGTAGCCTTCTTCGTTCTCGGCCAGCACCAAGAGGTGGTTGTAGGAGTCGCCCTCGGGTGCGGCGCGGTGATCGTCTTTCTTGCAGATGTAGAGTTCGCAGCCGACGATGGGCTTCACGCCGGCGTGCTTCGCCGCGTTGACAAAGTGGACCGCGCCAAAGATGTTGCCGTGGTCGGTCATAGCCACGGCGGGCATTCCAAGTTCTTTTACTCGCTGGCAGAGTTTCTCGACGTCACAGGCGCCGTCGAGCATGGAATAGTCGGTGTGGAGGTGCAGGTGGACGAATTGGGACATGGGTTCGGTAGAGGTAGTCTACCGCAATCGAGGCAGAGGAAAACTGGGCAATTATTAGGGATTCGAGGGCAAGGGCTAGTCCGCGCCCGCTCCCGCGGCTTGGGCTTTTTGCAGCAGGCGGCGGGCCTGGGCGATGAGTTCTGCGACTTCGAAGGGCTTAACCAGGTAGTGGATGTTGTTTTCCTGCAAGAAGGCTTTTTCGTCGCTGGGGCCGTTCGAGTAGGTGAACAGGAGGTGCGCGTCCATTCCCTCGCAATTCTCTTTGAGCCACTGGTAGGACTCTTTGGCACTCCATTGGCCGGGCATTCTGCCGTTCATGATGAGGGCGTCAAAGGGCTCGGAGAGCAGGCGAGTCTTCACATCCTGGCTGGTCTTGGCGGTGACGACTGTGGCGCCCGCGCCAGAGAGAACGTCGCGTTCGAATTCGAGGACGGCTTCCTCTTCTTCTACGAGAAGCACTCGGCCGTGGATGGCGCCTTCGTGCAAACGGGGCGCGGGTTTCGCGGCTTCGGGTTCGATATTGGCGGAGGCCACTGCGGGCAAGCGAACTTCGATGACGGCGCCGCCCTCCGGAGCATTGTTCGCGGTGATGTCCCCACCATGCTCCTTCACGATGCCGTAGCAGATGCTGAGTCCGAGTCCGGTACCCTTGCCCACACTCTTGGTGGTGTAAAAGGGATCGAAGATGCGCTTGGCGTCTTTGATTCCGGCACCGTCGTCGGTGAACTGAGTGCAAACGTGTCCACCAACGCTAGAGATACGAATTCTGAGCTTGCCGGTTCGCCCGGTCTCAAGAATGGCATCGACTGCGTTGTTGATGATGTTCAGGAATACCTGCTCGATCTGATGCGGATCAGCGACGACCAGCGCTGGTTCCGAGGGAACGTCACGCTCGACCTTGATGTTGTTGATTTTGAGGTCATAGTCGCGCAGCGCCAAGGTCTCGTCGAGGATCTTGCGGATGTCGACTTCGTCGCGCTGTGGTTTGCGCTGGCGGGCGAAGGATAGAAGGTTCTGAACCACACGGTGCGTGCGCTGCGCCTGCTTGAAGAGCTTGCTGACATAATCCTGGGCGCGGGTGTTGAGGCCCTCGGTTTCGAGAAGTTGGGCGTAGCCGAGAATCGCCGTGAGCGGATTGTTGAGTTCGTGAGCGACGCCAGCAATCAACTGTCCGACGGCCGACATCTTTTCGCTCTGCAGCAGCTGTTCCTGGGTCTTGCGCAGATCTTCGTAGGCGCGGCAGGTCTCTTCGTAGAGACGAACTTTTTCGATGGTGGTGGCGAGCTGCCGGCTGATCGCGACCATCAGATTTTCGTCGTTGCTGGAATATTCGTATCCCAGATGGCTGCACAGGCCCATGATGCCGACAGGAGTATCTTTGCCCCAGAACATGATCCAGATCCAGGACCGGTCCACATCGGAGCGAACGAACTCCGCAACCATGGGCGGCAGGTGAGGCAGATATTCTGCCGTGATCACTTCGGTGCGCGAGCGCATGACCAGATCGCCAAAGCCCTCGGTGAAGCAAACCTCTGGCGTGCGCATCTTATCGCGGCTACGCGGGCCCCATGCGGCACGCCGGCGATAGGTGGTGGTGTCGCTGTCGGAAAGGTAAACTGTTCCGCTTTCGGCGCCGAATAGGGTGACAACCTGACGCAATGTCAGGTTCAGAATTTCATCCAGGTCGAAGGATTGCGCGGCGACCACAGCCATCGCGTTCAGGGCGTTCAACTCACGGTTGCGGCGGCGCATCTCATCCTCGGCGCGGCGCTTCTCGGTCATGTCGAGCACGAAACCCTGATAGCGTTCAATGTCACCCGCGCCGTTGCGCGTCGCGAAACTGCTCTCGACGGCGAGAAGGAGTGTGCCATCCTTGCGGCGGAGGGTAACGTCGAAGTTCCGTACGTAATTCTGACCTTCGATTTCACGGCGGAAGGCTTCGCGTTGCTTGGGATCGACACAGATTTCCGAATCCAAATTCAGAACCAGCAATTCTTCGCGCTTGCTGTAGCCGAGCATGTGGACGAAGGCATCGTTGCAGTCGATGAGCTGGCCGGTCGGGTTGGCGACGTAAACGCCTTCCTGCACTTGTTCAAACAGGAGACGGTATTTCTCTTCCGCGGAACGGCGGTCGGTAATGTCGCGGACGACGTGGATCGTGCCTTTTTGCGGACTGCCTTGCTCGGTGTAAGAGGAAGTGGAAACGACGGAATAGCCGCCGAAACAAGGGTCGGCGCCTTCCGTGAATTCTTCGTCACCACCCATGGCGCAATAGGGGCAGCCGGTCCATTCCCCAAACTTGTGGGGCAAGGCGGAATCGCAGGAGCTGCCGACCACATCCGCGGCAGCCTGGCCGAGATGTTCCAGCAGAACCTGATTGGCCTTGATGATGCGGTAATCGGCGTCGTGCGCCAGGATGATGTCGTGGATGGAGTCGAAGGTATTGATCCACTGGCGCTGCGAACGCAGCACCTGCTCGAGCAAGCGGAAGTTTTCGACTGCAACGGCAAGTTGCTTGGCGCAGGTGCGGAGAAACTCGAGTTCTTCCGGAGTCCACTCCCGGCTCCGGGAACTGCCCAGCATGAGCAATCCGATGGGCGATTTATTTCCTGCGACGGGGACGATGACAAGCTGGTGAATCTTTTCGCTCGCGAGACAGGCCTCGGGCTCGGGAGCAGCGGCGGCCCGCGTGGTGACCTGCGGCGCGGGTTGTGCCAGCAATTTCTGAATGTCTTCGTTAATCTCAGCGAATCCGGCATCGCGCAGGAAATCAGCGGAGAGCCCCACGGCGTGAGTGGCGACCAGGTGCCCGCCTTCGACCAACCGGAACCATGCGGCCTTGACCGGAATCAGGCGCTGCAATTCTTCCACGGCGGACTGAACGACGTTTCCGTACTGTTGCGCGGTGGCGATGCTGGCGGTGATGGCCTGCACGGCACGCAGGCGTCGTGTCCGGGTCCGAGCTTCCTCGAGGACGACGAGCAGCATGCTCAGCGAAAGCGTGATTTCGGCTGCCAGGAATGCGGCCGCGGGCACGCGATCGGTGAAAGGCGACCAGGAAAGGTGAAGGAAGGGCAAAGACAAAGCCAGCAGCCAAGCTGAAGGTTCCCAGCGGCCGCGGCGCGCGCGCAACAGCGCGATCGAGGCCGTCAACAGAATGATGCGGTAGCCAACTTCCACCGCCACGCGCAAGGGCAGGGAATCGGGCCACAACAGGATTCGGACTCCGGCAAAACCCACGAGAACGGGCGTGATCACGGTCAAGGGAAGGATGAGATCGCGGCTGCGGGTGTAGAGCAGAACCGCGCCTGCGAGCAGTCCAACGGCGAGCATGAAGGTCGCCTGCACGGCCACCAAATCAAAGGGTGCGGGCATTTTCGCAGCGAAGCAATGCTCGGCCAGTCGCGAAGCGACAAAGGCAGTCCAGCCCAATATCCAGACTTTGAAATAGTTCTCGCGGAAGGCGCGCAGCGCGAGCAGAGAGGCGCCCAGCAGAATGAGCAGAGCCAGTTCTGCGGGCGTGGGCCGGGCCAAGCCAAGCCTTGCCACCGTATTCCAAAGCGATAAAAGGGATGCGCTCATGCTTTGCGGACGTACGTCTTCCTTGCTTTTGAATATCATGCCCCGCGTCAATCTCGATAGAGTTTCGGGACCTGAATGATTACTTTCGGCATCTCGCGTGTGAGTTACAATCGCCGATAGACTTTCGTGTAAATCCCATGCCAGATCGCATTCTTGTAGTTGACGACGAAGAACCGATTCGGGAAATCGTCGCCTCGATGCTCGGAACTGCTGGATATGCCTGTAAACAGGCAGCTTCCGGTATGGAAGCCCTCTCGGTCCTGACCTCCGGGGAAGAGTTTGAGTTGATGCTCTCAGACCTGATGATGGCGGATCTGGATGGCATTGGCCTGCTGGAACGGACGAAGGAAAAGTATCCCGACATGCCGGTTGTGATGGTTACCGCCGTGCACGACATATCGGTGGCGCTGGCGGCCATCCGTAACGGGGCCTACGACTATCTTTTGAAGCCGTTCGAGCGCGAGCAACTGCTCAACACGGTCAGCCGCGCGCTGGAGAACCGGCGCCTGAAAGTGGAGAACCGAACTTATCAGACGAATCTGGAATCGCTGGTGAAGGCGCGCACCGATCAACTGCAGGCGGCGATGGCAAATCTGGAGCGTTCTTACGACATCACACTCGAGACTCTGGGCGACGCGCTGGATTTGAAGGATCGGGAAACGGAAGGCCACTCGAAGCGCGTGACGGCGTTTACCATCGCAATTGCCCGCGCCATGGGCCTCCCTCGGGAGCAGATTAATACCATCGCGCGCGGAGCGTTCTTGCATGACATTGGAAAGATCGCGATTCCTGACAAGATTCTGAATAAGCCGGGGAAGCTGACCAAAGAAGAGATGGACGTAATGCAGGAGCACGCCTACCACGGATATCAGATTGTGAAGAAGATTCCGTTCCTCAACGAGGCGGCCGACATTGTGTACTCACATCAGGAGCGCTTCGATGGCACTGGTTATCCTCGCGGCCTGAAGGGAGAGCAGATTCCCCTGGGCGCGCGGATCTTTTCCGTCGCCGACACATTGGATGCCATCACCTCCGATCGAATTTATCGGGCGGCGCAGACGCTGCCGGCTGCGAAGGAGGAAATCAAGAGATGGGCGGGGCGGCAATTTGATCCCGAGGTGGTGAGCGTATTTCTGGAAATGCCGGACAATATCTGGGACGATCTGCGTAAGGAAATTCACAACCAGATCTACCGGGTGGCGCATTCCGCGGGGGCTAAGGGCTAAATCCGTTCGCGAAGGTGGGGACCGTTGAACGGCCGTAATCAATCAAAAATTTTGTTCTGGGCTGCTGTGGCCCTCACCGTCGTGCTGACGGCGGGCTGCCTCTTCCTTCCGCAGGGAACAGCTCAGATCGCGATCAGTGACCTAGTGGGCGGACTGCTGATGTTGTTGGCCCTGTTCGCATTTGTTTCGAACGGATTGCAGAGCAAGGGCCGCACGCGCTGGTTCTGGATGCTTCAGGCCGCGGGATGGGCCTTGTGGTTCAGCGACCAGGTGGTGTGGATCACGTTTGACCTGATCCTGCACAGGAAACTGCCCGGCATGTACCCCGCGGACGCCCTGCTGTTCCTGGCAGGAGCGCCGATGATGGCGGGACTGCTGCTCCGGCCCCACCGCCAGCCTACCGAACGCAGCGCGCGGCTCGGTGTGTTGGACTTCCTTCTGTTGTTGCTCTGGTGGCTGTACCTGTACGTTGCGTTCGTCGTCTGCTGGCAGTACGTTTCGCCGAGTGAGGGCGCTTACAACCGAAACTTCGATTTGCTTTCCATAGCGGAAACGGTCCTCATCGTTTGCGTCCTGCTGGCCTTTTGGCGCGAAAGTTCGGGACGGTGGAAGACGTTTTACGCGTGTCTGGGCGGCGCATTCGTTTTCAATGGCGTCTGGTTTTATGTGCTCAACGGCGCCATCGAGAAAAACCTCTATTTCGCCGGCAGTTGGTACGACATTCCATACTCCGGTTCTTTTGCTGTATTCACCGCGGTAGCTCTGCTGGGACCAGGCCTGCTGCCGACGCCCGAGACTGCCGCGGACGAATCGTACGGTGGTTGGATGGCGAACCTGGCGATGATGGCGGTACTCTCGCTGCCCATCATTGCGCTCTATGCGCTGCTCGATCCGCATCTTCCGCACCAAGTAGCTGATTTTCGAGTACTGATCACGCTGGCGACGATGTTTCTGATGGCGCTTCTTCTGTTCATCCAGCATCGCCGCTTGAACCAGGAGTTGCGGCGCACCAACCTCGTGCTGGAGGAAGCATCCCTTACGGATCCCATGACCGGATTGCGCAACCGCCGCTATTTCTCGGCGACGATCGAATCGGACGTGAGCCAGGCACTGCGCTCGCACGCCGACGGGCGCGACCCGCACACCCGCGATCTGGTCTTCTATTTGATCGATGCCGACAATTTCAAGGAAGTCAACGACCTGTACGGACACGACGTCGGCGACAAGGTGCTGGTCGAGATGGCGCATCGCCTCAGTTCGTCCATTCGCCATTCCGATGTGCTGGTGCGCTGGGGCGGAGAAGAATTTCTGATCGTATCTCGCTACACCGATCGCACCGAGGCTGAGTTGCTAGCCCAGCGCGTTCTCTCGACGGTGGCGGATACGCCTTTCAGCATGGTTGGTTCAGGGGAGACGATGTACCGCACGTGTTCCCTGGGATGGGCTGCTTTCCCGTGGTTTCTCGACAATCCCCGAGCGATCAGCTACGAAGAAGTTCTGACTCTGGCCGATCGCGGCCTCCATCAGGCGAAGCAGGCAGGCAAGAACCGGGCGGTCGGCATTCTGCCGGCGTCGGGGAAACTTCCTGCCACGACAATCGAAGGGTTGCACTCTCCGGGGCTGCAGGTCGACCTTCTGGCGGTGGCCGGGCCTAGACTTGGCCACAAGTAGCGGCAGAGGCCGGTTTTCCGACTGGCCTCGCGGGCAGCAATTCCACCCTTTTCCCCATCCAATCGCATAAGATTCCAAGGCAGGGGAGATTCCTATGTCGATTCGAACGCTGCGTTTTCAGATTGGTATTGCGGCCTTGCTGAGCGTACTGCCGTGCATTCCGGTGGTTGCACAAGATGCTCCTGCTGCGCCGGTGAACGTGGTGCCGCAAGGCACCGTCTTCTTGATCCAGCTTTCGGACCGGCTTGATACCCGAACCGTGAAGGCGGGCGATCATTTCCGTGCCCGATTGGCGGAGCCTCTGGTCGCGGCGAACGGACAGACCATCGACTCAGGGAAAAAGATCAAGGGGCATGTCAGCGCGGTCGAACCCGGGCTGCGGACGCGCATCATTTTGAGTTTTGAAGAAATTGAAACTGCCCACGGATGGGTGCCGCTGATTGCCACGGTGACAGGAGTTCCGGGCGAGCATGGACTCCGACAGGTTGGTGAAGAAGGCGAAATCGGCCGCCAGGGCATGACCAAAGAGCAGATTGCCGAGGCGATTGTAGTTGGGGCCGGCGAGGGCGCGGCGCAAGGCGAAAAGACTGGCGGGAAGCGGGGCGCTGCGACGGGTGCGGGTTCCGGCGCCGCTGCCGGAGCCATGTCGGCGTTTGAAGCGGGACACGACCTCGTGCTCGACAAGGGAACTGCGCTCGAGATCCGCCTGGATCGCAATCTGGGAGTTTCGGCGCGATAGATTGTTGGAGCCTAGATTGTTGGGACCGAAGGGCTGGTGGGATAATCCTGCCAGAGGGTCGCCATGAAATTCGTATTGGTTGCGCTTCTTCTCTTCTCAGCCATTGCAGCGTTTGGCCAGGAGCATCCCGCGGTCAGCGCACAGGCGAACACGGTGTACGTGGGCGCGGACGGCAAGTTTGACTCCGCCCCAGACACAGCTCAGATTCAGTTCAATGTATCGGTGCAGGATGAGACGTCGCAGGCCGCATTTCAGCGTGCGTCGAAAAACGTGGAGCAGGTACGGCTGGTGCTGGGCAATAACGGAATCGATCCCAAGGCAGCGAGCATCGGATTTCTTTCCGTGCAGCCGGTTTACGAGTGGAAGCCGAAGCAGAGAGTGATTGGATACCGGGTGACGACCGACGTCACGCTGAAGCTGAAGGATTTTGCGAAGGTGGGTCCCATCACCCAACAACTCGCCGACGCCAACGTCAGCGAAACCCAGACTCTGAACTACACGCTCGAGAATATGGACGAAGCCAAGAACAAAGCGGTGGAAGACGCCTACCGTCGGGCGCGCAACTCGGCCGACACGCTGGCTCGCGCTGCGGGCCGGTCGGTGGGGGAGCTTTCCTATGCGTCGATCGACACATTTGAAAATCCGCGAATGCCGATGCCGCACATGGCTCGTGCCATGAGCGCGATGGCCAATGCGGCGCCCCCGGCACCGACGGAAGAATTTACGCCGCAGATGGTGACCGTTACCGCGCATGTGAATGCGCTGTTTAACTTGAAGTAGGGGCGGCGGTGTCGTTAGCGGGCCCGATTATCTGTTTCACTCCCGATTCCCCTAGGATCCGCGGGGCTGCGCCCACGCGGGGCAGCCGAGGCGGCTGTCGCCACATCGTCTTTACTATCCCGACCGGGCTTACAGCATCGCCGGCGCAGGACTGGCGGGTGGCGGGGTGGCCACGAGCGGATCGACTTGGAGCGTCAGTCCGTCGATTTTGCGCACAATCACCATCTGACCGGGGGGCAATGCGGTGGAGGCGACTGCATCCCACAGTTCGCCGTGGACGAAAACTTTGCCCTGCGGTGCAAGCGCTGTTTGCGCGACTCCCATTTCGCCGACCAGGCCTTGGGCCCCGGTGACCACTTTGTTGCGGCGCGCTGTGAGAGCGATAGTCATCAGGAAGGCAGTGATCAGGCCGAGCGGGATACTGACGGCGAGCGCCGTCAACAGATGCACGCGCATTTCAGGAATGGGAGAATCCACCAGAAGCAAGCCACCCAGGGTAAGCAGGGCGATCCCTCCAATAGTGAGGATTCCGTGCGTGGCAAATTTGGCTTCTGCCGCAAATAGCGCGAAGGCTCCGAGAATCATGACTAGCGCAGCAAATCGTGTGGGAAGCAGGTTGAGGGCGAAGGCCGCGACCAGGATGAAAACAATGCCCACGGTCCCCGGAATCACGGCGCCGGGGTGGTTGAATTCGAGGTAGAGCGAGAGCGCACCGATCGCCAGAAGAAGAAACGCAATGTTGGGATCCATCAGGTAAGCGAGGATCTTCTCCTTGAGTGTCATGTTGAAGGACGAAAGCGGCTGTCCTGAAAGCTTGAGCGTCACGGTTTCGCCATTGAAGCGCTTGAAACTCTTGCCGTCGATCTGGCGGAGAAGTTCGTCGTCGTTCGCGGCGACATAGTCGATGAGGTGCTGCGACAGAGCTTCCTGCTCGGTAAAAGACTTGGACTGGCGGACGGTGCTCTCGGCGACGTCAACATTGCGCCCGCGACGTGCGGCGACGGAGCGCATGAGGGCGGCAGCGTCGTTCTCCAGCTTCTCTTTCATGACGTCGTCCATCTTGCCACCACCGAGAATGACGGGATGGGCGGCACCGGTGTTGGTGCCGGGTGACATCGCGGCGATGTCGGCGGACTCGAGGATGAAGAATCCGGCGGACGCGGCTCGGCTGCCGCTGGGCGTGACATAAATGATGACGGGAACGGCGGAAGTTGTGATGTGTTCGATGATCTGGCGCGTCGAATCAACCAGACCGCCGGGTGTATTGATCTCGATCAATACGGCTTGATCGCCGCGGCGGCGGGCTTCGTCGATTGCGCGGGCGATGTATTCCTCGCTGATGGGCTGGATCGTGTCGTTGACGACGACTTTCAGGATTTCGGCTTGAGCGGGGAGGGAGAAGAGAACGGCCGCTGCAATGGCGATGATTAGACGCAACTTCGAATGAGTCAGTTTCGACGAGGAGTGCATAGGTCCTTCGCTTCGTTCAGGATGACAGGCCATTGCTTTATGCAAAAGGAAATCCAAAATGCAAGGCCCTATGCCTATTGTCCCTCTATTTGGCTGGACCGGCGTGAATTTCTTGTGGTGCGGGTTCCGCGGCTGCGGAATGCGCTTGTGGATCAGGAGTCCATCCGGGCAAGTAAGTGCTACCGGTGATCAGCCGCGCGCCACGTTCGTAGGTTACGTAGGACCATGCCCATTGAATGAAGACCAATAGCCTGTTGCGGAAACCGATCAGGAAAAGGATGTGGACGAACAGCCACGACAGCCACGCGATGAAGCCGGAGATGTGGATGCGGCCGAACTGGGCGACTGCTGCGGCACGGCCGATCGTGGCCAGGCTGCCTTTGTCCCAGTAGTGGAAGGTAGGGCGATCAAAGTCCCCACCCACTCGCAAAGAACGCGAGAAGGGCGGGGCGGCCGCACGGCCCAGTTCCTCGCGAATGACTTTGGCGACGAAGCGGCCTTGCTGTATCGCCACCGGCGCGACGCCGGGTAGCATTTTGCCCTGTTCGTCTTTTAGGGCGGCGAGATCGCCGATGACGAATACTTCCGGATGGCCAGGAACGCTGAGGTCGGGCTGCACCAGAACTCGTCCGGCGCGGTCAACTTCAGCGCCTAGCTTTTTGCCCAGCGGCGAGGCTGCGACTCCAGCCGCCCACAGCACCACCGTTGCGGGCAAACGCGTGTCTCCCGCATAGACCGCGCCCGGCTCAATCTGCGTCACGACGGTCGAAGTACGGACTTCGACTCCCAGGCGATTGAGTTGCTCCTGGGCGCTGCGCGACAGATCTTCGGCGTAGGCGGGAAGCACGCGCGGGCCGCCTTCGACCAGCAGAATATGTGTGCGCGCGGGATCGATCGAGCGGAATTCATGGGCAAGTGCGTGACGGGAAATTTCAGCGAGGGTGCCGGCGAGTTCGACTCCCGTAGGCCCGCCGCCCACTACCACAAAGTTGAGGGGTATCGCGCTTTCGCCGGCGGCCGCGTGACGCTCCGCCAACTCGAACGCAAGCAGCACTCGCCGGCGGATTTCGAGCGCGTCTTCAATCGTCTTGAGGCCGGGAGCATAAGGCTCCCAGTTATCGTGTCCGAAGTAGGAATGGGTTGCGCCTGCGGCTACGACGAGGTAGTCGTAGGAGACGGCGGTATCTGAGGTTTCGACGATGCGGCGATCCAGATCAAAGCCAGTAACCTCCGCCATCAGCACTTCGATGTTCTTGTGAGAGCGCAGAATCGAGCGGATTGGCGCGGCGATTTCTCCCGGCGAGAGGCCGGCGGTGGCCACCTGGTACAGGAGCGGCTGGAATGTATGGAAATTCTTGCGATCGATGATCGTGATCTTCACGGGCGCTTTGGCCAAGGCCTGAGCGGCATTCAGGCCGCCGAAGCCAGATCCGACGATCACGACCCGAGGTATCCCTTGGTTAGTCATCTTGCCGTTCCAGCCCCATCTCTATAAGATTCAGCGCGATGGCAGATGGTTCCAGAAGTTCTTCGATGCGCACTCCTCAGGTAAGCTCTTACCCGTGGTGGCTCCGCTGGGGCATGCCGTCGTTCGCTGACTTGATCTTTGTCGGGCTGCTGGGCGTGCTGGTGTTTACGCCGCTCTCGGTGAAGCTCTTAGGCGACGCAGGAATCGGCTGGCACATCCGAAATGGCCAGCAGATTCTAGCTACACACGCCATCCCGCGATTCGATTCGTTCTCTTCTTCTCTCTGGCAACCCTGGTTTGCCTGGGAATGGCTGTATGACATCGCCGTGGGGAAATTGGAAGCGTGGTGCGGGTTGAATGGCGTGGTTTGGCTCACCGCGGTTGTGATCGCGACAGTGTTTGCCTGGATGTTTCGGTTGGCGGTGGCGCGGGGGACCAATCTGCTGCTTGCGCTGGTGCTGACGCTGCTTGCGATGTCGGCGTCGATGATTCACTTTCTGGCTCGTCCGCACGTGTTCAGCTGGCTGTTCGCGCTCGCATGGTTCTGGATTCTCGATTCCACGGATCGGGCTGGACTGCAGCGCCACCGCGCCCGATGGTTATGGGCGTTACCGCTGTCGATGCTGCTGTGGGTCAATGTGCACGGCGGGTTTCTGCTCGGGTTTGTGTTGTTGGGAATTTATTGGCTCGAAGCGCTCTGGACATGGGTTACTACGCGGGAGACTGGCCTTGAGGACACCCTGCAAAAGATCGCGTCAGGTCAGCGAGTGCGCCAGTTAACTTGGATTGGGCTGCTCTCGATCGTAGCCACCTTCATCAATCCATACGGATGGAACCTGCACGCGCACATTTATTCGTATCTCACTAACCGTTTCCTGATGGATCACATCGATGAGTTCCAGTCGCCCAATTTCCATGGCATCGCGCAGAGATGCTTTCTTGCGCTACTGCTGATCGCCATCGCGGCTCTGGCGGCTCGTGGCCGCAAGCTAAGACTTAGCGAGATTCTGCTGCTGCTGTTCGCGGTGTATGCAGGACTGTATGCCTCGCGGAACATTCCCGTCTCGTCGGTTTTGCTGGTCCTGATTGTGGGGCCGCTGTTGCCTTCGCTCGAGTCTTGGGGCTTTGTTCACAGAATGAGTGCGGTCGATTCGCAACTGGGCGGTCACGTCTGGCCAATCTTCGCGACAGTTGCGGTACTTCTGATCGCTGCCAACGGCGGGCGCGCCGGTTCGACGTTTTTGATGAATGCACATTTCGATCCTGCGAGAATGCCGGTCGAGGCCGTGAACTTTATCGAGCATAGTGGCGTACGCGCTCCGGTGCTCAGCCCGGATTATTGGGGTGGCTATCTGATTTACCGGCTCTATCCTCACAACACGGTTGTGATCGACGACCGGCATGACTTCTATGGTGAGCCATTCCTGAGGCTTTATCTGAAGATGATTCACGTCGAGCCAGACTGGGATGAGTTCTTCAAAGTACACCATGTCAGTTGCCTGCTGCTGCCGAGAAACGCGGCGCTTACGACGGTCATAAGCGGAACAGAGGGATGGAAGTCCGTTTATTCCGATGACGTGGCGATCGTGTTTAGGCGGACCGAGCAAGACCGGGAAGATACTGATCGGGCTCCCAGCCGATGAATTTGGTTGCGTAGACGCTCGATTCCGAAGATGATGAGGGTGGTTCCAGAAGCTTCACACCGCATCGCACGATCCAATCGCATGATCAAGAAATTCACTCCTCGTTCGAAGGGATGGGCTGTGTGTGCCATCTTTGCCTTTACGCTCGCACTCGCCGGCTGCTCGGGGTCTTCGTCGACCCTTACGTCCACAGTCACGCCGCCCGGGAATCCGGTGGGGGCGAACCTCACGCAGGTCAGTTCCGATCCATATACGGTGGGTCCCGGACAGCATGCGACAGAGGTTGAGCCCCATATGCTGGCGAACGGCAATACGCTGGTGGCAGCGTTTCAGACCGGACGCATTGTTCCCGGTGGCGCGACTGACATCGGGTGGGCGACTTCTACCGACGGCGGAACGACCTGGAGCCACGGATTTCTACCCGGCCTGACGACGGGCGAGGGAACGGGGCCGTACGACGCGGCCAGCGATCCTGCCGTTGCCTATGACGCGAAGCATGGAGTGTGGATGATCGCGTCGCTGCCGATTTCGAATACATCCCATACACCGGCGGTTGTCGTCAGCCGGTCGACCGATGGGTTGACTTGGCAGAATCCAATCAGTGCGGACATCACCGCCGCAAGCTCCGACAAAAACTGGATTGCCTGCGACAGCTGGGCGAGCAGTCCGCATTACGGCAATTGCTATCTGGAGTGGGACGATCCCATCAATTCAGACCTGATTCTGATGAGCACTTCCTCCGATGGAGGGCTGACGTGGGGCCCTCCGCTTCCTACTGCGGATTCGGCGCACGGAATCGGCGGCCAGCCGCTGGTGCAGCCGAACGGGACTGTCGTCGTGCCGATTGAGACAGTGGTCGTGAACAGCAATATCGCTTTGATGTCGGCATTCAGTTCGAACGACGGTGGGCTGAATTGGACCGCATCGGTTGTCATCTCGAATATTCAGTTTCACGGGGATGCGGGAGGAATCCGCAGCGGGCCGCTGCCGTCGGCTGCGGTGGGTGGCGCGGGAACGGTCTGGACGGTTTGGGAGGATTGCCGTTTTCGGTCCAACTGCTCTACCAACGATCTTGTGTACAGCACTTCGACCGACGGTGTGACCTGGGGGCCGGTCACGCGTATTCCTATCGACGATACTTCGAGCCCGGTGGATCATTTCATTCCGGGGATTGGGATCGATCCGGCAACCTCGGGCGCCTCGGCACATGTGGGGCTTCACTATTACTACTATTCGCAGAGCAATTGCACGGCATCGGCCTGCCAGCTTTTTGTGGGCTACATTTCGTCGGCGAACGGCGGCTCGACGTGGAATACTCCGGTCTCGCTCACCGGGCCAATGCTTTTGAGTTGGCTTCCTAATTCGCAGAACGGGTTGATGGTGGGCGATTACATTGCGACCGCCTTCACCAATGGCGTCCCACACGGAGTGTTCGCGGTGGCATCGCCAATTTCAGGAACAACGTTCAGCGAGGCGATCTATACCGGCCAGGGGCTGATCGCGAAGACGGCCGGGCGGCAGTTGTCGTCGGCGGGAGACAAGCCACTGCACAAACTGTCGGACACGATCGAGAAGGAACGTCCGGAGAAGAGCGTGATTCCTCCATCGCGGCGCAAAGTGAGGAAAAGCGCGAAGTAAATTCGATCGAGAGAGTGCGCCCTACGCTTAGCCCGCCAAGCGCTTCTTCATGGCGATGATTGCCATCACGATGGCTGCGGAGGCCGTTGAAAAAGCACTGCTCGAACACGGTGCGATCTCGGCGCTGACGGACTCCCCGGAATTTGCTTTCTTCACCATCTCCGCGGCAACCGCGTGGAAACGGGCATGTTCATACTTCAGCTTCGTGTACTCGGGGAGCGAAGAGTACGTCGCGCCCTCGCCATAGATCCACTGGCCCAGCACACATTTGTGGTCGAGACTGACATCTGCGGGAAGCAGGCTTCTGTCGTGTTTGTTTACGTAGTGGCGCAGCTTACGCTTCCACTTGGTGTGCGCGCCTACGGCCTGGTCAAAATCCATGTGGACTTTCCTGATCAAGGCGGGCACCCCCTTTCAGGACCATCGGCAGAAATGTGCGGAAGGATCAGTCGACGAGTCGAGGGGCGGATGGAGCGGGCTTACTCGCGTTAAAAGCGGTCGTTGGTATCGATGCCGAAGCCCAGGATGGCGGTGACTTCCACGGGCTGGTCGCCGCGCATCGCGGGCTGAAACTTCCAGCTGCGCAGAGCGGCGAGAACTTTCGCGGTCATGTTGGCGGGTCCGGCTTCGAGGACGCGTATGTTCTTTAGATTGCCGGAGGCGTCCAAAGCGCACGTCACCACCATCCGGGCACGCGGTAAGCCCTCCGTCAGTTCCGTGCGTATCGCGGTCGGAGCCGTGAGGGTTGCTCCGTAGGGGTGGCCTGTAGCAACCTCATCGGCGAATTCCATGACAACGGTGCCCAGAGACGTATCGAAATAAGTGGTGTATTTCTCGCCCTTCAATAAGTTCTTGTAGGGCTCGAAAGCTCCTCCGGAACTGGCTGTGGCAACGATGGTTACTCCAAGTGCTTGCCGCTGCTGCTTGACTGGGGAATGTCCTGGCGCCTGAGGATCGCTGCCGGACGGATCCGACCCGAACGCTGGAAGCGTGACCTCGCTGGTGCCCCCACTGATGTCTATACCGCGGACGGCTGGAGTGCCGGATGGCACATTTCCAGCGCCGCCCGGTCCGGCCGAGGGAGAGATGCCGCCTCGCGCCGAGGGATCGGAGCCGTGTTCGGCACCGGACTTGCCTGCGCCCGTACCTGCGCCGTTCATGCCGCTGCCGGGACCGTTTCCATGGCCGATGCTGGTGCCGCCCCCGGGGCCTCCGAGGCCCGGCTTGTCTCCGCCCGACGGTGACATGGCGAGTGAACCGCTGCCGCCGCTGGGCAACCCTAATTTAGAGCCGGGCTGACTGGAAATCACCGCGCCAGCGTTGGCTCCACTGCCTCCGTTGTTGGCAGGTGCCAGGCCTGAGCCGGCGTCGAGCGGTGTGCCGAGACCTGTGCCTTTGCGGCCCAAGCCGGAGCCGCCCGGTCCGGTTCCTCCACCGACAGAAGGCGGCGGGGGAACGATATTGTTGGCCAGCAATGTTCCGCCGGGGGCGCCCGCGCCACCGCCGGTATTGCCTGTGCCGCCACCGGCTCCGGAGAGGGAAGGTGGCGGCGGAACCACGCTGGGTGCGCCCAGAGTCGGTCCCGTCGATGCAGACAGAGAGCGGGTACCGGTGCCGGCGGAAACACCAACCGAGGGTGGTGGAGCAACCACGTTCGCGCCGAGGGACGTCCCAATGCCGTTGCGTGCGCCACGCGGGTTCCCGCCGGCCGCGCCGGCGCCGACCGTGGGTGGAGGCGCGACGACACTGGCGCCGAGCGAAGTTCCGGTGCCGCGGGTTGGCGTGTTTGCTTGAACGGCTGGCGGTGGGGGCACGATCTCGGTTGCGCCAAAGATTCTGCCCATCAGACTGCTCATGAAAGAGCCGCTGCCGGATTGCGTTGGCGGCGGGGGAACCACTGGCTTCGATGGATCCGGAACGCTGCCGGTGGGGAGGCGGTGCAAGTCTTGCGAGACATCCGCCGAGGGCGGCGGTGCGACGACCGACGGCGCTTGCAGAGTCAGCTTCGGATTTCGAATGCCGGCCCGCTCTGGAGCCGAAACCGGCGGCGGGATCACCGCCATATTGTTCATCTGCACCGGCGTACTCGAAGTCTCCCAGCTTACTCCGCCGGGAGCGGGCGGAATCACATTGGCAGCCATCGTCGGAGTCGATCGTGATTGCTGGCGGGTGACGCTCGGAGCGGGCGCCACCACTGAGGCATTTAGAGAAGGTGCACTCAGGGCGCGGTCCCGGGACACGGTAGGCGCGGGAGGAACGATCGCCGGAGCCAGTGCCGGTGCAACCAACTTGTGCTCGCCCGCCACGTTGGGAGCTGGCGGAATCAGGATGGCGCTTAGGTTCGGCGCGGTGAGCGTGCGGTCGGGCGACACCGATGGCGCCGGAGCAATCACCTCGTTGAGTTGAACTCCGTTGCGGGTATAGTCGCGGATCGCATTCGGAGGCGGAGCGACCAGTGCGGAGGCCAGACTCGGCGCGGCACGGTTCGAGCGCAATCCTTCCGAAGGCGGAGGCCCAGGATTCGGCTTAATGGCTAAAAGGTTCGCCACGGCGTCGCGCGAGGCAGGAAGCTTGAGGTTAGGCGCATCCACGACTTTGGGAACGAGAGAGCCGCCGCGCGCAATCTTGATGGTTTGGGTGCGATGGTGCGCTTCGTCGCCGCCGACGCGGCCGGTGGCTCCGGCTTCAGCGCCGCCCAGATCCTCGGTGCGGGGCAACTCCTCGCCGCTGTAATAGATCACATCGTGACGCGAAAATCTGGGCGCGACGAAGGGCCGCAACTCGGCGATCTTCACCTGGATCGCGATCGCCGCGAAAATCAAAAAGGCCTCCAGCAAATAGGAGGGCACCATGATGCGCAAGGGGATGAGTCCGAAAGGAGCCTCTCCGGCCAAGCGGCGTTCCGAGCGCGACAAGGCGGGCCGGATCGCACCGACGAACTCGCGCCAGCGCGGCGTCCACTCCACCAGCAGCTTGGGCGCGTCGTGAAGTTCGGCGGCTTCTTCGAGTTGGAGGGTTTCACTCACGAGGGCGGTACTCTACCATCCTTTTCGGTCTTTAGTTCATCGATTCTTATCTCAATTCTATCTCCCACCGCCGTCTTGGTTTCGGCCACGGTGCGACACGGTAGTTCCAGCACGGATGCTGCTTGAGTCCGCACCGGCGCAAACCGCCAGGGCTGCAAGTCGTGCTGGATATGAATGACGGTCATCACCCGATCCAGATAAACCACGTCGATGGGGAATCCCATGCCCAGAGTATGAACGCCGTGGCAGGGGACAATCCAGAGGCCGGAGCCATTACGGAAGTCACTGGAGTGGAGTCCAAGCAGGCCGCGCAACCGGGTCCAATGCGTGTCGGCCACCGCCAGGGCAGTGGCGAGGTAGGCTTGGCGGGTCTGATTGAAAGCCTGTCCCTGTGAGGAAAAAACCGCCATAAAATGCGAATGCTCCCCAGTTCTGTGTCGCCTTCTACCGCCCGCCGGAAATCGGGCCGAGCTGCCGGAACAGTTCGATGATTGCCGGACCGATCGTTACAAAAATGATCGAAGGCAGAACAAATATCACCAGTGGGGGGACCATCTTAATGGTGGTTTTTGCAGCTTGTTCTTCGGCCCGTTGCCGGCGTTCCGTGCGGAGGGAATCGGAATGCACGCGGAGGGCTTGGGCAACGCTGGTGCCGAAGCGATCTGTTTGAATCAGTGTACCAACAAGAGAACGGATATCGTCAACCCCGGTGCGGTCCACCAGGTTACGGAGGGCTTCCGCGCGGGGCTTGCCGGCGCGCATCTCGAGGTTTACCAGATGGAATTCGTCGCTCAGATCCGGGTGGGCGTGGTGCAGATCCTGGCCCACGCGGGTTAGGGCCTGGTCGAGCGCGAGACCGGCTTCCACGCAGATCACCGTAAGGTCGAGAGCATCGGGCAGGCCGATGCGGATGCGATGCTGCCGATCTTTAATCATGCGCTTCAAAATAAAGCGCGGAAGGAAAAATCCGAGACCGGGAACGCCGACGAGCAGGAAAAGATTATCCAACCCCGAAAACAGGACAACGCCGGCAAAACCCAACCCGGCCATCAGAAGGCGCGCTCCAAAGTAGTAGTTAACATCGATGGCATCGCGGAATCCGGCCTGAATGAGCCAGGCACGCGTGCGGGACACATCCGAGGCGGAAAGCGGGATGGCCTTGCTGATCGGATCCAGCGCCTGCTCAATGCGCTCGCGCATGGCTGGCTTGTTCTCCGCCGGTTGCTGTTGTCCTCCCAATGCGCGCAAGCGAGCCCCCAGCATTGAACTGGGAGTCACCACCGCCGCTCCAAAGGCGAACACTGCCAGCACGACGGTGACGAACACGACCACGACCAAGATCAGAGGCAACATAGCTATACCTGGATCCGGATAATCTTCCGGATCACGAAATATCCAATCGTTTGCAGTGTGATGCCCGCGACCAAAAGAGTGTGTCCGATCGGGTCTGAGAACAATGGGCGGATGAAAGCAGGATTCAGCACGAGCATCACCGCGACGATGATCGGCGGCATGCCCATGAGCAAGGCCATGGTCAAACGCCCTTGCGCGGTATAAACGCGCACTTGGCGCTGAATCTTGAACCGCTCGCGAATAACGTAGGAGAGGTTGTCGAGGATCTCCGCCAGGTTGCCGCCAGTTTCGCGCTGCAGCATCACCGCTGTCACGAAAAATTTCACGTCCACCAGGGGCATACGTTCGGTCAGATTGAGGAGAGCATCGCGAACCGGCATGCCGAATTTCTGCTCTTCGTAAAGCTGGCGGAACTCGCTGGAGACGGGGTCGGCCACCTCGTCGGTAATCATTTCGAGTGCGGTCGTGAAAGCGTGTCCGGCCCGAACGGCGCGCGCCAGCGTATCGATTGCCTCGGGGAAGAGTTCCTCGAATTTCTCGAAGCGCTTGTTGCGCCGATACGAAGCATAGGCATAGGGCAGCACGAAACCGACCAGCATCGCCACCCATGCGACTTCGACCCGCTTGCTCGGGCCATAAGCCAGGAACGTGGCGACCACTCCGGACAGAACTGAAATTCCGAGAAAATTTCCGGCGCGTGTGGCCATTCCCGCCTGCGCCAGCATCTTTTGGATGTCGGTGACCCGTTCGGACCGCCGCAGTATGTTGTCCAGAGCGGGAATCTGGCTTAGCTGTTCATCCCGCAGGAGGGCCAGTTCTTCGTCGGGGGCAAGTTCGGGAGCCTTGCGCTCGTTGGCCAGGCGTTCCTTGATCAGCCGGGCGCGGGCGTTGCGTTGGTCGAGAATCGAGCCCATGCCGAAAGCCAGGAGCGCGACCACAACGAACACGAGAAGGGCAATCAGACCTGCCGGCATATTTGTCCCTAGACCTCAGTTCTTGATTCGAACAGCGCCGGCCGCAAGCGGGCCCCCGAGGTTGCTAAGCGGTCGGCAAACTGCGGACGCACACCGGTCGCCCGGAATACCCCACGAACCTTGCCGCTCTCATCGGTGCCGGTGCGGTCGAAGCTGAAAATATCCTGCATGCCGATCAGGTCTCCATCCATGCCTGTAATCTCCGACACGGTGATGACCTTGCGGGTGCCGTCGGAAAGACGCGCAATCTGAACGACGGCATGAACGGCGGATGCGATCTGGTGGCGCACCGCGCGCTCTGGAATGTTCAGGTTTGCCATCGACACCATGTTCTCCACGCGGGCCATGGCGTCGCGCGGGGAGTTGGCGTGTACCGTCGTCAGCGATCCTTCGTGGCCCGTGTTCATGGCCTGCAACATGTCGAACGCTTCTTCGCCGCGCACCTCGCCCACCACGATGCGGTCGGGACGCATACGCAAGCTGTTGATGACGAGCTGCCGCTGTCGCACCGCGCCCTTGCCTTCGATGTTGGGCGGCCGGGTCTCCAGGCGCACCACGTGCTCTTGCTTCAGTTGCAGTTCGGCGGCATCCTCGATAGTGACGATGCGATCTGAGTTGGGAATGTATCCAGACAGCACGTTCAGCAGAGTCGTCTTGCCGGCGCCGGTTCCGCCGGACACCAGAATATTGAGGCGCCCCTTAACCATTGCCGAAAGCAGTTCGAGCATCGACTCGGTGAGGGTCAGGTTCTCAAGCATCTGCCGGGCGGTAACCGGCTCACGTCCAAAGCGGCGGATGGAGAGGGAAGGCCCGTCGATGGCCAGCGGCGGGATGATCGCGTTGACGCGGGAGCCGTCTGCGAGGCGGGCGTCGACCATGGGCGACGATTCGTCGACCCGGCGTCCAATGCGCGACACGATGCGCTCGATGATCTGCATGAGGTGCGAGTTGTCTTTGAAGGACAAGGCCGTGCGTTCGAGCTTGCCGGCCCGCTCAACATAGACCCGGTCGAAACGGTTGACCAGAATGTCGGAGATGGTGGGATCTTTGAGCAGCGGTTCGAGAGGTCCGAGGCCGAAAATCTCGTCGAGAATTTCGCGCGAGAGGCGTTCGCGTTCGGCAAAGCTGAGGGGCACAACTTCGCCGTTGACGGCGTTGCGAATCACCACCAGCACTTCGTCGCGCGCAGAGTCGCCCGTCGCCTTGCCTAGTTTTTCAAGGTCGAGGCGATCAAGGATCTTGCGGTGCAGGTCGGCTTTAACCTGCTGGTAATCGGTGCGCTCGAACGATTGGAGGTTTGCCATTGTTTCCTGAATTCGTTGTCTCTAATTCCTAAGCGAAATACCTAAACCGACTTGAATAACGACCACGCCGCCCGCTTTACTTCGGCGTCATTCCTCGTCAACTCCTGCGCCAGTCCGGCAAAACAGCGGGCGATTTCGGACGTTCTCTGGTCCATCACCGGGGTTCCACGGTCGATCGCGCCGGATATCGCAAAATACTGGTTCGGGATTCGCCATAGAACTTTCGCCCCGACCGCAGCCTCGGCGTCTGCTTCGCTGAATCCGGGCACTTTGCGGAAGCGATTCAACACGAGGCGCACGCGTTCGCGGCTTCCGGTTTCTCCCAGGTACTGCTGCACGCGGGCGGCACTCCAGAGCGAAGCCACGTCGCTACAGGCAACCAGTAGAACGGTCTCGGAAAGACTGGCGATCAGGCGGCTGGCTGCGTCAAAGCGCGACGAGGCGTCCACCACCACATATCGATAATGCGTCACCAGCATGTCGAAGAGACGGACGAACTCCGCCGTCGAAGGATCCACGGCAGCTGGCACGTTGGTTCCGGCCAGCAATTGCAAGCCTCCGCTGTGACGCGTCATGAAGCTCTCGAGCAGGGAAGCGTCCATGCGGTGAAGATTGCGAGTGGCATCCGCAACATTGAAAACCGGCTTGAGGTTCATGTGCAGCGCGGCGTGTCCTAGCGGCGCGAGATCCACCAGCGCAGTTTGTCCGTAGGCAGACTGCAAGGCCAGCGCCAGATTGACGGCTACCGTCGTGGCGCCATTTCCACCCTTCGCGTTGATGACCGAGAAGACCTTGCCGCGAATTCCTTCCTGCTTTCCACGGCGTTGCGCCGTTGTGAGGCGCACAAAGGCCTCCAGCAGGTCGGTGGTATTGGTGGGGCGTTCGATGAATTCGCGTGCTCCGGCGCGCATGGCATTCACAATGACCTGAGGTTGATTCAGATTGCCGATCGCGAAAATGGCGCCGTCGGGCATTTCCTGGTGCAGGAGTTCAATGGCTCGCAGCGCCAGTTGCGGATTGTCGGCGGGAATGTCGACCAGAGTCACATCAGGATTAGCGGTGCGCACTCGCCGCGTGACCGGATCAGAGGCCGCCACCGGAAAACTTGCGCAGGTATGGACCGTGCGCGCCACACTGGTGCCGTCGACGAGCACCTGCATCACGGCTCGTTGCTCGTTGTCGGTTGCGACGATGACGACTGACAATTCCGGCATAACAAACCCTGAGGTGGCCTATTGCAAACTCTGTAGCAGCTTCCCTCGGCTGACTTGCAGCCTAATGGCCTTTATCAAACTTCTCGTCGTTCACGAAAGGCTTGGGATTCTTGGGCAGCGGAGGCGGTTCCATAGTGGGCGAAATACGCCGCACCGTGCACAAGACCATCAGTTCCGAATTACTTTTCTGCAAACTCTTGCTGCGGAAAAAATTCCCCAGGATCGGGATATCGCCGAGGCCGGGAATCTTGTTCCAGATGTCCGTGACCCGGTTATCGATGAGGCCCGCAATGACAAAGCTCTGTCCGTCCTGCAATTCGAATTCAGTTTCAGCTTTGCGCGTGCTCAGGGCGGGTACGGTGAATCCTGAGATAGTCAGCGCATTCGCAAAGTCCAGGGTGCTCACTTCCGGCGCCACCTTCAAATGGATGTTCCCATTGGGCATGATGGTCGGTGTGAACTGCAGATGCACGCCGAAATCCTTGAACGAGATGGTGACCGCGGTAAAGCCCGCGCCCGGTTGCACGATGGGAAAGGGGAACTGGCCTCCGGCGAGAAAGCTGGCTTCCTTGCCGTTGACCGCAATCAGATTGGGCTCGGCGAGAATCTGCAGCAGGCTTTTATTCTCAAGAGCTTCGATGACCGCGCCGAAATTAATGTCGGGGCGGAACAGAAAAAGATTTAATACGTTGTTGAGGGTGGTAGCGGGAGTCGTGGTGCCAGTACCTGTGCTGCCGGAAGAGGTGCCCGGAGTCAAGGTCTGAGACCCAAAGCCGCCGTACTGTCCGGTGGTGACGGTGCCGATGGTATTCGCTCCCCCCGTGGAAATAAAGTTGATTCCCATCTGCGTCAGCGCCGTGCGGTCGACTTCGGCGAACTTCACCTGCAGCAAAACTTCCTGCGAACCGACCGGTCCGAAGGTCAGCACGTTCACGACTTTCGGAGAGTAGGCGCTGGCGAGTTCTCCAGCGCGCTTGGAGACGTCTTCTGTGGAAACGTGTCCAGAGAGAACCACGGCGGCGCGCGACGGAGTAACGGTGATCTGCTCGTCAGGGAATACGCGGCGTTCTTCTTCGGCGCAGGCGCTGATGTCCACGTCGACGCGAAGGTCGAAGCTGCGTGACCGCTCGACTTCATCCCAGATCAGCAAGGAAACTTCTCCCGGAGCCTTCCCATGAACCAAAATCTGCGTGGGCGTGATGACTTGGGGATAAGCGATAGCGGGGTCGGTGACGGAGACACGCTTAAGACGTTCCGTCGTGTTAATCAGCAGAGACTTGCCCACCATGACCCGTAGAGGAGCCGACCCTTGAGACTGCTGGGATTGTGCTGGCAGGGTTGTGGTCTGTGTGCTGTTCGGCGCCTGGCTTGGGGACTGAGCCGGAGTATCTGCCTGCTGCGCGATCCCTGAGGACGCGGGAACCGAAAAGGCGACAGCCAACAGCGAAGCCCCAAGCAATGTCGTGCGAACTTTCATTTTCAGGTTCCTCTCCCTGTGAGGAAACTTGCGGGTGTGCATGAAGGCAGCTTGCAGAATCGAAGGTTTACCGGTCACTTGGCCTCGGGACTCTCGTCTGGGAATTTGACCACTTCGGGTTTCTTGTCGCCCTGATAGACCTCGATGCTGATGCCGGTGGACGCGGGTGGAGCTGGCGGCGTGACCTTCTTTGTTACGGCCGCGTGATGAACGACCGTCGTGGTGGGCGGCGGTGCTACGCCTCCGCGGTAGAGGCCTCTGGAATTGGAGGAGGCTACCTCGTCCTGCTTAGTGTCGAGCGGATTGCGCAGGGCGAGTTGAATGCGTCCTTCGGAACTCGCGAGCGTGAGGCGCTGGGCATCGTCGGGTGAAACCAGCAGCGTGATGACGGCCGTGTTCTGGGCTTCACCCGTGGAGCTTCGCTCCAGCGTGTGCCCTGAAGCAAGCACGGCGACGTTCTGCAAAACAGTTGTGGTCTGTTGTTCGCCGACCCCTCCCGGGGTCCCGGTCAGCAGGACGTCGACGCGGGTTCCCGGCGTCACAAATCCAGCCACCGATACAACCTCATTCACCCGCACGGAAACCGCGCGCATGCCGGGAGGGATCAGCGCAGGCAGGCCAGACCCGGCATTTTCGCCGGCCAGCCGGTTGGGCAGGATGAATTCGCCCTTGGCAATCGGGATGATGACTCCGTGTCCCAGCACGTCCGCCCGCTTCCGGGGCGCAGTCGGAGGCAGATCGGCGCCAGGAACCTTAATAACCCTGATGTCATGCTCTTCTACTTTCGCCCCCACCTGCAGATCGTCCGCGGCCACGATCACGTCGACCCCAGCATCGGCGCCGGAGCGGTTTCCCGACTGCAAGTTTCTGTAGACATACACACTTGCAAAGAAGCCAAGCGCGAGTGCCAGAACTCCGATCATCAACAAGCGTGTGCGGTTCATGCTGCTCCCTTGGAAACCGAAACTCTTGCCGCTCGCCCCGACCGGGGCCAGCGCCCTATTCCATCGTTCTTAACTGTTATGCGCTACTGGATAGAGCTGGCGACTTGGGAGAAGACGTTGTTGGCGTTGGATCCGATGAGCCGGATGGTTCCGACGACAATGACGAGGATTACAGCCAGCATGACAGCGTATTCCGCGATATCCTGTCCGTCCTGTTCGCACCAGAGTCTGCGTACAAGTCCCATAGACATGCTCCTTGGATTTCTGTTTTTGCACGACCGAGTGGGAGGGCGCTCGCAACATCCGGAGCCCCATCCGCGAAAGATTCCCTCGACTATCCGTAATCATACCCTGCGTAGTGACGAAAAAGAGGTATTTTCTTGCATACCCTCCGGAAAATCCGTTACCTCAGGGTGGGCCTCCAGACGACGTGGAGAAGCCCTTGCGTTTGGCGCCGTAAACCCTTATGGGCACGTCTAGCGCGGGGATTCGACAGCCTAGAATCTCCGATCTTCCGCCCCCGAGCGGTCATCAGGCACACTAGACCCATGAGGACCGCCAACGGCAGCAGAGGGCTGGTATACAGGGGAACCTCCCAATATTGGAGCAATTCGTGAGTGGGGTAGCGGGTTGCTGCCAGCAGGAGGCCAAACGCAGCGATCCACGGCCAGGCCAGCAAGGACCATGTTGCCACTAGAACGAGCCGTCTGAGCGCACCGGACGACGACAGGCAAGTCCGATCACGAACCACACACAATAATCCGGGCAACAATAGAAGTTGTGCGTGGGGTGCCAGGGTCGGGATCACCACCACGGTTGCAGCTAGCACCAGGCTCGTAACTTGTAGAAACTCAGGGGAGTTTGCGGCTTTCGACCGGAGCCTGCCGCCGAGTACCAGGACTGCCAGGAAGACAAATGAGGCCATCACCAGTCCCCACCTGGGGGTAAACCAAACATCGAGCAAGGAATGACCGAAGGTGTAGTGGCGATAAGCGCGAACCACTTTCAAGAAACTGCCCATCCAGCCCGGCAAGAGCCACTCACTGACGGCGGCCAGCAGACACATCGTAGCGAGAAAGCCCCAGGCGATTGGCCGCCGCCGTCGCCAGTCGCCGGCGCTCCATACGACAAGCCATGGAATCAGAAGGATCATAAATTGTGGCTTGAAAGTTGCGATGGCGAACATTGCCCCGGCAAGCACGAGCCGCTCAGAAAAGAGCAGGAAGAATGCGATCGCAATACAAGAGGCGGCGAGCAGGCTCGGGTTTTGCAGCTTGATCCCCTGCAATACGGGAAAGCTTCCGAGGGCAAAGATGCTAGCAGTGAGCCAGATGACAGGGGACCAGACGAGCCGCATGAGCCGCAACCAGATCGCGAGACTGAACAGGGTGCCGAGGATTGAGGCACAGAGGAAGGCTCTCTGTACAACGGCAAAAGACAAGTACACCGAGGGCCATAAAAGGAGCGCAGCATACAGAGGATAAGCAAATCCGCCCCCGATGCCAGTGGGATCTTGCGAATCCGGTGCGAGGGGTGCCCCGTAGATCACCGTTTGTATCTCGTGTGCAACGGCGGTGGAATACGGATCGCGGCCATGGAGTAGCAGTTCGTGCGTTCCCCACCATCCGGCGTAGAGGTCCGAGAAGCCGGGCGTTTGATTTGCGCTCCAGATTGTGGCCACGTAAAAGGCCATGCTTCCGGCGGAGAGAACGCTCAGGAGCAACCACCCCACCTGCCGAGTGACCGACGAAGAGCCGCTCATGCCGTGACCCTGGACTGAGTCGTGGCAGGCTCGATGTTCTTTTTGTGAAACGGGCTGCCGGCGATGGCGATGGCGAGTCCTGCAACCAGGAAGCCGGCGATGATATCAATCACATAATGCTGTTCGAGCATCAGCACGGCGACGATCAGTAACAGGTCGTAGAAAGCCAGTGCCAGCGCGATCCGCCGCCAGCGTCGCAGAAAACAGATGACGACCATCGGTTGCGCGATGTGCATGCACGGCAGGGCGATGAAGTAGTCAGTCGAAATCCGCGAAATGGGCTGATGCTGCCAAAGCGCCAAGGCGTGGCGGATCAGCGTCCTTTGCAGGTTGTAAACCTGCAGACTGGCAGGGAAGCGCGAAAAGTGCGACGGGCAGAGATAGTAAGGTCCCTGTGATGGCCACAGGTAGAAAATGGCCAGGGCGAGGTAGTAGGACAGAAGGAGCGTCTGCACAAACTGCAACGCTCTCGTCCGCCCTTCGCAAAGAGCGACAAGGATGAGGGTCGCTCCAATCTGCGGAAACATTCCAAAATAGATGAACTCCAGAACCCTGAAGAAGGAAATCGGGAAGGTCTGGACTGACCAGTGCGCGAATTCAGAAACCGAATGGCCCAGCAGCAACCAGCGATCGATGGCGGCAAGAGCCGGATCCGTCGCAAAGTTGAAGCGTGCCGACACGATGGCGCAGTTGTAAGCGAGGACCATCAGAAATCCGAAGAACAGGTAAACTGCGGGCGCGAACACAGAAGCTGCGGCATCGCGCAGCCCTCTTCCTTTTTGCCGGTTGTGGAGTTCAAGCAGTGCGAGCACATCGACGCTCAGCACCAACGCTTTCGGCCACGATGTGAGCCAGCCGAGAATGGCGAAGAAGAAAAGCAAGACCACAATTCGAAGTCCGTTCTGCCGATAGCGCGTCAAGAATGGACCCAGCATTTGCTCTCGAGGCAGGCCGATCAGGCCCAACAGCACGGCTACGAAGATGGACTCCGCCGCCAGAAAGAACCAATAGGCAATACCCAGAGTGATCCAGTCGAAGCGAAGTGGCAGATGCTGGCTTCGCAGAACTGGGACGAGCGCCAGAGCCATCAGCATGCCGATCCCGTATTGCCAATAGTTCGGTTTCATCGGGCTCTTTGTCGGCACATTCACGAGGAAGGCCTTGGAGTCTAAACAATCAAGGCGGTGACGCACAACTGCGGGCGAAGAGCGACAGCGTTAGCGGATATTGTTCGAGCGGCGTATCGTAGGGATTCCCACGGACTCGAAGGCGTGCGAAATGCACCGCCATCACGGAAGTATTAGGATTCGGGGTCCGTACCGGCTGAGGAAGATCGTGCGAACGAGGAATGCACTTTGCTGAAGCAGCAGCGATTGATCGTTGGATTGACCCTGGCCCTGGTCGCATCGGCGAGCATGTGGTTTTACATGAATCGGATTCTGCGGGCACAGCAACTGGCCGACGCGGCGGCGCACGATCGGCCACGCGGGAACCTGTCGGACCTTTACCCACGCTGGCTGGGGGCACGTGAACTGTTGCTGCACGGGCGAAACCCTTATAGCTCTGAGATTACGCGCGAGATTCAACGAGGGTACTACGGCAGGCCCATCGATCCCAACCGTCCCTACGATCCCAAGGACCAGCAAGCCTTCGCCTATCCTGTCTATGTCGTGTTTCTGCTGGCGCCCTCGGTCGGTCTTCCGTTTCATACCGTACAGATCGGCTTCCTGTGGATATTGATCGGCCTGACGGCGGTGAGTGTGCCGTTCTGGCTGGGGGTTCTTCGTTGGAGAGTTTCGTTTGTCACACGGATCACGTTCATCGTGCTCATGCTCGGTTGGTTGCCGGTGGTGCAAGCGATCAAACTACAGCAGCTCACTTTGCTGGTGTCAGGGTTCATGGCGGGGTGTTGCGCTTGCCTGGCTGGCGGATGGCTTTTCTGTGCGGGGGCTCTGCTAGCTTTGGCGACAATTAAGCCTCAACTGGCCTGGCCGCTGGTCCTCTGGCTGCTGCTGTGGGCTGGCTCCGAGTGGCGCTTGCGGCGAAGATTTGTCTTCGGATTTGCATCGATCATGCTGCTGTTACTGAGCGGCGCACAACTCGTCATGCCCTCGTGGTGCCGGATGTTTGTCGATGCAATTCGGCAATATCACCACTACACCCAGGGTCAGTCGGTACTCACTTCGTTATTTGGGCTGATTGGAGGACGGATTCTTGGAGCGGCTTGTGTCGGTGCCTGTGCCATCTGTATCTGGAGGTTGCGGCAAGAGCCGGCCGCCGATGAGGCATTCGGACGATCGGTCGGCCTGGCACTGGCCTTGACGGTCGTCATCGTCCCGATGTCGGCACTCTACAATCAACTGCTGCTCGCCCCGGCGATCCTGGCGCTGGTGCGAAGTGCAGTATCCCTCGAGCCTGTCCTGCCCGCGATTCGACGGGCTCGCGTCGTGGGATTCTTCTTGCTGATCTGGCCGTGGATGGCCACGATGGGGCTGAGTCTTGCGGTTGCATGGCTGACCCCGGAGTTGAAGGCACGAGTCTGGCAGATGCCGTTGTACCCCAGTTACGTGATTCCTGTGTTTGTTTTTGGGCTAGCTCTGCTGAACACATGGGGGAGCCAAGCCCGTACCTTGCGGGACAACGCGCCGGCAGAGTAGTCTGTTGCAGCAGGAGATATCCCTGCAACGAGCGTGCCCATCGTCCCTGGCGACGGCAAACGGCACGCTAAACGACCATTCATGGCCCTTGGCGCAATCAGTCATAACAGTTCTGGCTCCGGTGTGTTTCCCGCCCTTGTCTTTGTGCAGGGTAGCGAGCAGAAGAACATTGTTTTGAACCGCACGCCGTTCACGGTTGGACGGAAGGTCGATAAGGATCTAGTGATTGCGGACCCGCGGGTCTCGCGGGACCATGCGCAGATCATGCAGGACGGGCAGGAGTTCTTCCTCGTTGACCTGGGCAGCAAGCACGGCACGTTCGTCAATGGAGAACGCATCCAGCGCCAGAAACTGGATCGGGGCGACCGCCTGGAGTTCGGGGCGCGCGATTCGGCGTACATCTTATTTAATCCTGCCCACGCCACTTCCAACACGGCCAGGGAATTCCTCAGCCAGATTTCCGGCATCCAGATCAAGCAGGAAGCGACCGACCTCGAGAAGCTCACGCTGTTTCTGGAAGCGGCGCGCAAGCTGAACACGGCGGGCGTGCTCGATGAAATCCTGATGACCATGCTCGACGTCACGCTGCAACTGACGCGGGCCGAACGCGCGTATGTTTTTCTGAAGGATGAGGAAGGGAAGCTTCGCCTGGCCGCCGGGCGCAACTCCAAGAAAGAGCCGCTGCTCGACGACAAGACGATTTCGCACTCGATCCTCGAAGAGTCCCTGAGGTCGAATTCCGAATTCCTGGAGACCGATACCAGCCAGTCGCTCGATTTGGCGGGTCGGCAGAGCGTTGTGGCCTATGATCTTCGAACCGTCGTGTGCATACCTTTGCGCAAGATGGTGGTGCAGTCGACGCGTGACGCGCAGACTCCGCTGCATGCCGCCTCTTCCGCCGAGGCCATGGGAGTTCTGTACGTCGACTCGCGCTTCGCCTCGCGCGACATTGCTGGGGTGGGCCGCGATATTCTGCACGTGATCGCGACAGAAGCCGCGTCTCTGATCGAGAACGCAAGACTCGTTCAGGCCGAGGAAGAAGCCCGGCGTTACCAGCAGGAGTTGAGCATTGCGGCCAGCATTCAGCAGCGGCTGATGCAGGTCAGAATTCCCGAAGTGCCGTTTGCCAAGCTGCGCGGCAAGAATCTTTCCTGCAAGGAAATCGGCGGAGACTTTTTCGACGCCGTGAATACCAAAGAAGGCCTCGCCGTGGTGCTCGCCGACGTCAGTGGCAAAGGGGTCTCAGCGGCGCTGCTGGCTACTTCACTACAGGGAATGATTTACTCGCATTTGAGTTCCGGCATGCCGCTGCTCGACGTGGTGGCTGCCGTGAACCACTTCTTCACCGAGAAACTTGTGGGAGAAAAATATGCCACCGTGCTGCTAGTGCGGCTGCGGCGCGACGGCGAACTTGAGTATGTAAATTGCGGGCACGTACAACCCCTGCTAGTTTGCGGCGGAGAGGTGATGCGTCCCCCGCATGGAAATGTTCCGGTGGGCTTGCTGGCCGACGCCACGTTCGAAAGCGCCAAGTGTCAGATGAAGTCCGGCGACCGCTTTATTCTGGTGACCGACGGCGTCACCGAGGCGGAAAATGCCATGGGCGATTTTTATGAAGATTTCCGGCTGGAAGCGGCTGCGGCTAAGTCCCCTACGCTCGAGGGAATCTTTTCGTCCGTGACGGAATTCTGCGCCGGAAATCCCTTAAGCGATGACTGCACGGTCGTCGAGTTGTGCTACACCAGCGTGGACGAAGCCTGAGTCGTCCAGCTGAATCCTGCCCTCAAGAATTGCGAATCAGCCATTTTCCACGGTAACGGTATAGTCCGTACCTTCCCAGCGATTATCCTGCGGCCAGAAAAACGTGAAAACTACCTGCGCTCCGGCGGGCAAGGATGCGGTTGGCAGGTCGAGCGTGTGAATACCGAGTCCGCTGTCGCTAGCAGCGCTGTCATGCGCGGTCTTCCAGCCGTCGACGCTCCAGTGCACACGGCCCGGCGTAAGAAGGACAATACGCAGCGTCTTGTTCCGCGGCACGCTCCGCGTCTTGTTGTTAAATCTCCACCCGAAGATTTGTCGTACATGTTTATCAATCAAATAGCGCTTGACGGTCTGTGGAGGCTGGTCGAAAATCTTGTTGTCGCGAATCGAGCGGCGCAGTTTGACGTACTCTGAGTGCGCCCACACCAGCGGGCAAGCTGAGCCCGTGGGCTTGCCGCGGACAAGCTCCAGAGCGGGAATGTCGGCGGCATCCCAGACTTGCTCGGGGATCAGCCGGCTTGCTCCGGCGGTGGAGTTTTCGATAACTGTGAGCAATGCCTCGGCTTCATCGTGATGTCCCCCGGCGAGGGCGTAATGGGCTCGCTCTCCGGCAAGCAAAGGCCACGGGCGGCCGATGCCCGTCCCATCGAAAGCAGAACCGTCTTTGTGTTCGCCGTAGCCGTCGCCGTTGTAGCGGTACCAGCAAGGGCCCTGAGGCAATTCGACCGAGAGTAGGGCGTCGATCGCGCGCAGTGTGTTCAGAATGCGAGGATCATTGGGGGCGCGCAGGCCAAAGCGCACCAGTGCCAGCGCGTCAGGGCTGATGATGTGATAAGCGCTCTCGCCATCCTGACCCGGTGGACGGTTCTTGATGGGAACGAAACCTTGCGTGGGCGATGCGGCGCCGTCGGTGTCAGGCGGGGCAATGCGCACGTAGTAGCCCTCGATGCCGAGTTGCTGCGCCAGTTCCCCTCCGGTCGCGTAAACCCAGCGCTCGATGTTGTCATTCCAGGCGTCGGCCGTATCGCGTATGATCGAGGCCTGTTCGCCGTGCCCAGTCAGGTCCGCGATGTCGGCGGCAGCCAGCAGCGCTGAAATCTCGACCGCCAACGTGAACGGCGAGTAGCCGCCGTCTTCTTCCCAGCGATCTTGTTGCGTGACTGGGCCGTTGCGAAGGATAAAGCTGACGGCGTTGCGCACCATCAGCCACCATCGCTCGAGCTTGCCCAGAGCCCCGGGAGCTTCGCGGCGAAGCAGGTCGAGGAGCAGGATGGGAAACGCAGTTTCGTCCATCTGCACGCCGCTCCAGTAGGGACGTCCGTCGAGCCAGAGATTCTGCGCCCAGTTGCCCGCGGCTTCTTGCGTCGCCTCCAGGTATCGCAGAACCCGCACCGCATCGGTGACCGCTCCGGCAGCCAGCAGCGCGCCGGCGGTTTCAACCAAGTCGCGAGGCCAGACCAGATGGTAGCCGCCGAGGTCCTCATCGCCTTTGTTGAATCCCCAGGGAATCGAGAGGCTGGCGATGATGCCGCCGAGAAAGTCCTTCGACTCGTGCGTGCGCAGCACGGCAGTGGATGAGCGGTACAGATCGCACTGCCGCAGCGGCTCATCGAGCTTGAGTAACGTGGTCTGCCAATTGTGCCACTGTGAGACGTAGTGCTGGCGGGTGTCGGTGTAGTCCTCGAATAGCGCGGATCGCGTCTGCTGTCCGGCCTCGCTCCAGATGCCGCCGAAACCGAGGACCAGCACGAACTCACCGTTGCAGGCGGCGAGATCGATCTCTCCGGTGAAAGCAATATTGCCGTTCTCCGCGCGCGTGTACTCCCACTCCATCTGGAAATGTTGAGACAGATCCTGCCAGCCATCGGAGGCGCCCACGAATCCCACCGACGTCTTCTTCCACGGAGCCGAGGAAGCCAGCGATAGCGTAACCCCGTCATGCTGGGCGAAGAACATGGGATAGCCCTTGTAGTCGCCGATCCAGCCGGTATTCCCGTATCCGCAGTTGGCCAAGTGCGGTGAGAGCAAAGCGTACAGATGATAGTCGGAAAGCTGTCCTTGCAACGGCTCGAAGCGTACCTTCTGCAGAACGACGTTGCGGTAGGGGTCGGTCAGGACTTCCTTGCGGATGCGGTAGCGCCCACCGATCTCCGTGTTGGTCAGTTCATACGCGGGGATGCCGGGCTGGAACGCCCGGTTCTCAAACGTGCAATGCCGCTTCTCCTCGGAAAAGAAATCGCGGCCGTTCGTGACGACGAACCCCAGATCGCGCGTACACGCCTGGTCCACTCGGGGAAAGTAGACTTCGTTGAGGATGCCGTGACTCAGCGTGAACCAGACTTTGCTGTGCTGGTTCAGGGCGGTGCCGGCGCCCATCTTGGCGCTCGAAGTCCAGCGCGGCGGAATGCCAGGCCATCCGGGAGCGTAGCGTATGGGGGAATCACTCATGAATGCTTGGCCTTCGGGTCGAGGATAGGTCCTTCGGGATTGACGAACTTAATACACGGCGGGACTTTCGCGTCGTCGGTATTGTCATCAAATCGTTAGCAGTCCTGAGGATGTCAATGGCAATCCAGCACAGATGAACGATAGTAGACCACACAAGCGGGACAAAATGGCCAACACGTTTAGATGCACGAGCGTGGAGAATAGTAGCAGTCCTGCAGCCTGTTGCGCTCAGTGCTTTACCGGCATTCAAACGGTTTCTGCCTCGTTCCTCAGATCGAGAAGATCCCGCGCCGGGCCATTCATCAGAAATTTACCCGTTTGTAATGGTCCTGTAACACTGCGCCGATAGAAACGAGGACATATAAACCCTAAGGAGGAATCATCTGGTGATGCGCAAAATCGTGCTGTTGGTATGTGTCCTTCTGGCTATGCCGGTTGTGGGGCAGACCACGCTCGTTGGAGCAGGCGCCACGTTCCCTTATCCCATCTACTCGAAGTGGTTTAGCGAATACCACAAGCTCCATTCCGATGTGCAAGTCAACTATCAGTCGATCGGCAGTGGCGGCGGAATCCGCCAGGTAACCGCTGGCACCGTCGATTTCGGGGCCAGCGATATGCCCATGACCGACAAGCAACTGTCGGAAGTGAAGACAAAGATATTGAACATTCCAACCGTGTTGGGCGCGGATGTGCCCGCCTATAACATCCCCGGAGTCACCGGGGATGTGAAATTCACGCCCGAGGCGCTGGCGGGAATTTTCCTGGGCAAGATCTCCAAATGGAATGACAAGGCGATTACTTCCGCAAACCCCGGCGTGAACTTTCCCGACAAGGACATCGTCGTTGTGCACCGTTCCGATGGCAGTGGAACCACGTTTATCTGGACGGATTACCTGAGTAAAATCAGCCCCGAGTGGAAGAGCCAGGTGGGCAGCGACACTTCGGTGAAATGGCCCGTGGGGTTGGGGCAAAAGGGCAACGAGGGTGTCGCCGGCTCGCTTCGACAGATGTCTGGTTCGATCGGATACGTTGAACTGATCTACGCGGTGCAGAACAACATCCCCTACGGCAGCGTGCGAAATGCAGCAGGCGTATTCGTCAAAGCGTCCCTGGAGAGCGTGACTGCAGCGGCCGCCTCGGCTCCCAAAATGCCGGCTGATTTTCGCGTATCGATCACGAACGCTCCCGGCAAGGATGCCTATCCGATTTCCAGCTTTACGTGGCTGTTGATTCCCGCCCAGTCCAAAGATGCGGCCAAGGGCAAGATGCTGGCAGACTTTCTCAACTGGATGGTTGCGGACGGCCAGAAGATGACTTCTGCCTTGGCCTACGCGCCTTTGCCGGAGAATGTTGCGGCCAAGGTGAAGGAAGCGATCAAGCAAGTCAAATAGAACCCGCAGTCACGGGATATTCTCATTCACCGCAGGACCCAAAAGGAGAGAACAATGAAGTCTGCGTCGAAAGTGTGTGCCATTCTTTTTCTGGCGACGGGACTGGTCGCGCAAACCAGTCCCGTGCCCAAACCCAGGAAGCCAAAACCGCCTGCAGTGACTGCGGCGGATGTGCAGTCGCTGAAGGACGCCATCGCTGCCCAGCAGGCAGCTCTGGCCCAGCAGCAACAGCAGATTCAGCAGTTGCGGGATGAGCTAAGCCGCAAGGATCAGGTGGTTCAGCAAGCACAAACCACTGCCACCGCCGCTGCCACGAAAGCCGATGCCGCGCAGGCGGAAGCCTCTCAGCAGCAGCAAACCGTCACCGAACTGAAGGGTGATGTCACAGACCTGAAGACCAACCTGACCAGTACGGTCGTCAGTATCCAGGAAACGCAGAAGAGCGTATCTGAGCCCCCGACTGCGATTCATGTGAAGGGAATCACCATCTCACCAGGTGGCTTCCTCGCCGCTGAAACGGTGCGGCGCTCGCGTGCCTTGGGCGCGGACATCAACACACCCTTCAACACTCTGACCATGCCCGGTGCCTCGGTTAACCATACGTCAGAATTCTTCGGTTCCGGACGCCAGTCCCGCCTCTCCATGTTGGCAGAAGGCAGACTGAAGAGCGCGAAGCTATCAGGTTATGTGGAAGCGGACTTCCTTTCGGCCGGTGTCACCTCCAACAACAACCAGAGCAACAGCTACACGCTGCGGTACCGCCAGGCTTGGGGCCAGGCGGCTTTCGACAATGGATGGACCTTCACCGGCGGACAGATGTGGAGTCTGGTCACCGAAACGAAGCATGGCACCGACAACCGCTCGGAAGCACTACCGATGACCATCGATCCGCAGTACACCATCGGGTTCAGCTGGGCGCGCCAATTTGGCTTCCGGCTCTCGAAAAACTTCGGCAACAAAGTCTGGTTCGCGGTCTCGATGGAAAACTCGGAAGTTACGCTCACCAGCCATAACAACGCCTCCAACTTCCTGGTTGGCACGGCGGGCGTCCTCTCCGGTCTCTACAACAACCAGGCCAACTACTCGTTCAACCCCTCGCCCGATATCATCGCGAAGCTGGCTTTTGAACCCGGCTTCGGACACTATGAAATCTTCGGTATCTACAGCCGCTTCCGCGACCGCATCTTCCCGTGCATCGACATTGCGACCACGACGGTTTGCGGCTCGAGCACGACGCCCGGACCCAACGCTACGACCGCGTTCAACAGTTCGGCCAACGGCTTCGGCTTCGGCGCCAACGCCCGCTGGTCGTTTGATAAAAAGCGCCTCGACTTCGGATTGCACGCTCTGGGCGGCAGCGCGGTAGGCCGCTACGGCACGGGTGGTCTTGCTGATATGTCGGCGCGCTCCAACGGAACGCTCGATCTGATTCGCAGCTATCAGGGACTCACCACGCTTGAATGGCACGGGCCAAAGATGGATGTTTACCTGAACGCTGGTGCGGAGTATGCCAGCCGCGCCGCTAGCTATGATCCGATCACTGGTAAGTACGTCGGGTACGGGTCTCCGTTCTTCCCCAACACCTCCTGCTTCACCGAAACCGGGCCGGGTAGCGGCGGTTTCAGTCCGGGTAGCCAGGGTTCCAATTGCACCGCCGACACCCGCGTGCTGATCGAGGGGACGGTCGGCTTCTGGTACAAGCTGTACGACGGCTCGAAAGAAAAAGTGAACCGCGGCCGGGTCCAGTTTGGCCCACAGTACTCTTACGTGACCCGCAACGCCTGGTCGGGCTCGTCGTCGCCCAACCAGCCACACGGGATCGACAACATGATCTTCACATCGTTCCGGTACTATCTGCCGTAAAACCGGGCGACCTCTGTAGATTTGCGCAGTAGGAGCACACACAACGGCACTCGGACAGAATAAACGCTGTCCGGGTGCCGGTTTTTGATTCTCGAGAGTCCGCGGTGCAAGTCTTGAGTCGGCGTCGTTCACCGTCCAATCGGATGCTTTATACTAGGGTTCCCGTAATTCATCCAGATCTTTACTGGGCGGATTTAGACCAGCAAGAACGAATCGCAAGAATCAGCCGTTAAGTGCGTTGACCATGGCTCGTATTTCGCTCGACAATCCAGAGTACTTTCTCAACCGCGACACCTCCTGGCTTGCATTCAACCGGCGTGTGCTCGAAGAGGCCGATGACGAGGACAATCCGCTGCTGGAGCGGCTGAAGTTCCTCTCGATCTCGGCCAGTAATCTGGACGAGTTCTTCGAAGTGCGCGTGGCTGCGATGATGCAGCAGATTGAAGACGGCTACAACGAGGCCGGCCCTGACGGCCTGACGCTCACGGAAAAACGCGACACGCTGAACAAGCTGACCCACGAGTTCGTCGATGACCAGTACGACTGCTGGAACGCCCGCCTGCGTCCCGCGCTTTCTGAGAACGGGATTCGCGTGCTGGGACTGCACGAGTTGGATTCCCAGGCGTTGCGCTTTGTCGACGAATACTGCGAGATGGAACTGGACCCGCTATTGACGCCGGTGACGGTGGACCCGGCGCATCCGTTTCCGCGAGTCATTAACAAAGCGTTGTGCCTGGGGTTCTTGCTGCGCCGGCGCCGGCGCTCGGCGCTGACATATACCGGCATGGTCTCGGTGCCCCGGGCTTTGCCGCGCCTCGTCCGTCTGCCCTCAGAGGGCACCGCTGACTTTATTTTCCTGGCCGATCTGGTCGCGCACCATGCCGTCCGGATGTATCACGGCTACGACGTTGTCTCCTCGGCACCCTTCCGTGTGACCCGAAATAGCAATCTGTATCTGGCGGAAGAAGAGGCTCGCAGCTTGCTGGAGTCGGTGCGCGCCGAACTGCATAACCGCCGCAAGGGCGACGCGGTGCGCATGGAAATTGAAGCCGACGCCGATCCCGAGATCATCGATCGACTGCGCACGGTCTTCGAACTGGATCCGTGGCAAGTGTTTCCGGTGAACGGCCCCGTCAACCTCTCGCGTCTGTTCAACGTCTACGAACAGGTGAAGCGTCCCGATCTCAAGTACCGCTCGTTTTCCCCGCGGGAGTTGCGCTTGACCTCAAAGTCGAAAGACTTGTTCGAAGAGTTGCGCGGCCACGACATTCTGCTGCACCACCCTTTTGACTCTTACGACGCGGTGATTTCGTTTATTGAGTCGGCCGCGAAAGATGAGAACGTTCTTTCCATCAAGCAGACTCTCTACCGCACCAGCGAGCATTCCCTGATTGTCCCTTCGCTCATGGATGCTGCCTCCCGCAAGGAAGTTACGGCGGTGGTAGAGTTGAAGGCGCGTTTTGATGAGGCTTCGAACATACGCTGGGCGCGCGATCTGGAAGACGCTGGAGTGCAGGTCTTCCATGGTCTTGTCGGTCTCAAGACTCACTGTAAGCTCTCGTTGCTGGTGCGTCGCGATCCCGATGGGGCGACCCGCAGTTATGCTCATATCGGCACCGGAAATTACAACGCCACCACCGCCCGAATTTATACCGACCTGAGTCTCTTCACGGCGAATCCCGAGGTCACGCGAGCCGTACATGATGTTTTCAGCTTCCTGACGGCCTACGCGGAGAATCCCAGCTATGATCCGCTGCTGGTGGCGCCGCTCGATCTGGCGGAAAAAATCATCGCGCTGATCGACCGTGAAGCCGAGCATGCCCGGCAGGGGAAAGAGGCTCGCATCATCGCCAAGATGAATGCCTTGCTCGATAAGGCGGTCGTGCATGCGCTATATCGTGCTTCGCAAGCCGGAGTGCAGATCGATTTACTGGTTCGCGGCATTTGTGCTCTTCGTCCGGGAGTCCGCGGCGTGAGCGACAACATCCACGTGCGCAGCATTGTGGGACGCTTCCTCGAGCACAGTCGGATCTTCTATTTCGCCAACGGCGGCGAAGAAGAGATTTACATGGGTAGTGCAGACTGGATGCCGCGCAATCTGTACGAGCGGGTCGAAGTGCTGGTACCGCTCCGAGATGAGATGCTCCGGGAACGCGTGCGTCATGAAATTCTCGACGCGTACCTGGCCGACAACCGCAAGGCGCGAATCCTGCTGAAAGATGCAACCTACATGCGGGCGTGGCAGCCGTTGCACGGCACGCGCAACCGCCGTCCGCCGACGGGTGCTGCCGCGTTCAGCGCACAGGATTTCCTGATCGGCGTTGCAGAAGGGAAGTCTGCGGCGATGCTCCCGGTGCCTGTACCGGCGAGAAAGCGTAGAGTGTTAATAGGAAGGGCACGATAGATATCTCATGATTCTCTACTTTCTGCGGCACGCGAGCGCAGGTGAGCACTTCGCCAATCCGAAGAAGGACGAGAAGCGCGCCCTCGACAAAGAGGGGATTGAACAGTGTGGCTACATCGGGCGCGCCCTGGCGGCTCTGGATTGTCAGGTGGATGCCATCGTCTCCAGCCCCTTGAAGCGATGCACACAGACGGCATCGCTGGTGGGCAACGAACTGGGCTACGAGGGAAAATTACAGATCGACACGGGACTACGCCCGGAGGCTGGACTTGCCGACTTCCGCAAGCTCCTCGAGAAATATGCCCGCCAGGATGCCATCATGGTGGTCGGGCACAATCCGAACCTGAGCCAGTTTCTGGGAGCTATCATCAGCGACTCCGGCTGCGAAGCCTCGCTGGAACTGAAGAAGGGTGCGGTGGCCAAAGTGGAGATGCGGCGCACTTCCGGCACTCTGCAATGGTGCGTCACGCCGAAGGTTCTGCGTACGCTTTATGAAACGGCCGTGGAAAGTTCGCGTCCGAATACTTCGCGGAAATAGCTGCACTCTTTCTCGATCGCCCAGAGTTCCAGATCCACTCCCGAGCGACGCCGTGGGACCAGCGTCAACTTAACTTCGGCCGAGCGCACTCCGATGCGAACCTTTTCCACGGCGCGGCTCCGGCCCAGGTTCAGGGCACGCGCCAGTCGCAGCAATAGAATCGCCTTCTGCACGTTGTCGCGGTCGCCGGGGTCCACCAGTTTCATTGGGCCATCTTCCAGAGTAGGGCGCGATTTTCCCAGATAACGCGCAATCGCCGCGATGAGGCGCCGCTGCTGCGGCGTATAACCGAGGATCTCCGAGTTCGAAATGATGTAGTGAGTATGGCGGTGGCGCCCGTTCCGGTTCACGTAGTCGCCCACTTCGTAGAGCATCGCCGCCGCCGAAAGCCACTCGCGATACTCGGGCGGGAGCCGGTGCAGTGAGCGCAAGCCCGTGAACAACAGAGTGGCTGCGTCCCGGACGTCCAGAGCGTGCTTGCGGTCGATGTGATAATGGTCAACCGCTGTCATGATCGATTCCCACCGCTCGGATTCAATCTGCCGGCCGGAGCGGGTGCTGCGGTCATAGTCCGCGGCCATCTGGGCGAGGATTCCGTCGCGTAGGCCGAGCGGGGAATACCGAAAGCTCTTGAGGTGAAGACGGTCGAGCAGTTCGTGATACACCGCGGCGCCGGCAACAATGATTTCCGCGCGCCGAGGGCCAATGCCTTCAATCTTGCGGCGTTCGGCCACCGGCAGGCGCGCCAGGCGCTTGGCGATGCGCGTCATTTCCGCGCGCGATACTACTGGCCGCTGGCGGCCCGCGCCGCGGCGCAGGTGGCTGGCCACCGCCGCCAGGGCCGCGGCCGTTCCTGACGTCGCGATGACGTTCTTCACCTTAGCGCTCGCGATTCGGTCGGTGATGCGGTTGACCTCGCGAGTCACAAATCCGCGCAGGCGCTTCAGTTCACCCTTGCGCGAGGGATCGTGGCGCAGGAATTCATTGGTCAGGCGCACTGCGCCGAGGGGCAAGCTCACCGCGTCGCGAATATGTCCACCCTGCGTGACGGTCAGTTCGCAGCTGCCGCCGCCCAGATCCATCATGAGTGTCGGAGATCGGTCGACTACCCGCGGGCTGGAGACGAGTCCCAAGTGAATGAGTCGCGCCTCTTCCACACCGGAGATGATCTCGACTCGCCAGCCGGTGGCCGACCGCACCCATTCCAGGAACGCCTGGGAATTGCGTGCATCGCGAAGAGCGCTGGTTGCGACGACGCGTACGCTGTCGGTTACGATCTGCTGTGTGGCGCGATGGAAGCGCCGCAGGACCTTCACGGTCTCGGCCATGGACTCCGGATTGAGGAATCCGGAACCAAAAACGCCTTCGCCAAGGCGCGTTACTTCGCGGTCCTCGTGGAGCGCGCGCAGGCGTCCGGCTTGCAGGCGTGCAATCTTCAGCCGGACGGAGTTTGAGCCGATATCGACCGCGGCAAACGTGGGCATGGGGAAGCCTCACAGTGTACACGGACGCGGCAGGATCGTCACCGATGTTTGCAACGGGTGGAGCGTAATTTGCGGAAAGGGAGCTAGGCGGCAGTCTCACTGCGCGCCACTATGGCCAGATCCTTCGAACCCGGTTTACGCGATTGCTCCGCGATGACGGTCACCGGCCTGCTTGCGGTCTGAATCGTTGGTGAGGACGAAAGCGCGGCCACCGCCTGGCGAAACTTGCCGCCGGTCACATTGTGGAGCGCAGCTACCAGCGATGACTGGCTAACGTCACCAAGCCGCTTCGCCGCAGTCTTTGTCAGAGTCATCCAGTCGTGCCAATTCCCAACCGCGTCCTGGAGTCTCTTCAGTTGAGCGATAAATTGAGCGGCCTCTGCGGATTTCGGAGCGAACTCGGCGGCATAGCGGGCGCGCTTGACCACGGTCCGGTACTGATGCAACCGCTCTTCATTGACCGGTCCCGCGAGGCGCCCGACCTTTGCCAGCATCGTTCGGGCGACGCCCAAAGGATCGGCGCTGTCATGAAGTTCCACTTCTTTCGATGTTCGCTTCAGTCTTTTCCGGACCTCGCGGAGTGTCTCTCGATCCAACATCTTCCGAAGCTTTTTCTCATGCTTCGCGCGAATCTCGATCAGGCCGTGCATGAGCTGAGTCTTGCGGCGCGGTTCCTGAGGAACCTTCAGGCTCCGCAATGCGGCAAGCTGTACGTCGAGATCGCGCACTTTGCCGGCGCGCTTGCGGATCCGCTCCAGCATCTTCAGGAGTTTCTTCTGATTGCGGTCGCGATCAGGAACAACTTCATCGAGCAAGGTTTGCAGCCGGCGGCTGGTGGTGCGGAAACCGTGGACGCTCTCCGCGTCCTGGCCCGCGGAAAGCTTGAGCAGAGCCCGCTCCGTCTTGCGGAATACAAGCTGGCTAAGTTCGGGCGCGATCGACATAGAAAAACAATTCCTGGCAGCGGGAGAGGGTCAAAACTACGCGTGACGCAAAACCTTGACCTTGCGGACAGCAGCGATTCAAGAACTCAGGGCTGACTGATGGTCCCACAACAGCGGAAAAGCCTTTTTGATTTTAACACCTTTGTAACACGTCTCTGCTACGGTTAAGCGGAATGGCCAACCCAGCTTTACCCCGGCCGGATATGCCAGGACCGCAACCCGTTGAAGGGACGAAAGTTACACCCGCATCGGTAGTTCCGGTCGCGCCCGTGCTGCAGACTTCAGGCGGCGAAGTTCCCGACCGCATTTTCAAGTCCGCCATGACCGCGTGCGCCTTGGCTGTCCTGGGCGTGTTGGTCCTGATCATCTACGAACTGGTGTCCGGCTCGCGCCTCTCCTGGCACGCGTTTGGCTTCAAGTTCTTTGGCGGCAGCGATTGGAACCCGGTGAGCGAGCAGTTCGGTGCGCTTCCGTTCATCTACGGGACGCTGGTTTCGTCTCTGGTGGCGCTCATTATTGCTGTCCCGCTGGCGGTTGGGGTCGCGGTCTTCACCACCGAGATGTGCCCCAAGGTGCTGCGCGCTCCACTGTCATTCTTTGTCGAATTGCTGGCCGCGATTCCGAGCGTGATCTACGGATTGTGGGCGATGTTTATCCTGGTCCCGCTTCTGAGCGCATATGTCGAGCCGTTTCTAGCGAAGACCCTGGGCTGGACCGGCCTTTTCGAAGGTGCTCCCTACGGGATTGGCATGCTGGCGGCTGGGGTCATTCTGGCCATCATGATCATTCCCATTATTTCTTCTATTACGCGCGAAGTGCTCATGGTCGTGCCGCAGCATCAGCGCGAGGGCGTCCTGGCTCTGGGCGCCACGCGCTGGGAGATGATTTGGATGGGCGTGTTGCGGAACGCTCGCGCCGGAATTGTCGGCGGGATCATTCTTGGATTAGGCCGGGCGCTCGGGGAAACCATGGCGGTCACCATGGTGATCGGCAACCGTCCGGAGATCGCGAAATCTTTGTTCGCGCCCGGATATACCATGGCCAGCGTGCTCGCCAATGAGTTCAGCGAGGCTACCGGCGACGTCTATCTTTCCGCGTTGGTCGAGATTGGCCTTGCTCTGTTCCTGGTCACCATCATCGTGAATGCCCTGGCCCAGTTTCTGGTGTGGAGCGTAACCCGCGGCCAGCCTGCGAGGGGACATGCCTGAAGCGACGGGAAGCCCTTCTACTCAACAAGCCCCGCTCTCCATCAGTTGGCGCCGCCGCGCGACCGATCACCTGATGACTGGCGTAGCGATCTTGACGGTTGTTCTGGTATTGGCTCCGCTGGTGGCGATCTTCGGCTACCTGGTGTATCGCGGCGTGGGTTCCATCAACTGGGCGTTCTTGACCCAAACTCCCAAGCCCGTGGGAGAATCCGGCGGTGGCATGGCCAATGCGATCGTGGGATCGATGTTGATTCTCGGAATCGCCAGCATCATCGGAGTGCCGTTCGGTGTGGGCGCCGGCATCTTCCTCGCCGAGTTTGGACGGAATCGTTTCGGCACTGCCATCCGATTCACCGCCGACGTGCTGAACGGAGTACCCTCCATCGTAATTGGAATCGTCGCCTGGGCCATTCTGGTTCGCGGTCGCGGGTTCTCCGCGCTGGCGGGCGGAGTGGCGCTGGCGATCATGATGGTCCCGACCATCTGCCGGACTACCGAGGAGATGCTTTTGCTGGTACCTCAGGCGCTGCGCGAAGCGGCGTATGGGCTGGGCATCCCACGCTGGCGGACGACGCTTTCGATTACTCTCCGCACCGCGACGTCTGGTGTCATTACCGGAATCATGCTCGCTTTCGCCCGAGTGGCGGGCGAAACTGCTCCGCTGCTCTTTACCGCTCTGGGCAACACGTTTTGGAGTCTCCGTTACGATCAGCCTACGGCGGCCCTGCCGCTGCAGATCTATACTTACGCCAATTCACCCTATGATGACTGGCACCGCCAGGCATGGGCCGGATCGTTTGTTCTCATTCTTCTCATCGTCAGTTCGGTCGCCGCCGTGCGCTATGTCGTGCGGCGTGGCACGTTCGGAGCGGCATAATCTATGGGCGTTGGAATCCAGGTCGAGAATCTGAATGCCTGGTACGGCAAAGGGCAGGCGCTATACGACATCAACCTGAAGGTTGCGGCGAACCATGCCACCGCGCTCATTGGTCCGTCGGGATGCGGCAAGTCGACGTTTATCCGCTGCATTAACCGCATGCACGAGACCATTCCAGAGGCGCGGGTCGAAGGCCGGGTGCGCATCGGTGAAATTGACGCCTACAACGGAACTTCCGCGACCCAACTCCGCCGCCGCGTTGGCATGGTGTTTCAGAAGGCGAACCCGTTTCCCACGATGTCGATTTATGACAATGTGGCATCGGGCCTGAAGTTGAACGGATTTCGCGACCGCCGCAAGCTTGACGAGGTGGTCGAGCGCTCCCTCGATTCCGCCGCCCTCTGGACCGAGGTCAAAGATCAGGTGCACAAAAAATCCGGGGCCAGCCTCTCCGGCGGTCAGCAGCAGCGCCTGTGCATCGCGCGTGCCCTCGCGGTCGAGCCCGAGGTGCTGCTGATGGACGAGCCTTGTTCCGCGCTCGATCCGATTTCGACCGGGAAGATTGAAGAGTTGATCTTCCAGCTCAAAGAGCGGTATACCATCGTAATTGTGACGCACAACATGCAGCAGGCGGCGCGGGTGGCCGAGTTCACTGGTTTCTTTCTGCTGGGCAAGTTGATTGAGTTCGATAAGACAGAAAAGATTTTCACCAAACCATCCGACAAGAAGACGGAAGACTACATTACAGGCAGATTTGGATAACGCAGTTTAGCGAAGGAAGATTTAGCGAAGGAAGGTTCGGATCATGCGTACGCGCTTTCAGCAAGGGCTCGACGATCTGCGGCAACGGTTGCTTCGCATGGGAGGACTGGCGGAGCAGGCGGTGGACCGCGCTCGCCAGGCTTATGTGGAGCGCGACCTCACGCGCTGCCAAATGGTACTTGAGGGCGAGAGCCTGATCAACACTGCCGAGCGCGAAATCGACGAGGCGGCCTTCGACCTGCTTGCCATGCAGCAGCCCATGGCGGTCGATCTGCGTTTCATCCTGGCAGTGACCAAGATCAATTCCGATCTCGAACGCGTAGGCGATCAGGCGGTGAATATCGCCGAGCGCGTGATGGATATGGTCGAGCTTCCGGCTGCCGATCTGCCCGTCGATATTGCGCGCATGGGCGCGGCCGTCAGCGCCATGGTGCGGCGCGCGCTGGAGTCATTTATTGAGGGTAAAGCCGAGTTGGCCCAGGCTGTGCTCGAAATGGATAGCGTCATCGATCGCATGCGCGACGATGCCTTCATCCAGTTGGTCAAGACGATGAACGACCACCCGGAAGTCGTGCGGCAGGCTCTCGACGCTCTGCTCGTGGCCCGCAATCTCGAACGCGTGGCCGACCACGCTACCAACATTGCCGAGGACGTCATCTTCTGGGTGCAAGGCGCCGATGTTCGGCACAACGTCCATCCCGAGGATTCGGAGGGCCCAGGATCGGAAAGGCTACCGACGAGGGCCTCGGGCCTGTAAGGTGTAGGGACAGCCGCCTTCGGCTGTCCGTCGGGCGAAGCTCGACAGGTTTTCGCTGCCAATCAGCATCTGGAACATCGTGGCAGCTTTGACCGTTCGCGCCCAATTGAATTACGCTCATCACCTCCATCGTTTCCAAACCATTCTTCGCGCTGAGGCTCCGTGACTCATTCCATCTTCCGTCTTCCGATTTTTGTCTTGCTGGGTGCCGCGGCTGTTCTTGCGCAAACGCCCTCCGCTGATCGGCCTCCCATCATGCTGCCGACGAGCAAGATGCTGTCCGCTCCATCTCCAGGTCGAATTGGCAGCACCAACAGCTTTCCCGCGACGATGGTGCTCAGTCCCGACGGACGCTTCGCCGCCCTGCTGAACGATGGCTACGGGACGCAAGAAACGATGGCGCACCAGTCCATTGCGGTGCTCGATCTCAAGACCAACCAGATCGCCGACTATCCCGACGCGCGGCTGAGCGACGAATCTCACCAAAGCTACTTCATAGGACTGGCGTTCAGTTCAGATGGCAAGCACCTTTACGCCTCGGTAGGTTCGCTGACGGACCCGACGGGTGCAAAGGCCGGTAACATGGGAAACGGCATCGCGGTTTACCGGTTCACAGAAGGGAAGGTCGCGCCAGAGCGCTTCATTCCCATCGCGCTCCAGCCGCTCTCGACAGGGAAGAAGCTGGCGGTCGGCCTCAAGGCGCCGCCTCATATGGCGATTCCGTACCCGGCTGGACTCGCTCTGATTTCCGACGGCGGCCGTGACAAACTCCTGATTGCCAACAACCTCTCAGACAACGTGATCCTGCTCGACCCCGCGTTGGGAAAGGTGCTGCAGACCTTTGATCTGACCACCAGCGATCTGGTGCCGTCGTCGTTTCCCTACACCTGTGTGGCTACACGGGACGGTCGCCGGGCATGGTGCAGCTTGTGGAACGCGTCACAAGTGGCGGAGCTTGATCTGACGAGCGGCAAGGTCGCACGCTGGATCAAGCTAAACCAACCGGAAGACTTGCTAGCTCCCAGCTCGCATCCCACCGCAATGCTGCTGACTCCGGACGAGAAAACGTTGTACGTCGCTCTCTCCAACACTGATCTGGTAGCCGCCGTCGTCACGGCGTCAGGTGAACTCTCTAGCTTCTTCTCCACTACGGCAACCGGACAGAAATACGGCGGCAGCTATCCGACGGCGCTGGCACGGTCTTCCGATGGTAAGTTCTTGTTCGCTGCGGACTCCTCGTTGGACGCAATTGCCGTCTTCGACCTGTCGCAGCCGGTGGCTACCTCGAACGTTCAGATCTCGCAGCAGCCGATGGGGCTCATCCCCACTGACTGGTACCCCAGCGCTCTCGCCGTTTACGGCAATGACCTCCTCATCGCCACCGCCAAAGGCGAAGGCTCGCGCCCAAACAAAGACATGGGCAAGACTGCCGACGAAACGAAGCACCACGGTCACCCTTACATCCCGACCCTTATCCGGGGCTCAATCGCCCGCCTCAACATTCCATCGACTCTCGAAAAACTTCCGCAGCTGACGCAAGTGGTTGAACGCGACAACCTGCTGCATGCCGATCCCGGGACGATCGCTTTCGCCAGCGGGCAGAATCCCATCAAGCACGTGATCTATGTCATCAAAGAAAATCGCACCTACGATCAGATTCTCGGCGACCTGAAGATTGGCGATAAGCATGTCGGCGACGGCGATCCTTCGCTCACCATGTATGGAGTAGACATCACTCCCAACGAGCACAAGCTGGCCCTGCAGTTCGGAGTGCTCGACAATTTCTACGACAGCGGCGAGGTCTCTGGCGACGGTCATCTCTGGTCCACAGCCGCCATCACTTCCGATTACAACGAAAAGACCTGGCCGATCGCCTACCGCGGCAAAGAACGCACCTACGATTTCCAGGGTCAGGTCGCCGACGAATTTCCGCTGGAGCACAATCAGTCCGACGTCGACGATCCTTCCACCGGATTTCTATGGGACAACCTCGCGCGCAACCATGTCAGCTTTCGCGATTACGGTGAGTTTGTGAACGCAGAGTGGTGCAACGAGAAGGTCAAAGCCGCCAGCCCCAAGCAGGGAACTCCTTCCGGGCAGAGCGCACCGTGTCCGCGAGCCGTGGCGAAGCAAGGCTCTCCGCTGGCGCCCAACGTCGGCGATCCGCACGCGGGGCCCAGTCCCTGGCCGTGGGCCGTGCCCTTGTTCGGCGGAGTCAAGCCGGCCAAGGCGGTCTTGCGCGACCACTTCGATCCCCTCTATCCGGATTTCAATACCGACTATCCCGATCAACTCCGCGCCGACGAGTTTCTGAATGAATTCAGCGCCTACGTTCGCGCCCGTGACGCGGAAGAGGGACCGGAGTTCGAGTTGCCGTCCTTCGTTCTGTTGTACCTGCCCGACGATCACACTGGTGGCACGCGTCCCAACCTCCCGCGCCCAGCGGCCTCTGTTGCTGACAACGACCTCGCGCTTGGCCGCGTGGTGGATGCCGTTTCCCACAGTGCCTATTGGGACGACACCGCGATCTTCGTTCTGGAAGACGATGCTCAGGATGGCGCCGACCACGTCGACGCGCATCGTTCTATCGCGTTCGTCATCAGCAAATACTCGCCGGGAACAGCCGCGCAGCCCAACGTGGAGCACCGCTTCTACACCACCGTGAACATGATCCACACCATGGAAATGCTGCTCGGGCTTCCGCCCATGAACCACTTCGACGCATATGCGCCGGTGATGGGACAATTATTTTTCTCACCAGGCGATCAACCGGCCTACAAAGCGGACTACCGCAATTTGAAGAATGGCCTGATTTATGAAACCAACCGACGTGAAGCGCCGGGCGCGAAGCTCTCCGAGAAAATGGATTTCTCGCGTCCCGATGCGGCCGGTGCGGCTCGTCTGAATCGCGTGCTCTGGCAGGACCAGAAGGGCTCGGCGCCCATGCCCGCGCCCAAGCACACCGTATTGCCCGCAGGCGGCGACTGACGCGCCTATGAACCCAGTTGAGATTTCCACCGACCAATTTCGCCGCTTGGCCGAACGGGTCACCCAACTCGCGGCGACGTATCTCGAGAGTATCGATGCGCAGTCGATTTCGCCGGCAACCAACGGCGAAGAGACGCTCCGTCTGTTCCGCGCGGCCATGCCCGAGGCTGGAATTGGCGAAGACGCTCTGAACACGCTGCCAGAAGTGATGCACCTGTCTCGAGTTCAAAACGGCCGGTTCTTCGGCTACGTGCTCGGTTCGGGGGAACCCGTCGGTGCCGTTGCGGATTTCCTAGCCAGCGTGCTGAACCAGAATGTGACCGCGTGGCGCTCCGGACCCGCGGCCGTGATGATCGAACAGACCGTCGTGGGATGGCTAGCGGAAGCGATCAGCTGTCCCGGGTTTCGCGGCCATCTCACGGGCGGAGGCTCTTCCGCCAACCTGATGGGCCTGGCCATGGCTCGAGAAACCAAAGCATCTGCCAATGAAAGAGGAATCGAGGCAGGCGGAGTCGTCTACGCCTCCAGCGAAATTCACATGTCCATTCCCAAAAGCATCGCCCTGCTGGGAATCGGACGCGACAATCTGCGGCTGATCCCGACGGACGCTTCGTTCCGGATGATTTCGGAGAAACTCGAGGCCCAGATCCTCGAAGACAAAGTGGCGGGCAGAACGCCGATCGCCGTCGTCGCTTCCGCCGGCACGGTGAGCACCGGCGCCATCGATCCGTTTCCGCAAATTGCGGAGATCTCGCGCCGCCACGGTGCGTGGTTTCACATCGACGGCGCCTACGGTGCTCTGGCGGCAATGTCGGACCGGGCGAAATTCAACGGCTTGGAACTGGCCGACTCGATTTCTCTCGATCCGCACAAGTGGCTGTACCAGCCTCTTGACTGCGGGTGCTTGCTTTATCGCTCTCCGGAGGCAGCGCAGCAGACTTTCTCACACAGCGGCGATTATGCGCGCTCCCTTACGGCCGATCCCATCGAGGGATTCGTATTCTTCGAAGAGTCCATGGAGTTGTCGCGAAGATTCCGCGCTTTGAAACTGTGGTTGTCGTTGCGCTATCACGGCGTGGCCGCCTTTCGACAGTCGATCGCGAAGGACTTGGCGCAAGCCCGACGTCTGGCGATAGCAATTGAGCGAGAATCTGAACTGGAACTGCTCGCCCCGGTGGAATTGAGCGCAGTGTGCTTCCGCCATCGCGGAACGAGTGGCATGTCAGAAGAAGAGTTGAACAACTTTAATCTTGTGCTGCTGAAGCGCGTCGTCGCCCGCGGACGAGTCTACCTATCGAACGCCTCTCTGCACGGCAAGTTCTGTCTGAGGGCTTGCATCGTGAACCACCGCACGAAAGACGCGGATGTGGATAGTGTCATCGCAGAAGTTTTGGCGGCGGCAAGGGAGCTTCGCTAGAGCCCTTGCACGCCGCCAATGAAGTCTCACAGAACAGCATTTACTTCAGAGTGACGGACTCTTTCAGAGGCAAGCTCTGCGAAGAGCCTCCCACCATGAAGCCGTAATCCCCCGGCAGCAACTGCCAGCCGTTGTGCTCCACATTGAAGATGGAGAGATACTTCGGGTCGATCTCGACCGTCACTTCCTTACTCTCTCCGCCGTTGAGGGCGACTTTGCTCCAGCCCACCAACCGTTTCGGAGGCTCCGCGGCTGCGGCTGGAAGGGAAGCATACACTTGCGCTACTTCCGCTCCAGCGCGGTTACCCGTGTTGGTGACCGTAAAAGTCACGCGCGGATTCTTTCCCGGCGTCACCTTCAGATTCGAATAGGAGTAAGTTGTGTACGACAGGCCATAGCCGAAGGGGAACAGCACGGGCTTATTTTCCGCGTCATACCATTTGTATCCGACCTTGACTCCCTCGTCGTACGTCACCGGGAACGCCGGCAGCCCGCCAGCAATCCGCTTCCAGCCTTGCCGGTCCGCGTCGACCGTCGCTTTCGGCGGTTTGACAACTGTGGGATGCGGCAAGTCCGCTTCGCTCTTGGGGAAAGTCATCGGCAGTTTGGCGCTCGGATTCACGTCCCCAAAAATGACATTTGCCACCGCTTCCGCCCCGCGGCTGCCTGCATACCAGGCTTCGAGGATGCCGCCCACCTGATCGACCCAAGGCATGGTCACGGCAGTGCCGCTTTCGAGGACGACGATTGTATGCGGATTTGCCGCCGCGACCTTGGCAATCAGTTCATCCTGATGCTCGGGAAGAGACAGGCTTTCCAGATCCATCCCTTCGCTTTCCCATTGATAGGCGAAGACGATGGCCACATCGGCAGACTTGGCCAAGGCCGCAGCCGCCGCAGGATCTGCGCCCGAGGCAAACTGGACGTTCGCACCTGGAACCTTCGCGCGAATCGCCTTCAGAGGAGAAGTCGGAAACCAGATCTTCTCCAGCCATCGAGTCTGGCCTTTGCCTGGAGGCATGATCGCGTTTCCGCCCGGAGGATCAACCTGCGCCGAACCGCCGCCGGAAATCATTCCTACATCGGCGTGCGGGCCGATCACGGCGATGCTGCGGATCTTCGAAGCATCGAGCGGGAGCTGCCCGTGATCGTTCTTCAGCAGCACGGTGCTCTGCTCGGCGAGCTTCTGCGCCACCTCGAAACCGCCAACAACATCGACCACACTCTTCTGTGACGGATCGTCGATTACGCCCGTGGCGAACATGGCCCGCAGAATGCGATGCACGTGATCGTCCAGCTCCGCTGGCGGTACCTTGCCCGACTCCACCGCCTTCTTGAAATCGTCGCCATAGAAAATCCAGCCGGGTTCCTCGTGATCTAGTCCCGCCGCCGAAGCCTTCTCAGTGCTGTGCGTTCCTCCCCAGTCGGAGAGCACGAATCCCTTGAAGTTCCAATCCTTCTTCAAAACGTCGGTAAGGAGATACTTGTTCTCGCAGGCATAGACGCCGTCCAAGCGGTTATAAGAGCACATTACCGCCGCTGCGTCAGACTCCTGCAGTCCAATCTCAAACGCGAGCAGATCGCTCTCGCGGGCGGCTCGCTTGTCGATGGTGATGTTGACCGCGTTGCGGCCGCTCTCCTGATCGTTGAGCGCATAGTGCTTGATGTCGCCAATCACGTGTTGGGCCTGCAGGCCCTTCATGACTGATCCCACCATCTTTCCCGCCAGAACGGGATCTTCACCCAGATATTCAAACGTGCGCCCGTTGCGAGGCTCGCGGGTAAGGTTGGTGCCTCCACCGAGCGTCATGTTGAAGCCCTGTGCGCGGAGTTCGCGGCCAATCAGTGCTCCGTATTCATACGCCGCGTCGAGATCCCAACTCGCCGCTCCCGCCACGTCCGAGGGTAGCGCGGTCGAGTAGCGGCCATTTTCGCCGCTACTTCGCACTCCGTAGGCCGCGTCCGACATCTGGATGGCTGGAATCCCCAGACGCGGAATGCCCGGGACATATCCCGCTCCGCCGTTCGACGACACGGCGAGGGGGCTCATGGGACTGAGGCCTTTCATGCCGGTCCCGTGCAGCATGTTGATCTTCTCGTCCATGGTCATCTCCTTAACGACCATCGAGGCGCGTTCGTCGGGAGAGAGGCTGGAGTTCGACCAGGGATGATTGCCGTTTGATTGCGCCAGAGAGTTGGATACAGCGAGACACATCAGTAGAATGAGAGTTGAAAGCGAGATTCGGCGAGAAAATGCTTGCAGGGGCATCGTGGCTCCTCGTAGAAATGTGGCTACCAAATCGTTAATGTTACGCCTTTTTGACGATATTCTGGCGAGTTAATTTCGAAGAATCCCGATTTGAACTGTCCTTTTGTATAGGCGAAGGAAAGACGAACCTAGTCTCACGCAGTCCCCCGCTTTACACTAAAAGGGTGAAGATTGCGCTGGGTCAAATCAATCCCACGGTCGGGGACTTCTCCGGTAACGCTTCGAAGATCATCGATTTCTCCCGTCGCGCCCAAGCCTCGGGCGCGGGCCTCATCCTGTTCCCAGAGTTGTCGGTGTGCGGCTATCCTCCCCGCGATCTGGTGGAGCGCGCCTCTTTCGTCGCGCGGAATCGTGAGACAGTCGAGCGGATTGCGGGTGAGGTCCAGGGAATCGCTGTGATCTGTGGCTTGGTCACCCCGGCCCACTCCGACACGGGCAAGGCCGTTATGAATTCCGCCGCCCTGCTCATGGATGGCAAGGTCGCCTTCATCCAGTCGAAGATGTTGCTGCCCACCTATGACGTCTTCGACGAGATGCGCAACTTCGCCCCCGCCAAGAGTCAGGACCTGTTTTCGTTCTGCGGCAATCGCATGGCATTGACCATCTGCGAAGATGCGTGGAACGACAAGCGCTTCTGGCGCAAGCAGTTGTATACGGTCGATCCCGTGGAATCTCTGATCAACGCCGGCGGGAATTTTGTGCTGAACATTTCCGCTTCGCCTTTCTGGATCGGCAAGCGGGAACTTCGCCGCGACATGCTGGCCAGCATCGCCCGCCAGCACAAGGTTCCGGTCGTGCTGGTCAACCAGGTCGGAGGCAACGACAGTCTCGTGTTCGACGGCTCCAGCCTGGTGCTGAACCGCGAAGGTGAAGTCATCGCCCAGGGCCGGTCCTTCGAAGAAGACCTTATCTTTTTCGATTCGCAAACCTTGTCCGGAGAAATGCACGAGCAGATTGCCGGGGACGAAGCCAGCGTGTACTCCGCGCTCGTGCTCGGCACACACGACTACATGCAAAAATGCGGATTTCGCAAGGCGATTATCGGGCTAAGCGGCGGCATCGATTCCGCTCTCACGGCGGTCGTCGCTGCCGATGCGGTTGGCCCGGAGAACGTCATCGGTGTCGGTATGCCGGGGCCTTACTCATCGCAAGGCTCCATCGACGATGCCCGCTCGCTGGCGAAGAATCTTGGAATCCGTTTCGAGTTGCTCTCCATCAATCCTGCGTACCAGGCGTACCGCAAGACGCTGCAAGATGTGTTCACTGGACAGAAGGAAGACGTGACCGAGGAAAACATCCAGTCTCGTGCCCGCGGCACGATGCTGATGGCCCTCTCCAATAAGTTCGGAGCGATCGTGCTTTCCACCGGCAACAAGAGCGAACTGGGCGTGGGCTACTGCACACTTTACGGCGACATGGTGGGTGGCCTCGCGGTCATCTCCGACGTGCCGAAGACGCTGGTGTATCGTCTCAGCGAATATGTAAATTCGCGGCGCCCCGTGATTCCGCAAGCCACGCTCGAGAAGCCGCCCTCTGCGGAACTGCGCCCCGACCAGAAAGACAGCGACTCGTTGCCGCCCTACGAAGTTCTGGACGCGGTCCTCGAAGACTACGTCGAGGATTCCCATCCCGCCGAACAAATTGCCGCGGATCGCGGGTTCGATATCGCAGTCGTGAAGCGCGTCATCCGCATGGTCGATCGCGCCGAATACAAGCGGCAGCAGGCCGCGCCCGGTCTCAAGATTTCTCCCAAAGCCTTTGGTTACGGACGCCGTTTTCCGATTGCTGCCAAGTCCGAAGCTTGAAACCGACTTTTCAAGTATCCTGATAGATCGCTTTCCTAAAGCCAACGCCGAAACGCGAAAGGAACCCATGCGCAGTTTCCTAAACCCGATCTACATTATTCTTGTGGCCGGCAGTCTGGCGGCAGCTCAGACCAAACCAGCGCCAGCTCCCGCCAAGCCAGCCGCGGAACTGGGAACGCATGCCACCGCAGACCTTCCCTCGGAAGCTACCGTCGATTCCTTTCTGCATCAGCAATTCGGCTATCAAGCGGATCTCACATGGAAAATCTCAGGCATCCGGCCTTCTCCCATCCCAGAATTGGCTGAGGTCACGGTTGTACTCGCGAGCCCGCAAGGCCAGCAGTTGACCAAGTTCTACGTCGCCCAAGATGGCCAGCACGCTCTGGTCGGTGAGATTATTCCGTTCGGCGCTCACCCGTTCGATCCGGCCAAACAGAAACTGGAGAAGGGACTGACCGGCCCCGAGCGCGGCCCGAAGGATGCGGCCGTCACCATCGTAGAATTTGGCGATCTGCAGTGTCCCGCCTGCAAGGCAGCGCAGCCGAGCATCGAAGCGCTGGTGGCCGCCGAACCCACGGCCCGCTTCGTGTTTCAGAACTTTCCCCTTGAGATGCACAACTGGGCGGCGAAAGGCGCGGCGTATGCCGACTGCGTCGGCCATGCTTCGAACGATGCCTTCTGGAAGTTCGTCGCCAAGACTTACGAGACCCAGTCCGACATCACTGCCGAAAATGCCGACGAAAAGCTGACGGCCCTCGCCGACGGCGCTGGCGTCAAGGGCTCCGAAATCGCTGCCTGCGCGGTCAAGCCCGAGACCAAAGCTCACGTCGATGCATCGATTGCCCTGGGCAAGTCCGTCGACGTCACGGGAACGCCCACGCTTTACATCAACGGACGCAAAATCGGCAGCTTGGATCCGCGCATGTCCGATGTGTACAAGGCGCTGGTGGAGTTCGCCGCGAAGCAGGGGAAATAGAAAGGCGTCCGGCTTCTGGCGCCCGGCCTCCGGAATCGCTCACGGCGAAACTGATCCGTGTATTTGAGGGTACAGGGCGGAAGCCGGCGGCGGGAGAGCGGAAGCCGATACTACTTTTCGCTGATCCAAATCTCCCGCGTGGTCGGGCTAAAGTTGGCCAGCACATGCGGCGTGATGACGATCATGAGTTCGTCGTTTTCCGATTGCTTGGTATTGTTCACCATCGCCTGATTCAAGCCCGGTAAGAATCCAAGCCCGGGGATCCCGCTCATGGAGAGCGTGTCGGTCTGTGACACCTCGCCGGCCACGACCGCCGGTTCACCGTCCTTGAGGTTGATGCTGCCTTTGTATTCGCGGTTCGAAATAACCGGAACTCCGTTGCTCGATTGCCCGGTGAGCGAGCGCACTTGCAGTTCGAGTTGCAGGCTGACCGACCCATCGCCGTGGACTGTCGGCTTGGCCTTCATGTTCAACCCCAGGTCTTCGTAGCTGACGGAAGGGAAGGGCGGAACGTAAGTCTGATTTCCGAGAACCGCCGAAATCGCCGAAGAGTTGTAAATGGGCGCGTAGCTGGCATTCAGAATCGGATACTTCTCCCCCAGATGGAACGTAGCGTCGTTGCCCTGGCTGGCGCGCACGGTCATGTTCTCCAGGCTGCGCACCCACGATTCGTTGACCGACAGGGCCGCGGAAAACTGGTCGAGACTCAGTCCCATGAACGTGAGCCCGCCTCCGAACGTGGCCAGCGGCTGGCTGAAAATGGAGTTTCCCTGTCCTCCCAGCTGCGCCAAAAGCCCTGACAGAGCGGTGCTTCCCAATTGATTGATGCCGCCCGATGCGATCAACTGGTTGATAAGGCTGGTAAGACTAGCCCCGCCCAGCCCCACCAGCGCGACCGCCGGAATGTTGTACATGTTGAACGTGTTGGGGATATGCACCCCAACATTCCGCGTAAGCTGGTGGTTGATCTGAATTACCTGAATATCGAGCATCACCTGCGGACGCTCATTGCTGAGCTGTTCCATCAATTTGGAGCACGCCTCCAGCATAGGCTGCGGCCCGCGCACTTCCACCGTGTCCGAGGTCTGGCCTGAATTGACGAAGTGCAGGTCAAACATGTTGCGCATCGTAGTCACCAGGTCGGTCGCTTCCTGCGGGGTGGAATGCGGTGGCAGAATGAAGGTCCGCAGCGACATGCGGTCGAACTGCTTGTGATTTTCCGTGTTATCGGCGGCGATCAGCATCTGGTGCGCGTCGAGCGCGGCCCACATCGTCTTGCTGACCTGCCCCACTAGTTTCAACGCCGTGAAAAAATCCACGTCGTCGACGTTGAACCGTACCTGCCGGGCCTGCACCGAATCGTCAAACTGCGCGGTTACTCCGTACGCCGCGGACAATTCGGCGTACAGGCCGCGAACCTCTCCGCTGTAATGGAACGTCGCCCGGCCATCTTTGGGTTCGAGGTGAATTTCGCCGGAATCCGCGATTTTGAGCGGCAGAGACCAAGGCCGCGGCGGCGCCGTTTCGCGTGTGGATTCCGCCAAACGTTCCCGAGCGAACTGGTTCTCCGGGTCGAGATCAAGAGCCACACTAAATTCCGCTGCAGCCCGGGCCCGCGCATTTTCCAGCAGCAGCAGGTTTCCATGCTGCACGTGCTCGAAGACCAGTTGGGCCTTCACCACTTCGCGCGCCGTCAGAAACTGCATATCCTGCGGGGCCAGCCGCGAAGCAGTATCGAACTGCTTGAATGCATCTTCCAGCTGCCTGCGATCCTGAAGTTTCACGCCCTCGCGGAAGGCGTTCCGAGCTTCCTTCAATTCTTTCTTGGAAGCGATGCAGTTAATCCCGCCCGGAATCCCGTTTCCGCAGGAGATTGGTGGAGGGGAAGTCGCGTCGTCGCCCGTGCCGAATGCAGGCGCGGCCAGGCTCGCTGCCACAAGTCCCGCCGCGATGATGAAAGCCGTCCGCCGCATGTATCGTAATTCTAACGTGCTTTCCCCGGGAAGGGCACAGGCCAATAGGACCTCGTACCTTTGGATTCAATGGCTCTGGCCTGCCGGATAACGTACCTTGGGTAGAACGGGAGATAACGCTGGCCTTGCATTCTCCGTAACCGCAAATACCAGCTACGACAGCATGAGGCGTTCGATGGAACGGGCCTTGCCCGTGTGCTCATCACAATCAATCACCACCGCGCAGAGGCGCGCATCGCCCGTAGCAGGCTCAAATCGTACCGGCATTCCGTTCAGGAACTTTCCCACCACCAGCTCCTTCTTCACCCCGATTACCCCGTCGTAGGGCCCGGTCATGCCGACATCGGTCACATACGCGGTTCCGTTGGGCAGAACCCGCTCGTCCGCCGTAGGTACATGGGTATGCGTTCCGACTACGGCAGTTACGCGCCCGTCCAGATACCATCCCAGCGAAATCTTCTCCGACGTCGCCTCCGCGTGAATATCCACCAGAATTACCTTGGCCTGAATCTTCTGCAGAAGGCGATCCACCGTGCGGAACGGGTCGTCGTTGGAGGCCATAAACACCCGCCCCTGCAGGTTGATTACCGCATACGGAACCTTTCCCTTCATTCCCTCATACACACCGGATCCCGGCATGTCCGCCGGAAAATTCGCCGGACGCAGCACCCGCCGTGCCGGACCGTGTCCGTTGCCCTCGACCATCTGGAAGTAGTCGATGATCTCGCGCTTATCCCAGACGTGGTTTCCGGTGGTGATTACGTCGATATTGAGCTCGAAGAGCTCCTCAGCCAGCGCTGGAGTGATGCCAAAGCCCGCCGCCGAATTCTCCCCATTCGCGATGATGAGGTTGATGGCGTGATCGCGGACGATCCCGGGCAGCTTGTCTTTGACAATGTTGCGTCCCGGCCGCCCGAAAATGTCGCCAATAAAGAGAATTCTCATGTGTTTGAGCTGAATTTTGATGTTAACACGTGCGCGAGGGGCACCCTTGGCGGCGTGCGTGAATTGGGAGGTTGCAGCCTTATTCCCAATGATTGCCATGTCACCCACTCAATATGAGTCATCCTGACCGGAGCCGTTCTTCAGGCGGAGGGAAGGATCTTGCGTGCAGTCCGATGGGGCGTGGCAGAATCAGTGCGGCAGCTTTGGAAGTTCGGCGCGTGCCAGAACTGATCCCCACGAGTCTAGAACGTAAATGTCAGTCCACTGTGCGCCTGGTTTCGGTCGGACGGACGCATCCGCGAGAGCGAATGTGATTGTCGTCTTGGGCGAAGTGCAACCTGTCAATTGCCGAACGTCTGGCCCTGCCTCGCCGTCCGATTCTGGCCGATCGAGAAGAGCCACCGCCTGGTGCGCCGAACCGGAACTCAAAACCACTTCGACTGCCCCAGCCAGGTTCTGACAGCGCATGGGAATCTGGATTTGCCATTCGTTCCCGCCAGTCTTGCGGACCGTCGGCTCTTCGGCAAACACAACCACCGGAGGATTTCCTCCCGGCGAGGCATACCACTCCGGCCAGCGGCGCGCAAACTCGATGCTTGCCGCAAGGTAGGTATGGTTCAACTCCCGATCGCGCTCTTCCCAGCACGGATGCATCGCGTAAATCGACCTGCTGTTCGCGCCCAGCCCCCGAGCGTGCAACAAGTGGTGCAGTGCGGGGACGAAGTCGGGATGGAAGCCGGCCCTCGCCATCATCATCAGGCCTTCGCGATCGGCTTCCAGTTCCATCTGCCGCCCGAATCGGCCCATATCGGCGCTGGCCTTCTCCGAGTTTTCCCATGCAGCCGAGGGCAGGCCCGGATCGCCGAGCACGATCGTGGTCCCGCCGCCGTTCTCCAGGTATTTCTGGTACAGGTAACGCCGGGCCCAATCGCGGCGCAGAATGTGCGCGATCTCGTGCGACAGGATGGCCGCCCACAGTCCGGCGCTCGCACCCGCCAGTCGCGCCAGCCCGCTTTCCACGTATACGCTTCCATCGGGCGACGAGTACGCGTTCAGTTGGTCGTCTTCAACAATGCGCAACTGCCATGCGAACTTGCTCTGGGAGGGATCACGAACCTGCTCGATCAGGCGGTCGAAAACGATGCGGCCCGTGGCGTAGCGCCCCGAGGCCGCAGAACTCTGCGCCATGAACTGAGGCCGCAGTCGCGCTGCGGTCTTCGTGTCGAGCTTGAACTGCGAGGGAACATCCGGGATATCGCCAGGCTGCTGAGCCATTCCAGGAACAGCGCACAGCAGACCGAGACCGATCGCGAAGGAACAGACGTATTTGGCCGTACCACTTTCCACGGGGCTCCTCCGCGGAGATCACTCTGACTTCTGATTATGCGCTCATCGCGGATGCGCGCAACGGAAAAATATAGGAGGGGATCGTTTCTGTTTCTGTTTCAGTTTCGCGATTCCAATTCCGCAGTGCGCAGGAAGTCGTAGTTGCCCGCCGGGTTTAATTTCAGATTTCGCACCCGGCGCGTGTGCACCAGAACGTTGTCGAAGTACCACAGGTCGATGTAAGGCAGTTCGTCAGCCAGGATGCGTTGCACCTCGGCATACAGCGGCTTACGCACATTGGGATCGATTTCGCGCCGCGCCTTGTCGATCAGGGCATCAATCTTGGGATTAGAATAGTAACCCCGGTTCGCCCCATTCGGCGGGAATTTTGCCGAGTGAAACGCATATTCGAAAATGTCGGGATCTTCATTGCCCCCGATCCAACGCAGCGAATACATCTGGAACGCACCATGCTGCACGTCTGAAAAGAAGGTGGCGAACTCAAAGCCGCGAATATCGAGCACAATCCCCGCCTCGCGTAACTGCTGCTGCATCACGGCCACCATCAGGCGCGTGTTCTCGTCCGTCGAGGTCTTCATCGCGATGTGGAAGCGCACACCGTTCACTGCCGGATAGCCCGCCGCATCCAGCAACTGATTCGCTTTCGCAATGTCGTGATTGTAGGCCGGCACGTTGCCGTCATACGCCCAGCTCTGCACCGGCAGCACGCTGCGCGCCGGCTGCGCCTGCCCTCGCCACAAGTATTCGATCATCGGCCCGCGGTCGAGCGCGTAAGCAATCGCCTGGCGCACTCGCGCATCTTTCAGGATGGGATCGCGCAGGTTGAATCCCATATACGCCAGCCGTGTCCCCGATGCGCGCTCCACCAATAGATTGGGATCGCGCGACAGTGTGTACACATTGTCGGGCGTCAGTGAATTGATGGCGACATCGCCGCTGCCTTTGCGCAACTCGAGAGCCTGTGTGGTGGCGTCGGGCACAACCGCGAAGCGCACGCGCGCCAGTTTGGCATGCTCGCCCCAATAGTCGTCGTTGCGTTCGACGATGATTTCCCGGTCGGTCTCAGCGCTCACGAATTTAAAGGGCCCGGAGCCGATCGGGTGCTGCATCATTTCTTCGCCGCTCCCGTACGGAACAATCCCCATGGCGCCGTCCGACAGATTCCACAGCAGCGTGGCAAATGGCTCCTTCATTCGGAAGACAACCGTGTATTCGTCCGGGGCCTCAACGCGATCCATGAAACGGTACACCGCCGCCTTGGTGCTGCGAATCTTGCCCTGCAGCAGAGAGTCGAAAGTCCACTTCACATCGCGCGAGGTCAGTGGACGCCCGTCGTGAAACTTAACACCCTTGTGCAGATGAAAAATGTAAGTAAGCGCATCGGGGATCTCCCATCGATCCGCCAGCCCCGGAGCTACATTCAGATCGTCCCCGCGCGACAACAGATCGTCGAAGATCAGGTTGTCGATCCGTTCCGACTGCGCGTCGATTCCCACCCGCGGATCAAGATTCGTTGGACTCGATTCGATGATCATGACCAGCGTGTTGGGATCAGGCCTGGACGAGCAGGATAGAAGGGCGAAAAGCGCCAACGAGCCGAGCATCGCGCATGCCCATCGGACGGGCTTACGCATACGAGATCTTCCCCAGCACCGCAGCCCGTTTCGCGCCAGTGGCGGACGGCACGTTCGCTGGCCGCCGGTTCCACGTTTCGTAAGCCAGCACGGCGAATGCCACCGCTTCTTTCGCCTCGGAAGGTAAGCCAAACTCGTCGGAGAATCGCAGTTGGATTCCCAGCGGCGCGAGGTCTTCCACCAACATGCCGACCAGCGTGGCATTCCTGGCGCCCCCTCCGGAGAGAATTAATTCGCGAAAAGAGGTCTTGGTGGCCGGGCTCGAGTGCTTCCTCACGAATCGCCGCACCGCATCGGCGATCGACCGCGCCGTCAGAGCAGTCGCGGTGGCCACAACATCTTCCTTGTGAGCGCGTCCACAAGCGCACGAGAACTCGCGCACAAACTCCCGCCCGAATTCTTCACGGCCCGCGGTCTTAGGAGGCGCCGCACGAAAGAACCTGCGCTTCAAGATTTGCTTTAGAACAGGCGCCAGCACTGTTCCTGACGCGGCAATCTTTCCCCCGCAATCAAACGCCCGCCCAAACAGCTTTTCGGTCACTGCATCGATCACCATGTTGCCCGGTCCGGTGTCGAAAGCGAACACGTCACTCGCGTCGGCCCCCGCAGGAATCGCGGTGAGATTGGCGATGCCCCCGATGTTCTGTACGATGCGACCAATCTTCGGATCGCGGAAAAGCAGGTAGTCAAGGTAGGGAACAAGTGGTGCTCCCTTCCCGCCTGCCGCCATATCGGCGGGGCGAAAATCTGACACGACCGGTACCCCCACCCGCGCCGCAATCACCGCGGCCTCTCCCGTCTGCCAGGTCGCAACGATCTTTCGGCCCAGAAAAATCCGCGCCTCGCCTTGATGGTAGAGAGTCTGCCCGTGACAGCCGACCAGATCAGCCTTCACCCGAAATTGTTCTTGCGTCGCCAGCACTGCATCTGCGTACAACTCGCCCAACAGAAAGCTAAGCCGCGCGAGATCCGCCACGCTGGCCTGTTTCGCATTCATAGCCGAAAGCACGGCCGACCGAACCTTGGCAGGATAAGGATATTCCGCATGTCCGAGAGGTGTGAATATGTGGCGCGGGCGCCCCCGCCCGCGACTGCCCGTACTCGTAACAGGTTTCTCGCGTGAACCGGAACCGCTGAGTCGCACCAGTGCCACATTAATCCCGTCGGCGGAAGTCCCACTCATTACGCCGGCGACAATCATCGCCTCCTCGCTCATCGCCGTGCCCGCCGCTTATCTGCCTTCCGGCTGAAAGGTTCCAGCCGCACTTGCTCTCCAAACTCCCACAAGCGCCGCGTCAGCCTCTCGACCTTGGCGGTCGAAGGAACTGTCGCGCGGCGTATAGTGTTTGCCGATCTCCTCTTAAACGCCGCCACGTGCCGCGCCGCGTCCGCCACGCGTCTTGCAAATTTCGAATCCCGCTCCGCCGCTTTGATCAGGGATTCATGCGCCTGCAGGATGTAGTCCTCCCGATGGCAGATCAGGCACAGATCGCCGCCCGCCCGCACGAACCTCACGGCCGCCTCGCCGATCGGCGCGGCTGACAGCACCCCGCCCATTTCCAGATCGTCCGACACGATCAAATTACGGTAGCCGATGCGCTTGTGCAGAATGTCGGTGATCCAAACACTCGAGAGCGAGGCCGGAGTCCTATCGCGCGTAACCTGCGGATACGCAGCATGCGATACCATGACGAGCGGTAGTTGTCGGCGGAGCGTCCGGTAGGGAACCAGATCCTCAACCCATAATTTCTTGAGCGGTTTTTCAATCACCGGCAGTTCGTGATGGCTATCGAGTTTGCCCTCGCCGAGTCCGGGAAAGTGCTTGCCGCATCCCAACACGTTCGCGTCTCGAAGCCCAGCCAGAAATTCACGGGCGTAGGTGGTGGCGTCGAGCGGATCTGACGATACCGCCCGCGACCCCATCACATTCCGTGACGCCCCGAATGCCAGATCGAGCACAGGTGCAAAATCCACATTGAACCCCAGAGCGCGGCAGTTCATGCCGATGATTTCCCCGTGCTTGCGGTAAAGGCGTCGATCTCCGGTTGTGAAAACATCAGCCGCCGAAGGAGTCGCACCCAGCGCATCGCGAAAACGGTCAACGGCCCCGCCCTCAAGATCAACGCAGGTCAACAGAGGAGTCGCGACGCACCTCTGACACTCCCGCAGCAGCCGCCAGGTCTGTTCCGGATTCTTGATATTCCGCGCGAACAGGATGACTCCAGCCGGCTGCAGCCGAGTGAGCAGGGAACTGATCCGCGGCGTCATCTCTGTGCTGTCGAAGCCGACGATCAATATCTGGCCGATCTTTTCAGTATCGCGAGTCTTGCGTGGCCGCGTCATGTTCTGCGAGAAAGTCTCTGTGTCCTCAGTGTCCTCTGTGGTTAAATCTCTTTCTTTAATTGCGCCAGCAAGTTCAGCGCTTCCAGCGGCGTCAGCCGGTTCAAATCCACTTCCCGCAGCTTCTCGAGCACAGGCTGCGACAACGGCGTAAAAATCGTCAACTGCGTGGGCGGCGGCGATGCCCCCGGTGAAAGATGCGCCGTCGCCTGCTGCTCCGCGAACTCATGTTCCGCCAGCACCTCCCGTGCCCGTAGTACCACCTCGTTCGGCAGCCCCGCCAGCTTCGCCACCTCGATCCCGTAACTGCGGTCCGCCGCCCCCGGCTCGACCTTTCGTAGGAATACAATCCCGCCGCCAGTCTCCTTCACTGAGACGTGATAATTCTTCACTCCGGAAAGTTGCTCGGCCAACTCCGTCAGCTCGAAATAATGCGTCGCAAATAGAGTCTTAGCCCGCACTCGAGCATGCAGATATTCCACCGCGGCCCATGCAATCGCCAGTCCGTCATAAGTGGAAGTTCCGCGCCCAACTTCATCCAGCAGAATCAGCGACCGCGCCGTTGCCGTATGCAGGATCGCCGCCGTCTCCGTCATTTCGACCATGAACGTCGATCGCCCGCGCGCCAGATTGTCGCTCGCCCCAATGCGAGTAAACACGCGATCGACCACGCTCAGCCGCGCGGACCGCGCCGGCACAAACGATCCCATCTGCGCCAGAATCACAATCAGCGCGGTCTGCCGCAGGTAAGTCGATTTGCCCCCCATGTTCGGCCCAGTCAGCAGCATGATGTTGTGCGTCGAACCGTTCAAATAAAGGTCGTTGGGCACGAAGCGCTCGCTGCCGCCAGCCATTTCCTGCTGCTCAATCACCGGATGACGTCCTTCAACAATCTCGATCTCACTCCCTTCGGCGGATTCCACGAAAACCGGCCGGCAATAATTTCGCAGCGTTGCGACATGGGCCAGTGACGCCAGCAAATCAACCTCAGCCAGAGCCAGCGCAGCCTGCCGGATGCGCTTGGCCTCGGCTGCAATCGCCGTGCGAAGTTCAGTGAAAAGCCGCCGTTCGATCTCGACAATCTTCTCCTGCGCATCGAGAATCTTGCCCTCATACTCCTTCAGTTCGGACGTGGTGAAGCGCTCGGCCCCGACCAAAGTCTGCTTGCGTTCGTAGTCCTGCGGGACCAGGTGCAGGTTCGGCTTCGAGACCTCAATGTAGTAGCCGAAGATGGAATTGAATTTTACCTTCAGCGAGGAAATGCCAGTGCGCCCGCGCTCGCGCTGCTCGATCTGCGCCAGCACCTGCTTGCTGTTGCGCGAGAGTTCCCGCAGTTCGTCAAGGTCGCGATCCACGCCCGGCGCGATGACGCCGCCATCGGCAAAACTCAAAGGCGGCTCGGGAACGATAGCCTTCTCGATGCGCTCCCGCACGTCGCCCAGTTCATCGAGCGAGGCGTGCAAAGCTCTCAGCCGATCCGCGGCGAGCCGCGCCAGTGCAGCCCTTACCGCCGGAATCTTCCCCAGCGACGCGGCCAGCGCGAGCACGTCCCGCGGATTCGCCGTCTCCAGCGTGACCCGGCTTAGCAGCCTTTCCAGGTCCAGCACACCATCGAGCGCTCGCCGCAATTCCTCCCGAGCGACGGTCTCCTTCACCCCAGCTTCCACCGCATCGAGCCGCGCATGAATTTCGTTCAAATCAAGCGACGGTCGCAACAGCCAAGCCCGCAGCAATCGCTTCCCCATGGGCGTGACCGCGGCATCCATCGACCTGAACAACGTGACGCCCGCATCGGTGCCCGCAAACAGAGGCTCGATCAGTTCCAGATTACGAACCGTAACCGCGTCGAGCACCAGGCAGGTCTGCCGTTCATACCAACCGATGCGGTCGACGTGATCCAGCGACCCACGCTGGGTTGATCGCACGTAATAGAGGATTGCTCCTGCCGCGGCTGCGGCAGCGGTCCGCCCGGCCAGCCCAAACCCCTCCAGCGATAGCACTCCAAAATGATTCTCGAGGAGAGGAAGCGCATGATCCGGCGCAAAGATCCAGTCATCCAGCGGAGTCTCGGTGCAAGTAACTCCCGCCGCGCGAGCCTGCGGCGTCGACACTGGCAATGTCGCTGTCGCGACGGGCGCCTCGCCCGTCCGGACAATCAACCCTCGGCTGCTCTTATTCTCAAACAGCGGCGCCGCCGACCCATACAGCAGTTCTTTCGGCCGCAACTGCTCCAACTCCTCCTGCACTCGCCGCAATGCGCCCTCGCCCGAAAATTCCGTCGCCCGGAATTCCCCCGTCGACAAGTCGAGAGCCGCGAATCCCACGCGATCTCCCACCTGCGCCAGCGCCGCCAAGAAATTATTCTCGTCCGAGCTCAACGACGAATCCGCCGCGGTCCCCGGCGTCATCACGCGCGTCACTTCGCGCCGCACCAGTTTCTTCGCCTGGCTGGGTGCTTCCATCTGCTCGCAGATCGCCACCTTGAAGCCCTTGCGAATCAGCTTCCCGATGTAGCCCTCGGCCGCGTGATACGGCACGCCGCACATGGGCACCGCCACGCCTCTTTCTTTGTTGCGCGAGGTCAGCGTGATCTGCAGCTCTTTGGCCGCCACGATCGCGTCGTCGAAAAACAGTTCGTAGAAATCGCCCAGACGAAAAAACAAAAGCGCAGTGGGATGTTCTTTCTTCACGGCAGCATACTGCCGCATCAGCGGAGTGGACGGCTCGGTCATCTGGGCGGGCTTCGGCGGATTATAACAAATGCGCATAACCCACTTTGTTCGCCATTTCGGATAGCTCGCCGGGAAATTACCGCAACAATTCGCGGTTGACTCAGGTTCTCTTGCAGTGTTCTCCTTCCTCATGGAACTCCGCAAGGATCCCATCACTCGCTCCTGGGTCATGACCGGCGATGATCCGGCCGAAACCGCACCGCGCCCCGACTCACCCTGCCGTTTCTGCGATGCTTCCGCGGCGTCGCTGCAGGTCGTCGCGAAATCTCCGAACTCGCCGGGCACTCCCTGGTCCGCGTGTTCGGTCGTCCATCCCAGACCTCTCTACCGCATCGAGGGCGAACCCGACCGCCGCGGTGACGGCATTTATGACCGCATGCACTCCGTCGGCGCGCATGAAGTGCTGATAGAAAACCCCAACCACGACCGACACCTTTGGAGCGCCAGCGATGACGAAATCGCGCACTTCCTCCGCGTCGCCGCCGAGCGCATCCTCGACCTGAAGCGCGATCCGCGCATCAAGTACATCAGCCTCTTCAAGGACTACGGCAAGAATGCCGGCCAGGAGTTCAGCCATCCCACGTCACAGATTACCGCAACCATGTTCGTTCCGCGCCGGGTGCTCTACGAACTGCGCGCCGGCCGCGATTTTTTCGTCAGCAAAGAACGCTGTGTCTTCTGCGACATCATCCAGCAGGAAGAGCGTCAGGCCCTGCGCGTTCTCGAGGCCCGCGGCGATTACCTTGCTCTCTGTCCCTACGCCCCGCGGGTTCCCTACGAAATCTGGATTCTCCCTCGCTACCATGACTCTTCTTTCGAACGCGCGGGATTGAACCGGCCCGGACTGCGAATCAATTTGGCCGCCCTGCTGCGCCGCACATTGCAGCGCGTGCGCTCCATTACCGAGGACTTTCATCTCGTGCTGCACACTTCGCCCAGCGCCATCCACCCCTCGAAGAATCTTGGCTACTGGCGCACGATCGACGACGACTACCACTGGCACATCGAAATTCTCCCCGTCGTCAATTCCAAGGCGAAGTCCTATACATTTAAAGAGGTGTACTATTCCCCGGTAAGTTCCGAAACGGCAGTGAAGCAGTTGCGCGAAGCAAAGATAGACGGCTAAGAACGAAATATGGGGACAGCCGCCTTCGGCTGTCCGCTGGGCGAAGCCCGGCGAGGATTTGAGATTCTATGGCAGCCAAAGTCACCGGCCTTATCCCCATGGCGCACGCCGCCGACGTGCAGCTCGCGGTCGATTTCTATCAGAAGTTAGGGATGGAAGTTCGCGGCAGCCTGCGGAATCCCGCGGGGTATCTGCAGTGGGTCCACCTAAGCTGCGGGCAAGCCGACCTGATGTTCGCGCGTGCGTCCGAGCCAGTCATTCCTAGCCAGCAGGCCGTATTGTTCTATCTCTATTCGCCGGATCTCATCGCCCTGCGCGAGCATCTCCTGGCGAGCGGTGTGAACGTTTCGCCGATTACCTATCCCGAATACATGCCCAAGGGCGAGATTCGCGTGGAAGATCCCGATGGCTACGTGCTGCTCATCGGCCAGGCGGGCTAGCTCCAGAGTTTGTTCGGGGGGACTGCTACAATCCCAGCCGTCAGGAGACCCATCCCGTGAGACTCTTGCTTTCTTGCGTACTCTTCCTCTCTACGTGCCTCGCCCAGACCGCCGCGCCTTCGCCCGAAAAACAGAAAGTCCTGTGGCAGAAACTGGAATCGAGTATTCAGCAGATCGACCAGCACCTCGACGGCGTCATGGGCACTGCCATTGAAGACCTCACCTCCGGTGACCACTTCTTCCTGCATGAAGACGAAGTTTTCGCTCAGGCCAGTTCGATCAAGATCACCGTGCTAGCCAATCTCTACCTGCAAGCACAACAGGGAAAGCTCAAGCTGACCGATCTATACACAGTGCAATCGTCCGATCTCGTTCCCGACAGCGACATCATGGGCGGTCTCACGCCCGGAGTGACACGGCTCACCTTGCGTGACTTGGCAACAATGATGGTCGCTGTCAGCGACAATTCTGCTACGAACGTGCTCATCGACCGCGTCGGCATGCAGAACGTGAATGCCATGCTCGACTCGCTCGGACTCACCCACACCCGCCTGCGGCGCAAGATGATGGACCTGCAGGCCGCCAAGGAAGGCCGCGAAAACATCTCAACCCCGCGCGAAATGATGGCCCTGCTCGACGCGATCTATCACGGCAAGGTTCTCAATAAAGATTCCACTGCCGATTTCTTCCAGATGCTGAGCACGAACAAAAGTTCATTCATCCCTCGCGACCTGCCCGCCGACCTGAAAGTCGCCAATAAGCCGGGTGAACTGGAAGCCGTACGCAACGATTCGGGCATTGTCTTCGTCGAAGGCCGGCCATACGTGATTTGCGTGATGACCGCGTTCCTGCGCAACGAACGCGACGGAGAAGATGCCATCAGCGAAGTTTCGCTCGAGGCCTGGCGCATGTTCGACCGCCTCAGCCGAGCCTCCGAGTACGGCAGAGTCGTCTCTCCCGGAAACGGCGCGCGCTAATGTGTGTTTCGTTTGGAGCGGACACTCCTGTCCGCTGCTTTTGACTTTGATCTTCGCCCCAGGCTACGACGCGCCCGCGCCGCTCTTCCTGGCTGGACCGATCTGCTGGCGCACGAACTGTTGTACGGCCTTCGCTTCCAGCGGCTGCGAGAAATAGTAGCCCTGCCCGAACTCGCACCCCAGTTCGAGCAGTCGCTCCAGTTGGCGGGAGGTTTCAATGCCTTCCGCGATGACTCGCAGGCTCATTTTGTGCGCCAGGGTGGTAATCAACTCCACAATGTCGGAGGTCGCGCGGTCCGTCTGCATCTCCCGCACCAGCGATCGGTCGATTTTCAGCGCATCCACCGGGAACTGCCTGAGCCCGCGCAGTGATGTCGTCCCGGTTCCGAAATCGTCGAGAATCACCCCGATTCCCATGTGCTTGAGGTGTGAGAGTACGGTGACCGTAAGCTTGGGATCCGCAGCGGCGACGCTCTCTGTCATCTCGAGTTGCAGCAACGACGGGTCGACTCCGGACTGCTGCAGCGCGTCCTGGATGTCATTCACCAGGCGTGCGTCGGCCAACTGCCGTGCCGATACGTTTACCGTTATATGAATCGGCTGCGCAGAGAGATTGGCGGCCGCCCAATCGCGCAGCTGCCGGCAGGTCTGCAGAAGCAGCCAATGGCCGATTGAAACCAGTATGCCCGTATCCTCCGCGGCCTCGATGAACCGGTACGGAGAAATCAGCCCCTGCGAGGGATGCTGCCACCGCAGCAGCGCCTCAAGACTCACAACGCGCCGGGTCGCGAGTTCCACCACCGGCTGGTAAAAGATGCGGAACTGCCTCTCGGTGAGCGCTGTTCGCAAATCGGCCTCCAGTCGCAGTCGTCCCACCGCGCGGGTGTGCATGGCTTCATCCAGAACTTCACAGCGCGATCCGCCCAGTGCTTTCGCGCGGCGCATCGCCACATCCGTATCCTTCAATATGTCCTCGGGGCGCTCATGCGTAGGCGTGCTCAAGGCAATCCCGATGCTCGCGGACACGCGCATTTCACGGGTCTCAACAAAGAAAGGTTCCGCCACCGCAGTCTGGATGCTCTTGGCCACTCGCAGGGCGTCGCTGGGATCGTCGACAACGTCGAGCAGAATGGTGAATTCATCTCCTCCCAGCCGGAACAGTACAGCCTCGGATGACACGCCGCTGCTCTCGCGACGCGCCATGGTTTCATCCTGCCGCAAGCGAGTCGCGAGCCGGCGGCTGAGTTCCAGCAGGACATGATCGCCCGCGACCGTGCCCATGGTTTCATTGAATACCTTAAAGTGATCCACGTTCACCAGCAGCAGCGTGTAGGGCCGTCCGGCGTCGCGCGCTCGCGCAAAGGAGCTTTGCAGGCGGTCGAGAAAAAGCCGGCGGTTGGGCAGATTGGTCAGCGGATCATGAAACAAGTTGTGCTGGAGCTGTTCTTCCGCCCGCTTACGCTCGGTAATGTCGCGGTTCACAATCACCAGCTTCGCGACGTCACCCTTGGCGTCCCGGATCGTGCTCGCCACCGACTCCAGCACCCGCCAGCTGCCGTCCTTGTGCTTGATGCGGTACTCCAGCCGTTTTCCTGTGCCCGTCTCCCGGGCTTCCCGCGCCGCATCGAGTACCCGGAAGCGATCGTCGGGATGGATTTGCTCGAACGCGGAAGTCTCGCCCAACTCCGCCGCCGAGTAGCCCAGAATTCTCTTGTACGCCGGACTGTTGTAGAGCCGTCGTCCCTTCACGTCCACCAAGGCGATCATGTCGGCAGCGTTCTCGGTCACGATCTGGAACAACTCTTCCTTCTTTTTCGACTCCCGGTGGATTTGATAAATCCGCACCTGCTGGTAAAGAGCCAGCACCGCGAGCGCCCCCAGCGGAACCCAGAACCATTGCAGCAGCATGCACAGGTCTCCTGCGTAGATGTATCGGCAGGAGTGCATCGGGACATTAAACCTTGCGTCCAAAGCGCCAGACGCGCATCTACGTTGGCATGGCAACCTCGAAGGAATTCAACCTCGCAGACGCGGTCGCAGTTCTCACTCGCACTCCCGCCACTCTGGATGTGCTGTTGCGGGGGATGCCCAATCTATGGGTGCACACCAACGAGGGGCGCAGTAACGAAGGGAAAGAAACCTGGAGCGCCTTCGACATCGTAGGCCACCTGATCGCCGGGGAGCGCAACGACTGGATGCCACGCGCCCGCGTCATTCTCGAAAAAGGGGAAACCCGGCCATTCGATCCCTTTGACCGCTTCGCGCAGGAGAGAGAGAGTCGAGGCAAGTCGCTCGATCAACTCCTGGACGAGTTCACCCGTCTGCGCCGTGAGAATTTGGCTGCCCTGCAGTCGCTGAATTTACAGAAGGAAGACTTCATACGGCGAGGTACGCATCCAGCGCTGGGACCAGTGACACTTGGGGAACTTCTGGCGACCTGGGCCGTACACGACCTCACTCATCTGCATCAACTCTCCCGCGTGATGGCTTACCAGTATCGTGACACCGTCGGCCCGTGGAGTGCTTATCTGGGTGTGCTGCACTGCGCTGGCCATAGCGCTTAGTAAGTGAGCGAATTGAAGCCGCGTTCGCGGTGGGACGGAGGCCTGGAATAGATTGACAGCCCAACTGGCTGGGAGCAAGCTAGCTAGGCAAGCATGAAATCAATTTCACCTTCCGACCGTGAGCGAGCAGAGCTCCGGGGATCAGTGAGAACGATCGTTGACGATTGGAGCACGACCGTTTTTGATCGAGACGGCAAGATTACTGAATGGCGCGGGAATACCTTGCACGGGCATTCGGAGCGAACCTACTCCTACGACGAAAACGGAAAGCTGATCCGAATCACCGGCAGAAACAGCGACCAACTCGACGAATTTCGCTACGACGAACAGGGACGAATGACGCAGATCAGACACGTCCCTGCACGAACAGAGGGAGCAAAGGCGACCGGTATCGAGATCTATTTCGAAGCGATTTCCGAAGGCCGAATCCTGACCGACGGTGGAACAGTGGAGACGAGCTATAACGAATGCGGTCAGCCAGTCGAAAGACGAATTCTCGACGACGAGGGTACGCTTCTGTTTCATATCATGCATCTGTATGACGCCAACGGTCGGCTCAGCGAGGAGCGGCTAGTAAGCGAGAATCCCAGCCTTCCAAAGGTACTCCGCGACCAAATTCCGGCCGAACAACTTGCTACCGTATTGGCTCAGATGAAAACGGGGTTTGATCGCATTAGGCAAAAGACTGGCTTATTCGGCAATGCCGAAAGGACCTACCTGTATAACGGTCAAGGCCGCGTAGCCGAAAGACATATGCGCATGGGACCTATTCGCGAAGACCTGGCGTGGACCTTCAACGATCGCGGGGACATGATCGAATTGACCAGACGGACGAGTGGCCTGCCCCATGAACTTGGCGGACAGCCAGCGTTGCAGTTTGAGTGTGGCTACTCTTACGAGTACGACGAGCATGGAAACTGGAACGAGCAGAAGTGAGACTTGGGAAGTTGGAGGAAACACAACAACGCACACGCAGGTCCGCCATCTGACGTACCATTCATAGGGCACCGGACTTCCCCAGGATTTGCGGACACCGGGAACCGAGTTGAGGCTGCGTTGTTACCGTAACGTCGCTGTACTGATTCGATGTTTTGCAGAGCCCCTTTTCAGTTCTCAGCTCCAGCGTCGCATTGCTTTACTCCAGCCTCGCCGGCAGGAGGCGACAAACGCCTATCGCCCGGCCCATAATATTGTGATGACCGTCCGCCGCCTGAAGACCTACACTGGAGCTCAGGGATACGTCTACCAGTACTACTTCGTCGGCCAGCGTGCTGCGCTGGCAGACGATCCCGAGGCGCCCGCCACCGAGTTCGTCTTCGACGTAACCTCCGACCGCAAGCTGACCTATGCGGTCAGCGTGTTCCTTCCAGACAGCACGCGTGCTGCCTGGAGCCAGAACCACGGCCGTCCCTTGAACGACGCCGAGCAATACGCCGCCGTCAAGCTCCGCCTCTTCCGCGCCTTCGACGAACTCGAAGATATGAAGACCCACGGACGCCGCCTCAGCATCGACACAAGTCGGCTCGAAGAGGCTCTGGCAACCCTGGGTGTGGAATAACTGGTTCGGGATCGGCACGATGGAGTCATCCTGAGCGTAGCCGCTTTTCAGTCGGAGCGAAGGATCTAGCGATGGCCTGAGTCATTGAACCTGCTCGGGACTGAGCATATAAATGATCGCGGACTTCTCACCATGAAGAAAATCAAATACAAGTTCATCACCTCGGTCCTGTTCGCCACAGCCGTATTCTCCGGCGCCGCCTTCTCGCAAGCCGCGCGCTGGTCTGAGCAAAAGGCCAACGACTGGTACGCGCAGCAACCCTGGCTCGTGGGCAGCAACTACGTTCCCAAATCGGCGATCAACGAATTGGAAATGTGGCAGGAGTCCACCTTCGATCCCGCGCAAATTGACAAGGAACTGGGCTGGGCCGAGGCCATGGGCATGAACACCATGCGCGTCTTTCTCCACGATCTGCTGTGGCAGCAAGACGCCCCCGGCTTTCGCAAGCGCATCGACCAGTTCCTCACCATCGCCTCGCGCCATCACATTCGCCCACTGTTCGTACTTTTCGATTCCTGCTGGGATCCTCTGCCGAAACTGGGCCCGCAACATGCTCCCATTCCCGGCGTGCATAACTCCGGGTGGGTCCAAAGTCCGGGCGCGAAGGCGTTGGATGACCCGAGCCAGTATCTGCGGCTCAAAGAGTACGTGCAGGGAGTCGTAGGCGCCTTCGCCAAAGATGACCGCATCCTCGGCTGGGATGTCTGGAACGAACCCGGATCGTATGGCGGCGGGGACTATGCAAAGTCAGAATTAAAATATGCCGACAAGATCGCCCGAGTGACCGCGCTGTTACCGCAGGCGTTCGAGTGGGCGCGTGCGGCGAATCCCTCACAGCCCCTGACCAGCGGAGTATGGGAGATCGACACCTCGAAGGACGAGAGTGCGGTGGAAGGCATTCAACGCATTCAACTGCGCGAGTCCGACATCATCACGTTCCACAATTACAGTTGGCCCGAGGATTTCAAAACCGAGGTCGCGTGGCTGCGGCGGTTCCGCCGGCCTGTCATCTGTACGGAATACATGGCTCGCTCGGTCGGCAGCACATTCGACACCATCCTTCCGATCGCCAAGCAAGAGCGAGTCGGTGCCATCAACTGGGGATTCGTCGCCGGAAAGACTCAAACCTACTACCCGTGGGAGTCCTGGGAGCATCCTTACGTTAAGAATCAGCCCCCAGTATGGTTCCACGAGGTTCTGCGCTCCGACGGAAAACCATACCGTCAGGCGGAGGTGGATTTGATCCGGCAGTTAACGGAGAAGAAGTAGGGACTTTGAGTTTCAGAAGCGCTGTGGCTCTTCGGACGATCAGCCGATCACCAGCCAGCTACTCGCCCTGGCTTTGATCTCCTCGTATTCGGGCAGTCTAGCTGGAATCCAAACGCAACCCAGGAAGTGTGTCCGGATGGGGCCGTATTCCGAAAGTCTCAGAGACGATTCACGAAACAAGTTTCCGGTGACCTCGCGTAAATAGCGAATATGGCCCCTTCGGACGCTCTTGTTGTGCCAATCGCCATTGCGCATCCGAATTACGTCATCGTCGACTTCCACGTCATAAGCACGCCGTTTTGAACCGAAGAAAAAATCCGTACCCACAGCCAGCAATGCATCGAGAATGAAATCCTCCCGAGATATTCTCCCGGCCTTCGATGGATGAAAGAAGGCGTGAACCGCGTAGGTTACTAGGACAAAAATAGCCAGCGCAAACAAAGCTCGCGCGATGCGTTTGCTCAGGCTGACCTGTTCCGATTCGATGTGGTAGATCTTTGGTGCGGAGGACATGGGAAATCTTCCGGGCCTGTCTTTCCTTCCTCTGAGACGGAAGCATTGTACCCCGGGCAGTGGTAGAAGCTCACGAATGACAAAATGGTCGGGTGCCCCATTTCTCGCGCGCTCTTTGCGCGAGAAGTGGGGTTTGGGTACGCGAATTCGGTTCGCCGCGCCGCTCCGCTCAGATTTACAATCACGGGTGCCATGAAAAACTTCGGAATTGTCCTTATCATCCTCCTCGTTGTCCTGATGATTACTGTTTTCCTTCTGACCGCTAGGAAGTCGACGGGACCCGTCGCATTATCAAGTGCAACGTCTTCGGCGAAGTCTCCCGACGCCGTGCAGCAGAAGCTGCAGGAATATTCCGGAACGGGCGCGACCGACTGCGGACGCCTCAACGTGCAGGCCACCGCCGACCAATTCAAGACGGCCGGCGACTGCGCCATGCAAGCCAGTCAGACCAAGCATCCGTTCTACGTCGCCTATGACATGCCAGGCATGGCAGTCGGAGTTGCCGGCAACGCTGACGGCAAACTATTCACCGTGCAGTCGCAAGGATCAGGCCCGTCGGCCGCACTGACCAGCGGTGACTGCCCATCGCAGCTGCGCATCGCCTCCAGCGGTCGCGTTACCTGCTTCGCTCCCGGCGACATGGGCTCCATCGGAGCTGGCCACACGGCCGGTTCCATACCGCCCGGAATGGCCAATCCGCACGCGACCGGCTCCGCGAATCCGCACGCTACGCCGAAATGATTTGTGGTCGGCGGCATTTGTGAAGCGCCGCTTGGGGAATGCGTAGGAACGAAGTTCTTAACCGGGAAGGGCACGAGTTCACTCGTGCCGTAAGCTGCTGATGAAGCTGAGGCTTTTTAGCCGCTGGGGTTGGCTTTGACGTTCCGTGGCCATCTAGTCTGTGATCCTAATCACACCTTTAAGTGACCCCCTTTGTTTGCCTTACCCCGTCCGCCGTAGAAAATGGACATCGTACAAGAGGAAGACAGACCGGACCCGCGATTTGGGGTAAACTCAAGGGATTCCGGAACTTATAAGGCCTATGTCTCTGCTTTGGCTGCGTTTCGCACTGGGGTGCTACTTCATCGGGCTGGTTTATGCCTTCGTGGCGCTCACCCGCACCAGTGACCTGTTCAGCCGTATCGCCCTCCATGCCGCCAGCCTGGGCATGGTTTTTCACTTCGTTTCGCTGGCGGAACTATTCCTTTCCGGACAGGTCGTCTGGGCCTCGGTGCACAACGGCGAATCGCTGCTGGCCTTCCTGTCGATGACTTTCTTCATGGTCATCTATGCGATTTACCAGACCACCTCGCCCGGAGTCGTCGTCTTTCCCGTAGTGTTTTTCCTGACGTTCGTTGGAGCCGTCGATCAACAGCCGGTGCTGCTGACCACCTTCGTTTCGCACAAGGGCTGGCTCATCGCCCACATCATCCTCATCTTCACCGGCTATGCCGCGCTCGTGCTCAGCTTCGGCGCTAGCCTGCTCTACTTGTTGCAAGAGCGCCGCCTGAAAGCCAAGAAATCCACCAGCCTGATCTCGTTCCTGCCCGCGCTCGAAGTGATCGACCAGATCGGCTACCGCTCGCTGCTGCTGGGCTTCCCCTTCATGACGCTGGGCCTGATCACCGGATCGATCGTCGCCCTCACCACTTACGGCCGCATGGATTTCCTCGATCCCAAGATTCTGCTCTCGCTGCTGATGTGGGCCGTCTACATGGTGATGGTCTTCACCCGCTGGAACTCCGGATGGCGCGGCCGCCGCGCCGCCTTCCTGGCAACCTTCGCCTTCGTGGCCGCGCTGGCCGCCTGGGCGGCTAACTATTTCTCCGCGATCCACAGGTTCGCTGCCTCATGAGATTCCAGCTCATTGGCGTGAATCACAAGAGCGCGCCGCTCGAACTGCGCGAGCGCCTGGCGATTCCTGAGTCGCGCCTGCCTGATACTTGCCGCGATCTCAATGCCTACCCCGGGATTGAAGAAGGCATGGTCATCTCCACCTGCAATCGCGTGGAGATCGTGGCCCACACCACCAACGGCCACGCCGACCTGCGCGGATTCCTGCACGATCACTTCCACCTCACCGCCGACGAACTCGACGCGCATCTCTACGAATTCCGCGAGAAAGACGCGGTGCGCCATCTGTTCCGTGTGGCCTCGAGCCTGGATTCGATGGTTGTTGGCGAAGCCCAGATTCTGGGACAGGTCAAAGAAGCCTATGCCACGGCGCGCGCCGTAGGTGCCGTTCGAGGACAACTCGACCAGCTCTTCAGCCGCGCCTTCGCCGTCGCCAAGCGCGTGCGCACCGAGACCGCCGTCGGATCTTCTTCAGTATCGATCGCCTCGGTTGCAGTCGAACTCGCCAAAAAGATTTTCGGAACCCTGGAAGGGAAGACGGTCTTCATCGTCGGCGCCGGCAAGATGAGCGAACTCGCTGCCCGCCACCTGATGGCCCACGGCTGCGCCTCCATCTTTGTGGCGAACCGCACCTATGATCGTGCGATCGGACTGGCGCAGAGGTTTAACGGCCAGGCCATCAAGTTCGAGGACTTGTATAACACGTGCGACCGCGCCGACATCGTCATCACTTCGACGGGCTCTCCCCACGCGATCTTTCGCCGCGAACACGGCGAGCAGTTCCTCGCGCGCCGCAAGAACCGTCCGATGTTTTTCATCGACATTGCCGTGCCCCGCGACGTTTCGCCCGAGATGGGCAAGCTCGACGGCATCTTCACCTACGACATCGACGACCTGCAGCAAGCCGTCAGCAGCCACGTCGCCGACCGCCGCAAGGAAGCCGAACTCGCCGAAGCGATTATTACCAGCGAAGTCGAACGCTTCGAAGCTCGCCTGCACACCCTCGACGTGGTGCCGACGATTGTGTCGCTGCAAGATCATCTGGAAACGATTCGCCAGGCAGAAATTGATCGTGTCCGTGGCCGCATGGGCAACCTGACCCCCGAACAGGAAATGGCAGTGGAAGCACTGACCCGCGGCATCATCAACAAAGTCATGCACACGCCCATCACTACGCTGAAGACGGCAGCGAAGGAATCGGAAGCGACGACGGTAGTCGACGTAGTCCGCCGCCTGTTCAACCTGCACGACAAGGAAGCGCCGTCACAAGATAAGAAGAACGAAGTGGGGACGCGCCAGTGAACCGCGTGGGCCATCAGCCGTCCCCGCATCTGAGCACCGCCCTCAAGCCCTGTCATCCTGAGCGGAGTCTGGCGATAAGCGAAGCGAATCGCCAGACGCAGTCGAAGGATCCCTATAGCCGCAATACACCCCGCGGCAACGAGAGGAATTTCCGCATCGCCGTCCGCTTCTTCGATGAACACGAGAGCGAACTCCGCCCCGTCTCCAGCCGCGAAGCGGCGGCATGGGAAAGCCCGGCACGGCAGTGCCGGGTGTGCGAAGGAAGAGCAACGAGTCCCGAAGGGACGGCACTATCGAATAAACGGATTACCCAATGACCGACTCCCAGAACGGCTCACACCCGACGAAACTCCGCATCGGCTCCCGCGGCTCCCAACTCGCTCTCTGGCAGGCCAACCACATCTCCGCGCTGTTGCGCGCCCGTGGCCATGAGGTCGAAATCGAAATCATCCACACCACCGGCGACAAGATCACCGACGTCGCCCTCGCCATGGTCGGCACCAAGGGCATGTTTACCAAGGAAATCGAAGAAGCCCTCGCCGCTGGACGCGTCGATCTGGCCGTGCACTCCTTAAAAGACCTGCCCACCGAACTTCCCCCAGGATTCGAAATCGCCGCCATCACGGAACGCCAAGATCCGCGCGACGCCTTCTGCTCGCGGCACTACTCGAGCTTTCAAGAATTGCCCCAAGGCGCGCGTGTCGGCACCTCCAGCCTCCGCCGTCAAGCGCAACTCAAGGCCGTCCGCCCCGACCTCGACATTCATCCTCTGCGCGGCAACGTCGACACGCGCCTACGCAAACTCGAGCAGGGAGAATACGACGCCATCATCCTCGCCTCAGCCGGACTGAAGCGCCTGGGCAAGACGCAACTCGTCAAACAAATTATTCCTGTGGACATCATGTGCCCCGCTGCAGGCCAAGGCGCGCTGGGCATAGAGGTCCGTCTAGGCGATGCCACCACCCGCGAGCACTTGGAATTCCTGAACGACCCCGCCGCCCGCGCCGCGACCACCTGCGAGCGTGCGCTGCTCAATAGCCTCGGCGGAGGCTGCCAGGTCCCCATCGGCGCCTTCGCGGAAATGCGCAATGGCAAACTGCATCTGGAATCCATCGTCGCCGATCCCGACGGCTCGAAACTCCTCCGCGATTCCCGCGACGGCGACGATCCCGAAAGACTAGGCAACGATGCCGGTGCCGCCCTGCTCAAGCGCGGAGGCGACCAGATCCTCGAAGCCGTTTACGGCCGCGGCCTGGCCGTGCCACCGCAACCGTGACCGCCGCATATGAGCCGCAATGTTCTTCTGCAGATTCTGGGCGGCACGAAAAGCCCAGCCCACCTCCGCCGTCTGGTCAATCTGTGGCCCCCTTTTCTTGGCGCGGGCATTCGCATCAAGCACATCGCTCCCGACATGAAGGCCGTCGACGTCGAGATGAAGCTGCGCTGGTGGAACGCCAACTACGTCGGTACCCATTTCGGCGGATCCCTCTTTGCCATGACCGATCCTTTCTATATGCTCATGCTGATGGCAAACCTCGGCCGCGACTACATCGTCTGGGACAAAGCCGCCAGCATCCGCTACCGCAAACCGGGGAAGGGAACGGTCCGCGCGGAATTTCGCCTGACCGACACCCAACTCGACGACATTCGTGACAAACTAAAGACGCTGCCGAAGTACGAGCCGACGTTTCAGGTAGAAGTAAAAGATGAATCGGGCGAAGTCGTAGCGGCCGTAGAGAAGCTGATCCACGTACGAAAGAAAGACAGAATGCCAAGCGAGTTGCAAACGGCCCAGCCGCGAAGCGGCGAAAGAGTGCAGCCCACAGCTTGCCCTGAGGCTTCCGAAGGGGCGTAAGCCGTGGGGAAGAGCCGCCAGAGTTTGAACAAGCCCCGAAGGGGCGGAAGAAGAAAAAAACGTGTACATCCCCGAACACTTCCGCGTGCACGACCACGCCGATGCTATTGCGTTTATGCGCGCGAATCCGTTCGCGATCCTGGTCTCGATCACGGACGACGGCCCCTTCGCCACGCACCTTCCCGTCTTCGTCCAACAGGAGGAAGGTCGCCTCCTGATCCGTGGCCACGTGGCCAAAGCGAATCCACACTGGCGCCATCTCGAAATGCATCCTACGTGCATGACGATCTTCCACGGCCCCCACGCCTACGTATCCGCCTCGAACTACGTCACCCGCGAAAACGTCCCCACCTGGAACTATGGCGCGGTGCACGTCCACGGCAGCGCCCGCGTTTTCGCCGCTCCGGAGGATTTGCAAGGAGTCCTGCACCAACTCATCGGTACATTCGAGCCCGCCTACGCCGAACAGTGGGGAAGCCTGACCGATGCTTACCGCGAGGGCATGCTGAGCCATATTGTCGGTTTCGAAATCGCAGTCACCAAAGTCGAAGCCAAGTTCAAGCTAAGCCAGAATCGTACGAAAGAAGAACAAACCAACGTGATCACATCCCTCGAAAAAGCCGAAGACACTGCAATCTCCGGAGTCTCGCGCCTGATGAAACAGCAGAAGCTAGGCGTGAAGAAAGAGGGCGAGTGACCTCGTGTGGCCCGGCCCTGTATGGGACGGCCCTGTGTGGGACGGGCACTCCTCCCGTCCACTCTAACCATGAGAAAAAAACTCAATCCCGAGAACACCTCACTAACCGGAATCCGCGTGCTAGTGGGCCGCGCCAAGCATCAAGCCGGCGCGCTCTCCGCGGAACTGTGCCAGCGTGGAGCGGAAGTGCTCGAGATCCCGTTCATTGAAATCCGCAAGCCCAAATCCTTTAAGCCCCTCGACGCAGCGCTAAAGAGCCTCAATACTTATGACTGGCTCATCCTGACGAGCGCAAACGGCGTAGAAGCAATGTGGGACCGAATGAAAAAAACAAGGGAAGGGCACGACTTCAGTTTTAAGCCTGCCCTGAGCGAGCAAAGCGAGCCGAAGGGTGCCGTAAAGGGGTCCAAATCGAAGTCGGCTTTGGCCGCTGAGGGCGCGCAGTTGCGAATTGCCGCCATCGGCCCCGCCACCAAGAAGGCCATCGAGCAGCGCGGGATGAAAGTCGACATCGTCCCCAAAGAATACGTAGCCGAATCCGTCGTCAAAAGCCTGAGAAGCAAAGTCAAAGGAAAGCGCGTCCTGCTGGTCCGCGCCAAAGTCGCCCGTGATGTAATCCCCAACGAACTGCGTAAAGCCGGAGCCCACGTTGATGTCGTCGAAGCCTACGAAACCGTAGTGCCTCAATCCTCTCGCGCCCGCCTGCGTGCCGCGCTAAAGAATCCCAAGAGACGCCCGCACGTAGTCACGTTCACCAGTTCCTCAACGGTCAAGAATTTTGCGGAATTGCTGGGTCCGGCGCAGAGAACGCGGCCCGCATCACTGGATGGAATTCGAACTGCCTCGATCGGCCCAGTGACTTCAGCCACCCTGCGCGAATTCGGCCTGCCAGTAGATATCGCGGCGAAGGAATTTACCATCACGGGCCTGGTAGCAGCGATCGTGCGAAGTCTCGCGAGCTAACCTACCTCTGTGTCCTCAGTGTCCTCTGTGGTTCAAATTCTGCGCTCTACTCCGTCACCGAGCAACTGCAATCCGCCGGCACCACATGCGCCAGCAGAAAATCCGCCACGCGCTTGTACGCGTCAATTTGATTCTCCACGCGCGCGAATCCGTGCCCTTCGTTCTCATAAATCTTCGCGTCTACAGTTCCGCCGCGCTTTTTGATCGCATCGACCACCTGCTGCGTTTCCGACTTCGGACACCGCGGATCATGCCCTCCCGCCAGCAGCAGCAGCGGCGCCTTGATTTGATCGATGAAGTTGATCGGCGACCGGTCTTCATACAGTGCTTTGTTCTTCACCACATCACCCATGGTCGCCAGATCTGACTGCTGCAGCACCGGATCCTCATTCTCAATCTCAGTGAACCAGTTCACGAAGGGCACAATCGGCACGCCCGCCGCCCACACGTCCGGAGCCTTCGTCACCGCCATCATGCTCAGATATCCGCCGTAGCTTCCGCCCATCACCGCGATCTTCTTCGGATCGAGATGTCCCGTCTGCTTGATCCAGTCGACGCCCGCCAGCACGTCCTGCAAATCGCCGCCGCCCATGTCGAACAGATTGGCCTGCTGGAATTCCTTGCCGTAGCCCGTGGATCCGCGGTAGTTAGGCGCCAGCACCATGTATCCCTGATTGGCGGCGAACTGCACGAAGCGGTTAAAGGAATTCATGCTCTGCGCCGTCGGTCCGCCGTGAATGTACACGATCGCTGCATTCTGCCCGTTGCGTGCCATGTTGAACGGCACGTAAAGAAATGCAGAGATGGTCCACTTGCCGTCGCGGCTGGGATAGTGCACCAAATACGGCTCTACCATATCCTCCGACCGCACGCCCGCAACCAGCGAATGCGTAATCTGCAGCGACTCGCTCGTGGCAAGGTTGTGGACCCACAGATCTCCAGGAGCAGTCGGCCCGTTGTGGTTATAGAGCAGCCGCTGCCCGTCCGGACTGAACGCGGAATGCCCGCCCGTAGGTTCGTTCACGCCTTTCGGGATTGGAAGAACGGCAGACTTTCCCGTCGCCAGATCATGCAGGTAGATGTCTTCGTTTCCGTCGACATTGGCACTGAACGTAATGCGCTTGCCGTCGGGCGAGAACTCGCCTCCGCGAATCTCCCACTTGTCTTTGGTGAGCCACTGGACCCCGCCAGCTTGAATTCCAGTCCTTTTGCCCATGATCGCCGCAGGGAAGAGGCCGATGTTGTCGTACCCGTTCGCCGCGTTGGAAGTGACCAAGATTCGCGGAAAGCCGTCTATGGGCGCCGGGGAAATATCGTTTGCAAAATAAAGCTGCTCCCCCTCGTGCGGCGTGAACAATACACTTTCGGCGCTTTCGACATTGGCGATGAAGACGTTCGAATCAGTCTCCTTTGCCTGCTCCTGGGTATAGACAATGAATTTTCCATCCTTCGACCAGATGGGATTCATGTTCCGCTTATCTTGCGGCGTATTCGTGGTGAGGTGCTTCACCTCGCGCATCACCATGTCGTAGATGTCGATCTCATAGGCCGCCGAAGTCTTCGGCTTCACTTCATACGCCAGATAGCGCCCATCCGGCGACCAAGTCGGATTCAATTCCGCAATCTCACGCGTCTGCGTAAGATTCACGACCTTGCCGGTCTTCGGCGACACAAGAAAGATGTCCCACTGCTCGTCGCCGTCATAGTCGGACTGGTAGGCGATCCATTTCCCGTCAGGCGACCACGCCGGCGCCGTCTGCCGCTGGTCACTCACCGTCAACTGCACCGGCCATCCACCCTCAGACGGAACGAGCCACAGATTGTTCCGTCCGCTCATATTCGAGATAAACGCGACGCTCATGCCATCGGGAGACCAGGTCGCCCGCCCCACCTGCCGCGTCATGTAAAGCTTCTCAATCGTCAGGCTGCGCGGCTCGACCTGCGCGTTCGGCTTCGATGAAATCTGCTTCGGATCGGTAAGAGCCTGCGGCGCGGGCAAGGTCTGGGCGGCGGTTTCAGCGACGAGTGTGCTCATAACGGTACTCATAACTATGACGATAGCAAAGAGTGCGCAGCGGCGCATGGCGCGGATCCTCAAGGTAAGGTAAAAAAGAGAGTCTAGCAGAGGCGCCTTCTGGCGGGTCCGCGCCCCATGCTGACTGGATCCTCCAATTCATGAATACTTCCAGGCCTCGTCGCATTCCTCTGATCATCCTTCTGTGTGCCGCACTCGCGCTGGGATCGTCAGTCTCTCGTGCTCAAGACACTCCCCTGCTCCATCACATCGCCATCGAAGGCGACCACTTCGCTCTCGACGGCAAGCCTCTGCAAATCATCTCCGGCGAACTGCACTACGAGCGCATCCCGCGCGAATACTGGCGAGATCGCCTCAAGAAAGCGCGCGCCATGGGCCTGAACACGATCTCGACTTATGTTTTTTGGAACGTGCACGAACCCAAGCCCGGAGTCTACGACTTCAGCGGATCGCTCGACGTGGCCGCCTTTGTCCGCACTGCGCAGGAAGAAGGACTCTACGTCATCCTGCGCCCCGGCCCTTACGCCTGCGCCGAGTGGGATCTGGGTGGCCTGCCTGCGTGGCTTCTCGCCGACCCCAACATTGTTCTGCGCAGCGCCGACGAAAAATTCTTGGCCCCGGCGGAACGTTGGCCGCTGAGGCTGGGCAGGGAACTCGCCCCGCTGCAGATCACGCATGGCGGACCCATCATCGCTGTACAAGTCGAAAACGAATACGGTTCCTTCGGCAACGATCACGAGTACATGAAACGTATTCTCGCCGCGCTGCGGAACGCAGGCCTCGGCGAAGTCCTGCTCTATACCGCCGACGGAGGCGACGAACTCCCCGCCGGAACTCTCCCCGACATTCACGCTGTCGTGAACTTCGGCCCGGGCGAAGCGAAAGAGGAATTTGCGAAGCTGCAGAAGTTCCGCCCGGGCCGCCCCATGATGAGCGGCGAGTACTGGGACGGATGGTTCGACCATTGGGGCGAGAAACACCAGACAACCGACGCCCCCCAGCAGGCGCAGGAACTCGACTGGATCCTCAGCCAGGGATATTCGATCAACCTCTACATGTTCCACGGAGGCACGAGCTTCGGTTTCATGAACGGCGCTAACTGGCAGAAAGTCTACGAGCCGGATGTCACCAGCTATGACTACGACTCTCCAGTGAGCGAGTCCGGCGCGCTGACGAAAAAGTATTTCGCCTTCCGCGACGTGATCGCGAAGCATCGCCCGGGAGTGATGATCCCCGATTCCCCTGCGCCGCTGCCCGTGATCGAAGTCCCGGAATTCGAGTTGGCAGAAAGCGCGCCGCTGTGGTCGAACCTGCCGACTCCGATCAGCGTGGAAAGGCCGCGCAGCATGGAAACATTCGGCGAGTCCTATGGATACATCCTCTATCGCACAAAGATTAAGGAGCCCCTCACCGCCGAGCTGCAGGTTCACGAACTCCGCAGCTACGCCCGAATCTTCGTCAACGGAAAACTCGCTGGCACACTCGACCGCCGCAAGAAACAGGATCGGCTGCGCATCGAAGCCAAAGCAGACTCTACCCTCGACATCCTCGTCGAGGGCACTGGCCGCATCAACTTCACCACCGAGTTGCGCAACGAGCGGCAGGGAATCAACGGTTCGGTGACCCTCGCCAGGAAGGAGTTCTCAGATTGGCAAGTCTTCCTCTTGCCGATGGACGATCTCTCGAAACTCCGGTTTTCAAAGGCGAGGGCCGACAGCTCGCGAGGACCTGCGTTTTACCGCGGCCAATTTGATCTCCACGATATCGGCGACACTTTTCTGGACACCCGAGGCTGGGGCAAAGGCGCCGTCTGGATCAACGGCCACGCCCTCGGCCGCTTCTGGAATCTAGGCCCGCAACAGACTCTGTACGTCCCCGCACCCTGGCTCCGAAAGGGCGTCAACGATGTGGTCGTGTTTACTCAGGACAAGCCGGAGACCCAGCGGCTTCGCGGATTGCGCGCGCCAATACTAGATGAATTGGGAGCGGAATAAATCAGGCTCTAACCAGAAGAGGACCCAGAGTTCAATTAGCTTCCTCCTCTGTGTCCTCCGTGTCCTCCGTGGTTGAATCTAGACCTTGGCGTTCTTATGCATCTCCACCGTGCTCCACGTCTTATCCCCGGCGTGGCACAAGTTCTCCAGCGCGCAATCCGCACACTTGGGCTTGCGTGCGATGCACAACTTCCGCCCGTGCCAAATGATCTGATGCGAAAACAGAATCCACTTCTCCCGCGGGATGATCTTCATCAGATCCTGCTCGATTTTCTGCGGATCGTTCTGCGTCGTCAGCTCCAGCCGCCGCGAAATGCGGTGGACATGCGTATCGACAACTACGCCCTCCGCCTTCCCGAACCATGATCCCAGGACGACATTCGCGGTTTTGCGCGCGACGCCCGGCAGCGTCAGCAGCTTTTCCATGTCGTCGGGAACCTGCCCCCCAAAGTCCGCGACGATCTTCTTCGCCGCTCCCACTACCGACTTTGATTTATTGCGGAAGAATCCGGTCGACCGCACATCCGGCTCAAGTTGTTCTGGCGTAAGCGCGGCAAACGCCTCCACCGTGGGATATTTGCGGAACAACTCGGGCGTAACCCGGTTGACGTTCACGTCGGTCGATTGCGCCGACAGAATCGTCGCCACCACGAGCTCCCATGCGCTGGCATGCGTGAGGGCACATTTGACATCTGGATAGAGCTGGTCCAGCCGCTTCAGAATCTCCGCCACGCGCTCGGGGGAGACCGGATTGTAGCCTTTTATCTTAGGGGCGGAGGTGGGAGTAGATTTCCCGGCGGCGCTCTGGCGGTCCTTCGGGGCTGCCGCCGAGGCTTTGCCTCGGCCTGGACGGGCGAGGGCGCCCGTCTCCACATGAGCATTTTTCACGCGAACTTTGTCCTGACGCCCGGTCCGGGCGGGCTGACGCGGAACTACACCACGAGCCATGATCGTCTCCTTGGCCCAACATCTTAGCAGCGATCGTCGGTGAATTGAGTCGGCCAGCCGCGAGGCCCCTCGTTGGCCCTCGGTAACCTCGCTGGGAATTGACGCGTCTCGCGCACCCCGGTAGTCTGGAAGCAAACCCAGCGAGAGTCAGGAAAAATCCTATGGCAGTCAATTCCATTCAACTCGGCCAGGTCTGGCGCAGCGAAGCCGATGGTCAGGATTACCTGGTCACCAAGGTCTACAACGAAGTCTTTTCGCAGTTCGCCATGTTGCGCCCCGCAGGAATCACCGCCCCCGATGCCCCCACGGTCCGCATAAAAGTCACCAAAGGCCCCCAGGGCGCCACCTTACCCGGATATGCCTTCACGCAGGAAGGCTCGTTCTAGCCTAGGCGTTTCTGCTCCAAATTTCCTTTACACTGGAAGGCAAGTTCTCGTTCCCAGTCCTCAGTTCTCAGCGGCCCAAAGGGTTTGACCGAGTACTGAGTGCCGAGTACTGGTTCCTATGACTGAAAAAATCCTCGCCATCCTGTTCGTATTCATCAGCAAAGTCATCGCCGCCACTGGTTACGCTGGAATCACGATTCTCATGGCGATTGAGTCCGCCTGCATCCCTCTCCCTTCTGAGCTGATCATGCCCTTTGGCGGATACCTCGTCTTTCAAGGCACCTTCAAGCTGCTGGTGGTGGCGACGGCAGGTGCCATCGGCTGCAATCTCGGCTCACTCATCGCCTATGAGATCGGATCTTACGGCGGCCGTCCGCTGGTCGAACGCTATGGCCGCTGGATTCTCATGGGACGCCGCGAACTCGACTGGTCCGATCGCTTCTTCGCCCGCTGGGGATATCTTGCCGTCTTCATCGGACGCCTGCTCCCCGTTATCCGCACGTTCATCGCGCTTCCCGCCGGAATTGCCCGCATGCCCCGCGGCCGCTTTCACCTCTACACCTTTCTCGGGTCATGGCCCTGGTGCCTCGGCCTAGCCTACCTCGGCATGAAACTCGGCGAGAACTGGCGCGATCTCGGCAAATACTTCCACAAATTCGACGCCGTCATCGGCGTGATGCTGCTGGCGGGCATTGCCTATTTTGTCTGGAGTCACTGGCAGAACCGCATCAGCTCTCAGCGCTCAGCCATGAGCGGTCAGTGAGCGCTTGAACCGAACGCTCAAACGGGTTTGGCCAGCTGCGACCCCACAATCTGCCAATTTCCCCCGCGTTTCATCACCACATCCATATACAAATATCGAATAGGGAACTGCTTCCCGCCCTGCTCGACCACATCGTCCTCTGCCCCGTGGACGATGGCCACGTCATCTCGCAAGATTCGAATCCGTCGCCCGGTCGAGACCATCGACACATATCGAATCTTTCCCGACCCAAGCTTCTCGATCACATCTGCCTTGGTCAAAACATTCCCGGATTCGTTGTACTGCACATAATTGTCCGCAAAGATGCGCGACAATTCCTCCCCGTCGCCCGCGATCAGAGCCCGATCGCCATCCTCAAAGAGCCTCAAGATCTCCTGTTCATCGTTCAACGATCAATCCCCCATTCTCTACATTCACCCTTGTCATTCTGAGCGAAGTGGCCGTCCGCGAAGCGAATGGCCGCGGAGTCGAAGAATCCCTACCCCCCAACCGCAGCCTCCGTCACATCAGGGATTCCACAAACGCCCAGCCTATTGCTGCCAACCGCGCCTTGGTGTACAAGCAAAGCACCCAGTCCAAGGAGGATCCATGCGTCACGCTCTCGCCGCCCTGCTGTTCCTAGCGATCGCTGTCCCCATCTCCGCGCCCGCCCAGTCCGCCGCGTCCGACAAGCCTTTCGTCGTGGAGTACTACTACAAAGCCAAGTGGGGCCATGCCGACGAATTCCTCAAACTCTTCAAGAAGAACCACTATCCCGTCCTGAAAAAAGAATCCGAGATGGGCCGAATTACCAAAGTCTGGATGGACCAACCTCGCTACCACACCACCGAAGACGGCCGTTGGGATTTCCGCGTCACCATCGTCTTCAAGAACGCCACCGTCGCCAACGAACCCTTCGACGAAGCCGCACTGCAAAAACAAATGTATCCCGACCAGGACACCTTCCAGCGCGAAGAGCAGCGCCGCTTCGAAATCCTCGACGCACACTGGGACTTGCCGATCAAAACGGTAGACCTGGACAAGCCCTAGGCGAGTGGGCCTACACCGAGGACACAAGAAAGGGTTTTCCTCTGTGTCCTCCGTGTCCTCTGTGGTTAAGAATCTTGGTCGATCTTCAAGAAATTAGCGACCACCTTCTCATGCCACTTCCAAGGCAGAATCCTCTTCAGCGCCAGCTGCATCTTCGCATCACGCCCGACCAAATACCGCAGCTTAGGATTCGGATCCTGCGCGATTGCAACAATGGCGCGGGCGACCGCGATCGGATCCGCCTTGGGAAGTTTCTGGATGCGCGCACGCATTCGCAAGCTCCGCTGAATATTGGGCGAAGTTTCTTTCGTAGCCTGCTCTCCCATCACCGCGCCGCGGGTCCAGATGTCGGTCTGAAACGATCCCGGCTCGACCAGCACGACCCTAATGCCCAGCGAGTTCACTTCCATGCGCAGCGATTCGCTCCATCCCTCCAGCGCATGTTTCGACGCCGAGTAGCTGCTCACCGTCACCGACCCATTCAATCCCATGATCGACGAGACCTGAATAATGTGCCCGGAATGCTGCCGCCGCATCGTCGGCAACGCGGCCTTCGTCATGGCTACGGCGCCGAAGAAGTTCGTCTCGAACTGCAGCCGCAGTTCATCCAGCTTGATGTCTTCCGCAAATCCGGCGACGGCGAATCCCGCATTGTTCACCAGAACGTCGAGATGTCCATAGTCGCGCACCACGCCGTCTACGAATCCCTGGATCGTCTCAAACTTCGTAACATCGAGCGCGCGCACGTCAATTTTCGCCGCGACTCCGCCTGCTGCCACCGCCTGGTCCAGTCGGTCGCGCCGCCCCAGATCGCGCATGGTCGCCACCACGCGATATCCCGCCCTCGCCAGTTCAATCGAGGTCAGCAACCCAAAGCCGCTGGATGCACCGGTCACCAAGGCTATCTTTTCAGGCATTCGAATGGTGTAACACAGTGGCGCAAAAAACTGGAGCTCCACACCCCAAAATCGTGGGAAAATGGATCTAGACAGGCCCTCCATTTGCACCTGTAACACGTGCCAAGGAGGTCTTATGCTCGCGACAAGATATCGCCTCAATCGCAATCCCTACTTCCATTTCCACCCGCTGCACACCCTGTTTTCCCTGGTCGGCACCTTGCTCCTGTTCGGCTTGCTGGTCTGGTTTCTAGCCGTCCCGGGGCGCTAGCACGCGGCAAGGCAAGCGCAGCGGCTGTTGAACAGCGCACTTGGGTGGCGCAGCGCTTTGAGCGCTGCGGTCAGCCTCTCTCTTCCCGCAGGGCTTTAGCCCCTGAGGTGCAGTTCGCCCGCTTCTCGCCATCCGCAATCCGATGCGCTAACTCCGCAAAAGATGTTAATCCTTGGTAACAATCTCGACGGAATTCCTTTATCGCGCCCATCAAAATTTGGAATTAGACATAATCTCTACAAGATCGATAATGTATGGCATGGAACCCTTAATATCGGTTGAGGACTCACACGTAGATGTACTCCACGAAATCAGCGAACGCCTCGGTACGGCGGACGGATTTCACGAAGTTCTGACCCGCGTCGTCGAATTTGCTGCTGCGCTGGTCAAGTGCGACTCCTGCCTCATCTACATTCTCGAAGGCGATGAACTCGTTCTAAGGGCGTCGAAGAATCCGCATCCCGACGTCGTCGACCGCCTCAAACTCCGCGTCGGACAAGGCATTACGGGATGGGTCGCAGAGCACCGCGAGCCCGTGGCCATTCCGGAAGAGGCCTCCCATGATCCGCGCTTTCAGTTCTTCAACGAGTTGCCGGAAGACAGCTATGAAGCTTTTCTGTCGGTGCCCCTGATGTGCCGGGGTCGTGTAGTGGGCGTCATCAACCTGCAGCACCGCCAGCACCACGTCTACCGTCGTCGTGAGATTCGCATGATTTCCACCGTAGGATTTCTCGTAGGCGCCGAGCTGGAACTCGCGCGTCTCGAAGAAGCCAACTCCACGCTCGCCGAACAATTGCAGACCAGAAAAATCGTCGAGCGCGCCAAAGGAATTCTGCAGCGCGATCTCGGTCTCAACGAAGAGCAGGCTTACCTGGCCCTGCAACGCCAGAGCCGCCAGAAACGCAAACCCATGAAGGAAATCGCCGAGGCCATCGTCCTGAGCGACGACGTCCGCGGCAACTCCCAAATCCAGCCAGCCTAAATCCTGTGGGCCAGGCCCTACGGAACGGATCGTGTGGGACGGACACTCCTGTCCGTCCAAGTTTTGACTTCTGTTTTTAGTTCGCGAAGTATGTGGCGCGGGCGCCCCGCCCGCGTCTAGCCATGACCACACAGTTGGCAGATAGGCGGCCTCGATCTGCGAATCATCCAGCTCAACAAGAAACGCGACCCGACTGAAACGGGAAGGCTCCGGCTCAGTCGCGTCGCGGGCCGCACCACTTTGTGCGGCTTTGCAGTTTGATGAAAAGTCACGATTCGTATCAGGGCATCGCTTTAGCGATGCCGTAAGGGGCGGAAAATCAGTTCGGCTTCAGCCGCTGCGCAGTACCAAGTAGCCCGAAAGTGCGTTTTCGGCGCACTGTTTAGCCGCCGAGGGCCGCGGGTTCAACCACAAACACCAAGGGCGGATAGCAGGTTCGCTATCCGCCCTCGGCTTTCTGGGCAAGCAGAAAGACTATTGGCCCGACGCCATCGTCGAGGTACCGGCCTTGGCAATCTGTCTTTCCGTGGTGTGCGACGGCACGGTGAAGCGCAGCGTCATGCCGAATTCCGGCAGTTGCATGGCGCTGACGTAGCTGCCGTCGGGCGTAGCTTCAAGGATGAGCCGGCTCTGATCCGACGGCTTCGAATCATCCGTATCGGAAACCAGCACCATATATCCGGTGCGCGCCCCGCTCAGTTTGCTGATACTGAGCATGCGCGTACCGTTGTCGGGATCGAAGGAAAACGCGTAATCTCCGGCCGCGAGTGTGGCATTCCCCAAATGCGCTTCGTGAGTCAACGTGAACTTGCCGCGCGCCGACTCCTGCGCCGAAGCCACGCTAGGTGTGAAGGTCAGAGCGCTTGCCGCGAGCAGCGCGGCATACACGTAGTTGCGAGTGGTTTTCATGGAATCTCCTTTTGTCTTCTTTGTGAAGAACTCGTCTGAAGAGCACACTACCGGCGCGAGTCCGGATGGCGTGGGCTCAGGCTGAGGTGGAGATCAACGGGGTCAATAAGAATTGCATGCCGCAAACACGGCTGGCACGCAAACAGCAGCTTCGCGGGACTGGCTGCAGAGCCGGCTGCGAAGTGATTCCACTATGCAACACAACCAGTGCAACCGTCCAACTCAAAAAATCTATGGACGTGATTCGCGCGCGCCGCAGTACCGAAGTAACTGCGCGTCAGCGGATCGAAACATTGGAGACAGCCGCCTCGGCTGTCTCGCCAGAGCCCGCCCTGAGCGAGCACCCGCGAGCCGATGGGGCGAAGCCCGGCGACTCCGCAACAAAAGCCGAAAGTCCGTTCAATGCCAGAGCGGATCCGTTGAACCGCGATTCTGCACGCTTGGCATTGACGGTTTGCCAAACTCCCGTCAGAAGTGAGATGATTCTCAGTCGCGGTGGCGGTGACCAGCCACCGCCACCAGAGAGGGAGCCAATGTATCAAAAACGCCCGGGAGTCTTCATGGCCGATTGGTGGGATGCCGATGGCCGCCGCCATCGCAAGCAGTTCGCAACATCGGCGTCAGCACGAGAGCATGAGCACCGGGAAACCGCCCTCGCTCACGCCGAGCGCGCCAGCCGGGAGATGAAATTGGCTGCCCGCACCAGCAGCGTGAAAAAGTCGCGCATGGAGACGGTTAAGGGCACCATCGAACCCGCCAAAGGCAAACTCGGCGTAATGATCCCCGGCATGGGCGCGGTGGCAACCACATTCGTCGCCGGCGTCGAGGCCATTCGCAAAGGCCTCGCCAAGCCCATCGGATCGCTCACGCAGATGGGCACCGTGCGCCTCGGCAAGCGCACCGACGGGCGCTCGCCCAAAGTAAAAGAATTTGTCCCGCTCGCCACGCTCGACGATCTGGTCTTCACCGGATGGGACATCTTCAATGACAACATGTACGAAGCCGCCTCCAATGCTGGCGTCCTTGACTACCGCCTGCTCGAGCAGTTGAAGCCGTTCCTCTCCACGATTACACCACGCGCGGCCGTGTTCGATCACAACTACGTGAAGAAGATCGACGGTCCCAACGTGAAGAAGGGCAAGACAAAAATGGATCTTGCCGAGCAGTTGCGCGACGATATTCGCGACTTCCGCAAGACCAGCGGCGCCAGTCGCCTCGTCACCATGTGGTGCGGATCGACCGAGTCCTACATCGAGCCCACCGAAGCGCACCAGTCGGTAAAGGCCTTCGAGAAGGCGCTGAAAGAGAACGACGAAATGATCGCGCCTTCGATGATCTACGCCTACGCGTCGCTGATGGAAGGCGTCCCATTCGCCAACGGTGCGCCGAACCTCACCGTCGATCTGCCTGTCATGCTTGAGCTTTCCCGCAAGAACGAAGCGCCGATCTGCGGCAAGGATTTCAAAACCGGTCAGACGTTAATGAAGACGGTTTTGGCGCCCGCGTTCAAAGCCCGCCTGCTCGGCCTGAGCGGATGGTACTCCACCAATATCCTCGGCAACCGCGACGGCGAAGTGCTGGACGATCCTGGTTCGTTCAAGACCAAGGAAGAATCGAAGCTGGGCGTGCTGGAGCACATTTTGCAGCCGGGACTCTATCCCGAACTGTATGGAAACATGTACCACAAAGTCCGCATCAACTATTACCCGCCGCGCGGCGACAACAAAGAGGGCTGGGACAACATCGACATCTTCGGATGGCTCGGCTATCCCATGCAGATCAAAGTCGACTTCCTCTGCCGCGACTCCATCCTAGCCGCGCCGATCGTGCTCGACCTCGTCCTGTTCCTCGACTTGGCGAAGCGTACTTCCGAACTGCGCGGTCTCGGCATTCAGGAGTGGCTCAGTTTCTACTTCAAGTCCCCCATGACGCCTCCGGGCCTGTATCCGGAGCACGATCTCTTCATCCAGCTGATGAAGCTGAAGAACACGCTCCGTCACCTCAAGGGCGAGGAATTGATCACGCACCTGGGCTTGGAGTACTACGACTAACGTCGTGCTAAAACGTACCAGGCAGGCGCGGGCATGTTCGCCCGCGCTTTGTTTTTGAGTGCTAACCACATCCAGATGCATGGGCAGAAGCCTCAGGCGAGACCGGCCCTCTTCTTGTACTCGTCGAACTTGTCCAGGAAGCGGTCGATGTCCTTCTTCTGCAAGTAGTAGGGAGTCGAGAGGCGCAGCTTGTTCGGGTCGCCGCCGCGGATGCGGATCTTGTGCGTCTTCCACATCCAGTTCTCGAGATCCATGCGCGGAACGGGCGGGCAGTTCACGCTGACAATGGCGCACCTCAACGCCGGGTCGGGCGAAGTCCAGCTCTCGGCGCCACGCTTCTTCATTTCGCCGAGGATGTAGTCGGCCGATTGGCGATGACGGCGCTCGATGCGGTCCATGCCAATATCGTTCGCCAGTTTGATCGATGCGCGCAACCCCCATAGTGCGGGCACATTCGAACTACCGATGCGCTGAAAGCGTTCGGCGCGGATCTTCGTGTCGTCCCAGCCTTCGGTGGCGATGGTGCACCAGACGCGGTCGATCACTTCGTCGCGCACATACAAAAAACCTGTTCCTTTTGTCGCCATCAGCCATTTGTGAGGGCTCGCCGAATACAGGTCGCACCCGATGTCGCTGATGTTGAGGCGCATCATGCCGGGAACGTGCGCTCCATCGACCGCCGACAGAATTCCTTTGCTCCGCGCCAATGCGGCAAGTTCTTTCGCGGGCAACACGACTCCGGAGAACGTCGTGATGTGGCTGAAGAACAGCACGCGCGTGCGCGGCGTGATCGCATCGTTAAACAGATTCAGAACCTGCGCGGCATCCTTCACAGGGCGGGGAAGCGTGACCTTCTTGATGACGATGCCATAGCGCTTGGCCTTCAGGTCCCAGGGATGCTCGCCTCCGGGATGCTCCTGATCGGTCATCAGCACCTCGTCTCCGGCCTGCATATCGATTCCGTTGGCGATGTAGCTGTTCGCCTCGGTGGCATTGCGCAGCAGAGCAATCTCGTCGCGCTTGCAGCCGACGAAGGCGGCGAGCGGGTCGCGGAACTCGTTCCACGCGGCGTATCCCCAAATCGGATAGTCTTCGGGATCCTGCTGATCCATTTTCTCGGTAGTGTTGTAACCGTCGAAGATGGCGCGCAAGACAGGCACGGGACTCGATCCGACGGTTCCATTGTTCAGGTAGATCTCGTCGTCAGGGATGATGAACTGCTTGCGCATCTCGGCCCAGAAGGCGTCTTCGTTCTTGTCGAGCAGAGAACGGTCGGGCAGCGGCGGAACCTTCTGGAGCTGCGCGAAGAGCTTACTGCGGAAGGCGAGAGATGCAGCGACTCCAGTCGCGGCGGAGGAGAGGAAGTGACGGCGGTCGAGCATGCGGGCTCCTTGGGATCGCCGATGATTGTTGATGTTGTTTGTTGATTTGTCAAAAGATCAGAAGGCGTCGAAGGTACAGGAAGGAAGAAACGGGCGGGAGGGAATGCGGTTGATTCCCGATTTGGAACGGGTGTTTACTGTTTAGTAATTGCCGGGTACCCCCCCTCCCCCTCGGTGTATTGGAATCATTGACTTAGCGGAAAAACTCGGCAAAATCTAAGGGCGACAATAACTTAGGGGCAAAATCTTCCATCTAAAAGAGTTACGCCTCCGTCGGTGTGTCAAGGAGCTATGGTGCAATTTCTAGGATTCACTTTGTGAACGGGCAAAGTCAACGCGAAAGTGACGAACTCGCGGAGAAAATTGGAGGCCGTTCCCGTTTTGGGAATGTCCCCCACCTCGGCGCGGCGAGCGAAGCCTCTTGCCGGTAGTGGGTCAGTTTGCGCTGACCCACCTACCTTCCCGCCGGTAGTGGCTCAATCGCGCTGAAAACAACATGGTGCTGAAAGCTCTAGCCGAGTAAAATTGGCAGCGCAATAACTTCCCCTGCGCTTCCGGCCCTTCCCTGTATTCTGGTTCCTTCATGCGGTGATTATGCGCTCTTTCCTGGATGGCGTAATTAGATATTTGGCACACAGGTTCCTAACTATGAAACGAGATGACAGACAAAAGGTGAAGGCCGATGTCGACCAACGCCATGCTGATCCAAATCAAACAAAAGCAGCCGATCACGAGCGCCACGTATCCGGCAACATTAATGTTAGTGGAGAAATTGAAGCTAAGCGACCACCAGACCTTACACAAGAGCACAAAACCGAGCGCAAAGAGGACGCTGCCCATGAGAAGAAGACATTTGTCATGGAATGCATCACCCTCTTTATCGTCACGATATATGCCGGACTGACTGCGTGGCAGGGATGTTCTACACAAAACGCTGCCAAAGCCGCCAAGAGTGCCGCCGAGACTGCGGCTTCGGGGATTGCAGAAAGTCAAAAACAATTCCGGACCGACGAAAGACCTATCTCTGGGCCGGACCAAAAGCATCGCTCTCTGACGCGAGAGGCAATTCATCTTTTTCCCTGTTGATAACGATAAGGTCAGCGTTAACCTCTCCGTTGACGTGATTAATAGTGGAAAAACGCCAGCTACCGAAGTAATTGCGACCCCATCCCATTTGGAAATCGGGCCACCCGAAGTTGCCGCCGAGAAGGCTAAAACCTGGAAGCCAGTTTACCCCGATAATGCTGGGGCAATATTGAACAACAATCCAAATGTATCTATGACAGTTGGAACTGAAACTCCGATAATCACGAAAGAACAAGAAGGCCTTTGGAAGCAAGGACGTTGGCAAATCTATATCGTCGGCGCTGTCAAATATCGCGATGTTTTCCAACCGCGTATCGAACCTTACGAAACGACCTACTGCTTCGTTCTGCTGCCCATCGGAAAACCATTTGGAAATTGTGGGTGGGGAATATCGATGAAATAGGCACACCGCCGCCAGCCCTGTCACGGCAAGCAACAGAATCCTGCTTAACGCCTGTGGAAATCGAATTGAGCCACTACCTTCTCGCCGGATCGTTTGCAAAGTGGGCGGTGTGGTGATAGCGTGTGCGGGTTCGAAAACAGAGAACATGGTAATGCAGTAGCTCTTCCTCCTCCCCCGGGTCACTCACGAATTTGTTGCAATTGTGATGCGCCATTTTCGCGGCTGTTTTCGAGCGAGGGCTTCAAAGGCGATGGGGAGAACCATGAAACGGATGTTGGTTGTCGTCTTTACCTTGACGGCTTTGACGGGATGCGCGACGAAGCCGAGCACGCCCACGCCAACGTACCTGAGAGGGAACTGGAAAATACAGATCACGCCAGCGCAGGGGATTAACCTCACCAGCGCCACCATCCAAGCAGGGCTGGTTCCCGTGCAAGTCCCTTGTACATTGGCGGTCAGTGTGAACAACGTGACCCCGCCGACGGTTCTGGGGCCGACTTGCATCGGTGCGAACGGCTACACCGGTGTGGGGTCCATCTCAGGCACAGGAATGGTTCCTCCGCAGAACGGAGACGCCGGGGGCACACCGCAGAGCATTTTGTTGGGAGTTCCGTACGATCCAAACACCGATAAAGCGCCGGTCGCTCTGGTCTATGTCGAGTGGTATGGAGCCCCGAACACGGAAGGTAGCGTCATCATTCTTCAAGGTACAGGCACCGCCGGCAATGGCAGCATGTCCGGAACATTCACGGGCTACTATAACTGCGGCAGCAGCGCGTCACCGTGCACGGGGACTTTCACGGGCAACCAAGACTGAGTTTGCAGTAGACATAGGATTCCATCCGGGGGGACAGGGGACTGGCCCACCTTTGCACTACGTGTATCTCGTGAAGAAATCGGCCGCCCCAACCTTCGCTCGAAGGGTGGGCACAACGGACCTCAATCCGGGATGTTTTTCTTGGAATGATCCGGTGCGACAACGCTCTCTGCCAGCAGCAGGGGTTCCCACCTGTCGAAAACCGTGACGGATGGGGCAGCCGCGGTCGTGATGGGGCGTAGGGCGCGGCGAGTCCAAGACGGTACACGGGGCCTGAAGGCCGGTCCTGATTGGGGTGCGTAACGCGGCCCTCGAAGGGCCGCTCTTCCACAGGACCATCGGCACGGGACTATCGAGCACGGGATTATCGGGGGCGAGATTATCCCTGAAACGAACGGTTGGGCCTGCCTGCCGTCCGTTTCATGGAGTTCAACTTGAGGTTCGTTTACCGAAGGCCAGCCGTGCATATCCCACGATGAGGCCCAGTGATCCGTACACCGCCGCGTTCATAGGTGCCAGCAGCAAGAAGATTGTCCCCGCCGGGGGATCGAACGTCATCTTCACGAGATACATCGGACACAGCACAAGCATGAGTTGAGGATCGAGATTCCAGCGATGCGGAGCGAGATAGGCGACCACCGCCACCAGATAGGAAATAGCCGCAAAGCCACCGAGCAGTTTGAGGGGCGCTGAAAACAACTGTTCGTCGTCCCGATCTTTCTTGCAGGCTTTCGCGATCCACGAGCGGGGCAGCAGCCCGACCACCACGCTGAAAACGCCCACCAGCGCTAGCGCAACCACAAATACAACCCATTCGCTCTGAACCGGCAAGTCGATGCCCCGCAGCGCCACGTAAGGAACGGCTGTGAAAAGCGAAATCAGCCCGCAAAGAAGAAATGAGATGCGAGATGTAGTCCTGATCGCGCGTCTGGACATGGGCCGGATTCTAACAGGGGCTGGTCAGCGATAAGAGCGAAGTGCCAGCCTCCCCTCGGTGCGGTCCGGGCGAAAGTTACCACTTCTCGCGAAAAAAGCGCGCGAGAAATGGGGCACCCGGCAATCGCAAACCGAAGCAGTGAAAATGGGCGTGCGATCTATTTGGACTGAACTTCGACGCCTTCGGCGATCTTCATGGACCGGCCAACCTGGCTCCCGACCTCAATCGTGCGCCCCTGAGCCAAGTAAGGCGCAAGGGCGGAGGGCTGTGACCAATCCAGATCCCATCCGTTTTCGATGGCCAGCAGAGTGTAGGAACCAGGAACTACATTTTGCAGACTGAAGGTCCCATCGAGGTCGCTCTGGTCGCGGCGAAACAGGTCGCGATTCTGTTCCGGATCGTTCGAAACCTCTTTCGGAACCAGCACCACCATCGCTCCGGCGAAAGGCTTGTCCGCGCGCTTCGCCGTGCCTGCAATGTTCGAACTGCCGGCCACCAACGTCAGAGACACGGCGGCGGAAGCGCCGAGAGGCAGAATCAAAGTGTGGCCCGAAACCGTTGCACCCTCTGCCGACATCTGTTGGACCGAGTAGGGCTGCGGAGGGCCCCACGCCGCTACTTCGTAACGACCAGCCGCGATTTGTGGCAGTTCCGCTTCTCCCTTGGCGTCGACTAACTTCCATCCCGCAAGGCTCCTGGCCGACGAACGCAACCCAATCGCAAGCCGATCTGGAAGCGTGGTTGCCCCGGCCACTTTCACCGAAACTTTGACGCTGCTCATAGCTTCGGCGCTGTTGGTGTTGATCACTTCGTGGTCTTTGGTGACATCGACTCCGTTCATTCGTACCGAGAGTCCTGGCTGTCCAGGCTGGTGGATGAGAATGTTGTAGCGGCCGGCGGGAACGCCCGCGATCTCGATCAATCCAGGCGAAACCATCCGTGTGCTGTCGGTCTGGAAGAACGTGGAGCCATCAAAAGCGGGTTGCTCGAGCTGGGGAACAACATAGCCATGATTGCCGAGGACCGGCACATGAAAGAGGAGATGGAGAGATGGAACGGGATTCAAGCGAATGTCGACGTGCAAATGCTCGCCGCCGCGGATGGGAATCGGTGTCGCACTCTCCGTTTCGGTGACATCGGAGTAGTAGGTGACCGGATAGGTCACGTCGAGGGACCGATCGAAGTTTTCGGGAGCATCCGCCTGGCTCTTGCGACGAGAGCGGGGACCTGATGGATCGGTCTGGGGATGAACGGCGTACCAGGGCTTGGCGTTCGCGGACAAGAAATAGGTGCCGGGCGTCAAAGACGGAATCTCGTATTCACCCTGATCGTCGGTCTGGGCGCCGTGAGATTGACGAATCTGGTCGACGCCGCTGCTGTGATCCTGGTAATACAGCGTCACCGAGGCGTGGCGTGCGGGTTCGCCAGATTCGTCCAGGATCTTGCCGCTGATCACGGCCGCGGGAGCGAGGCGCAGGACGAGGGCCTCGGTGTCGATCCCGGCGGCGGTGACGATCGCGGTGGAGAAGCGTTCGTGCTGATCGTAGGCGGCGGTGATGAATCCGCGCTTCGCGCCAGTCAGTGAGTACTTGCCGGGGGGGACGCTATGGAAGGCAAACTTGCCGTCTTCCGTGGTCACCAGCGATTCAAACTTCCGTGAGTCCGCCGTGTTCCTCAGGGTTACACGGGCGCGGCCGAGAGGATGGCCGTCACTCTTGCTCACAACGGTTCCGGCTACCCTGTAGCCGTCGGCAGGAATTGCCGGGGGAACGGCTGCGGTCTGCGCGGCCGTATATGCCTGCGCAGCGAGCAGACAGAGAATCGTGAGGAGCAAGGATGAGCGGGCTGAGTTAGAGGAAGTCGCCATAATTCACTCGCTGCTCAAAATGATCGGTACCTGCACGGTAGTTTTCTGGCCGGGAGATAAATGAACGACCGTACCCAGAGAGTCGTATGCCTTCATCGCTTCCGCATCCCGATAGGGAAGATGCGGTTGAGGGTTCCGGAAAGCCAGGACGCGATAAGACCCAGGGACCATGCGGTCCGACGTAAACTTGCCATCAGTAGAGGAAGCTCCGAGTTGCTGGAGTTCTCCCGCGCCGTCCGGCATTGGCACGCAAAACAAGAAGATGGGAAGCACTGGGGCTCCGGGAGTTGGAATAGATCCTGTCGCGATGCCCGTCACGGTTCCGTCGATCTCCGCGAAGTCGTCGCGCAGCTTGATGTCGATGGGAGTGGTCGATCCCGGCGCAACCATGATTGGTTCGTGGAGCAGATCGACCGCACCCATGGTCGCGGCCGCCACATAACCGCGGTTCGAGGACGACCGCAACCAATATTTTCCGGGCGAAAGATTGTCGATAGTGAGGGAGTCATCGTTAGGACCGGTAGGAGAGCGCGGGAAGGCGGTTCGCTTCTGCTCGAAATCTTCGTCCTTTTCAAGTTGAACCTGGAGATAGGCGCGAGGGCCGTGGATTTCGAAGGAGCGTCCTGCAACATTCCACGTCGCCGTAAAGTTGTTCGGCTCCGGGGAACTGAACTCTTCCGTGACGCGAACCTCGACCGAGCTGCTTCGAACCAGCGTCATTGTGGGGCCTACTGCGGGTGCTCCTGCGACCGTGAGATGCACGGCGCCGGAGGAAGAAGGCTGGCTGTAGCTGCTAGCCTCGACGAGATAGTTGCCGTTGGGAAGGCTGCCTTCGATGGCCTGTTTGCCGGGGATGTAGCCGAGCGAATAGCCCGGGCCGCGGTGTCCCTGAACCGATACGACAATGTTCATGCCGCCGTTCCCGTCCGAATTGGCGACCGGAATGGATACGGGGTGGTAGGGCTGGCGGGTCAGGGGAAGATCGATCTGGACCGTCTGTCCAGCGGTAAGCGGAATCGTGGCGGCCGAGGCAAAATCCCCGACGCCAGGATAAAAGACGGGTGGAAATCCGTAGAGCTGGCCACCGGGGACAGCGGTGACGGGATCGTTGTCCATCCACTCGTTCGTGAGCACCTTATAGGTACCGGGCTGAAGTTCGGCGAAGCGGAACTCTCCTTCGGAATTTGCACGCACCATGCTCGCCTGCACCCACCGGGGCATACCGTCCTGTACTTGCCGGGAGTAAAGCTGCACATTGATGCCCGAGGGAGGATCGGCCTCGGAAATTGTGACGCGTCCTTTGATCAGGGCCTCGGGCATGAGAGAGATCGTATAGTCACCACTGGGCAGAACGTCGGCATGGCGTCTGTCGTTGGGATCGTCCAAATAGCCCGGCTTGCGTGCCATCAGCCAAATGGGGCTGGCCGAGCCGCCAACCTGCCACATCTGGTGAGGTTGACCGCTGAAGAAAAAATTTCCACCTTCGTTGCCGTCTTTGGGCACACTGAACTCGAAGTGCCCTTCGCCATCGGTGAGCATAGCGAAGCGATTGTCGGCTGAATAGACCAGAGCACGGCTGATGGGAGTGTGCGTGACCGAGTTGACTACGGTGCCGTGAATCGTCGTTGGCTGCTGGTCAGCCAGCGGGCCCGGCCCGGAAGCTTGCCCCAGGGAAACGCACCCGGCGGCAACGACGATGACGAGAAGACGCTTCGTCCGTTGGATCGTTGCGCGCATCAGGGTGCCAGTAGAGTGGGGCGGGATCGAGGTGTCGGCGCTCGGCAAGAAAGTCACTCCTACGCTGAGATGCTGTTAGGGGGCCGTATCGAGGGCGATCCGTCTGCACTACTTTGACTGGTTGAGATGCGTGCCGTCAATCGGCGGGTTGCGCACGCCGGCCCTAGCGGATAGAATCCCGCAACTGGCGCAGCGCTTGATCGGCCGCGTCCAGGCGGATCAAACCGAACCGGGGATATTCCAGGTCGAGCACGGCGTAGACCGTAACCGCGATGACCCCGGCGTACAGCAGCAGATGGAGCCAACTCCGGCGCCGGCGTTTGGCCATGGCGTAGCCCGCGAGCAAGCCGCTGACCAGCGCGACAACTGTCAGCAGAATGAAGATCAGCGGCGGTAATTGCGTGTGCATGGCGATGGTGCGAGTGGTCGAAATGTCGATCATCTCGTTGATCGCGGGCAACAACAGCCGGGCCGAATTCTGAGTGGGGTCGCCGCGGCTAGCAGTCACCGCGCGAGACCAGATTTCCTGCTGTAGCTCGGCGGCCTGCGCAAGTTCCTGGTCCACAGCTTTCAGGTCCGGAAGCTTCTCGTACACGCCAAGGCGGGCATCGAGGTATTGCCGGAACAACCGGCGCATTTCCGGCTGCTCCGCGGCCGGAAGCTGGTCGAGGCGGAGGTAGGCGGTGCCGATGGCGTTGGCTTCCTGAACGATGAGTTGGCGCTTTGTGTCCATACGCGAGGTGCCGCCGGAAAAGGAAAAACCGAGCAGCAGTCCCAGCAGGGCAAACACCGCAGCTTCGATTACGCCGATGCCCTCATGGGCTGCCTCCGTGGATCTTTCAGAACTGCGGCCGATGCGGAACCCGACCTCAAGGCAAGCCAAGATCCCCACGAAGAGGCCAACCGAAGCCAGAATTGCGAACAGCGTTGGATTCATAACTCCGCCCGCATCATTTGACTGGTTTCACGTCGCGACGTCAATCGCCTTGACACCGGGAAGAGTGCAAGAACTTTCATCCTTGACGGCCTGGGCACTGTAAAGGAAGATGGCGGTACTGCTGTTCCTCCCCGAACGTTTTGCGAAGTCTACATTTCAGGTTCTCCTCCTCCGTCTGCGGTTTTCTGTCCGCCTGGCTTCACCAGGGGTTGAGGAACGAGTCGATTGGAGCATGGTTCATGTGGAGAACGTCGGGCCGAACCCTGGGTCGTTTTCGTGGGCTGTTTTCTGCGTTATTTCTCTGGGCTCTCCTGAGCGGCTTCGCCGCGGCGCAGGCCACTGTTGCCACTTACCACAACGACAAGGCCCGCACCGGCAACAATCTTCTGGAAACCACTCTTACCACCAGCAACGTGAATCCCGCTCTGTTCGGCAAGTTGTTCTCGCAGTTTGTCGACGGCTACGTCTACGCGCAGCCGCTGTACGTGCCCAACGTGAGTATCACGGGGCTCGGTACGCACAATGTGGTGTACGTGGCGACGATGAACGACAGCGTCTATGCCTTCGACGCCGACAGCAACTCCGGAAGCAATGCGCAGCCGCTCTGGAAGGTGAGTTTCATCAATCCCAAGAGCGGGATTACCACCGTCCCCGCAACCGATGTGAACTGTTCCGACTTGTTCAGCCCGAAGATCGGCATCGTGGGCACGCCGGTCATCGATACTGCGAGTGGGACTCTTTATGTGATCGCCAGAACGAAAGAGACCGGCCAGTATTACCAGCGCCTGCACGCGCTCGACATCAAGAGCGGAGCGGAAAAATTCGGTGGTCCGGTGGTCATCCAGGCGTCAGTGTCGGGCAGTGGTAGTGGCTCGCAGCATGGAACGATCAGTTTTGATCCCCTGATCCAGAACCAGCGGTCGGCCCTGTTGTTTCAGAACGGAATGGTGTACATCGCGTGGGGTTCGCACTGCGACAAAGGCTATTACCACGGCTGGCTAATAGCCTACGACCACACTTCGCTGGTGCAGAAGGGCGTCTGGGTGACGACGCCGAATGGCAGCGAAGGCGCGATCTGGGAAGGTGGCTCGGGGCCCGCCGGCGATATCGCGCTCAACACCTATTTTGCGATCGGTAATGGGACCTTCGACGCGAACACAGGAGGCGGCGACTACGGCCAGAGCATGCTGAAGCTTGCGCCTCCCAGCAACAATACTTTCGCGGTGTTGGACTACTTCACGCCCTACAACGGACCCAACCTGAACGTCGGCGACTTCGACATCGGGTCGGGAGGCGCCATGCTCTTGCCGGATCAGACCAACGGCCCGCATCTTCATCTGCTGGTGCAAGGCGACAAGGTGGGGAACATCTATCTGATCGACCGCGACAACATGGGGCACTACAACGCGGTGAACAACAACCAGATCGTGCAGTGTCTTGCCGGGGCCGAATTGGGCATGTGGGCCTCGCCCACCTGGTGGAACAACCGGGTGTACTTCGGCGCGAGCGGCGATACGCTGAAGGCTTTCGGATTGAACACGACCACCGGTTTGCTGACGACGACTCCGACCTCTCAGACGACGAGAGTCTTTGCTTATCCCGGAACCACAACTTCTGTCTCCGCCAATCAGGACAGCGACGCCATCGTGTGGGCCCTGGACACTTCCACCTACAAGACTGCCGACGGCGCGGTCCTTTATGCGTTCGATGCCACGAACCTGGCCACGGAGCTTTATACCAGCAGCCAGAGATTTACCCGGGACAATCCGGGTGGGGCTGTGAAGTTCAGTGTGCCCACCGTTGCCAATGGCAAGGTCTTTGTGGGCACACAGACCAAGTTGAGCGTCTACGGTTTACTCCCGACAACGACCGCGAAAAACTAAGCGCCGAGCCTCTCCGGTTCGGAGTGTTATTGGTGCGCGCACTTGTCACCCGGTATATACTGCAGAGACTTCTGCGGTATTGTGCGTCGCATTTTAAGGGCATTTCGGTCTGGACCCAGCCAGGCGAATCATGCAAAATCCGAATTCGCGACTTGATCCCCAAGACGGAAAGAACGCGACTAATTCGCCCGGTGTGAGCCTCCCCGCCAAAGGGGACAGTGCTGGCTCCAACCCTTCGGGTGAGCCTGACGCGACGCTGGTTGACTTCTCCAATTCTTACGCGGATCCCGACGCCACCATGGTGGACGGCAATGCCTCGTACGTGAGAACAGGCCCGCCGGTTCGCCCCACCAGTCCCGGACCCACAAAAGTTCAAGCCAGCGCTCCGGTGCTGCGGACCGGAGACGTGATCGGTGGCCGTTACGAGATCCTGCAGTTGCTGGGCGAAGGCGGGATGGGCGCGGTGTACAAAGCGATGGACCGGGAGTTGAACCGTCCGGTTGCGCTGAAGCTCATCCGGCCGCAACTCGCAGCCAACCCGTCGATCCTGGCGCGATTCAAGCAGGAACTCCTTCTCGCCCACCAGGTCACCCATAAGAATGTCATCCGCATTTACGATTTGGGCGACGCCGACGGCGTGAAGTTCATCACGATGGAGTACGTCGATGGTGTGGACCTGCGTGCCCTGATCGAGGAGAAGAAGAAATTTTCTCCCGAAGAGGCGGTGCAGATCACGGAGCAGATCTGCCGCGCCCTCGAGGCCACGCACAACGTGGGCGTGATCCATCGCGACCTGAAGCCGCAAAACATCATGCGCGATCAGACCGGACGCATCCTGCTGATGGATTTTGGCCTGGCCCGCACCGTCGCAGGCGACGGCATGACGCAGACCGGTGCGCTGGTTGGGACGATGGAGTATATGTCGCCCGAGCAGGCGCTGGCAAAGGAACTGGACCAGCGCTCCGATTTGTTCACGCTGGGATTGATCCTGTACGAACTACTGACGGGCAAGGCGCCCTACGGAGCCGAAAGCGCCGTCGCCAGTTTGATCAAGCGCACGCAGGAACGAGCCATCCCCGTCTCCGATCATGATGGGACGATTCCGCAGCCGCTTAGCAACATCGTGAGCAAGTGCCTGGAGCGCGATCCGAAATTGCGCTACCAGAATGCCGCCGAGTTGCTGCACGATCTGGACGCATATTCCGGCAAAGGCGCAGCGGCAAATTTACGTTTCCAGCCGGCGGTCGAGCCGTGGGGGCGCACCATTCACTGGCCGCTAGTGATCGTGACCGTGGTGGTGCTGGCGATTGTGGGCTATGTGTTCCGGGGGCCGCTCTTCTCGCCATCAGCCAAGAAGGCGGCCACCGCGCAGGCTTTGTCGCTGGCCGTGATTCCGTTTCAAAACAAGTCAGGGGACGCGTCCTGGGACTGGCTGGGGCCCAGTCTCGCCGACATGTTGAGCACGGACGTAGGACAATCCGCGCACCTGCGCGCCGTCTCTTCTGACCGCGTGCAGCAGGTCTTCCATGATCTGCGAATCGTTCCCAACTCCACCGTCGATTCGTCGACCCTTGGCCGGGTTGCCGAGTTCACGAATGCCGACACCTTGGTTTGGGGGCAATACACCAGGCTGGGCGACCGGATCCGCATCGACGCCACGCTCCAGGATCGAAAACACAACCGCACGATTCAGGTAAAGACGGAAGCGGCTAACCAGCAGGACCTGTCGGCGGCAGTGGACCGGTTGGCTGCGATGATCCGCCAGAATCTTGCGCTGTCGCCCGATCTGGTGAAAGAGTTGCAGGCGCAATCTTTCAAACCGACCTCGAACTCGGTTGACGCCTTGCGCGATTACAACCAGGGACTGCAATTGCTGCGCCAGGGCCATAATCTGGAAGCCAAGAAGCAATTTGAGGCCGCGACCAAAGAAGATCCGCAGTTTGCGGTCGCTTATTCGCGCCTGGGCGAAGCCTTTTCTGCCTTGGGATACGATGCGGACGCGGAGCAGTCGGCGCGGCACGCAGTGGACTTGAGCCAAAGTCTGCCCTTAGCTCAGAGATATTTTATTGAGGCCAGTCTGGCGCGCATCACGAAGGACAACCAGAAGGCTCTCGCGGCTTACGAGAACTTGGCCAAGAGTTTCCCCGATAACCTCGACGTGCAATTCGCCCTGGGCAGTCTCTATGAAGATGCCGGGGACCTGGATAAGGCGCGTGCCAACTATGCGAACGTGCTGAAGGCCGATGGCAAGAACCTGGACGCGCTGCTGGCCATGGGGCGAGTGGAGATCAAGTCCGGCAATCCGCAGAAGGGACTCGATCCGCTCGACCAGGCCCGCCACATTGCGATTGATCTGGATAACCAGGAGCAGCAGGCGCTCATCCTGCAGGCCACCGGAATTGCCTATAAGCTAATGAGCAAACCCGCAGAGGCCCTGCGCAACTATGAGGACTCGATGGCCATCAACCAGCGCCTGGGGCAGAAGCGCGGAGTGGCGGCGAGCCTGGAAGAAATCGCGGAAGTGCAACTCTCGCTGGGAAAACCCGACGCCGCTCTGAAGGCTTATAACGATGCCCTCAAGATCCGGCAAGACATTGGTGCCAAGAAAGAAGCCGGCGACACGCTCAACGACCTGGGCGATTTCTACCTGGAACGGGGTCAACCGGACAAAGCGCTGCAAATGTTTAAGGAGTCCTTGCAGATTCAGCGCGACGCGGGGGATCAGACCAACCAGGCCTTGTGCTTGAGCAACATCGGCACCGCCTATCTGCAGAAGGGCGAGAACGAGGACGCTCTTACTTACCTGCAGCAGGCTATCGAGATCCGCGAGAAGTTGAATGTCGCGGGCGATATTGCGCAAACTCTAGGCAATCTCGGCGGGGCATACGCGAACCTGGGGCAGTATGACCAGGCCATGACCTCTTATATGCGCGGGCTCGATCTGTACCGGAAGTCCGACAACAAGCACGGCATCGCGACGATGTCGAGCAGTGTCGGCCTGGTCTTTGAAGAGCAGGGTCGACTCGGGCCGGCGGTAGGTGCGTTGCAGGATGCAGTCCAGGCGTTCCGTGATGGCGGCGATCGAAGCGTTACCATGGCGCAAGCTCTTACCGATCTCGCTGGTGCTCTCGCCATGTCGGGAAGGGGAGCCGAGTCTGTGAAGTTGCTCGAAGAAGCCCATGGGATTGCACGGGAATTGAAGAATGACGCATTGTCTACGAGTCTTCTCAATACCGAAGGCGACGTCCGCTTCTATCAGGGCGATCTGAAGTCGGCGAAGGATTCATATGCGCAGGCGCAGCGCCTGGCATCGCCCGCCACCGACAAGGACGGGTTGCTGACGTCAAAGTTGAACATGGCGAAGGTGGCTGTCAGCGAAGGGCATGCTCAAGCCGCGACCGCGGATTTGCGAGCGCTGGCGCAGGAGGCTGACTCCCTGGGCAAGAAGTACGTCTCGGTGGTTTCTTCCACGCTCATGGCCCAAGCGTTGATCGAGAACAAGGATTATTCGCATGCCCGGCAGGAGTTGCAGCGCAACCTCAGCAGAAGCGAAAAGCTGGGGCTGCGTCTGCAGAACGCCAAGATTCACTACTTGCTGGGAAGCGCCCTCCGCCTCTCGGGGACCGCGTCCGAAGCAACTCCCCAGTATCGTGAGGCGGTGCGTCTGCTTGACGAAATCGGCAAAGAACCGGGCGCGGAACACATCCTCGAACGCTATGATCTGAAGCCCATCTACGCTGAAGCCACCAAGTTCGCGCAGTAGCGCGAAACTTCAGTTTCTGAGTTGGAATCCCTGACCATACATTAAAGAAGAAGGGCGAGATCTGAAGATCTCGCCCTCTGAGTCGAGGCGAAACGAGTCGTCTTAGTAGTGCCCCTTCTTACTCACTACACCCGTCAAGAGCACGTTTTGGGGGCTGCCGGCAGCACTATCGGTCAGCTTCAGGTTCGCCGTTCGCGTGCCCGAATCATCAGCATTGAAGGTGACCGTGATGGTGCAGCTTCTTCCCGCAGCAAGAGATGAGCCGCAGTAACTCCTGGCGGTGAAATCATCCCTGTCGGACGCATTTGTGACAGCGATGCTCGTGATGGTCACGGCTACCGTGCCAGGATTGGAAACGGTTACCGTTTGCGTGGCGGTTTTCCCGGACGACACCGTTCCGAAGTTGACGCTGCTTGGCGAAATGGTGATCGTGGGCTGCGTTACCACCAGCGTTACCTGTTTGGTCGCGGTAGTGTAGTCCACCGAATCCGTCGGCGTGAAGGTCACCGACAGCGTCTGATTGCCAGCGGCCAGGATCGTTCCGGCAGGCGGTGTATACAGGAACGTTCCCGGTACGTTCGCGGTGGCGTTGAGTTGGGTTGAACTCAGCGCCGTCCCGTAGGAGATGGGCGCCGGAGTCGGCCAAGTGATGGTCGGTATTGCCTTGTTCACCACCAACAGAACTGTGGCCGTGACGGTTCCGTAGTCAGCAGTGTCGGTTGGCGTGAAGGTTGTGGATAGAGTCTGAGTCCCAGCGCCCAATACAGTTCCCGCAGCGGGAGAGTAGACGAATGTTCCCGCTACGCTCGCGGTGGCGTTGAGTTGCGTTCCGCTGAGAGCTGTCCCGTAGGTGATCGCGGCCGGCGTAGCCCACGTGATGGTCGGCGCGGCCTTGTTCACGACCAACAGCACAGAGGTCGTTACCGGTCCGTAGTCGGTCATGTCGGTCGGCGTGAAGGTGGTCGATAGCGTCTGAGTTCCGGCGCTCAGCACGGTTCCCGCCGCAGGAGAATAAACGAAGGTCCCAGCCACGCTCGCGGTGGCGTTGAGTTGCGTCCCGCTGAGCGCAGTCCCGTAGGTAATCGCGGACGGTGTACTCCACGTGACGGTCGGCGTAGCTTTGTTCACGACGAGCATTACGGAGGCAGTTGCCGTTCCATAGTCGGTCGTATCCGTTGGCGTGAAGGTTGTTGATAGCGTCTGCGTTCCCGCGCTCAGCACGGTACCCGCCGCAGGAGAATAAACGAATGTTCCAGCCACGCTCGCGGTGGCGTTGAGTTCAGTTCCGCTAAGCGCTGTCCCATAGGTAATCGCGGACGGTGTGCTCCACGTGACGGTCGGCGTAGCTTTGTTCACGACCAGCATTACGGAAGCGCTCGCCGTTCCGTAGTCGGCCGTATCGGTTGGCGTGAAGGTTGTCGATAGCGTCTGAGTTCCCGCGCCCAACACGGTTCCCGCCGCAGGAGAGTAAACGAAAGTTCCGGGAACGTTGGCGGTAGCGTTGAGCTGCGCCGCACTGAGGGCCGTCCCGAATGTAATCGGCGACGGCGCAGGCCACGTGATGCTGGGCGTGGCCCGGTTGACGACCAACTGTACGGAGGCCGTGGCCGTCGTGTAGTCGGTGGCGTCCGTCGGTGTGAACGTTACCGACAAAGTCTGAGTGCCGGCGCCCAATACCGCTCCCGCCGAGGGAGAGTAGACGAAGTCTCCGGGCACGCTCGCGGTGGCGTTGAGTTGCGTTCCGCTCAAGGCTGTCCCATAGATGATCGGGGCCGGCGCTGCCCATGTGATCGTCGGTGTGGCCTGACCGACCGTATAGCTCAGCGGGGCTGAACTCGGATTGCCTACCAGGTCCTGCGAATAAGCAGTGAACGTATGGGGTCCGACCGTACTGGTGTCGACCGGGCTGGTAACAGTGACCGAGGCCGTCGGAGGAATCTGCGTGGATTGTTGTGTGGGAGCGCATAGCACGACGCCGGAGCCGCCGTCCGCACAGGTGTAGGTGGCCGTCACCGACTGGCCGAATACCGGATTCGATACCGACAGACTCGGTGTGTTAATCGTTGGCGCTTTCTTGTCCACCTCGAAGGGGCCGAATGGGCCCTGGGTCGTGGAGTTTCCAGCCACGTCGAAAATCGTCACGGCTGCGATCGTGACACTGCTCGTTTCCGTGCCCGCGGCGACGTTGGTCGAAAGCGTAAAGCTCGACTGGCTCGAGTTCGCGAGGCCAGATCCGTTGTCACTCGCCGTGCAATTGTAGAGGACGTCAGCGGCCTGCCATCCACTGGGCGGCGGATTTGGCCCCACGCAGTTCGCGGTGGGGGCCGTTTTGTCTACCTGGATCGTGATCGTTGGCGTGGCACTGCTCACCGTATTCGTACTGCTGTCGTTGGTGACCGTAGTCTCCACCGTGCCGGCGTTATCGGTCGCGTAGAACGTGACCACCGTCGTCCCCTCAACGGTGCCGGGAATCGTGATCGACCCGCTGGACCCCGGCAGAGTTCCCGACGCCGGGTTGGGAAGGTTCGCTCCGGTGGCGCTATATGTGATGTTGCTGACAGTTGGCAGTGAGGACGGCGGGTTGTGATTATTGCTGGGCACCGTCTCAATGCTGTTGAAATTCAGCGCGACGCTGCCATTCGTCCAGCCGCTGTTCAACGGAGGAGTCGTGGTGGGCGATGTGGTCGGCTGCACTACACCGAGAATTGGAATGAGAATGGAATTGAAGTTGTTCGTCTTCCCGCCCGAGCTGACCAAATCGCCGTTAATGCTGGTGAAGATGTTAACCAGCCCTTTGCAGGTGTTATCCCCGGAGGCTCCGCAACTGAGAGCCGTGTCTTTGCCCATGATGTAACCAGGGGCGATGACAGGCTTCTGTGAGGGATCAAGGTTGTAGCTGTTCGTAACGAGGATGAGAGCGTTCGTGCCAGTGTTGGGGCAGTTGGCTCCGCTCGCGGTACCGTTGGTCGGCGTCGTGCACAAATCGGTAGTCGTCACGCAGTTGTAGTTGCCACTGCCGGTGTCCTGATGCTGGCAGGTGCTTCCCTGGAACGGTGTGTTGCTCACCAGGTCAGAGAACTGCTGATCGGTGATGGACTGAGCCGTCCCCTGCATCACTACGCCCTGGAACGAGTTGCCATTGAGCCCGCTCTGGGAGTAGTCCGTTACTGCCGTCAGGTTTGGCGTGTAGTTGAAGTTGGTCTGCGTGGGCTGCAGCGGCTGGTTGATGGTGATGGGCGCCAGCGGCAGGGAACTGAACGACCAGCTGATGATGTCGTTGTTCTCGACGCTGGAACCGGTGGCGCCGGTAAACCCGAGATACGCGCCACCATTGCTGGTCAGGTTCAGCTGCGTGGCAATGTTCAGGGTCGCCTGCAGGATCAGCGTGCTGTCCAGGTACACGGCCAGATTGTTGCAAGCGCTGGTGCAGGTCCCCGGCGGCAAATAGTTCACGGTGATGGTGTGTATATTTCCATCCGTCAGGGACATCCCGGCGGGCAGGCTTTGGAGCGCGAGTTTCGCCAGGTTGCCGTCCGGACAGGCGTAGTTGTGGTCCGCGCTGTTCGGCGTGAGCGTCGTGGCGTTGTTAGGTCCGCAGGTTTGCACGGCGATATGGTTGCCGTCAGGATCGCTGTAGTTGGAATTCAGATGGGTATCGAGTTCGATGGCCAGGCTGTTCGCGATGGCGTTTCCGGGGCCGCTGGCATTCGAGACATCGTTGTTGCCGTAAGCCATGTTCTGCCCGTTCCCCGTGTATCCAATCGCGCCTGTGCCAGCCGGATCATTCTGGATCACCAGTGCCAGGCCGTCGGCGGGAAAGCTGCAGAAGAAACAGGAGTTCGTGCTCGAAATCTGAAACTGGAAAGCCGTCGTAAATCCCGTGGAGAGCGGTTGCGTTAGGTAGTACCAAGCCGCGCCATGCTGGTTCTGATTCGCCGTCGTCAGACGCAAAACGCCGCCCGTTATGACCGTGGGCTGCGACGGAGAGCCGTCAGTCAGGACCTGGCAGGTGGGCGGCGGCGTGGCGCTGTTCTGGCACACGTTGCTGGTGGTGAACCCGGCGACCGGGAATCCGAAAGTCTGGGCGGATGCTGGCTGCGCCCCGAAAATGACACCAACAAGCAGTCCTACGGCTACAAAAGCACCACGGATCGTGGTCTTCATTACTGTTCTCTCCATCTTCTTGAACCCGCACTCAAACGGCTGGCGAACCCGCGCACTCCGAGCCATCGCAACAGCTCAACTGCAAACAGATAGAAAGGGTTTGGCCAGATTCGGGGACCGGCCCTAAGGGAAAGCAGCCGGCAAACTTCGGGCAATTCTCAGCCCCAGCCTTTGGCGAGTCAAGGGAAAAGGGCCTTGGGCGAGCAGTACAGAGTCCTTAGTTTTTCTGCTCCGCGTTTTGACAGGGGAAGTCGAAAGTATAGGCATCCCTTCGTTAACTACCCATGCTTTATCCAGCCTGCCGGATAACCCCGGACTGGCCCCACTGCGTCTAACTTTACGGACCAAGATTGGGCCTTGGTGTCTTCCCGACCGGGCGTATAATCATGCTCAAGGAGTACCCCTATGAAGCTCAGATGGCTGGCAATCTCGACGGCAGTAGCGGCGTTCAGTGTGGGACCCTGGACGTTTGCCCAAGTTTCAGATCAAGACAAGGATCAGCCGAAATCCGGCGATGTGCAGAACGCGCCCAAGCAGACGCCTGCAGCGTTGCCCACCCAAGACGACAGCCAGATCAAGCATGACGGCGGAAAGACCGACGTCGATGCCGTAGGGAACCGCAACGTAGGCTGCGGGCGCGGTGTGGGCAACTGGTACACCGTGGAAGGACAGGTCGCTCGCGGGCGGCAATACGCCCAGCAGATCGAATCGCAGATCAAGCTGGTCAATGATCCCGTGGTCACCGAGTATGTGAACCGGATCGGGCAGAACCTGGTGCGCAATTCCGACGCGCAGGTTCCGTTCACCATCAAGGTCATCGACTCCGACGTGGTCAACGCCATGGCACTGCCCGGCGGATTTTTCTATGTGAATTCCGGCCTGATTCTCGCGGCCGATGAAGAAGCCGAAATGGCCGGCGTCATGGCGCACGAGATTGCCCACGTAGCCGCCTGCCATTACGGACGCGAAATGACTCGCCTGAACTTGCTCCAGATCGCATCGCTGCCAGCCATCTTCATGGGCGGCGCGCTTGGCTACGGAATTTATGAGGGTATGGGCCTCGGCATTCCGCTGACGTTCCTGCACTTCTCGCGCACCTTCGAAGCCGAGGCCGATTACCTGGGCATCGAATACATGTACCGCGCAGGATACGATCCTTCGGCCTTCGTTTCGTTCTTCGAAAAGATTCAGGCGATGGAGAAGAAGAAACCCGGGACGCTGTCGAAAGCCTTCGATACCCACCCGCAGACTCCGGACCGGATTGAGAAATCGCAGGATGAGATCCGCAAGATCCTTCCCGCCAAGCAGCAGTATGTTGTAACCACCTCGGAATTTGACCAGGTCAAGGCGCGGCTGGCGGCGATCGAGAACAAGCACAAAGTGCTCGACGACAAGGATTCCAGCAAGCCCAGCCTGCGGCGGACCTCGAACCCGACCGACAGTACTGGCGACACGACCAAGAGCGACGATGATCGCCCGACGCTAAAGCGCCGCGACGACTCCTCGAACTAACATGTAGAGACAGCCGCCTTCGGCTGTCACGTTTTGATGTTGCCTTCCACCGGCGGCTGCGGCCGCCGGTTTTGTTTGCCAGGAACATCGAACTAATCTCCGGTGTCGGCCACTGTATGATTGTCTCGTCCAGACGCTGCTGAACGGGCAGTTGAGACATGCGCGGCCTCTTTCCACGAACGTTGCTTCCTCTTTTTCTTGTTCTCTTCTGCCTTCCCTCGTTCACCCAGGACAAAGATGCGGTCCGCATCGGGGTCGCGGTCCTGCGCAGCGGCACCGAGAAGGTCTCAGTCACAGAAGCCCGCGACCGCCTGGTGAAGGCGCTCAACCAGCAGAAGCCCGACAAGAAGCTGAAGCTGCGAGTGCAGGCGGTCGCGCTAGAAGCGTCGCAGGGAAACATCGCCCTCGCCGAAGCCAGAGAGAAGAACTGCCAGTTCGTCCTCTTCAGCCATTTGACCGATCTGCTGACGTCGGAAAAGATGGTGCCTAACGTCACCACAGGCGGACTCGACAGCGTTCCGGCGATCACCGCAAAAATAAGCTATCAGCTCGGGCGAACGGTGGATGGCGCGGAATACGCCGTCGGCTCGGCGAAGATGGACGACGCGTCTTCCATCAGGGACGCGGTGATGGACGCAATGTCGCAACTGGCGGTTGCCGTGTTCGAGGAGCTGAAAAGGGGTGGAAATGTCCCGCGCCGCGAGCCCGCTCCGCTGGACACACTTGCCATCCAGAAGGCTCCCACGAAGATCGACGTCGCGATGATCGGGACCGACTTCTGCAAGTGGCTGCCCACCGACATCGCTCACTCCGAAGCCTTGCGCGGGGTATGCGAATACGCCATGAGCCTGCCGCAACGAATGCCCAATTTCATCTGCGACCAGCAGACTTCCCGGTATCGCGGTGACAGCAAGGTGCCCCGCGATTTGATCACGGCGCTGGTCCGCTACGAAGACGGGAACGAGTCTTATACCGAGATTAAGTTGAACGGCAAAGCGGCTCCCAGCGCCATCACCGATTCGCCGGGGCAGTGGTCCACAGGAGAATTCGGCAGCAATCTGCGTGCAATTTTCGATCTGAATAATCGCGCCGTATTCGAGTTTTCTGGTGTGAACAACCTGAGTGGCCACACGGCTTGGGTATTCGCCTACCAGATCGCGAAGCAGAATGATCCCTTGTGGCGGCTACGCACCGCAGATCGGGTCATTGCGCCGCCCTACGGCGGAGAGCTCTGGGTCGACCAGAAGACCGGCGACCTGCTCCGGTTTCGTTCCGTCGCGACGGATATCCCGAAAGATTTTCCCACGCAAAGCGCCGATCTTCAGACCGACTACGAGAACGTTGCCTTTGCCGACGGCTCATCTTTCCCGCTGCCAGTCGCCGCCATCATCGCGACTCGGCAACAGGGCGAAGAGTTAAGACGTAACGCGCTGCAATTCCGAAACTGCCATAAATTCCGGGCCAAGACACGCATGCTCCTCGATGCCCCGGCGAGTCTTGCCGCAGGGACCGCTGCCGACGGAGCCACGAGCCCGGAAGAACTACATCGACAGTTGGAAGAGGACAATCAAATCTGCGCCATCCTCCGCGAGGATGCGGTGCGCGAGGATGCGGCCCGCCTGCAAGCTGAGCAGGCGCAGGACCTGAATGCCTTCGCAGGAGCGGTGCGACAGCGAATGGCAGCGTTGGAGGAAGCACGCCAGAAGTATCTAGAGGCGCTCGAAGCCAACGCAAAAATCGAAGCGGCCGCGAAAGCAGCGACGCCACCTGCAACGAAGGAAGGTCTCACCACCCTGAAAGTTACCGTGAAGTTGGTGCAGGTCAGCGTCGTGCTTCGCGACGCAAAGGGGAACGCGGTGGGCAGTCTCAAGAAAGAAGATTTCCAGCTCTTCGATAACGGCAAGCTCCAGGTGATCTCCAGTTTCTCCGCTGAGAGGGCTGCCACCACAGCCGGCACCGAGAAGCGTTCGGTCGCCGCCACTGGCGCTCTCTTAAACCAGAGCAATGCTCCAGCCTCCGCCGGGCGCGATGTGGCTTACGTCTTCGATGATATCCACACGACGTTCTCCGATCTGGCGAGTGCAACCGCAGCGGCCGCCCGGCATCTGGCTGCTCTGCATCCCGAAGATTGCGCTGCGATCTTCACAACGTCTGGACAGAGCGGACTCGACTTCACGGCCGACCGTCAAAAACTACAGGATGCTCTGAAAAGCCTCAGGCCCCATACGCTCCTGTCCGGAATCGACTGCCCTCCGATGACACCGTATATGGCGGATTTGATCGTGAATCAGAATGATCTGGAAACTCTCTTCCTGGCCACCCAAGATGCGGATAACTGCGCCTATGGCGGCGTGAAAGACTACCGGCAGGCTGAGCATCTGGCCAAGCAAAAAGCTTTTGAAGTACTGACCGCCAATAGTGCCCAACTTCAAAGCACGCTTGGCGTCTTGCGAGAGGTCGTCCAGAGAACCGCCGCCGCACCGGGCAGCCGCAGCATCGTTCTAGTCTCTCCCGGATTCCTGACGCAAACTGTCGATTCACGCCAGGCCGTCGCGGAACTGATCGACCGCGCTTTGCGCTCCGACATCGTCGTTAACACCCTGGACGTGCGTGGCCTGTCCACTCCAGTTCCGGCGCCGAACGCCAGTCATCCAGCCGACCCTGTGATGAGGGCCCGGCTTGACCGGGAAGAGGCATTGGAACGCAGTGATGTGCTGGCCAACCTGGCCTACAGCACCGGCGGGACGTTCTTCCATAACCACAATGACCTGGACGAAGGCTTCCGGCGCACCGCCGATACGCCGGAGTACATTTATGTTCTCGGATTCTCGCCCCAGAAACTCGACGGCAAGTTCCACAAGCTGAAAGTGACCTTGAACAGTCCCGAGAAACTCACCGTACAGGCGCGCCAGGGCTACTACGCCCTCAATCCCGCAGCCACCACTTGAGGCGGGAAGAGTCCCGCCTGGCGCCCGGCTTGAACGGCCGGACAATATGCTGAACCCAATGTTGAACCCAACGTCGGAACCACGCCCGAGCGCGATTTGGACTAGAATTATTTCTGTACTGTGTCACAAGCGCCTGTGATTCTAATCACAGATCGGACTAGGGAACGGACTTAGGCTCGGTAATGCCCGATTTCAGAGCACGCGGATAAGGCGGACTATTTCCATGGCAGACAACACACTCACCATCACCGACAATCGCACCAACAAGAGCTACACCGTCCCGGTCGACAATGGCACCATCCGGGCCATGGATTTGCGCCAGATCAAAACGGCCTCCGACGATTTCGGTCTGATGACCTACGACCCGGCGTTTATGAACACGGCGTCGTGCCGAAGCAACATCACCTTCATTGACGGTGATAAAGGCATCCTGCGCTATCGCGGGTATCCCATTGAAGTTCTCGCCGAGCGCTGCACGTTCCTTGAAGTCGCCTACCTGTTGCTGTTCGGCGAACTCCCCACCGAGAAAGAACTGCATACCTGGGTCCACGACATCACCCATCACACCATGCTGCACGAAACCACCAAGAAGTTCATGGAGGGTTTCCGCTACTCCTCGCATCCCATGGCGATGTTCGTGAGCACGATTGCGGCCCTGTCGAGCGTGTATCCCGACGCCAAGCACGTGCACGATCCCGCCAACCGCATGCACCAGATCCAGCGCCTCATCGGCAAAGTGCCTTCCATCGCGGCCATGTCGTACCGGCACAACGTCGGGTTCCCCTATGTGTATCCCGACAACGATCTGAGCTACACCGAAAATTTCATGAACATGTTGTGGAAGATGGTCGAGCCGAAATACGTTGCCAATCCCGCGATTGCGCGCGCGCTCGACATTCTCTTTATTCTGCACGCCGACCACGAGCAGAACTGCAGCACGAACGCCATGCGCTCGGTGAGCAGTTCGCAGGCGGATCCGTATCTCTCAGTGGCGTCCGCGGCGTCTGCTCTCGCCGGCCCGCTGCACGGCGGCGCCAACGAAGAAGTCCTCAAGATGCTCGACGAGATCGGCTCGAAAGATCACGTTCCGGCCTACATCAAGCGGGTCAAGGAAGGCCAGATCAAGCTGATGGGCTTCGGGCACCGCATCTACAAGAACTATGATCCGCGGGCGAAAATTATCCGCTGGAGCGCCGAGCAGGTTTTCCAGGTTACCGGACGCAGTCCGAAACTCGACATCGCGCTGGAACTGGAGCGCATCGCCCTGGAAGACGATTATTTCGTGAAGCGCAAACTGTATCCCAACGTCGACTTCTATTCCGGGATCATGTATCAGGCGATGGGCTTCCGCCCCGAGATGTTCACTGTGCTGTTTGCGATTCCGCGCACCGCGGGATGGCTGGCGCAGTGGCAGGAACTCATCACCGACCCCGAGCAGAAGATCGCGCGTCCGCGCCAGGTTTATACCGGACCCGGCGAGCGGGAGTTCGTGCCCCTCGACAAACGGGTTCCCGTGCCGATTCCGGCAGACTATCCGGCGCACTGATCATCCCTGTCGAGGTCTGAAAAATAAACTGCCCCGCCTTGCTGCGGGGCAGTTTTCATTGGAGGCCAGAAAAGCGACGAGCCGCAAGCGGTTTGCCTGCGGCTCCGGGGAGGGGAAGACTACGCCCTAATGCCGATCCAGTTGTCTCGGCCTCGCGCTTTACGCGGCGTGCTTCGCCAACGCGGCCAGATGCTCGCGATGACGCTCGGGCGATGTGATGACTTTCATCTCCTGCCAGTCATAGGGAAATTCTCTGCCGCAATCCAGGCAAGCAACGTAGGTTCCCGTCAAAGCTGCGGCCTGCGGGCGCCGTTTCGCGCCGCGAATGGTTACGGGAAAGCTGTAGTGCGAGTGCCTGCATCCAAAAACGACATCGATCAATTTTGCAATCATGACCCACCTTCCATACCTGAGCGTGTATGCCGACTGCCTGGGTTGTACTGAGAGTGCGCGCCCCCTCTACGGTGTCTGTGGAACGCTTTCACTCAAATACTTAGATTCACCGATTGCCAAAAGGGTTGAGGATTTCGCAAAAGAAGGTCCTCCGGGCGACGAAAAGCCAGAAGCCATTTCCTTAGATATAGTTACAGGAGGAGGAAAAACGTTTCACCGGGTCTTTACACGCTTTGCGGGCCGCGTTTCTTCTGCTGCTGGCACTTGGCCATGATGGCCGATCGCAGGCGACTGCGGAGGTCGTCGGGCAACTCGTAGAGTTGGGAGTCGCGGTAGATCTCAATGGTTTTCTTGGTTGTGTCGCAGACGACATAGCAGTTGTGGCACCAGGAAAGATGGTTTTCCAACTCAGCTTTGGTTTTTTCGTCGAGGACGCCGTCCAAATAATTGGTCAGCTCGGTCAAAAATTCAGAGCATTTCACTGTTTGCCATCTCCACTCGGAGCATCGCCCGTTTTAACTTCACCGCTCTTAGTGCCATCCTTGCCATTGCCACTCTCTCTTCGCTGGAAGTATCGTCCCAGCCGCTCCCGAAGCTGCAAGCGAGCCCGCAGCAGCCGCGACTTCACCGCGGGTACGCTCAACTCCAGCGCGGCCGCGGTTTCTTCCGTCGAAAGCCCTTCTACGTCGCGCAGCACGAACACCGTCCGGAAGCCTGGGGGCAGGCCCTGGATGGTCTTACTCAAGATCTCGCGCAATTCTGCTTGCGTGTATTGCTGCTCCGGGTTCGGGCTCCAGTCCGCGATCTCGCGGGGCAGGGAGTCGTCTTCCGTCTTAATGTCTTCGTCTAACGAAACCGTGCGCTCCGGCTTGCGCCGGCGCAACTTCATCAGCGCTTCGTTGACCGCAATCCGGACCAACCACGTATAAAACTTCGACTGCTCCTGAAACTGCTTCAGGTTGCCGTACGCCTTCAGGAACGCTTCCTGCACCACGTCTTCCGCATCCTCGCGGTTTTGCGTGATGTGCTGGGCGATCCGAAAAACGTTGCGGTCGTAACGGCGGACCAGTTCTTCAAACGCCGAGTCGTCCCCTCGCTTGGCCGCTTGGACAAGGGTTAACTCTTCGCTAACTGGTCCTACTACTTTGTTTTGGATGGCTCCCATTCGCTGATCGATGCAGTATTTTCCGGTAAATCAAAAGAGTGAAAATCGAAGCACTATTCTACTTGGTAACGGGCGGTTTGCCCAATCGCGAGTTCGGTTCGGGCCTCAGATTGACGGACGCCTCGTCCAGGATGCACCCGTTGTGAGGCCCAATACCCAGTGTCAAGATGAACAATCCTGCAACCCACTCCGCGCTTGGCTCGGCCGAAGATTGCTATAGAATCGAAAACGAAGCCGGTACGCGGACGAACAGGTACCGAAGTACTCTGATGCCGCCGTACAAGTGCCGTATAATCAGCAGTTAAGGCAGTACGTTTTTGGGCAGGCGAAGACTCGGGTATTGGGAACGGTTCTCTGAGCATGGCGGACAGCAAGGAAATCCAGCAAATCGTCGAGCGTGCAGTGGCGCAGGTTCTCGACCGCACGCTTCCAAAGTTACAGGCGGAGTTGGTCGAGCGCGTTCTCGCCGAACTGCCCGCCGCACCGGCGCAAACGGGCGCGGGAAGCCCGGTTCAAGGCGGTCACGCAAACGGCAACTTGGTGCAGGCCGTTGCCAGCATTCACGCGGGTACCACACAAAAAGAAATTCTGCGCGCCTTACTCGACGCGGGCAGCGCCTACGGTTCGCGCATCGCACTCTTTGTTGTGAAAGCCGGATCGGCCAGCGGATGGCAAGGCCGCGGTCTGGGCGACGACGATGCCGTCAAAGATTTTCCGCTCGACCTTACGACCGGCCCTGCAGCCCACGCCTATCAGAATCGTGTCGTCGCCCCGGCCAATATCGCCGAGATGGACCGGCGTTTCGTGAAACAGTTTGGCGGACCCGGGAACGAGCAGATCATGGTTCTGCCTCTGGTCCTCAAGGATAAGGTTGCCGCACTGCTCTATGTCGACGGCGGAACTGAGGGCGTGCTCGACGGCCCCTCTCTTGAAGTTCTCGTGATGGCCACCAGCGCCTGGCTGGAGGTCACCTCACTGCGCAAGCAGGCGCAAAGAGATGTTAGCGATGCCGGCCCCAGCATGGAACGTCCGCCAGTCGCGGCGCCCGTGCAGACTGTGAGTTCGTTTTCCGATCCCTTCGCGTCGGCACCTCCGAAACATGTTGCGGCCAAAGCTGCGCCCGAGCCGGAACCGGCCGCGGAAGTGGTCGAAGTCGCGGCCCATGCCGCGTCCGCGAGTGCGGCAGCCTCCGCACCGGCCACAGCGGCCGATCCATTCGCCGGTATGTCCGCTGAAGACGCCGACACACACCGCAAGGCGCAGCGTTTTGCCCGCCTGCTGGTGGACGAGATCAAGCTGTACAACCAGGCGAAAGTGGCCGAAGGCCGCCGCAATAAAGATCTCTACGATCGCCTGAAAGAAGATATTGAAAAGAGCCGTTCCACATTCCAGAAGCGCTACGGCAATACTGCAGCGGCGAGTGGCGACTACTTTCAAAAGGAAGTCGTACGCAGCCTGGCGGAGGACGACTATTCCGTCATGGGCGCGAACTTCCGCAAGTAGATTCGCAAGAGGATTTTGGGAAGGGCACGGCTTCAGCGGCAGGAAAAGCCTCCGAGCGCTTTCTTTACCGTGGAAGAGCGGCCCTTTGAGGGCCGCGTTTGGCTACGAAGAAACTCGGGCTTCAGCCCCTGAGGGGCACTTCTCGCATCATTAAAGATCATCAGGTCTTGCATCTATTAACAGTTGGCCTTTCGCGTTTCCGCGCGAAGAATACTAAGGTGGTTCGATTGGGTCTCAAGTGGTGGTGGGTGCTCGCGCTCGCCGTGACGTGCGGGCTTCTGAGCGACACGCGCTCGGCCGCATTCCCTCGTCCTCAGCAGGCTTCCACTCCCGCAGTCTCTGCTCCCGACAAGCAGACTGGCACGACCGCACCTTCCCCCGATAAACCCGCACCGCATAAGTCTTCGCAAACGAAATCGTCCGCTACGCCCAGCAAGTCCACGGGCACGCATGCTCCAGCCAAGAAGACGGTTCCGGCACCCGCCCATGCGAAGGCGAAGAAGCACCGGCCGATGTCCCCCCGCGTGCGCCGCATTCGCCAGGCGTTCGTCGCGTCCACAACGTTGCGCCCCATGGCGCAGCAGTTAATCCTCGATCGTTCTCCAGCGGGTTACGCCGGAGTCGAAGCCTACGCGCGCGCCCACTCCAAAGAGGACGCGGGAGCGCTCGCCTGGCTCGTCGTTGGATACGCCCACGTCCTCGACCATGATTGCGCCAAGACCATCGATCCGCTGAACCGCGCCAAGCCTCTCGCCGGAGACCTCGGCGATTACGTCGCCTACTGGCTGGGAACCTGCTACCTGCAGACCGGTCATCAGGCTGAGGGTCTCGCCGCGCTCGCCAACTTCAACGCGACCTATCCGGATTCGCTGCTGGGTCGCGATGCCCACTTGAGTTACGCCGCCGCGCTGTTGACCGAAGGACGCGCCGCAGAAGCTGCCGAACTGCTGGAGAAGGATCGCCTGCCCGCGAGATCCGATTACGAGTTCACGCTCGGGCGAGCCTACGCTGCGCTGGGCCAGAAGGACAAAGCCGCCGAGGCCCTCGCGAACGTCTACTACAACATGCCGACTGCGGGGGAAGCCGACGCGGCATTTGCGGAGCTGAAGAAACTTCCATCGCTGCCGCCCGCAACCCCGGCGCAACGCAAAACCCGCGCCGACCTACTGATGAAGGCCAGGCGCTACAACGATGCGGTTGATGAATATCGCGAGCTTGCGAGCCATGCCACCGCGGAGTCGCGTCCGGCAGCCGAACTCGCGTTAGCCGACGCTCTCCACAAAAGTGGCCGCAACCGCGAGGCGAAGTCGGAGATGACCAATCTGCCGGGCGCAACCGCCGAGCAAAATGCCCAGCGCCTTTACATTCTCGGCGAAATCGCCTGGGCCTCGGACGAGAATGAATTGTTCTACCGCACGGTTGACGAACTGCGCCAAGCCGCGCCCACCAGCTCATGGCTGGAGGCGGCGCTGCTCTCGGTGGCGAATCTGCATCTCGTGCATCACGAATATGACCAGGCGCTCGACGCCTTTCGCGAACTGCAGCAGCGTTTCCCCAACGGATCCCGCGGCTCGTACGCGCACTGGAAAGCGGCATGGCTCACTCTTCGCTTCGGACGAAACGACGAAGCCAAGAAATTATTCGACGAGCAGATTGGGATGTATCCCGGAGGCAACGAGACCTCCGCGGCGTTGTACTGGCGCGCGCGCCTGGCCGAGGAAGACAACCAGCCCGCGATGGCCCGCGCCTATTACCAGAAATTATCCGACCGCTTCCGCAACTATTACTACGCGGAACTGGGCCGGCAGCGCCTGCAGAAACTTCCCGCGGGAACGGATCCGCCGGGGCAGTATCCGCTGCTCGATCACATTCCGCCGCTCGAGCATGGCGAGAAGGTGACGTTGTCGGATCTTCCAACGGACGACCTGCACCTGCAGAAGGCGCAGTTGCTGGGCAACGGCGGCCTGATTGACTTTGCCGTTCGCGAGTTGCAGGCAGCTGCCACCGCCGACGGCGGCAACTGGGGTCCCTCCGAGACCGCGCAGCTCTACATCGACACTGGCCACTACGACCGCGCCATCGAAGTGATGAAGCGCTCCGTCCCCAGTTATTTCGCCGTCGACATTCCGACTTTGCCGCGCGCGTACTGGGAAGCTCTGTTCCCGCGCCCCTACTGGACCGACCTGAAAAGATTCTCCGTGGCCAACGGCCTCGATCCTTATCTAGTGGCGTCGCTGATCCGCCAGGAATCGGAGTTCAATCCGCTCGCGGTTTCGCGCGCCAACGCAGTCGGCCTTATGCAGTTGCTGCCTAAGACTGGCAAGGTCGTGGCCCATCAGGTCGACCTGAAGCGTTACAACCCGACCCAACTGTTTACCCCAGAGGTCAATCTGCAACTGGGCACACGTTACTTCCGCGGCATGGTCGACAAGTTTGGCGGATCGTTCGAAAACGCTCTGGCCGCCTACAACGCGGGCTCGGACCGCGTCGAGGAATGGATGGGACAGGGCAAGTATCGCGACTCAGCAGAGTTCGTCGAGTCGATCCCCTTCACCGAAACTCGCGAATACGTACAAGCCATCATGCGCAACGCCAACGTCTACAAACAGCTCTACGGCACCCCGTAACCGGCTCTCGATTCCACGGAACTTCTGCGTTGAACCCTTCGTATCCCAAAGCGGAGCGGAGGTGTGCCCATGCGAAATGCCTTGGTAATGCTGGTAGCGTTCTGCACTCTGGTGCTGTGTCTTCCGACGGCCCAAGCTCAATCCTCGGACAGGGAAGAAGTCGGCAAGAGTCCTGTTGAAGCCAGGTTTGTTTCGGGCGGCCAGGTCCGGATGTCGCTTTGTCCCGGCGCCATTGAGGTGACGGGCAGGGACGACAGCCAGCTACGCGTCTCCTACACCGCGCGGGCAGACGAGGAGAAGGAAGTTCGAGTTCGAATCCAGGTGAACGGCGACCATGCCGCGATCCGCGTGAGGGGATGTCCCCACAACAACTTTGAGCTAAGGATCGAGGTTCCGAAAACATCGAACTTGTACGCTCGCATGTTTGCCGGGGAGATGAATATCGACGGCATCCGTGGTGACAAAGATGTGGAGATTCATGCCGGCCACCTCACGATGGAAATCGGCCGCCCTGAAGAGAATGGGCATGTGGATGCCTCAGTGCTGACTGGCGATTTGGAGGCTTCGGCTTTCGACGTTTCGAAGGGAGGATTGTTTCGCTCGTTTGATCATCGCGGACCGGGCAAGTTTCGCGTCCATGCCCACGTCGGCGCGGGGCAATTGGAGCTTCGCTAGAAGCTATGTCTCCGATGGCGTATGATGCGTAAACAAGATCTCAATCACCAGCAGCGAAGCGCCGACGACGATCGCACTATCCGCCAGATTGAAGACCGGCCACTGGTACGACTTCACGTAGAACAGCAGGAAATCCACGACCCGCCCGCTGGCCACGCGGTCCCACAGGTTGCCCACCGCCCCGCCCAGAATCAGCGAAAGCGCGATCCCCGTGATGGTCAGCGCGCGCGCCTGCCTCCACAGCAGCACCGACACAATCACCATCGCGATCAGCGAGAATCCAATCAACAGCGCAGTCTTCCAATGCGACGGAGAATCCGCAAACAAGCTGAACGCCGCCCCAGTATTCTCCGTGTGCGTGATCCGGAAAAATCCTGGGATGACCTGGATGTGCGTGTACATCGCGATACGCGCGGCGACCAGTCGCTTCGTCCACCGGTCGAACAGCACAACGAGCAGAGCAAGGAGGAAATGTGTAATTCGTGCTGAAGTCTTCATCAGTGAGCGTGCTATTCCAGTTCTTTCAGCACCGCGCTGCAGCGCTCGCAAACTGTTGGATAATTCTTGTCTTCGCCGACGTGCGTGGAATAGTTCCAGCAGCGTTCACACTTGGCCCCATCGGCTTTCTTCACCTCAATGTGCACGCCACCGGTCCCATTGCCCGAGCCCTGCGTGAGCGTAACCGCGGACACGATGAACGAATATCGAAGTTGCGCGGAATGGCGCTGCAGCAGCGAATACAAGGGATCCGACGCGGTGATCGACACCTGCGCTTCCAGTCCGGTCCCGATCAGTTTGTTGTTTCGGGCCTCCTCCAGCGCCTTGAGCACCTCATCGCGCAACGACCGCAGGCTTGCCCACTCTTCGTCCGACTTCGAACCCGTTGCCAGCAACGCTGTGTCCCCAAGAAGCTCGTCCGTGGTCGGAAACTGCGCCAGATGCACGCTCTCCTCGCGCCCAGCAACTTTCGGCAGGTACGGCCAGATCTCCTCACAAGTGAAACTCATGATCGGCGCCAGCAACCGCACCAGCGCCTCACCGATGCGCCACACCGCCGTCTGCGCCGACCGCCGCGCCTCCGATTTCGGCGCGGAAATATACAGCCGGTCCTTGAGCACGTCGAAGTAAAACGCGCTCAGGTCCACAATGCAGAAATGGTTCACGCGGTGGTAGATCTTATGAAAGGCGTATTCCTCGTACGCACTCCGCACGTCGGCCACGAACCCGCAGGTCTGGCGCAGCATGTACTGGTCGAGCGGATCCATCTGGTCGAACGGCACCGCATCCGTCTGCGGATTGAAGTCCCCCACATTTCCCAGGACGTAGCGGAACGTATTGCGGATCTTGCGATAATTCTCCGCGACCCGCAGCATCAGCGCTTCGGATCCCACCACGTCCTCGCGGAAATCAACCGACGCCACCCACAGCCGCACGACTTCACCGCCCAGCCGGCTCGAGATGTCGACCGGGTCCACATCATTCCCGCGCGACTTCGACATCGCCTGGCCCTTTTCGTCGAGCGTCCACCCGGGCGTGACCACGCCTTTGTACGGCGGACTGGCATGCGTGCCCATGGCGCAGAGCAGGGAAGACTGAAACCATCCGCGGTACTGGTCTCCGCCCTCGAGATATAAATCCGAAGGCCACGGATAATCCGGCTCATCATCGACCAGCGCCAGATAGCTCGCGCCCGACTCCAGCCACACGTCGAAGATGTCGGTTTCCTTCTCGAACTTCGTCCCGCTGCAGTGCGGACACTTCGTTCCCGCGGGAAGAATCGTGTCCGACTCGGGCGTGAACCAGGCATCGGCCCCCGACTTCGCGAACAACTCCACCACTCTCTTGTTGACCGCGTGATCGTTGAGCGGCTTGCCGCATCCCTCGCACAGGAACACGGCGATGGGCACACCCCACACGCGCTGCCGCGAGATGCACCAATCCGGCCGCGTCTGGATCATGTTCGACAGCCGCTCTTCGCCCCATGCCGGATCCCACTTGACCTTCTTGATTTCGTCCAGCGTCCGCGTGCGCAACGTGTCGTTCTTTCCGGCCCCGCCCGGCATGGGCGTTTCCATCGAAATGAACCACTGCTCGGTCGCGCGAAAAATTACCGGATTATGACAGCGCCAGCAATGCGGATACGAGTGCACCGTCTTCTCCGTATGCAAGAGCGCCCCGCGGCTCCGCACCAAATCGACGATCGGCTGGTTCGCCTCCCACACGCGCTTGCCCGTGTACTCCGGCAGTCCGTTGCGCAGGATGCCTTTCTCGTCGACGTTGCTCGTGGCGTCGAGCCCATATTTCATGCCGGTGATAAAGTCCTCAGCGCCGTGCGACGGCGCCGTGTGGACCACTCCCGTCCCCGTGTCCATGGTGACGTAGTCCGCCAGCACGCCCAGAATCTTGCGATCCAGGAACGGATGCTGAAAGTTCAGCCGCTCCATCTTCCGCCCAGGGAAGTGGGCGAGTGGCTTCGGATCGGCGAGATTGCACTTCGCTGCCGCATCGGCGGCCAGCCGCGACGCCACGATATAAACTTCTCCGCCCGACTCCAGCGCCACGTACTCTTCGTCCGGATGAAACGCCACCGCCATCGAAGCCGGCAGCGTCCACGGAGTGGTCGTCCAGATAATCGTCGAAACTTTCTTCCCCGCGAGCGCCGGATCGATCTTCGCCGGATCGTCAAGCAGCCCGTACTTCACCCACACGGTGATGCTGGTGTGGTTCTCATACTCGACCTCAGCCTCGGCCAGCGCGGTCTCGTCATGCATGCACCAGTAGACGGCGCGCAGCCCTTTGTATACGAATCCGTTTTCGTAAAACGAAAAAAACGTCGACAGCACGACCGACTCATACTGTGGAGTCATCGTCGCATACGGCCGGTCAAATCTCCCGAATACGCCGATGCGCTTAAACTGCGTCCGCTGCAGGTCGAGATATTTTTGCGCGTACTTGCGGCACTCCGCGCGCACATCGGTGGCCTTCATTTGCAGCTTCTTGCCGCCCAGTTCCTTGTCGACCTTGATCTCGATGGGCAGCCCGTGGCAATCCCACCCGGGCACATAAGGCGCGTCAAACCCCGCCATGGTCTTCGATTTGACGATGAAATCCTTCAGGCACTTATTCATCGCTGTGCCCAAGTGGATGGGCCCGCTGGTGTACGGTGGCCCGTCGTGCAGAATGAAGCGGGGCGCGCCTTTTCGAGCCTTCCGGATGCGCTCGTAAATGCCCGTCTGCTCCCAGCGTTCGAGCATTTTGGGCTCGTTCTGAGGCAGGTTGGCCTTCATCGGAAAGTCAGTTTTCGGCAGATTGATGGTCTTTTTGAGCTCGAAGGCCACTCGGTTCGCGTCTCCCAAATGATTGAATCTTTTCATTATAGGGAGCGGGGCAGGGAACGTCCATGCAGCGCCGTAGTGCTGTTGCGTCCGGCACCTCTAGAGGCGTCATCCTGAACGGAGCTGTTCTTCAGGCGAAGTGAAGGATCCTGCGAGGACTCGCGGCTCATTTTCTACGATGCCCCTAGATCCCAGTTCCGGTCCCGATAGCAGGAAGGACATGTCTTTTCGACATTTGCCAGGCACAACGAAATGCACTGTCGAAATAGGTCGACTAGAGGTACAATTTTAAAGACGCAGACAGTCTGGCGCGGTGTCCGTGGGGGCAGCCGACAGGTAACCTCAGTTTGACAAAAAAGGGACAGAAGTCCATGCAACTTGTGCTGAGTGGCGCTCATCTGTGTACAGAGGGCGTCACAGGACAGCGAAACTAGCAGGCTGGTCCAAGCAGACCGGCGAGGGTGTCCAGACCAAAATTATGGGATCCGAACCAATCAACCCGAGCGGCCCCGCCAACGAGCCAGAACTCCACCTGCTTTTGGCGAACACTACCTTCGAAGAACCCCTCTACAAGTCCCTGTTTCGTGAATTGGACGACTTTTTCTTCCCCAAGAAGCTTCCGCCCCTCAAGCTCGAATCGAAGCCGGAACCCGTCAAAGACATCTGGGGCTTCTACAACAATTGGAGGAATGGCGCCCTTGGTTCCACTGGCGTCCACTTCCTGATCGTGGGAGTCGTGATTGCCGGCTATATGCTCGGACGTCACGTAGTGAATGCGGCCCCGGCGACGAAGGTCACCGTCACATTGGTCGACCCCGGCGATATCCCGGCTCTGAAGCCTTCCAAGACCCAAGTTGGTGGCGGCGGTGGCGGTGGTGATCGCGACGTTCTGCAGGCGAGCAAGGGCAAACTCCCGAAGTTTGCGATGACGCAGATCACGCCACCCGTCGTGGTTATCCGCAATGATCATCCCAAGCTGGCGGTGGAACCGACGATCGTGATTCCTCCGCAAGTGCAACTGGCTTCCAACAACATGCCGAACCTGGGTGACCCCATGTCCCACGCCATGCTGCCCTCAAACGGCACAGGCTCGGGCAGCGGTATCGGTTCAGGTAGCGGCGGCGGTGTGGGATCGGGCAAGGGACCAGGCTTCGGTCCCGGTGAAGGCGGTGGCACCGGTGGAGGCATCTTCCACGTCGGCGGCGGCGTTTCTCCGCCGCGCCAGATTTACGCGCCCGAACCCGAGTTCTCCGAAGAAGCCCGCAAAGCGAAGTACCAGGGAGTCTGCACTCTCGGCTTAATCGTCGGAGCCGACGGCCGTCCCAGCAACATCCGCGTACTGAGCAGCCTGGGTATGGGACTCGATGAGAAGGCCATAGAAGCCGTGAAGAACTGGAAGTTTGAGCCCGCCATGAAAGACGGCCATCCCGTGCGCGTCGAGATCGCCGTAGAAGTCGACTTCCACCTGTACTGAGTTTTCGTCGTAGCGCCGGCGACTCGCCGGCTGTCGTGGCGGCGTCCCGCCGCCACACCCGACCACTGAATCAGACCCCTAAGCCTTCCGCAGCAC
>CZKD01000042.1_pt1 | contig 145542 bp, 128 predicted proteins | sample 1122401 | NCBI WGS metagenome assembly CZKD01 (sample SAMEA3539301, study PRJEB10725) | soil metagenome | biome: tundra; feature: field; material: soil | place: USA | collected 2010-05 | depth 0.15 m
GGTTTCAGGGTTAGGCCGCAACTGTGATTTCACGCCCGCGCGGCAGTTAGTTCCATTCTTTATTTTTCGCGGCCAAGTTACTCGCCTCTCCTGGGGCGTTCATGCCAGCAATTTTGTAGTACTTCGGCGTAGACTATTCCGCAGGTTCCGATAACACAGTTCCGAAGCTGGTGGCATGCATGTCTTTTGTTTCCTCGTTTTCTCGCAGGAAGTTCCTGCAGTCGGCTGCGCTGGCCTCGGGCGCTGGTGTGGTTTCCCGGTTCCGCGGATCATCTCTCGCCTCCAATTTATTCGGATCTGATGCTGTCTCTTCTCGTCCGCTTGAAGAGTTCGGCTACGGCGACGTCACGCTGCACAGCCCCCTGCACGAGCAGCAACTGCGGCAGACGTATGACTTGCTCATGAACTTGAGCGAAGACAGCCTGCTCAAACCGTTTCGGGAGATGGTTGGGCAGCCGGCGCCGGGTCAGGATTTGGGCGGATGGTATCAGTACGACGCCAATAACCGGGATCATCTTTTTGACATCGGCTTCGCGCCGGGATGCACGTTCGGGCAGTGGGTTTCTGCGCTGTCCCGCTCTTATGCGATCAACCGGTCGCCGGAGACGCGAGAGAAGGTGCTCAGGCTGAATCGTTTGTACGCCAAGACGATTGGCGGCGATTTTTATGAGAACACGCGCTTCCCTGCGTATACCTACGACAAACTGGTTTGCGGACTGATTGACTCGCACCAGTACGCGGGCGATCCCGACGCATTCGCGATCCTGGCGGAGACTACCAAGACGGCGTTGCCGCACTTGCCTCCGAAAGCCGTGGAGCACGGGCAAAGCTGGCGGCCGAATCATGCGGATGATGAGTCGTATACGTGGGACGAGTCGTACACGATGTCGGAAAATCTGTTTCTGGCTTACCAGCGTGGTGCGGGAGAGCAGTATCGCACGCTGGGTCAGCAGTATCTGAACGACGTGTACTATGATCCGCTGGCGGAAGGCCGCAGCAACCTGGAAGGGCGCCACGCCTACAGTCACGTGAATTCGCTGTGTTCGGCGATGCAGGCGTACTTGACGCTCGGGAGTGAGAAACATTTGCGGGCGGCGAAGAATGGTTTTGACTTCGTGGCGGCGCAGAGTTTCGCCACCGGAGGATGGGGAGCGGATGAGACGCTGCGCGCCCCGGGCAGCGCCGAAATATATAAGAGCCTAACCGGCACGCACTCCAGTTTTGAGACCCCTTGCGGTTCTTACGCGCACTTCAAGCTGACGCGCTACCTGTTGCGCGTGACTCGCGACTCGCGCTATGGCGACAGCATGGAACGCGTGATGTACAACACGGTGCTGGGAGCGTTGCCGCTCGAAGCCAATGGGCGGACTTATTACTATTCGGACTACAACTTCAAAGGGCGGAAGGTTTATCACAAGGAACGGTGGGCATGCTGCTCGGGAACGCTGCCGCAGGTGGCGGCGGATTATCGGATCAATACGTATTTTCGGGATGTGCGAGGGGTGTATGTGAATCTGTACATCCCGTCGACGGTGCGGTGGACGCAGGGCGGAGCGCAGGTTTCGCTGACGCAGAGGGGGGAGTATCCGTGCGACGCGCATGTGCAGTTTGAGGTGAAAGCGACGCGGGCGGTGGAGTTTGCGGTGAATTTGCGGATTCCAGCGTGGGCTGAGGGGGCGTCGGTTTCGGTGAATGGGAAACGCGAAGCTGTGGCGACCGGGACGTTCGTGAGTGTGTGGCGGGAATGGAAGGATGGGGACCGGATTGAGGTGGAGCTTCCTTTGAAGGCGCGGTTGGAGGCGATTGATCAGCAGCATGCGGATACGGTGGCGCTCCTTGTGGGACCGATTGTTTTGTTTGCGGTTACAGAGTCAGCACCTACGGTGACGCGCACGCAGCTGCTGGCGGTGAAGAAAACCGGGGCACAGAGTTGGCAGGTTGAGACGGCGAGTGGAGCGATGAAAATGCTGCCGTTTACGGCGATCGAGGATCAGGGGTATACGACATACTTGCGGGTGACGTAGGGCTGGGCAATCTTTTGAATCCCACCGATAACGCGTGCCGTCCCTGGCGGGACTCGGTTCCTTTTCCTCTGAGCTACCCGGCACTTCCGTGCCGGGCTTTCTCATGCCGCCCCTTCGAGGCTGTGATTTCGTCGGCCTCGTCCGCCTTGTCGCTGCTGAGACCGACGAGCGCCCTACAATTTCGGCAGGACGATTCCCTGCTGCGACTGGTATTTGCCTTTACGGTCGGCGTAGCTGACTTCGCAGACTTCATCGGACTCGAAGAAGAGGATCTGGCACAAGCCTTCGTTGGCGTAGATGCGGGCTGGGAGCGGCGTGGTGTTCGAGATCTCGAGGGTGACGAAGCCTTCCCACTCGGGCTCGAATGGGGTGACGTTGACGATGATGCCGCAGCGCGCGTAGGTACTCTTGCCCACGCAGATCGTGAGGATGCTGCGTGGAATCTTGAAGTACTCGACGGAGCGCGCCAGGGCGAACGAATTGGGCGGAATGAGGCAGATGTCGGTTTGCACCGTGACGAAAGACTTCTCGTCAAAGTGCTTGGGATCGACGATGGTCGAGTTGACGTTCGTGAAAATTTTGAACTCGTCCGCTACGCGCAGGTCGTAGCCGTAGGAAGACAGTCCGTAGGAAATCACGCCCTCGCGCACCTGCTTCTCGGAGAACGGGTTGATCATATCGTGCTCTTTGGACATCTTGCGGATCCAGCGGTCGCTTTTCAGCATGAAACTCCTTGGGGATATTAATTGATTGGGTAATTTGTGATTGAGTCATTGAATAGGGATGCGAGCCAAACGCGCGATTTATTCGCCCGCAAAATGCGCGGGCGATTCGCGCGGCTCGCCCAGATCCTTCGTCGGGCAAAATGCGCCCGCCTCAGGATGACAACGCTGATTCAATGCTCAATCTGTGCAGGCTGGGTGCATGCCAGTTTACGGGATAGATGCTCCCGTTGACAATCTCACTTATCTCCCTTAGCATCAATCACTTGAAGGACTATCTTGACCCTGCACCCGGGAGTGCCTTGTGATTAAGCTCGACATCATCAACGAAGTGGTGGCCAAAACCGGCATCACGAAGACCAAGGCCGAGTTGGCCGTGGAAACCGTCTTCGAGAGCATGAAGAAGGCGCTGGCCGGCGGCAATCGCATTGAACTGCGGGGATTTGGAGTGTTCAACGTGCGTCCGCGCAAGACGGGGATCGGGCGCAACCCGCGCACCGGAGCCGAAGTGTCCATTCCGCCAGGAAGGGCCGTGCGCTTCAAGCCGGGGAAAGAACTGCAGTCGATCGACTAGACGCTACACGGCTTTACGTGCGACTGAAGGATCCCAACCAACGGGCTGAAGCCCGAGAGTTCTTTCACTCCTTGGCGCGGCCCTGAAAGGGCCGCTCTTCCACCTTGGCGCGGAATCCGGAAGGGCTGCTCTTCTACGCTGACGAACGCATCAATCTTTCTCCTTTAGAAACGCCACAGGCTGAGGCGCGAATTCGGCCGAGTTTGAGCGAACAATGAACAGCCTCTTGCGCCACGCGTTCTCTCTCTGCTCGTAGTAGCATCAAGGGAAGGCCCTCGCGTCGCGTTCGCGAGCCTCAATTTCATGTCCGAACCTAATTCCCCGATTCCTACTTCCACCATCGAGTACTACCACGCCTTGCCGGAACCGGTGGGGCGACCTCCGCGGGAGCGCTACTGGCTGCACGCGTTGCTACTGCTGGCGACATGCTTCACCACGCTCGTCACCGGCGCGCGCATGCAAGACAACTTTGCGCACAACCTGCCGGCACTTTCGTTGAGCGATGACTCGGCTCCGATCTTTCCGGTCAGCTGGGTTTTCTCGGACCCGAAACACATGCTGAGCGGGCTGCCTTTTGCGGCGGCGGTTATGTTTTTCTTCCTCGCTCACGAAATGGGACACTACCTCTACTGCCGGCGCTATGGAATCTATGCGACGCTGCCGTTTTTCATCCCGATGCCGACGCTGATCGGAACGATGGGGGCAGTCATTCTGATCCGGTCGCCCATTCGGTCGCGCAAGGCCTTGTTCGACATCGGGATCGCCGGACCGATCGCTGGATTTGTAGTCGCGCTAGGGTTGCTGATGTTTTCGCTGGGATGGTCGAAACCCATGCCAGCATCCTTCCACCCAGGTGCGCCCGAAATTGAGATTGGCTATCCGCTGATTTTTCAGTGGATCCATGGCTTGCTGGCAGCGATGAATCCCGGGAGCGCGGTGGCTGCCCTGCCCCTGAACCGCGTGTTGTTGCATCCGGTGGCCATCGCCGCGTGGGTCGGAATGTTCGCGACTGCATTGAATTTGTTGCCGGGCGGACAACTCGACGGCGGACACATTCTGTACTCGATTTCTCCGCGGGCACACTGGTTCGTGTCGCGACTGGCGATTCTGATTCTGCTGCCTATGGCTTACTACTTGTGGGCAGGATGGCTGGTGTGGGCAGTTCTTCTCCAGCTGAGCAGTCTGCGCCGTCCACAGGTGGCTGAGTTTCCGAGAGTTTCAGGAGCCCGGGGATGGCTCGCCCTGTTTGCACTGTTCATGTTGGTCAGTACGTTGAGTCCGGCGCCACTTGGGCGGCATCCGCTGCGCGAGTTTGGGAGCGATCTGGGGCAAGCCTTGCACGACCTGATGCTGTTTGTGCGAGGTTTCTTCCAGCACGGGTTAAGACGCTAGCGAACTGTTCGCCGCAGCCGGCTGTGGCTTCTGCCGTAGCCGAAGTAAATCCCCATCCCTAGAATCAGCCACACAATCAGGCGGAGCCAGGTGCTCCAGGGCAGGCTGGCCATGAGGCCCAGGGAAATGCCAATCCCAAGGATTGGAGTCAACGGGACCAGAGGAGCTTTGAACGGGCGGTGCAAATCGGGACGCTTCACCCGCAAGACCCACACTCCGGCGGACACGATGACAAACGCCAGAAGCGTGCCGATGGAGGTGAGTTGACCGAGTATGTTGATGGGAAGCACGCCGGCGAAGATGGCGACGAAGAATCCCACGACGATCGAGGAAATCCACGGAGTGCGGAAGCGGGGATGAATTCGTCCTGCCCACTCGGGCAAGAGGCCATCGCGTGACATCGAGAAGAAGACGCGCGACTGACCGAGGAGCATGACCAGCATGGTGGTAGTGAGTCCCGCAAAGGTGCCCAGCATAACGACGATGCTGCCCCAGCGCACGCCGGTAGCTTGAATTCCAACCGCAACGGGAGCGGCCGTGTTGAGGAGCGTGTAGTGAACTACGCCGGTGAGCGTCAATCCCAAGGCTACATAAAGCACGGTGCAGATCGCGAGGGAGCCGAGGATTCCGATGGGCATATCGCGCTGCGGATTCTTGGCTTCCTGCGCGGCGGTCGAGACGGCGTCGAAGCCGATGTAGGCGAAGAAGATTACGCCGGCACCGCGGGCGATGCCAGACCATCCGAAGGCCCCGAAGGATCCTTGATTGGGCGGCACGAACGGATGCCAGTTCGCGGCTGCAACCTGCGGGTGACGAAACAGGTAGAGCGTTGCGATGACGACGAAGGTGAGAACCGTGCCGACCTTGATGAATACGATAAGCGAATTGAAGTTGGCGGATTCGCGCACTCCGATAACCAGAATCGTGGTCATGAGCGCGATGACAAGATAGGCCGGGAGATCGAGAATGCCGTGAGCCGAGGGGAGTTTCGCGGGGTCGACACCGGCGCTGGCGAGCGCCGGGCCGACAGTCGCGAGGCGGGACCACTGTCCGTTGTAAAGCACGAGGAGTGTGCCGGGCGGGGCGGTGATCTGCGGAGGCAGTTGAATGTTGAAGCTCTGGAAGAGAGCGATTAGATTGCCGCTCCATCCAACGGCGACTGATGCGGCGCCGACGGCGTATTCGACGATGAGATCCCAACCAATGATCCAGGCGAAGATTTCGCCCAGAGTGGCGTAACCGTAGGTGTATGCAGAACCGGCAATCGGAATCAGGGAGGCGAATTCGGCGTAACACAGGCCAGCAAAGATGCAGCCCGAGCCCGCCAGAATGAACGACAGTACGATGGCTGGGCCAGTGAAGGTTGCGGCTACCGTTCCGGTCAGAACAAAAATTCCGGCGCCGATAATTGCGCCGATTCCAAGCGTGACCAGGTTGACTGGACCGAGCACGCGACGCAGGCCCTCACCGCTTTCGTCGTGAGCCTCGGCCATTAAGAGATCGAGCGGCTTCGTTGCCAGCAGATCAGACAAGGATTGTCTCCTCAGGCAGGGGTCTGATTACTTTCCCAATGTTCTATGATGCGGCTGGAATTGTATCTGGGACGCGGCCGATGGTCATGTGAAAAATCTTTATGGATGGAGCGGGCCTTGGCGCCTGAGCCCGGAAGAACTTCCATGCGACCGGGTGGCGGCGAAATTCTTTTTCGTAAGCCGGAGGAAGCTTGGCGTTTTTTCTTTGCTCGTAGGAATAGATCTCAGAGCGGTTATCGTCACGGTTCTCAAAAACGGCCAGACCCGCGGGGTGCATCAGGCCCAGGTGGAAAGTTCGGTGGCGTGTTTCACGTTGACGGCGCTCCAGACACTTCGTGGTCTCCGTGGCGTAAATCGAATCCTGTAGCTGATGTCGTCTATGCTTTTGCGGACGCCATCGATCCAGCCGAAGCAGAGAGCGCCATCCACCGACTCTGGCCAAGTGATGCTTGGCCGTCCGGAATCTCGCTTGTAGAAGCCGACCCACAGTTCCTCAGTGTCGGCATGATGCTTCTCGAGCCATGCGCGCCATGCGGGTGGCGATGGGAAGAACAGGCGCTTCGACGGCATACGGCAGGATTATCTCTGAACAAAATCACATTAACCAGAGGGCATCGACGTCGACGATCACCTGGGTACGGGGGATCTTTTTTTGTGCGGCATGCGCCAGCATGGCCCGCAGCGTGGTATTGAGTTTCTCCCGGCTGGGGGACTTGAGCACAAAATGGTAGCGGTAGTCGCGCTTGAGCCGCATGATGGGAGCCGGCGCTGGGCCGAGCACGCGCACGCCTTCGTGGCGGGTGGAGTCGAACCACTTTCCCAGAATCCCCGACCATTGCAGGGCGTCGTCGAGTTTGTCGCTGCGCACCAGCACGTTGGCGAGTGCGGAGTATGGCGGGTAGTGCATCCAACTGCGGAATTGCAGCTCTTTTTCGTAGAAGCCGATGAAGTCGTGGCGGGCAGCATACTGGACGGCGTAGTGGTCCTGGAAGTAAGTCTGCAGGACAACTTTGCCGGGAGTCTGGCCGCGTCCGGCACGTCCAGCGACCTGGGTGAGCAGTTGGAAGGTGCGTTCGGCGGCGCGAAAGTCGGGGAGGCCGAGGGCGACGTCGGCTCCGACCACGCCCACCAGTGTGACGCCGTGGATGTCGTGGCCTTTGGCGATCATCTGCGTGCCGACGAGCAGATCGAGTTCTCCTTCGTTCAAGCCGTTTAACGCACGCTCGAAGTCTTCGTGGCTGCGGACGGTGTCGCGGTCGAGCCGAGCGATGCGCGCCTGGGGGAACATGCCGTGGAGCAGTTCTTCGAGCTTCTCTGAGCCGGTGCCGAGAAAATAGACATACTCGCTGCCGCAGTGAACGCACGTTTTCGGTACGGGCGCGGTGAAGCCGCAGTAGTGGCAAACCATTTTGTGCTCGCGCTTGTGATGTGTGAGCGCGATCGCACAGTTCTGACATTCGAGCTTTTTGCCGCAGGTGCGGCAGAGAACGACGGGGGAATATCCGCGGCGGTTGAGAAGCACCATGACCTGCTCTTTGCGGTCGAGGCGATCTTTGATTTCAGCCGCGAGTTTGCGCGAGATGACCTGCTCCTGGCCGGTCTCCTGGTATTCCTGGCGCATGTCGATGATTTCGACTTCGGGGAGCGGGCGTTGTTCGACGCGATCGGGTAACTCGACCAGCGCGTACTTGTTCTTCTTCGCGTTGAAGTAGGACTCCAGCGATGGCGTCGCCGATCCCATGACGACAACGGCATTCGCCATCTTGGCGCGCATTACGGCAATGTCGCGGGCGTGGTAGCGCGGGGTTTCTTCCTGCTTGTAGGAAGAGTCGTGTTCCTCGTCGACGATGATCAGCGCAAGATCGGCTACTGGGGCAAAGACTGCCGACCGCGTACCGACGACCATGCGCGCGTCGCCGCGTTTGATGCGGTGCCACTGCTCGGCGCGCTCGCGGTCAGACAACGCGGAGTGCAGGATGGCAACTTCATCGCCGAAGATCTGGTGGAGGTCGGCCGCGACGGCGGGAGTGAGACCAATTTCAGGGACTAGCAGAATGGCGGAGCGTCCGGCTTCGAGGACTCCGCGCATGGCGGCCAGATACACCGCAGTTTTGCCGGATCCGGTGACTCCGTGCAGGAGTATGCCAGAGAATTTGCGAGTTGCTACGCCCCGCCGCATCTGTGCAAGCGCGGATTGTTGTGCCTGGTTTAAGTCGAAGTCGAAGAGAGATGGTCGCGGCTTGGAGCCGGAGACGGTAAAATCGGCGGGCTCATCGATGATTTCGACGAGGCCGCGCCGAACCAGCGTGGCGAGAGTAGTTCGCGGAAGCTCGAGCGACTGCAGCGTGGTGACTGGAACTTTTCCGCCAGAAACGGCCAGGGTGTCGACCAACTGCCGTTGGTTGTCGTTCAGTTTGCCGTCGGCGGATTTCAGAATCGCGACTTTTATAGTGCGCGTGGCATCACGAGCGGCCGAAACATCTTCACGCTGAAGCCATTTCTTGCGGACCATTCCCGCGAGCACGGCTTTGGAGACACGCGTCGCGGAACGGAGGATTTCTTCGCGGACGAGTTCCGAGTCCCCGGGCGTCGATTCGTATCCCGCGAGGTAATCCAGAACTCGGAATTCCGCTTCTTGTTCTTCCGGAGTGCGGCGCGAACGGGCGGAGGATCCAGACATGCCCGCAAGATGCAGCGCCATCTGGCCCTGCTCCGCCAGACGATAGCCGATCGAGCGTTTGAACTCGGCGTTCAGTGGGAGCATGGTGCGGAAGACTTCACCGATAGGGGCGAGGTAGTAGTCGGCGATCCAGCGTCCTAGCTGAAGCAATTGCTCGTCGAGCACGGGCGTTGCATCAAGGACGGACAGAATATTCTTTGTGGTAACGGAGGGCTTGCGGTCGTGCAGTTCGACGACGATGCCCGTCATGCGCTGCTGGCGGAAGGGGACGAGCACGCGACCGCCCACGACGGGCGTGGCGTCCACGGAGACACGGTAGGTGAAGACCATGTCGAGCGGAACGGGTACGGCGACGTCGCAGAATTCGGGCATTGGTTGGAAGGATAAACCAGGGCTGTCGTTATTGCGTTGGAGCCCTTGTCAAGGCGGCTTTCTCTTTATGGTAGGGATGCTTCGACTGCGCTCAGCATGACAAGTCCCTCTTATTCACTCTTTTTGGGAGACTCGAGGCCCAGGTACTTCATGACCATCTGCAGATCTTTCCAGGCCTCGCCTTTCTGCCGGGGATCGCGCAGGAGAAATGCGGGATGGTAGGTCACCGCCAGCTTGGTTCCCTGCCACGAAGGATCGCTGCTGCGGGCGCCTGCGGGCATGAAATCGTAGAAGCGGCCGCGCAATTCCATCATGGATGCGTTCATGGCGAGCAGGTTCTTGGCGGCGACTGCGCCGAGTGCGACCACGACTTTCGGTTTGACTACCGCGATCTGGCGCATGAGAAACGGCGAGCAGGTTTCGGTCTCGTCGCGCTCCGGGGTGCGATTTCCCGGTGGACGGCATTTCACCACGTTTGCAATGTAGACATCCTCGCGGCGGATGCCCATGGCTTTGATCATGTTGTTGAGCAACTGTCCGGCGCGGCCTACGAAGGGCTCGCCCTGTGTGTCTTCATCGGCACCGGGGCCTTCGCCCACGAACATTAATTCGGCGCGCGGATTCCCTACGCCGAAGACGATCTGCTTGCGTCCCTGCTTGTGCAGCTTGCAGCGAGTGCAATCGCCGAGGTCCTCGCGAATGAGTTTGAGCGCGGCGACGGGGTCGGTGACGGATTGCTCCGCATGCGGAGTGAGAATCCGCGGGATGCTTTCGTTGGCGAGCTTAGCGACTACAGCGGATTTCTTTGCGGGCATTTCCTCTCGCAGTTCCTGGAGTGGGGACGACAGATCGTCGAGCTCGGCGATGGCGGAAGCGACTGGGACAGATTCAGAGGCGCGGGGTTCGCGCCGGTAGAAATCGTAGATGCCCATCTCGTGGCAGTAGCGAACGCGTTCGGCGAGCGCTCGGCGGAGATCAGGGTCGAGAGTGCGGGGCATCGGCTATTCGATTGTAATGCACGCGCGGGAGGATAGACTCGTGATAGCGCCCCACAGCAGATCCCTCGTCGCTACGCTCCTCGGAATGACAACGGAACCAAGAACTCAGGCTTTGACAGGCGATTTGCGGTGCTGGCACAGGCGGATGACCTGGTCAAGGACGCGCTGGGCAACTTCACACTTCGTGGTCTCAGGCACTTCGACAATCTCATCGCGGCTGATGATGGTCACTGCGTTGCGGTCGGAATCGAAACCAACGCCCTTGCGGGAGACGTCGTTGACCACGATGGCATCGAGATTCTTCGAGACCAGCTTCTGGCGGGCGTTCTCCAGAACGTTTTCCGTTTCGGCGGCGAAGCCCACAACGATTTGAGTTCCCTTCTTGAGAGAGATCTCTCTAAGAATGTCCGGTGTGGCTTCCAGTTCCAGCGTCATCGGGCCTTTGCGCTTGATCTTCTGGCTGGCGGCGGTTTTCGGGCGGTAGTCGGAGACTGCGGCGGTCTTGATCACGATGCTCGCCTCGGGAAGAAGCTTGAGGACGGCGTCGCGCATTTCTTCGGTAGATTCGACTCGCGTGACTTCTGCGGAGCCGGGCGGAGTGAGCGACGTCGGCCCGCTGACTAGAAGCACGCGCGCACCGCGACGCAGGGCGGCCTCGGCGAGGGCATAGCCCATGCGCCCGCTCGAGCGGTTGGTGAGGTACCGGACGGGATCGATCTTTTCGCGGGTCGGACCAGCGGTGACCAACACAGTCTCGCCGCTCAGGTCCTGCGAGGCGCCGAGGGCCTCCATGACAGCAGCGACGATGGCTTCGTTTTCAGCAAGACGGCCCTGGCCGGTCATTCCGCATGCCAGGTATCCTGCACCGGGCTCGACGATCTTCACGCCGCGCTGGCGGAGAACCTGCAGATTCGCCTGCGTGGCCGCATGATTCCACATGTTAACGTTCATCGCGGGCGCCACAACCACCGGCGCCGTGGTTGCGAGATAGAGTGTGGTGAGAAAGTCGCTGGCGATGCCCTGCGCAAAGTGAGCCAGAACGTCAGCCGTCGCAGGTGCAACTACGAGCGCGTCGATGGATTGCGCGACCGCGATGTGTTCGATGGCGGAGTCGATGTTGGGCGCATGCTCTTCGCCGGAGGAGAACATGCCGGTAATGACTTTTTCTCCGGAGAGCGCGGCGAAGGTGAGAGGACGAATGAACTCCTGGGCGGCGCGCGTCATCACGACTTGCACGCGAATGCCACGGTCCTGCAGCAGGCGAACGATTTCCGCGGCCTTATATGCTGCAATCCCGCCGGTGACGCCAAGGGCGATCTTCATGGATTTTTGATTGTTGATTTCTGATTGTTGATTCAAACCGTCACTGGCGAGGTTTCTCAGTCAACGATCAGCAATCACGAAATCAACAATTTCCCTAGTCCTGGCCCAGGGCCTTGTCGAGAGCCTCTTCGGCTTGCTCGGCGGCGCTGCGGGTTTCTGGAATCTCCCACTTCACTTTGCCGGCGCGGATCTCATCTTGCGCGATGCGGCAGGGCTTGCGGGAATTGGTGTCGACCACCGGCGGCGCACCGGACTGAAGCTGGCGCGCACGGCGCGCTGCCACCAAAATGTATCGGTAGTTGCTGTCAAAGCCTTCGATCAACTTCATTGGGACTCTCCCTCGAAAAACAGGTTTGAAGTCTATCAGTGCCGAACGTCGAGCAATGCGTTCAACAGAACAGGGCCAACTCTCAGGCTTGTCCCGCGCGATTCTACTCGCAGCTTCCGACGCCCGTTCCGGCGCCCTTAAAATGATACCGCGAAATCTAGAGATGTGCTGAAGGGGGGAGGGTACCAAAGGAATCAAGGATCGGCCGCACCCGGTCCCGGATATTGGCCAGCCTCTGGCGGTCCGCCAGTTTCACGATTTTGTTGTCTTCCGGGGCGAGAGGGGCTTTGGTCCGCCGCAATCGCTCGGACAGGACGATGGCCTCGAGGCGGTCGATGGATTCCTCAAGATCATCGTTGATCAGGATATAGTCGTACTTGTCGTAGTTCTCAATCTCACGCGTGGCGGCGGCCAACCGGCGCGCGATGACCTCTTCCGCATCCTCGCTGCGCTTGCGCAGGCGCCATTCCAATGTTTTGCGGTCGGGAGGCAAGACGAAGATTGTGACGGCCTCGGGCAGCTTTTGCTTGATTTGCGCGGCGCCTTGCACATCGATGTCGAGCAGAAGGTCGTGGCCTTTCTGACCCGTCTCGTGCAGGAAGCGGCGCGCCGTGCCGTAGTAATTTCCGTCGAACTCCGCATGCTCCAAGAACTCATCGGCCCGAATCATCTGCTCGAACTCTTCGCGGGAGACGAAGTGGTATTGTTTTCCGTTTTGTTCGCTGCCGCGGAGCTTACGCGTGGTGTAGGAGATGGAAAAATCGAGATTCGGAACCAGCTTCAGCAGTTCGTTGACCAGTGTCGACTTCCCCGATCCGGAGGGGGCCGAGATGATGTAGACGATGGGAGTATAGATTGCGTTCATTCCAGGTTTTGCACCTGTTCGCGGGACTTTTCGATTTCGGCCTTCATAGCGAGACCTGCTTCTGTAATTTTCAGGGCTTCGCCCGCCAGGCCGGACGTCTTCGAAAGGAGCGTGTTGGCTTCGCGGTTCATCTCCTGAAGGAGGAAATCGAGCTTTTTCCCGATCTCGCCGCCCTGTTCGAGCAGACCTAGAAAATGTTGCACGTGATTCTCGAGACGGACGATCTCTTCCTGAATGTCGCTGCGATCGACCAGCAGTGCGGCCTCCTGCAGCACGCGTTCCTTATCGACGGCTCCTCCCAGCAATTCCTGCAGGCGGGATTGCAGGCGCTCGCTGTAGTTTTGGAGCACGGCACGACGATGCTGCTGGACGCTTTTGCTGGCCTCGGCCAGGTGGGCCATGCGATCGCGCAGTTCGCGGGCAATGCCGCGGCCTTCTTCTTCACGCATTTGATTCAGGCGGTCGAGTGCTTCGCCGACCTTCGCCATGACCGCGGCCTCGATGTCGCCGTCGGCACTTTCATTGGCGGAATCGAGCGCGCCAGGGATGCGCAAAACCGCGTTGAGGTCGGGTGCGGCGGCGATGGAGAACTCGGCGGCCGCGGCTCGGAACGCGGCGATGTAGCCGCCGATAATGTCGCGATTGATGGAGAAGGTCTCACTGGTCGCGCGCTCCAGACTCAGCGAGATTTCGACATGGCCGCGCCCCATCTTTTCTTTCAGAAGGCGGCGGAGTTGCATTTCGAGGGAGTCAGTTCCAGAGGGGAGGCGGAAATGCAGGTCGAGGAAGCGATGGTTGACCGACTTCAGCGACAGTGCAAAAGCCAGCCGGCCATTGGACTGAGCCGGAGCGGCGGTGGGGCTGCCATCCGGGCGCTGAATCTCGCCTCTTACTTGCGCAAAACCTGTCATCGAGCGTATGGGCATAGGGGGCCGTGTTTTCTATGTTTCTGCGACTGCTTTGGGCGAATCTGCATTGGCGAATTGCAATTCGTACAGACGCCGGTACGTACCTAACTTCGTCATTAATTCTTCGTGGCGACCGATGTCGGCAATCGTGCCATTCTCAATCACCACGATACGATCGGCACGGCGCACGGTCGAAAGCCGGTGCGCAATTACGAACACGGTGCGGCCGCTCATCAGATTGTGCAAGGCGGATTGCACCAGAGCTTCTGATTCGCTGTCGAGAGCTGAAGTCGCCTCGTCGAGAATCAGGACTGGCGCATTTTTCAGGAGGGCTCGCGCAATCGCCAGACGCTGGCGCTCGCCTCCGGAAAGTCGCACACCCCGTTCACCGATTACAGTATCGTACCCTGCCGGGAGGGCAACAATGAAATCGTGCGCCAGCGCGGCGCCAGCTGCGGCCTCGACTTCCTTCTGTGGAACCTGCGGCTGGCCGTAGGCGATGTTGTTGCGGACGGTGTCGTTGAACAGGACCGTCTCCTGCGTGACGATGCCGACCTGCGCCCGCAGCGACGCGAGAGTGACGTCGCGGATTTCGTGACCGTCGATCAAAATACGTCCGCTCGTTACGTCAAAGAAGCGGGGGATGAGGTGAACCAGGGTGCTCTTGCCGGCACCGCTGGAGCCGACCACCGCGAGAACTTCGCCGCGCCGGACTTCCAGATTGATGTCGTGCAGAACGGCATGGCTCCCTTCCCCTTCATTGGCGTAGGCAAAGCTGACTTGCTCGAAGCGAACACTTTCTGAAAATTTGGGCAAAGTCTTGGCGCGCGGCTTTTCACGCACGTCGTCTTCCAGATCCATGAACTTGAAGATTTCTGACGAGGCGCCCAGGGCCTGCTGAAAGTTGTTATAGAAAAGTGCGAACTTGCGGACCGGATTGTAGAGACTGAAAACGGCGGTGATGAAAGCGACAAACACACCGGGCGTCATCTGATTGTGGGCGATCCGGCCGCGGCCCAGCAGGAGGAGAAGTGCAATTCCGACCACCCCGAATATGTCCATCAACGGAGAGCTGATCGCGGTTGCAGCAACCGAACGCAGATTGGCCCGGAATAAGCGACGCGCTGCGTTGCGGAATCGGGAGATCTCCCAATCCTCAGTGTTGAAAGCCTTGACGATGCGGTTGCCCGTGATGGTTTCATGCAGAATGTTCTGGATGTCCGCCAGCTTGTCCTGGCCGTGACGCGTCGTGTGGCGGACGCGGGAGCCGATTTTGCGGGATGAGAAAACGATCACGGGAACGAACAAGAGCAGGACCCATGCAAGGTTTCCGCCCAGGATAACGACGACGACGGCCACGGAAACGAAAGTGAAGAATTGCTGCAGGAGTTCCGACAGCACTGTCGACATGGCGTACTGAACGCGCTCGACGTCGTTGATGATGGTGGAGAGCAATGTCCCAGTGGTGTGTTTGGAGAAAAAGGCAGCTGAGCGACGAAGCAGGGCGGTGTACAGGTCGTCGCGCAGGTCGGTAATCATGCCGAAGCCCGCGTGATTCACGAGGTAAGTGCCCGAGTAGTCGCAGATTCCTTTAAGAACAGTCGACGCTACCAAGGCAAAAGCCACGATGGTCCAAGCATTGGTGAAATGAGGAGGCACGAGTTGCTGCAGATACACGGGATGTTGCGTGCCAGGAATGTCAAAGAGCTTAATGTCTTGCGACCCGGTCGCAGGATTCAGAACGCGGTCAAAAACCGGACGGACCAGCAGGTACTTGAAAGCGTCGAGCGCACCGACGGCGGCCATGAGCAGAACCGAAGACAAAATCTGCCACCAATAAGGAAGCGCATACCGGACGAGGCGGGTCAGTTGCCGCATGGAGCTCCCGAGCGGTGCAGGCCGCAATTGCTTGCTGCCGGTGGAATGGGCATGAGGTGCAAGGCCCTATTCTACTTGAGACGTACGCCGGAGGAATGGCGTTTCGGGGTTCCCCGGGGCGTTCCGATTGCCGATCCGGGGGCCTTAGAAGTCTCGTTCTGCGGGGGGCTGGATTGAGAGCAGGTCGATGCTTGCCGGGTGGCCGTCGACGCTGATCTGCAGGTAGGTGAACCGCCAGACTCTCCCAGTCTTATTTGCGATCGCGCGAATTGTACCCTTCCCCCTCGGACCGGAGATTGGGATTGAAAGATTCGCGTTGCCGGTGCTGCCGCTTACGTTCAGCTGACCGGATATCAGCCAGGCGGGCTTCAGCGGTTCTCCGATCTGTAGGCGCACCTGCGAGTTCGAGGCGGCTTGGGCCAGGGCTTGCTTGTAGACGTCACTGTTGCGGAAGGAAGTAGTGATGACCGTCATCAGAACGACGACAAACAAGGCGATCAAGAAGATCAGGGTCAGGCAGCCGAATGGGATTTTCCAATAGGGATTCTGTTCGAGCCAGCTTTTCTTCATGGGCTCCGGATGGAGGGGATAGGGAGGCGTTGACATGGAGTGGCCGTTATTTCGGGCTGTCTCTATGTGCGACTTTCACGCTATATCCCGAGCGACGAAGATGTTTGCCAACTTCCTCCGCGATCATGACGGAGCGGTGCTGGCCGCCGGTGCAGCCGAAGGCGATCGTCAAGTAGCTCTTGCCCTCGTGGATGTAGTGCGGCAACAAGAAGAGCAGATCGGAAATCGTGCGCGAGATGAACTCGCGCGTCTGGGGAAACGACCGAATGTACTTGGCAACGCGGGGATCGCGGCCGGTCAGCGGCCGGAACTCGGGGATGAAATGGGGGTTGGGCAGGAAGCGTACGTCCGACACCACATCGGCGTCCTCGGGGAGGCCCTGCCGGAATCCGAAGCTGACACAGGACACCAGAATTTTTCTTCCTGACGACTTCTTCTGGAAGCGTTCGGTAATGTGAGCACGAAGCTCGTGAACATTGAACTTTGAAGTATCAATTACGAGGTCGGCAACTGCGCGGATTGCACTGAGGTGGCGGCGTTCAGCTTTCAGCGCCGACTTTACGGGCGAGTCCGTTCCCAGGGGATGCGGACGCCGCGTCTCGCTGAAACGGCGCATGAGAATGGAGTCGGAAGCCTCGAGGAATACGACCTTGGTCGGGATCATGCGCCCGACCGACTTCAGGATCTTCGGAAGCTCTTCTAACTTGGAGCCTTCCCGCACGTCCACGACCAGGGCGGTGCGGCGAATTTCACTGGACTGGACAGCCAGGTCGGCGAACTGCGGGATGAGTTGGACGGGCAGGTTGTCGACGCAGTAGTAGCCCAGGTCTTCGAAGGCCTTTAGCACCGAGGCCTTGCCCGATCCGCTCATGCCGGTGATGATGACCAGTTCCGGCGAGGGCTGGGTGGCGGTTCGAGAACGTTTCTTTCCCCGGACTCTCGATTTTTTCGGCTTCTGGCCAGAGGACCGACGCGACTTCATGAACTGGATAGTAGCATCCGGGCGCGGCCCTTGTTTTGTGTTCCGGATTGCCAAGTGAGATACCGGGTGGCACTGTCGGGTGATGGTTCGCGAGTCAGCAGTCAAAAATCGGAAATCCAGATTGTTTCCAGTCCGCGTGGCCTGTAAGCTATGGCGTCATGAAAAAGTTCGAAGAACTCACCGAACGCGAAGTGCTGGCCCTGGCCATTGCTCTGGAAGAAGAAGACGAGCGCGTGTACGCCGATTTTGCCGAGGGTTTGCGGCAGGACTATCCGGCAACGGCTTCGATGTTTGACGGCATGCGGGAGGAAGAGTCGGGACACCGGCGCCGGCTGCTCGAACTCTTCCAGAAGAAATTCGGTGAGCATATTCCGTTGATTCGGCGGCAGGACGTACGCGGGTTCGTGGATCGGCCCGCGTTGTGGCTGGTGCGTCCCTTAAGGATTGAGGCCGTGCGCAAGGAAGCTTCGACGATGGAGGTGGAGACGCGGCGTTTTTATGAAAAGGCCGCAGTCCGGACTCAGGACGCAAGCATCCGGCAGTTGCTGGATGATCTGGCCCGGGAAGAGCGCGAACACGAAGAGCGCGCCCAGGAACTCGACAAGCAAAAACTGCCGGACAACGTGAAGGCCGACGAGGAAGTTGCGCAGCGCCGGCTGTTCGTTTTGCAGATCGTGCAGCCTGGGTTGGCGGGGTTGATGGACGGGTCGGTGTCGACGCTGGCGCCAGTGTTTGCGGCCGCTTTCGCAACAAAGAACAGCCACGAGGCATTTCTCGTGGGGTTGGCAGCTTCGGCGGGCGCGGGTATCAGCATGGGATTTGCAGAGGCGCTCTCGGACGACGGCAGTTTGACCGGACGCGGTCACCCGTGGGTACGAGGCTTGATCTGCGGGGCAATGACGGCCCTGGGAGGAATTGGGCACACGCTGCCGTTTCTGCTGCGCGACTTCAGGACAGCGCTTTGGGCGGCGGGAATTGTGGTGCTGGCGGAACTGGGCGTAATCACCTTTGTTCGCAAGCGCTACATGGACACGCCCTGGGTGTCTGCTGCCCTGCAGGTAGGCTTAGGCGGCGTGCTGGTCTTCATCACCGGCATGCTGATCGGGAAATACGGGGGTTAGTGAAGCAATTCTCGCCCAGAACCTGTTATTTCAATTTCACGAACAGCAAAACGAAGATCGCCCACACTCCAACGGTCATCGGAAATTGAACCAATTGCGCATCTCGCATGGGGCCGCCCCTCGGAATTGCGAACGTCAGCGCCAGCATGGCTAAAGCCGTGAGTATCCCGAGGGCCAATTTTGCCTTGAAGTTCATGGGTCATTTGCCTCGCTTTTCAACCTGCTCGATTGTGTGGGCCGGGCGATGGCCGGGTCAGCGAGGAACATCATCCTCGCAAAACAGCCAGAGTGCAAGTGATTCTGACAGGGGGGGCTCTACTCAACAAATAATCCGTTAGGGCTGCGTATCCAGGGGATGAGTGCTCTTTTCGTAAAATTCCTTCTGCAATTTAAGACTGACGTCGTCGCCTTTCACGGCGCGGATCGCCTTTACAACCGATTCAATCCACCAATTCATTTGAAATTCGCCGAGTTCTTTGGTCGCCACTGATCCATCGCCGGAATAGTGGTTCGGGAAGCGCGTGTACCACCAGATGCTAGTGTAGACATCTTCGGGGAGCTTTTGACGCGCCTGATCAGCGCCGGATTCGTTCGTCGCGCGATCCTGATGCACGAGTCCGGGGTGGGAGATCATCATCTTAGACGTTTCGCTTTCGCCGGCATGCATGTCGATCTTGGTCTTTCTGGCGGGTCCACCATGCTGCGGCGTGCGTTCGTCGAAGACGTAGACCACGTAGTCATGGGGCTTGTCCAGTTGGGTCTGCGCGAAGTACGGAAGCAAGCTGTCGTTGCCGCCATGGCCGTTGACGATCAGCACTTTCTTGCAGCCGTTGCGCGCCATCTCGTCGGTCGTTTCCTGGAGCAGGGCGAGTTGCAAGTTGCGGCTGTAGGCCATGGTGCCGGGTTCGTGGCGCGCTTCGGCGATCTGGCCGAAATAGTATTCGGGGAAGACTACCGCGTACTCCTGCTCTGCGGCGTGCAGCGCCGCATAGCGGACGTCGAGCAGGTCGGTGCCGAGGGGCAAGTGAGGACCGTGCTTTTCCAGAATGCCGAACGGGAGCAGGCACGTTCCCTGGGAACGGTGAATGCCTTCGCGGAAGTCGGAGGCGGTGAGTTCTTCCCACTGCACGGAAAGCTTGGGGGAAGTCTGGGTCTGAGCGAAGCAGGGCGAGGTCAGAAGAGCAGTCACACCGACGGCAAGAAGGCAAAAGAGTTGGTGATAGATGCGTTTCATCATCGCGAATCTCCCTCGGCGGCGAATTCTAGCATGCGAATGGCCCTATTCAAACGTATCAATAGGATTCCAGCGATTCGAATGAAAGGCATTCACCACGAAGGACACGAAGGAAAAACCCACTTCTCGCTAAAAGAAAGCGAGAAATGGGGCGCCCGTTTTATTTCGCTAGCGAAACGCTTTGAAGTCGAAGTAGGCGAGGTTCATGTTTCCTTCGGTGAGGATGTGGACCGTGAGAACGCTCTTGCCGGCGGGTAGTCGTACTTTCGCCAGACCTGGGGTGAGGTTCCAGTGATGCCACTGCCTCCAGGCGATGGGATCGGAGGCATTGAATGTTGTCGGAATTGTGAGTGGCCCAGTAGCGTCCTTTCCGTTCACATCCAGCGAAATGGTTCCGCCGCGATTTGAGGTGTAGAGAAGATCGGCCGTATAGACGCCGGCGCGATCAACCTGCACGGTGATGTTGGACCACTCTCCGGGCGCGGTCCATCCGACATAGAGTTGATTTTCTGGTGGGACGACCAGGTCGTACGGACTGTTGTCGATCTGGTCGTGAAACTTGGTGTAGGAGATGTCGACGCCTTCGTCCATGCGGAACTGATTCAGGTACGTTCCGTCGGCGGGATTGAGGGCTCCACTGCCGTTGTTCTTGGAGTCGGCGTCGTGGTAGGCGACGCTTCTCCACCGCGATCATAGTAGGCGCACTCCACGCGTCCGGGAATTTTCTGCGGGCCGCCTTGGTAGCGGGCGTCTTGATAGGGGGTGCCCTTGTAATGTTTCGGGAAATTCGACTTGGATGCTGAGACGCCCGTACTAGCGAGCAGGGCGAGCAGCACATACGATCGCAGTTTGGGTGCCCTTAAGACCACTTGAGCCTCGAGCGCGGTTGGTGGGTAGGGATCCTTCGACTGCGCGGCTGATTCTCTTCGAGAATCAGCCGCTTCGCTCAGGATGACAGGACCACAGGGACTAGTTCTACGGGGCTTCGATCAACTCCATTTTGCCGTCGCGGGTGCGGTGCAGGATCATCAGCTTGCCTTTAGGATCGCGGAAGACGAAGACATCGCGGTCGCAGAAGTGGGCTTCTTTAATGGCCTCTTCCAGCGTCATGGGGCGCATGGCGACGGCTTCATCGGAGCGGACCAGATGAACTTCGGTGGTTCGGGCCACGGCAGGATACTTGTGGACCATGACCGGGACCGCAGTTTTTTCGGATGTGCCGACGACGGTCTGAAGTCCGTTCTGTCCATTCGTCTCATCCACCCGAGGCGAGTGGCCGTTCCATTTCTTGACTTCCTCGCTCTTGCGCGCTGAGCGCTTCTTCGACATCCAGCGCGTTTTGTACTTGACCGCCTGTTTCTCGAGGTGGTCGAGAGCTTCGTTGACGGCGATGGTCATGTCCTTGGCTTGAGCCAGGCCGACCAGGGGGCCATTGCGCGGGCTGATGGTGATTTCGGCTTTGTGGCGGTGCTTTTCGACGGCCAGGATGACTTTTGTTTCAAAGCGGTCGCCGAGAATTTTGCGGATCTTTGTGAGGCCGGTTTCTACTTCTTTGCGGATGGTGGAAGTAACTACGTACTGTCTGCCAGTGTATTCCACGTTCATGAGCGCCCCTCCTAAGAATTAAATCGACGAGCTAAATCGGGCACTGCATTTAGGAAACTTAGTAGCGTGCTCTCGCTTGGCTCGCGCACGGGCGGGACGCCCCCGCGACAGCCGGCGAGTCGCCGGCGCTACGCTATTTTTTTACCCGGCGTTGGTGCGTGCTCGGGATGCGCATGTCTTCGCGGTATTTGGCCACCGTTCGGCGGGTCACCTGAATGCCCTGCGATTGCAGGATGCGGGTGATCTGCTCGTCGGTCAACGGACGGCTGGGATCTTCTTCCTCGATGAGTTTCTTGACGCGGCGCTTGAGGATCAGCAGCGAAGTGCCGCCGCCCTCGGGGCCTTGTACGCTCTCGCTAAAGAAATATCGCAGCTCGAATACGCCTTGTGGTGTGTGGGCGTATTTGTTGGCCACGGCACGGCTTACCGTGGAAGGGTGCACGCCGATTTCTTCGGCCACCTCCTTGATCATCATGGGTTTCAGTTGATCGATGCCTCGTTCGAGGAAATCCTGCTGGCGGGCGACGATGCAATAGCAGACCTTGGTGATGGTCTGCTTGCGCTGCTCGATGTTCTTGATGAGCTGGATGGCGCTCTTGTAGCGCTCTTTCACATAGTCGCGGGTGCTCTTTTCGTTGGTGCCGTCGCGGGTGACCAGCTTCTTATAAGCCGGATTCAGACGAAGCTGTGGCAGGTCTTCGTCGTTCATGATGACAAGCCACTCGTCGCCGTGCTTCACGAAAGCGACGTCGGGCTCGATGAGGCGGGCTTGGACTTTGTTGTAGCGAAGGCCGGGGCGCGGATCGAGGGTACGGATGTAGTCCAGCGCTGCTTGAACGGCTTCGATAGGACGGCCAATGGCCTTGGCAATTTCTTTGTGCTGCTTGTTCTGCAGGCCCCGCAGATGCTGGTCGACCACGGCCATGGCGTCCTTCAGGACTTGCTCCGTGCCATTGCCGTTCTTGTGCAACGCCAGCTGTGCCTGGTGATAGAGGAGTTGGCACATAAGGCAAGAGCGCAGATCGCGGCAGGCCACGCCGGGAGGATCCAATTGACGCACGACTTCCAGAGCTTCCTGCAGATCGGCGGCCGTGAAGTTTGGTTTATAGGTCGAGGCGGGATGAGTTGCGGGCTCCGGCGCTGGGGCGACAGCGGCAGCGGAGTCTCCTGAATGCGAGGAGAAAGACGATTCCGCACGCGGCTCGACGGCCGGCGTGAGCTCTGTACCTTCCGCGTAGGCCGATTCCGCGTTCTCCGCGAGATCGACATTGTGCTCATCGGCTGAATCTGCGATCCCGCCGAGGGAGGAAGTTTCATCCCCCTCTGCACCGGGTTCGGCGGCAATCTCTGCCAGGCCAAGGGCTTGAGCTTCGTTAACGATATTCTTTGCGGTCTGGGCGTCGACTTCAGGTGCGGCAGGGGGCGCAACACCGAGCAACTCCTCGTCGCTGGCGATCAGATATCCGTCTTCGTTCAGATTGCCGATGATCAGGTCGGCGGCCTCGCGCACTTCGTGGCGCAGGCTGAGCGCGCCCAACTGCCACGCGAGGTGGTCGGTAAGGTTCGTCGGCTTGGAGAGGAAATTTTCGAACGATGGGCGTTCGATATCCTCCATCTCGCTGTGGGTACGATAACCAGGGTCGAGATAGTCTTGGAAGAACGAGCCGAAATCGATCTCCTCAAACGGATCTTTTTTTTCGACCGCAGTGATGGGATTCTCTTCGTTGGTGGCGGCAGCGGCGCGCTCGCGGTCTTCTTCTTTCTTGCCGACTTCGTCGAGCAGGGGAACGGAATCTTCCAGTTCCTCGAGAACCGGATTCTCGACCATCTCGGCGTTGATCATGTCCTTGAGCTCAAGCTTATTGAGTGCCAGGACAGAAACCATCTGCACGAGACCCGGGGTGAGGATCTGGCGCTGTGAAAGTTTAACGCTCAGTTTGTGCTGCAATAAGACCATGAGTTCGGCCGGATCTCCCTAAAAATGCAAACCCATCAACCACTAAGGAAACCTTTGTGAATACTTCGCGTCCTTCGTGGTTTACGTCTTTAACTTCTCACACCAGCGAGAAACTCTCGCCCAGGTACACCCTTCTCACTTCCGGGTCGCCTGCCAACTGTCCGGGCTCTCCCTGACGGAAGATTCTGCCGTCATCGATGATGTAGGCCCGGTCGGTCACCGAAAGCGTTTCGCGCACGTTGTGATCGGTGATCAGTACTCCGATGCCGCTGGCCCGCAGGCTGCTGATAATTTTCTGCAAGTCGAGCACGGCAATGGGATCGATCCCGGAAAACGGTTCGTCCAGCAAAATGAATGTGGGATTGATGCACAGGCAGCGGGCAATTTCAACGCGCCGGCGTTCCCCACCGGACAGAGCGTACCCGCGGTTCTGGCGGATGTGCTCCAGTCCTAATTCGTCGATAAACTTTTCCATCTTCTCGCGGCGCTCATGCCAGGACATGGGCTGCGCCTCTAAGACCGCGAGGATGTTCTCTTCTACCGTTAACTTGCGAAAGACCGAAGCCTCTTGCGGGAGATAACTGATGCCATACTGACGGGCCCGGAGGTACATGGGAACGTCGGTGATGTCCTGACCGTCGTACAACACGCGGCCAGTATCGGGAGGGATCAGGCCAACAATTGCGTAAAAGGTGGTGGTCTTGCCTGCGCCGTTAGGGCCTAATAAACCAACAACTTCGCCCTGCTCGACGGTCAGGCTGACCCCATTTACAACGCGGCGGCCACGATACGATTTGCCAATTTCTTCCGTGGCTAGGATACGCATTTATCTTGCCAATTAACGAGCCACTCGCGTTTGTGTTACCACAGGGGTACTTGCTTCGCCTTCTACGAGCACCCTATCATCGCGTCTAAAGAAAGTCAACGAAACCCCGGTAATCTTGCCTTGTTCGGCATCAAAAATGCTAGGGGGTCCGCCGGTAAGGACGAACTTGTCGTCGGCCGCGGTATACACAAGCTTCTGGCCGTCGGCGCGGCGGGTGGGTTGCTGGATCTCCACATCGCCTTCCGCGACCATGCGATCAAGCTGGCCGGGACCGGCAAACGATTGACTACTTGAGGTTTGACTGCGGGCCAACAAGTAGGCGTCGGCGGTTTTGGCTGATGTGGTGAAGTCTGCTCCCTTGGCTAGGACCCCGCCTTCGTAGTGGACTCTGCGCTCGGAATCGGCGTAGGTGAGCTTCGCCGCGGTAATGGAGATGGGGCTGGATCCGGTCAGCGGGACGGCTTTCCCCGGCTTCTTTCCGGCTGTTTTTCCCGATGGGAGGGCGCTTTCTGCTTTGGCCTTGTCCGTTTGAACGAAAATCGTCTGCACCGGCTGGGCAGGGGTACCTTGGGCAGTGACGAAGCGGCGATCTCGGTCGAACTGGATGGTGGGCGCCTCAATAATGTTGGCGTCTTGCCAGAGGCGCGCGTTTCCCGAGTAGAGGGCCAGCCCCGGTGAGTTGTGGGCAGTCATGCTGTGCGCGGTGACATGAATCGGCGAAGAAGATGCCAGCAGGGCGCCGTCCGGTTGCTCCTTCAGTTCGCTGTAAGTGCTCTTGACGTTGCCCTCGGCGAGCGCGTCTCCGGTGCCGCGGTTCATGCGAATGGTCTTGGCCGTGGTCGCCATGCCGCCATTGGTGACCCGCGGGCTGCCGGTGAGCACGAGCATCTGGTCGCCGGGCGTGTAGCGCGCAGAGTTGGCCCAGGCTTGCATGCGTTTGTCGGGCTGCTGACCGTCGGTATAAACCACATTGCCCTGTTGCGTGACAGCGTCGATGCCGCCCTGCGGAAGGAATGCGGCGTCGACCGAGTCGCTGGTGCTGACGCGGTCAGGCTCGCCGGGAGCTGAGTTGACGATGCGGGCGTTCGGAGCGCCGTGAACGCTGGTGAGATGGTTTCGGCCCTCGACCGACGCGAATTGCGCGAGGAACTTCCCTGCTGTCACAACTGTGCGTTGGGCAGGGGACTGGATGGAGGTCGAAGTCGCCTCCTGCGGTTGCGCAATCGTGATCTGCGCGGCGCCTGAGGTTTCCGCTTGCTGCAGAACGTGCCCTTGCGCCACGCTGAAGTCCATAGCGGGCGCGGTGAGTTCGAAATCCTGCGGGCCGTTTGCCGTGCCTTTTGGTGTCGGCTGGTTTCCGGCGGCCGCGTTCTGTGTGAGCCGCACTCCATCGAGGGCGTGAACTCTCTGCAGCTGGTTCTGGCCCGCGAAGTCCATAACCACGCGGCCAGCCTGGCCCTGCATGGGCTGAGGTCCGGTTTGCTCGATGTGAACGTTGCCGGCGAGGGTGGCGGTGCGAAGCAGGTCCTCCTTCCCCGTGAGCAGGAACTCAGCTTGGTCCGCGCGGCTGCGCATTTCTGATGGTTGTTGTTCCGCTGCTGCATCGGTGCCGGCCGACCTATTCGCTACGACGCCCGACTGCTTCGCGCGCTGCACCCGCGTCACTGTGGTTACATCTCCCGTGGCCAGAACGCGCTCCACTTGATTCTCGTGGCCGAGATGAAACACTGCTTTATCCGCCTGCAGCGTTCCGCCTTCGCGGCTCAGATGCGGATGGTCGAGCACAATCTCGCGCGGATCGTTGGTAATGATGCCATGGTCGGCCACGATGACGACTGCGTTCGGACCATTGAGCACAACGTGAATTTGCGACGATAAAGTCAGCGTGTTGCTCTTGCCCGCGTACTTCACGCCCACGGCCCATCCAGTCGCTTGGGGCGTTCGGAATTCGACGCGGGACTCGGTCACCGCATTTCCACTCTCTTTGTTAAAGACAAGATCGCGCGTCTTCAGATGGATCGGGTTCTTGAGTTCCTTTGGCGTGGATTGATCGGGACTGGCAAGGCCGGCCGGGTTGGCGACAAGGTCGATCTGGACATCCCCCTTGGCAGAGACGTCTCCGGTCTGCTGGTTGTAGGCAAAGTCATCGCCATAGATCTGGTCGAAGCGGGAGGAGTCGCGGCCATAGAGCACGATGCTGACGTTGTGCAGTTCGGCGTTGCCGTTGAGCTTGAACTGTTTGAGATCGCTGGCCTGGACGGTAAAGAGCGTCCGCTTTCCGTCGGATTTGGAAAACTGAAAGCCGCTAGCGGTCTGCTTGATGTCATACCCAATCTTGCCCGGGATTTGTTTCAACACGTTCGTCGCCTTCGAACGCGCGTAGAAATACATCCCCGCCACGACCAGCGTGAGCAGCACAGTGGTCAAAGCCAACAGACGGCGCAGGCGATAGATCTTGAGCGGCATCTGGGTTCAGTGTAATCCAAGCCGCTCGACATCGGCTGGAAAGCGGCTTCTCATCTACACTTAGATGCACATATCCGATGAACTCGACGCACAAACAAGCTTTGCTGGACTTTCACAACCTGCGGGTGATGCGCGGACAGAAGATCGCGCTCGACGACTTCAGCCTGCGCATTGGCGCTGACGAGCATGTGGCCATTCTCGGTCCCAATGGCTGCGGGAAATCAACGCTGATCAAGACGATTACGCGCGAGTGTTATCCGGTGGCTCGAGCAGACTCCTCTATGTCGATCCTGGGTGAAGAAAGCTGGGATGTGTTCGCGCTGCGCGCCCGGCTGGGCATTGTGTCGAATGACTTGATGCTCTCGTGCACGGGCGATGCCTGCGGCCGGGACGTGGTGCTGTCGGGCTTCTTCAGTAGCATCAGCATTTTCTCGAACCATACGGTCGATGCCCGGCACCGCGAGTTGGCCGATGCTGCGCTGGCCGGATTGAAGATATCGCATCTCGCGGATCGTCCGGTATGCGAGATGTCGTCAGGAGAGGCGCGGCGCGTACTGATCGCACGCGCCCTGGTGCACAAGCCGGGTGCATTGCTGTTCGATGAGCCCTGCAACTCGCTTGACCTCTCAGCCCAGCAGAGCTTAAGACAAACCATGCGATCGCTCGCAAACTCGGGGACCGCAATCATTCTGGTGACCCACGAACTGGCAGACGTTGTTCCTGAAATTGGGCGCGTCGTGCTGATGAATCGCGGGCGAGTCGTCGCGGACGGGCCAAAGGAAGAAATCCTGCAAGTCGAGCGGTTAGCGGCTCTGTTCGGAGTTAGCGTGGAGATGGCGCGGCGCGATGGACATTACCATCTGTGGTGAACCCGCAGAGTCGAGAAGCTCAATGCTCTTTCGACCCTACCTCGATCAAACGCTTGGTCATCAGGACTAGACCAAGGATCTGCGTCCATTCCGAAACGATGTTGCCAACAGCTTGTCCCCACCGGCTTTCCGGGTCCAAGGCGCGGAATGCGAGCACCCAGCCGATACCGGTAACCACAAGAACCAGAGTGAGGGAGTGTTCGCGAAGGAACTCAAACACCGCCGACGGCACTTTGCCCTTGGGTTGTTTGCTTTCGGCCGACCCTTTTTCGTAGAGGAACTTTGTCATCACAACGGTGACAAAGACTCCGGTCCAATCGGCAATCGCGTTCCCGAAAAATGATCCGAGATGGGCCGAGGGGTTAGACCAGCGGTACAGCACTATCAACAGAATCACGACTCCCAAGGCCGCCAGACTGAGGGAGTGCTCGCGAAGGAATGACGGAGACTTCCTGGATTGCTTCATTGAGCCACTCTACCCGATTTCGCTGGAATCGAGCGGCTCCCATCGCCCTGTGTTAACGGGGCTAAAAGCTTTCGTCCAGATTCACAGCCATGATCATGCGATCGAGGTCAGTCTGGGCCTGGTTCTCCTGCGCCGTCAGGTCCGCACTTTCCTTGCGGAGAGCAGACAGCCGGCTTTCCTGCGAATCGAGCTGGGCCACGTAGCGCTGCAGCAAGGACTTCTCTTCGGAACTGCCCTTGAGCGCTTTCATGTTCTCGCGAATGCGACCCTGGTCGGCCGCGATCTGGTCCGACTCGCGCTTGCGGTCCGCGATCTGGTTAGAAATTTGCTCGACCTTCAACTTCTGCTTCAGTATGCTGTCGAAGGCCTGCTGCAGGGCCGGAGTAACGCGCTTCTGTTGGGCGAGAATTGCAACCTCGTCATCATCGAGGTTGGTCAGTTCGACGCGGCTTTCGTCGGGATGGATGGCCTCGACTGTCAGTTCGGCGGTTTTCCCGGCATCGACGGGAACGCGAAAACGGTGGTACGACTCGGTGGACTCCTCGGGCTGCGGCGTTCCGGGAGACAGTTTCCAACCCTCTTTCGCGGGATATTCCACGACGACTTGCCGAGGCTCAGTGTCGGCGTTGCGAATCGTGAACTTGTTGGCCTTGTGCTCCTCTTTCGTCATCAGCATGACGCCCTTGGCGATGCGAATACGGCTGAACGGCTTTTGACTGGATTCTTCCGAGTACTTCACATGCACCGCCGAATCGCCCGCATAGGAGAGCAGCCGCCGCTCGTCCGGATGGATGGTCTCAAGCACGCCTTCTCCCGCGAAGGTTTCGGCTTCAAGCACGTTGAAGGAGCCGGCATCGAGAACTTGGCCGCTGGTGTTCTTGATCCATAGCGCGCGCAGGGGAGCCGACTCCGCGTTCCACAGCGTAACTTTCTCCGCTTCAATGTGCGCCAGCAGGATGGGGACGAGCGCGGACTGATTCTTGCCGATCGTGATCTTCTGCTTGATCTTGTATTCGAAGAAATCTCCGGCGGACTTGCCTTCGGCCTCGGCGCCTTGCTTTTCTGCAATCGTGGAGACCGAGGCGGATGAGGTTTCGATCGTTGGAACCTCCCCGCGCACTTCCACCGTCTCGTTAGCGGAGCCCAAATTCAGCGTGGCATCAATCTCGTTGTTGCGGCCGATGCCCAGGTAGATATTGGCGAGGTTGAATCGTTGAAAGCCCGTGGCGTTCACAAAGACTGCAGAGTTGCCGGCCTGAATGTCATTGAAGCGATAGCGGCCCTGAGTATCGGTGGTGGTCACCTGCGAGCCTCCGGTTTCTTCATTGCGCACGGTGACGCGCGCGCCGCCAACGGCCGCCCCTGAAGGATCCTTCACGATGCCATAGAGGCTGGTCGTGGCGTGTGAAGCTCCCGGAGGAGGTGGGGGCGGGGCTTGCAATTTGGCATACTGCTCCACCGTCGCTTCGTGCGACTGCGGCGTAAGCATGACTGACTCCGGCAGGGGCACGACCGGTCGGCGGGCATAGAAAGGCTGCGAGATATCTTGAATGAAGGACTGCGGGGCTCCGGCGACCAGCGAGAGTTGCACATCTTTCCAGTCTTCCCCGATCGTGTTGTCGACGATGGCCCATCCCTGCAGCAGAGGCTTCTCGTTTGGCTTCTCGGGAAAGAGAATGCGGTAGGTGCTCTTCCATACCGGAACCTCGCTGATGTAACTCACGAAGATGTCGCGGTCCCCTGATCCTGCAGCCGTGAAGCTCATGCGGCGCACGTCGCGAGCGCGCGAAGAACCAATCAGGCTGAGGTAGCGGCCGACTTCATCGGTGAGTTCGCGTTCGGCGATGCGGACCGAAGTCCCCGCGCCGAGATCGAAGTTTCGCATTTCTCCGGCGTCGGTGACGATCGAAAAGGTGGTGACATCCTCGAAGTCGTCCCGGCCGCGCTGCTTGTGGATCTTCTCAACACTCAGCAGGCGCCCGGTGGCGGTCGCCGAACCACTGCGGACCTCGATCCGGGCTCCGCGAAGGGCGGTCAAGTACTCGGCCTGCGTTACCTGCTCGCCAAACGGCAACCGCAGCGATTTCAGACGCTCGTCGAGCGGAGCAATCGAGTTGTAGCGCACCGACGAGACGCGGCCATCGCCCAGATCGACGGCGGTCAGCGACTTGAGGACGTCGTTGAGCTGCGCCGTCGTGAAGTCGATGCTAAGATCCTGCGTGCCATGAACATGCGCCGTGTGCTCGAAGTAGCCAACGCCGTTCTTGTACAGCACCACCCGCTTGACCGGCAGACGAGAAGCGGAGTCGGCGGAAGCTGCGGGAGTTGCCGTTGGCGGCGCTTTGGCCGGATCCGCTTTGGTCTGCGCGAAGAGACTGCCGGTCAGGAACAGCACCAATAGAGCGGACAAGAACGAGTGCGTCATGCGCACCTCCGGCTGCAGAGAGGACGATTCTGCAGAAGCGGAAGTTTAGCACCTGCTTGCGTCGATGACCGTAACTCTGCGCGGGTCGCTCAGCGGGCGGGTATCTGGAAGTCGCGCAGTGAGAGTTCGAGTCCACCGTATTCGGGATGGTCGTTGTTTCCGATGGTGAAGGCGACATCGATCACATCGCCCGCGAGGAGTGGCGTCTTTTGCATGCGTTCGGCCATGTGCCAGCCCAGGGCGTCGAAGGTAATTCTCGATCTCAGCGCATCACGGTTCGGGTAGCCTTCGGCCACGGCTGCGGCCTTCTCCTCGCGGCGGATCGCGGCGCCGTCGGGATGGCAGCGTGGAGTGGCCAGGATCGCAGCTGTCGAAAGATCGCGCCGATCAGCGCCAGCCCTGAGTTTCAGCTTGACGTGCTTCTCTTTCAGAATTCGCGGAGGTGCAGCCAGCTGCACGCCACGCGTCGCGAATATGGGCTCGGGATTTCCCATGCCGTAGGGTTCTAGCAATTCAAGGGCATGAAACAGCTGAGGCGTGATTTCGGTCAAGTCTAGTTCCGCATCCAGATCGAGAATCGGATCAAAATCGGCAAGCGTGAGGCGAGTTCGCGCAAAGGCGTCCAGCTTCGCGCGCAGATCTTCGACATTGGCGGAGGGCATGGCGAATCCGCAGGCGTGGGAGTGACCGCCGTAGCGCGAGAACAGACTGCCGCAGGACTCGATCGCTTCCAGCAGGTGGAATGCGCGAATCGAGCGGCCGGAGCCGAACGCTTCGTCGCCATCGCGCGAAATCACGACCGTGGGCCGGTTGTAGCGCTCGACGACTCGAGTCGCTGTGATGCCGATGACGCCGCGATGCCAGCCTTCTCCGTCCACCACAATGCAATAGGCGTCGCACAGCGTGGGATCGCCGGTGAATCGCTCTTCCACGGCGCGCAGAATTCTCCGCTCTTCGTCTTGACGGTCGGAGTTGAGGTGGTCGAGTTTGGCGGCTAGTTCGCGCGCGCGGGCAGGATCTTTCACGCTGAAGAGCTCGATGACATCGCGCGCTACGTCCATGCGCCCAGCGGCGTTGATGCGAGGAGCGATGCGGAAACCAACTTCGCCAGAGGTTGGCGGTCGCTTGGGAGAAATCTGCGCAACTTCCAGCAGAGCCTTCAGGCCGGGATTCACCGCCCTGCGCAAGGCGTCCAGTCCGAGCGAAGCGAAAACGCGATTCTCACCGGTTAAGGGCACGGCGTCAGCGATGGTAGCGATCGCGACCACCTTCATAAAAGACATCAGCAGTTTATTCTGAAGGTTGACGTCGAGACGGCGCTGCATCAATCCCTGTGCCACTTTGAACGCCACGCCCGCGCCGCACAGCTGCTTGTAGGGATATTCGCACCCCTTCTGATTGGGATTGACGACGGCCAGCGCGTTGGGAACACCATCCGGACCAGGGAGATGATGGTCAGTGACAATGAGATCGACGCCGAGGCGCTGCGCAGTTTCCGCAGGCGCGAAGGCACGGATGCCCATGTCGACGCTAATGATAAGTCGAATGCCCGACGCGGCCGCGCGTTCGATCACATCGTCACGCATGTCGTAGCCTTCACGAATGCGGTGTGGCACGTGGAAGTCGGCCGAACCGCCGCAGAGTTCAATCGCGGTCTTCAGGATGATGACGGCCATGGTGCCGTCCACGTCGTAGTCGCCGTAGATAAGAATGGGCTCTTTGCGTTCGATGGCAGCATCGATACGATCGACGGCCGCGCGCAGACCGAGCATCCGCTCTGGGGCGTGAAGGTGAGACAGCGACGGCGAAAGGAAGATGCCGGCTGCTTCCGCATCGCTAATGCCACGGCGTACTAGCAGCGGCGCTAGGATGTGCCCGGCGTTGGCGACACCGCGAAGAGCAGGATCGGTGCGGAGTCCGGCGATGAGGGGCTCGACCAGGGATTGATCTGTCGGCTTTTGGAGCCAGCGCATAGCTTAATGGAGCAGTTTACTACTGGAGAGAATGTTGCAGATTAGCCAGGTCACGAGCCCGCCGAGCTTCGCTCGGCCCGGCCCGGGTCAAAGACCCGGCCCCACACAATCTTAGTTCTCTTCGTCCTGGTCCGGCTCATCCATGGTGAGGCCGCCGAATTCGTCGGAGATTTCTAGCAGGTGCTGGTAACGGTCATACCACTCGGTACTGACTTCGCAGAGAAACATCGAACCCTGATAGGCCCAGCCCAGTTGCAGGAATCCCACTTTGCCGACGTGGGCGCGGAGCCAGCGAGCATCCTCCACATCGTCGCCGTCGGTGAACTCGGAGTTGGTGAGGCGCTGCACCATTTCGTCCAGTTCAGTGCGTTCGAGAATCCACGCGTGCATGGTCAGGAACGGTGCGCCCGCGGCCTTGGCCAGTTCCACAAAATCCTTCCAGCCGTCGGGATTGCCCCCCATTTCCCACATTACGCACTGCACTTCGTCATAATCGACGTAGCCGTGGAAGCGGCGCATGCCGTGGCCTTCGATGAAGGCGACCATGTCATCTTTCACTATGGTGAGATCGTCTGGAATGGGAGCCATATTGGGAAAAACTCGTAATTTTCTATTGTATGCTGTTCGCCACTCCGGTGCCAGCGCAAGCGAGCGAATCAGTGAGCGGGCGTCGGAGCCGTCATCAGCACGGCAAACATGCGATAGAACTTTTCGGTATCGAGGTCGACCTGAATTTCAACAGGCTGCGCGACCGGCCTCCGAGCATCTGTGGTTCCCGCGGTCAGCGTGTTTCCATAGCCGGCGCCGCGGTCCAGATCCACGGACATGTAGCGAGTTTCGGTTTTCGTAATGATTGTCGGATCGATCCACGCGGCGGCGGCGAGTTCATCCCACATGATGTCGGCGCTCGGGGTGAGCATGGCGAAACGGGCGATGTAGCGGGCCAGAGGAGTACCGCTGGCTTCGATCTGCTTTACGAGCGCGGCTGTCATGTGGGTCTTGATCGAAATATCGGTCGGAGTGCAGACAACTTTCTTCCACGATGCGCGCAGGACAATCTCCGCCGCCTCCGGATCGAACCAGAAATTGAATTCGTGACGCGGATTGTTCAGGAATTCGGGATTGTCGGTTTGCGGGCTCAGGCTTCCGCCCATGAAGACGAGTTCCTGCGCCAGTTCCGGAAACTGCGGGTCGAGAGAAATGGCGAGCGCGAGGTTGGTCATGGGCCCACCTTCGTAGATGGTCACCTCATGCGGATACTTGTGGACCATGCGAATCAGAAAGTGGGCGGCGTTCTCATCCGCAGGCTTCGTTGTCGGCTGCCCTTCCGGAAGCGGAGGCACGACCGATGGCCCGTGCCACCAGCGCTCATCCCACGCGCCGGCATAAGCAACCTTGCCATAGCGCTGCTGCCACATTTGCGATTCTTCGCGCGTACGAACTAAGGGGAAGGCGGCGCCTGAAACAACGGGAATGTCGGTGCGGCCCATGATTTCCAGCAGGCGTAGGGTGTGTGCAACTTCCTCGTCGCGCCAGGCATCTCCGCTCACGACCGTGATGCCCAGAACTTCGACCTGCGGAGACTGGATCATGATCATCAGCGTCTGCATGTTGCTGCCGCCGGGGCCGGAACAGTCTTCGTTGATGATGACTTTGCGGCGCGGCTGCGCGAAGGAAAGAGAGGCCGTCAGAACAAGTAACAAAAGCAAGAAGGATTTGAGTTTTGGCATGGGCTTCGAATTTGGTTCACGAACATGTCGGGCAACGGCAGGGGCTAAAGCCCGCAAGTCTCAATGCTCGTTCACGCGGCCCTAAAGGGCCGCTCTTCCACATTTTTCCTTCGCACAAGCTCTCCACTCCGCACGAGCTTTCCGCTCCGCACAAGCTTTCCACATCGACCAGTGTCATCGCAGCTGTCATTTCTTGCCGGGCGGGCGGGTCATCAGGTCGAGATAGATCTTGTAAAATTTTTCGGCATCGATATCGAATTGCACATTCGCGAGGCGCTCGTAGGGCGGAACCGGCGCCGAGGCATCCCAGAAGAGCGTCTTGCCGTAACTCGCTCCGTGATCAATGTCGATGTCCATGTACAGTTTCTTTTGTCCGGTGATGATCGAGGGATCAATCAGCGCAGCACCGGCGATCTCGTCCCACATGTAGCCGGGCAGAGAATATTTGTCGAGGTAGTCGGTCACCGGAGTACCGGCTTTGGCGATGGCGGCCTTCATTTCGAGCGTGTAGCGGGTCTTTACCGAGATATCGATCGGCGTGATGGTCATCTTCTTCCAGGGAGCACGCAGCACGATACGGGCGGCCTCAGGATCGAACCACCAGTTGAATTCGCGGCGCGCGTCGATCGCTCCGGTGTCAATTGCACCCTTGTCTGCGTAAAGACCGCCGCCCATCAGCACGAACTCTTTGGCCAGCGTCGCCACTGAGGGATCGAGTTTCAGCGCCAGCGCGTAGTTCGTTAGAGGCCCGCCTGCCCACAGCACGACTTCTCCCGGATACTCGTGGACCATCTGCACGATAAATTCGGCGGCCGTTCCCGGATGCGCCTCAAGATGCGGCTCTCCCTCGGGCATGGGAGGTACGATGTTGGGCTCGTGATAGGGCTCGCGGAATTTGGTCGAGCGGTTCGGCTCAAAATCCGTCCAGCAGCCTTTGTATTCGAACTTGCCGTAGAGAGCTTCCCAGCGCTCGGTTTCTTCCTTGGAGTTTAGCAGCGGGTACACTGCTCCCTGATACACAGGGACATCGGTGCGATTAGAAATCTCGAGCAGGCGCAGCACATGCTGCGTCTCTTCCTTCACCCACTGATCTCCGCTGACGGTGGTGATGCCGAGAACATCAAACTTCTCGGACTGAAGGAAGACGAGGATCGCCTGCTGGTCGCTGGTACCCGGACCGCGCGCGTCCTGATCGACGATGATCTTAATCTTCTGGGCGGCGCAAGAGCACACCACGCAAACAAAACCGAGGGCGACGACCAAAAGGCGTCTGCAGATTTTCATTCTCTCTCCGGACATCCCCTGCAACAAAAATTTAAGGGCAAACGGGCGATGCCCGTCTGCCCGAAAGTGAGCGCGCCTTTTTATGCTCAAAATCTGAGCTTAAGAGCGAACTGAATCAAGCGCGCGTTATTCACCGTGTTGTTGATGACTCCGAAGGTACTCGAAGCATTGATATCCTGCTCGCCGCTGCCTCCCGCGCCTCCCATATAGAACTCAGGATGGTTGAACAGGTTGAAGAACTCGGCCCGGAACTGCAGATCGGTGCCCTCGCGGAACGTCAGCGGAAAATTCTTGATGATCGAGAAATCTGTGTTGACGAAGCGAGGCCCGTAGACCGGAGCACGCGCCGCGGTACCCAGTTCGCCGACCGTGGCCTGTTGTGGGGTGCCTTGGTTGATCACAAACGTCGGCGCTTGTGCAAACGCGCAAGGATTGAACCAGTTCTGAATCGTATGGATTTTAGAAGGGGCAGAGCAACCGGGATTCCCCGCAACTGGCCCCGCCTTGTTTGGGTCACCGACCTGGTTGGGACGCTGGTACGTGCTGCCATTGTAGGAGAAGTACACTCCGGATCCATCGCCGCTATCCACGACGAATAGCGGGAATCCAGACGTGGCCTTTTGGATGACATTTAGTTGCCAGTTCCCGAATATCGCATTCGTGGCGCCATTCCAGGTGCTGCCAAAATGCTTGCCTTTGCCAAATGGCAAGTCATACAGGATGCTGGCCGTAAAGCTGTCGTTGAGATTCAGCTGCGACAAGCCCCAATCGAGCTTTGCCGCGCCCGGAAGCGGGTAATAGATCGCGCCAGGATTTGTGCCTAAACCGTCGGGCATACCGGAATCGAATGTGCGAGACCAGGTGTAGCCGAGCAAGGCATAAAGCCCGTGACGCGTGCTCTTGGTTTCGCCCTTGATCTCGAGAGAGTCATAGCGAGCTCGTCCAACGCTGTTGTTACTGTCAACCGCCTGGAACGGTGCAGCATAAGGCCACGAGGGAAAACCGCATCCGACGGTGTAGCCTTGGACGACCCCGCATGCACTGGGCGAGGTTAGATTCTCGTTGGCCTGGCCGACCAATATGCGCGTGCTGCGCGTACCGGCATAACCAGCGGTCAAGACCACATTACCGGGCAACTGATGCTCGACGTTCAAGTTGAACTGCTGAACCAGACCCTGCCGGAAATTGCGATTCATCGACTGAATCGTTCCGGTGTAATTGGCAGGATTAACAGGCCCCGACAGAACAGCGCCGCCTGGCACTGGAGTGCTCGAGGGGGTGGATGGGTCGACTAGGAATCCGCCTGAGAGCGAACCGAACGCACTGTTGTATCCCAAACAGAAGTCGCTGGGGCAGGGATCCACCTCAGCGTAGTAGGGAGGGTTCTGCCACAAGCCTTGCCCGCCCTGGTTCCAAGAGGAATCGTGGAGAATCCCGTAGCCGGCGCGGATGACAGTCTTGTCGCTGCCCATCGCTTTCCAGGACAATCCAATACGGGGCTCAATTGCTGTTTTGTCGAATTGAATGCCGGCGCTGCCATCGGTCGGCACGCAGATGGCGCAACTGCTCAACGTGGGGCTGCCCTTTGGCACGTACCACTTGAGCGTCTGGATATCGAAGTTCGCCTGACGGTTTTGCACCTCGGTGGTGGGCGTTGCTAAAGCCCACGCCACACCTAGGTTGATTGTCAGGTTATTGGTCACCCTCCAGTCGTCCTGCACGAAAGGACGGAACAACTTCCAGCGGCGCCCTGTGGTGCCACCTAAGAACGTCTGATCGTGAGCGGCGAAGACGCCCGTACTGCCTAGCAGCAAGTCCGCAGCGTCATCGCCCGTCAGCGCCGCATTCTCCACGACAAACCCGTCCTGAAACGCGTTGTTTCTCACGTTCATCTGACTAGCGCGGAAGGTGGCGCCAACGCGGATGTTGTGCTTCCCGCGAATCAGATCGAGCGTGTCAGAGATTGAATAGACGTTGGTTCCACCCTGATAAGGAGCGTATCCGCGATCACCGATGGCGAAGTAGTTTGACATCAGGAATGACGTCATCCCGCAACTAATGCAGTCCTTGTTGGACTGGTTCAGGCTTGCCGGGTAGCCCGTGATCGAATCGCACTTGGAGCCAAGGTCCGCACCCGGGATGCCGATATTCGCGGCTTCACAAGTGCCGGTTCCGAAAGAAAGGATGTGATTGAAGATGCGGTTGTAGCCGACTGTGACCTGATTGATCGTGGTCGGGGAGAACACGTGTGTTTCGGATATGGCTGCATTGCGCCCGTGGTTGTCGATGTACTGGTTGCTGCCGAAAGCGTTTTGTTCGGTCCATGTGGGCGAACCACCGGGCACGAAGTTGGTCGCCTGATCGTAGCTGAACCGGGCAAAAACGGAATCTTTGGTCGAAATGTTGTGGTCCAGGCGGATGTCCCACGTGCCTTCATTCAGTTTCCGCACGGGCTCATTGATGTAGTTGTAACCGACTGCATTCAGCGCGTTTGGAGCAGGGTAAAGCTGCATCACCTTCGCGCCAACTGAATTCACGACAGCGGCCGGAATAATCGGGCAGTCCGCAACACCCGGCTGAGTGTCTGGGCCTTGGCTTCCACCACCAAAAGGGCTGCCAGCTGGATTCGGAGTTACAGGAAGACCGGTGGCGCTACTACATATGAACGGATAAGTTGTCGAAGTCTGGGTTACGGGATCAGTATAGGGAAATGGATTGATGAGCGTCTTTCCTCCCAGTACGGTAGGGGCCCCACTGAAATCATAGTTGCCGTTTCCATTTGCTGTTGTCATTCCCGTAGTTGGAACGAAGCCCGTGAATGGGACGCCACGACGTTGCATTTTGGCCTGGTAGTCCACGAAGAAGAACGTTTTGTCTTTCTTGATGGGGCCGCCGAAAGAGCCACCGAATTGATTCAGATTGAATTTCTCAACCGAGGTAGCGAAGTAACTGCGCGCGTCCAGCTTTGTGTTGCGGAAAAATTCAAAGACAGAGCCGTGAAACTGATTTGATCCGGACTTGGTCGTCACCAGAACCGTGGGGCCCGCCCGCTCGCCATATTCCGCCGAATAGTTATAGGTCAGGACCTTGAATTCCTGGATATCGTCGATGTCGGAGAAAATTGCGATTCCGCCTTCATCCAGTTGGTTGTTGTCGTTTCCGTCCAGCAGCCAGTCAGTGCTCTGTTCGCGAGAACCACCGACGGAAAGCGAGAATGCTCCACGAGTGGCAGCTTCACTGCTAGCCGCACTGGTAAAGAAGCTGTTCGGATTGGTTGACTGCGTAGTGCCCGGCGTCAATGTGGCCAGTTGCACAAAATTGCGTCCGTTCAAGGGCAATTCGGCTACCTCTTCGGAGGTGATGACCTGGCCGAGGGCTGGACTGCTAGTCTCGACCGCGACTTCCGTTGCATTCACCTCCACGCTGGTGCTGACCGATGCCGGCTGGAGGGTAAAATTCAATTCGCGGTGCTCATCCAGCTGAAGGCGAACTTCTTTTTGTTCCACGGGACCAAAACCCGCGGCCTCAACGCGAATGGTGTAGAAGGCTACCGGAAGCAGCGGGATGAGATAATGCCCGGAATCGTCGGATTTGGATTCGCGAACGAGGCCCGTCCCTTCCGACGTGATTCTGACGCTTGCGCCGGAAATCACCGCGCCGGCTTTGTCGGAAATCGTGCCCGAAAAACTTCCGGTTGCCTGACCGTGCAGGAGTGGGGTGAATAGACATACCAGTGAACAGACGAACACGGCGAAGCACGCCCTCTTGCTCGACATTGCTTGAACCCCTTTCGGTGTGACACCGCGCAAAGAAAAAGACCCTCCCTCTTCCTGTGAAGTTGGGAGGTCCCCAGACCGCAGACTCGGCTTATAAATTGCTACTCACGGGTAAGTCAAGAAGTTTCGTAATCGGAAAGGGTTAGACGCGTCATTCTTTCGCATGGGCGTATGCAGAAAACCGCTGGATGATGTTGATTGTTGAAAATTGCTGCGACGGCCTGTGTGAAACGGGGTCGAAACCTCGAGCGGCACCGGCAGGTCTTCAGGACCGAGTTGCCCATTCCGCGTCAAAGCGGGCGCGGTCATAAAAAGATTTCTGCGTTCCCACGCCAGTCGTAGACAAACCCGCGTAGAGATTCGCGCGGCGAACCGCTTCCTTTTCGGGCACGCCCTCGCCAAGAAATACGGCGAAGCTGCCGATGAAGGCGTCGCCTGCTCCAGTGCTATCAACGGCGCTGACCGCGAACGGCGGCACGTGTTCGCTGCCGTCGCGGGTGGCGAGAAGAGATCCGTTTGCACCCAACGTGATGATCACGCGTCGAATGCCTCCGGCCACGAGCTTCTCGGCGCACTTCTTTGCGTCTTCAACGTTCTTCACAGGCGATCCGGTAATCGTCTCGGCTTCCGTCTCGTTGGGAACGAAGTAATCGAGATCCTTCAGTGCGCCTAGGTCGACGGGTTGTGCAGGCGCAGGATTAAGGATGCAGCGGATTCCATGCTTGCGCGCAAACTCGATCGTGTAATAGACCGTCGCCACTGGGATCTCGAATTGCAGCACGATGCAGTCGGCAGACTTCAAGGTCTCGGCGGCGGCATCGACGTCGGCGGGCTTCAGCGCGTCGTTCGCTCCCTTCACCACTAGAATGCGGTTCTGGCCGTTGGGTTCGACGAAAATCGGAGCGACACCGCTCGAGAGTCCTTCGACCTGCTTCACGTGTGTGGGGTCGATTCCCTGCTTGCGAAAGTTCTCGATGGTCGCGGGCCCGAAGAGGTCGCTGCCCACACGTGCGACCATGAAGACCTCCGCGCCGCAGAGACGCGCCGCTACGGCCTGGTTCGCGCCCTTGCCCCCGAAGCCAAGATCAAACCTCTGTCCGAAGATGGTCTCGCCCGGCTTGGGGAACTGGTTCGTGAATGTCGTCAGGTCAATGTTGGCGCTGCCAACCACCGCGATCCGAGGGCGCTTTGCCATAGCCGTTGCTGTTGTCTCCGAAGTTTGAGGAAGGCCGAGTCTATTCAGCGCACCAGAACGTGTCAACGGTGATGTCGCTTCCTGTCATGGGCCAACTCGCCGTTTCTGCTATAGTTTCGTTCCTCGACAGTTACGTTTTGGGAGGATCCCATGCCCCGCAATGTTCGCTGTGCCCTAATACAAGCCAGCAACGCGCTCAGCACCGAGCGTCCCCTCGCGCAGATCAGAAAAGCCATGATCGACAAGCACCTGAAGCTGATCGAGCAGGCCGCGCGCAAGAAGACGCAGGTCCTCTGCCTGCAAGAGCTTTTCTACGGGCCGTATTTTTGTGCGGAACAGAACGCGCGCTGGTACGAACTGACGGAGCGCGTGCCCGACGGCCCGACCACGCGGCTCATGCAGAAGATTGCGGCGAAGCATCGCATGGTGATCGTGGTTCCGGTCTACGAAGAGCAGATGCCAGGCGTTTATTTCAATACCGCGGCGGTGATCGACGCCGATGGCCGTTATTTGGGCAAGTACCGCAAGCATCACATCCCGCATTGCCATCCCGGATTCTGGGAGAAGTTTTACTTCACGCCAGGCGATCTCGGTTATCCCGTGTTTCAGACCAAGTACGCGCGCGTGGGCGTGTACATCTGTTACGACCGTCATTTCCCCGAAGGCGCGCGCATTCTCGGGTTGAACGGCGCTGAAATTGTGTTCAATCCCTCCGCAACTGTGGCGGGACTGTCGGAATATTTGTGGGAACTGGAACAACCCGCGCATGCCGTCGCCAATGGTTACTTTGTGGGTGCTATCAACCGCGTGGGGACTGAGAAGCCGTGGAGCATCGGCGAGTTCTACGGTAAGAGTTACTTCTGCAATCCGCGAGGCAAGATCATCGCGCAGGCAAGCCGGGATAAAGACGAAGTCGTGGTTGCCGATCTCGATCTCGACATGATCAAAGAGGTCCGAAAAGTTTGGCAGTTTTTCAGGGACCGCCGACCGGAAACCTACGGCCTCATTACGACGCAGAGCGGGGCATCTGCCGCAGCCGACTGAAGCCAAGATGCTCAAAGCCTGCTCGAACTCTTGAACCAAGACTCCCATGACAACTCCGGACCCTAGCAAACTTCGTTCGCGAATCGAATCCAGCCCTCTGTACAACGAAGACCTTGCACCTGCTAGTGCCGAACGCCGGCATTGGGGAACGTATAACTTCGCCGCGCTCTGGATTTCGATGTCGGTGAATATCCTTACCTACATGCTGGCCGCGAGTTTGATTCAAGGCGGCATGAGCTGGAAGCAAGCCGTCGCGACCATTTTTCTAGGCAACGTAATCGTGCTCGCGCCGATGCTGCTGAATTCGCATCCCGGCGCGAAGTACGGGATCCCGTTTCCGGTTCTTGCTCGCGCTTCGTTCGGAGTGTTGGGCGCAAATTTCGCCGCGGTTCTGCGCGCGCTGGTCGCTTGCGGATGGTTCGGCATCCAGGCGTGGATCGGCGGAGAAGCCATTAGCGCATTGTTAGCGACGCTGGCTCCGTCCTGGAAAAACTTCGCCTATGGGCCGGCCGTTTGCTTCTTCATCTTCTGGCTGATCAATCTCGCAGTGGTTCTCAAGGGAATCGAATACATTCGAGTTCTGCAGGGCATGAGCGCCCCGGTTTTGCTCGGCGTTGGATTGCTTCTGTTGGGATGGGCCTATCATGCGGCGGGTGGCTTCGGCCCAATGCTATCGGTGCCGTCGCGGTTCAACACGTTTCCTGATTTCCTGAAGTTTCTGATTCCCGCTCTGAATGGCACCGTTGGATTTTGGGCCACGGTTTCGTTGAACATCCCCGACTTCACTCGGTTCGCGCGCAGCCAGCGGGAACAGGTGATTGGTCAAGCTTTGGCGTTGCCCACGACGATGACGCTGTACGCCTTCGTCGGAATCGTCGTGACTTCTGCCACCGTCGTCATCTACGGAACCGCAATCTGGGACCCGGTCCAGTTGCTCAGCCGGTTTCACTCGCCGGTTGCGGTTGTAATCTCACTGGTTGCGATTCTGCTCGCCACACTGAACGTCAACATCGGCGCGAATGTGGTTTCTCCAGCCAATGATTTCTCTAACCTGTGGCCGCGCGGAATCAGCTTCCGCACCGGCGGCGTCATCACCTGTTTCATGGGCATCGTGCTGATGCCGTGGAAACTGCTCTCCAACTACCGGACATTTATTCTCGGCTGGCTCGGCGGATACGCAGCCTTCCTGGGGCCGGTCGCGGGAATCATGATCTGCGACTACTTCGTCATCCGGCGGCGGGTGTTACAGGTGGATGATCTGTATTTGCGGGGCGGCATCTACGAATACTCGCGTGGATTTAACTGGCGTGCGGTAATCGCACTGGTGGTGGGAGCGGGCACAGCACTCGCTGGGCTTGCGGTTCCTTCAATACGCGCGCTGTATGACTATTCCTGGTTCGTGGGATTCGCCGTTTCCTTCGTGGCCTATTACGCGATGATGAGATTTCAGGGCTACGCGGCGACTGCCCCTCAGGAAGTCGTGTAACGAAACTACGACTTCCTCGCCTTTAGGAACTCCGGCAACACCTCGCGCTGGTAGGTTTCGAGCGTCTGCTCCTCGTCCCCGCACATCAGGTAAATGTTGAATTGCGTGACGCCCACGGCAGCGAGCGCACGCAACTTCTCGCGATGAGCGGCGGCGGGGCCGATCAGGCAAAACCGATCCACGACTTCATCCGAAACGAAGTCGGCGTTGTCGCTCTCGACTTCGCAATGGTGTTGGTAGTCATAATGGCCGCGATCCTGCACGAACGAAGTCAGCGCGGGAGGAAGATCCTCAGGTTTGTATTGCCGGATCAGGTCCATTACGTGGTTCGAAACCAAAGCCGGGAACCAGCGAACTCGCTCGCGAGCAACGCTCAAGTCATTCGAGACCCAAACCGGAGCGGCCGCCATCACTTCAATGCGGCTTGCGTCGCGTCCCGCGTCGCGTGCGCCCTCTTTCACGAAACCCATGCACCACTCAATCAAAGCGGGATCGGCAAACTGCAGGATGATCCCGTCGGCCACTCGGCCGGCCATGTGCAGAACCTTGGGTCCGTATCCTGCAACCCAAACCCGCGGAGAATCTTTCGCCCAAGTGAGTCGAGTGGGTTGTCCGTCGTGTTGCACTTCCTTGCCAGAAGTAAGATCGCGGAACTCGGCCACCCCCGCTTCCAACTGCGACCAACTTACGGGCTTCTTCCCCATCACGCGGCGCGAACTGTCGCCCCGTCCGATGCCGAGTTCCATCCGTCCACCGGAAATCAGGTTAAGTGTTGCGAATAAGCTGGCGGTCACAGTCAAGTCGCGAGTCGCAGGGTTCGTAACGCATGTACCCAGTCGCATGCGCTGCGTGTTGGTCGCCATCAGCGTAAGCAGAGGATACGGTTCCTTCCACAAAACATGTGAGTCGAAAATCCAACCGTACTCAAATCCGGCAGCCTCCGCCTGGCGCGTCAAACCGACGATGCGTGCGATCGAAATATCAGGTTTCAGTGCGATGCCGAATTGCATGACCGGTCCCCTTCGTCGACAAGAAATCACGAACAACTAAAGTGCGGCAGTGTAGCATAGAATTCTTTTCTCATTCGGGCCAGAGGCGGCGACGAACCGCGGAGGGTACCATGGGTTTCGACACGATCATTAAGAACGGTTCTGTAGTCACTGCAACGGATACCTACACGGCAGACGTTGCCATTGCGAACGGCAAGATTAATGCCATTGGAATCGATCTCCCGGCGCAGAATGCGACCAACATTCTCGACGCATCGGGCAAACTCGTGCTGCCTGGCGGAATCGACGTTCACACCCACCTCGACATGCCCTTCGGGGGCACGACCAGCGCCGACGACTTTGAAACTGGAACGCGCGCCGCGGCCTTCGGAGGCACAACAACCCTGATCGACTTCGCCATTCAATACAAAGGGCAGCCATTGCGCCAGGCCTTCGACACTTGGATGAGTAAGGCCGCGAGCAAAGCCACTTGCGATTACGCGTTCCACTGCATCGTGACTGACGTCTCGGGCGGGCAACTTTCAGAGATGAACGATCTGGTGCACGAAGGCGTAACTAGCTTCAAGCTCTTCATGGCGTATCCGGGTGTTTTCATGCTTGATGACGGCAGCATCTTTAAAGCGCTGCAAACCACTTCCAAGAATGGTGGGATGGTTTGCATGCACGCCGAGAATGGCAGTGCGATTGACGTCATCGTGCAACAGGCTCTGGCGGAGGGAAAACGCGCCCCAAAATATCACGCACTCACGCGTCCTACCACAGCGGAGGCGGAAGCCGTCGGACGCGCGATTGCTCTGGCCGAGATGGCAGGCGCGCCTATCTACATCGTGCACTTGAGCTGCAACGACGCGCTGGAAAAAATTCGCGAGGCGCGCGATCGCGGACTTCCCGTCTACGCTGAGACTTGTCCCCAGTATTTGTATCTTTCCCTCGAGAACATGGACGCACCTGGTTTTGAAGGGGCGAAGTACGTTTTCACTCCGCCGCTGCGCGAGAAGTGGAATCAGGACAAACTCTGGAATGGACTCAAGCACGATCATCTGCAAGTTGTTTCCACCGACCACTGCCCGTTTTGCTTTAAGGAGCAGAAAGAAATGGGACGCGACGATTTCACCAAGATCCCTAACGGAGGCCCCGGCGTGGAGCATCGCATGAGCCTGATCTATTCCGGTGGCGTGGCCAGTGGACGTTTCAGCGCGAACCGTTTTGTAGAATTGGTTTCTACCACTCCTGCCAAACTGTTTGGACTATTCCCACGAAAAGGAACGATCGCGATCGGCAGCGATGCCGACCTCGTCATTTTCGACCCCAAACGCAAGCACACCATCAGCGCCAAGACTCATCACATGCGCGTCGATTACTCGATGTTCGAGGGGATCGAGGTCACGGGCATGCCCGACGTGGTTCTTTCACGGGGCAGAGTGGTCGTCGACGGGGACAAGTTCCTGGGGCGCGCGGGACAGGGAGAATTCTTACGACGCGCAACCTACGCGCAAGTGAACGGTTAGAACCAAACTCAGCCGAGCGTGGCTGTTGCACTCGATCGCGAAGTGGGCCAGTTTGGTATTGAATGCCTCGACCTTCTCGATCTCAGACTCGCGGAGCACAGCGTCTCCGCGGCAGAGTTGCCATCCAATCAATTCCACGGGAAAGCCGCTGCGCATCACGATCCGCGCCGCCTCCGGGTCAACCCAGATGTTGTACTCGGCAGCCGGGGTCACGTTACCTTCGCAGCACGGCGCTCCTCCCATGATCACGCAGCGGCTGACTTTCGTGGCGATCGCGGGCTTCTTCGACACGGCCAAAGCGACATTCGTTAACGGACCGAGAGTAACGAGAACGATTCCGGAATTCGCTTCGATTGTCTCGATGATTGCGTCGACCGCCTGCAGTTTTTCCGCGACTTTGCGCGGCGCAGGATAATTGTGGTCTCCCAATCCGTCGCGCCCGTGAAACCAGGTTGCGTTCTCGTAGGTCCGCAGCAGAGGTTTTTCCGCACCTGCGTACACCGGAACATCCGAGCCGCAAAGCTCCATCGTATAGAGTGCATTGCGTGTTGCCTGTTGCACGCCGACGTTGCCAGCAACCACCGTGATAGCAGCCACTCGCACATCCGGCGCGCGCAAAGCCATGATGAGCGCAACCGCATCGTCGGAAGCTGTATCCGTGTCGATGAGAAACGTGCGAGTCACGGGCGTTAGCATAGCAGACCGTCGAGAATGCGCCGCTGAGGGCGTCTGCCGCCCGGGCACTCACTTGTGGCTCTTCGCAAAGAAGAGTACAGTTACTCGTTTTCCAAGGGAGACCACGATGTTCACGCCGCCAAGTCTGACGATTGCGTTGTTGATGACGATCACCAGCGCCATCTGCTGGGGTTCCTGGGCTAACACTTACAAGGGTGTAAAGAATTATCGTTTCGAACTTTTTTATTGGGACTACGCGATTGGCATTTTTCTAATTTCGCTGATCCTCGCATTCACCATGGGGAGCAGCGGCCACGACTCCTTCAGTTTCCTGAATAACGTTCAATCCGCCGACACTTCGAACATCGTCTGGACCATGGTGGGAGGGGCGCTTTTCAATCTGGCAAATCTCCTGCTGGTGGCCGCGATTGACATGGCCGGACTCGCCGTCGCCCTTCCTGTTTCGATCGGTATCGCACTAGTAGTCGGCGTCGTGCTGAGCTACATCCTGGAACCAAAAGGAGTCGCGCTGTTCCTTGCCCTGGGCGTGGCTTGCGCGCTGATTGCTGTCATCCTTGACGGCAAGGCGTTCGGAAGCCTGGGCAGTGGCCGTTCGGCGTCGCGCAAGAGCATTGTCATCTGCATCGTCTCTGGAGTGTTGATGGGATTGTGGAATCCGTTCGTAGCCTACGGTGCAACGCGGGGCAATCCTCTAACGCCTTACAGCTCCGCTGTTTTTCTGACGCTCGGCGCACTCCTTTCTTGCTTTGTCTGGAATCTGTATTTTATGAAGCACCCGCTTGCTGGAGAGCCCGTGGGGTTCGGCGGATTTTTCCGCGCCCCAGCTTCAGGCCATCTGTTGGGACTCTTCGGCGGAGTGATCTGGGGTGTCGGCACAGTGTTCAACGTGGTCGCGGGGAAATCGATGAGCTTCGCCATTTCCTACGCTATCGGCCAATCTGCGCCGATGGTGGGAGCCCTGTGGGGAGTTTTCGCCTGGAAGGAATTCGCGGGCGCGGGACCGCGCGCCAAGATGTACCTCACCCTCATGTTCGTCTTTTACGCTCTGGCAATTCTGCTGGTGGCGCGCGCGAATGGATGAGCGACAGAGATCAATTTATTTCCCTTTGATGCGGCTGATGAACAATCGCAGGAACCGGTCTGCGTCCGAGGCCAGACAGACTCGCGCGTTCGGCTTCAAGTCGATCACGCCCTCGATCTCGTAGTGGTCTCCGTGCAGCACGTTGTTTTCATTCGAGCCCATACGATTGGCCACAGTTTCTCCGCGGGTAAACTCGCCTTTCAGTTCCACATCGACGTGCATGTCTTTGAGCGTCACCAGCTTAGGGTCAATCACGGCTCCGACCGCCAGCGGATCGTACATCGCGGCTCCCTGGTATCCACTCTTCTCCGAACGCGTCAGATAGAAGTCCGCCAACTTCGCGATGAAGTCGCTCTCCGGCCCGTGCAGGGATTGCAAATCGGCCAGATACTTACGCGTGATGATCGTCCGCTCGCCCACATCGGAGCCGACCATGGTCACCATCCAGCCCGCATTGAACACGATGGCCGCCGCCTCTGGATCGCCGTAGATATTCGCTTCCGCGGCGCCGTTTACGTTGCCTCCCGTTATCGAGCCGCCCATAATGACAATGCCCTTCGTTAACGGCACGATCGACGGGTCCTTCGAAACCGCGAGTGCAATGTTCGTGAGCGGTCCAACGGGGATCAGCGTGACCTCATGCGGATACTTGTGGATCAGTTCGATGATGAGGTCAGGTCCGAAGCGAGAATCCGCTTTGCACTTCGAGGCGGGCAGTTCGACTCCGGCCAGACCATTCTTGCCGTGCCAGAACTGCGCCGTAATCAACTTTTGATTGAGCGGATGCTGCGCTCCGCCGGCCACTGGCAAATCGCAACGGCCGGCGAGTGACGCTATTTTCAACGCGTTCTCCAGTCCCTGCTTGCCATCGACGTTGCCGGGCACGACCGTGAGCGCTTCGACCTTCAGTTCGGGCGAGTTCAGGGCAAGCAGGATGGCCATCGCGTCATCGACGCCCGGATCTGTGTCGATGATCACTCGCTGCGCCGACTGAGCCACCGCGTTCGCCATCAGACCAAGAACCGCGAGCAGCACAAGGCAATATTTACCGGAATGTAGTTTCATTCAAAGAGTCCTGTCGGGCAATGATTGAACCGATGAATTCCTTAAAGCAGCATGCCGGCAATCGAAGCCGACATCAGGTTGGCCATCGTCCCCGCCAGCATCGCGCGCACCCCTAGCCGAGCCAGTTCGCCTCGTTTGTTCGGAGCCAGCGCTCCAATGCCACCAATCTGAATTCCGATCGAACTGAGGTTCGCAAAACCACACAAGGCAAAAGTGGCGATGGTAAACGAGCGGGGATCGAGTGTCGCCTTCATGGGCCCGAGCGCTTTGAAAGCGACCAGTTCGTTCAGGACCATGCGCATGCCGAGCAAGTTTCCGATCGCAGCGCAATCCTGCCTCGGAATTCCGATCACCCACGCGATGGGAGCGAACAGCACGCCAAAAACACTCTCCATGCTGGATGGAAACCAGGAAATACCAACGTGCACCAAGCCATTATGAATTCCGCCCATGATGCCGTCCGCCAAAGCGATCAAGGCAAGGAACGCGATCAGCATCGCTCCAATGTTGAGCGCCATATGCAGGCCGTCGCCAGTGCCGCGGGCGATCGCACCCAGAAGATTTTCCTTTTCCTTCGAATCATCTTCGGGCATTACGACGCGCCCCGCGGTCTTCGGCTGTTCGGTCTCGGGCACGAGCATCTTCGAAACTAGAATCGTTCCCGGCGCGGTCATAATGACGGCGCTGAGCACATGTCGCGGCTCAGCACCGAAGGCGAAATAGGCTGCCATGATGGAACCAGAAACGTGCGCCATTCCGCTGGTCATCACGGTCATGAGCTCGGAGTGCGTGAGATCGGGCAGGAAAGGCCGAATGGTAACCGGCGCCTCGGTTTGGCCCATAAAGATGCTGGCCGCAACGTTGAGTGACTCGGCGCCGCTGGCGCCCATGATCCGTATCATCAGCCAAGCGGCGATGCGGATGATGAACTGCATGATGCCGAAGTAGTACAGGATGGCGAAAAATGCGCAGATAAAAATGACAACCGGAAGCACCTGAAAAGCGAAAACAAAACCGACGTTGGAGCTTTTCTTCCCAAGTTCGCCGAAGACAAATTCCGAGCCTACGAAAGCGTAGCTGAGAACACGCGTGGCTGCGTCGCCGACGGCCTGGAACATGCGCCTCCCATAGTCAATGCGCAGCACAAATATGGCAAACACGATCTGCAGGCTCAAGCCCCAGGCCACGGTTTTCACGCGAATAGCGCGGCGATTGGTGGAGAAAGCGAAAGCGAGCCCGAGCATCGTCAACAGGCCAAGAATTCCCCTGTATGTTCCCATTCAGTTCTTCTCTCCTCACTTGCCGATGATTCTGTGGATCAACGGGCGTTTCGTGGACGGCGCTGCATCCGCCACAACGTAACTCGCCTCAATCAAGTGGCGCGCGCGTGTGGCTTTCGCTTCCGCATTGTAATAAATCGTCGCTACCGGCTCGCCCGCGGCAATGCGGTCTCCCACCTTCTTATGCAACACGATCCCCACTGCCGGGTCGACGGAATCTTCCTTGCGCTCGCGTCCGCCACCGAGGATCACGCAAGCGGTCCCAACTTGCTCGCATTGTATGGACCCGACGTATCCGGCCTTGGCACTTGTCACCGGCATCGTATGCTGCGCCTGGGGCAATCGCTTGGCATCGTCGATAACCCGCGAATCGCCGCCCTGCAGTTTCACCATCTGCCGGAATTTCTCCAGCGCTTTGCCGGATGAAATCAATCTCGAACTCTGCGCTTTCCCTTCCGCCACCGTCTTCGACGCTCCGCCCAGATGCAGCATCCATCCCGCCAGTTCCAGACACAGTTCCCGCAAATCTTCCGGGCCGCCTCCGCGCAAGACTTCTACGACTTCGACAACTTCCAGCGCGTTGCCGATCATATTGCCTAGTGGCTGATCCATATCGGTAATCAGCGCGACCACCTGCTTGCCCATCCGCTCCCCGGTCTCGACCATGAGTCCGGCGAGGAAGGCCGCATCTTTCTCGCTTTTCATGAAGGCGCCGGATCCAGTCTTCACATCGAGGACGAGCGCGTCGATACCTTCCGCGAGCTTCTTACTCATGATGGACGCGCAAATCAGATAAGGACTCTCGACCGTGCCCGTGACGTCGCGCAGTGCGTACAACTTGCGATCGGCAGGCGCAATCTCCGCCGTCTGCCCAATCATTGCGCAGCCGCAAGTTTCAAGCACGTGGCGGAACTCAGCCAGGGAAAGATTCACGTTGAAGCCAGGGATAGCTTCCAACTTATCGAGCGTTCCGCCCGTGTGTCCCAGGCCGCGTCCGCTGATCATGGGAACAGAAACGCCCGCTGCAGCAGCCAAGGGAGCCAGAACCAGAGAAGTCTTGTCGCCAACGCCACCCGTCGAGTGCTTGTCAACTTTCTTGGCTGGTAACGACGAGAGATCGAGCACATCGCCCGAATGCAGCATCGCGTCGGTCAGGGCCGCAGTCTCTGGGCGCGTCATTCCCCTGAGCACAACCGCCATCAGCCAGGCCGACACTTGATAATCGGGGATCTCCGCATTGGTATAGGCGTTCACAAACCCCTCGATCTCAGCCTGCGATAGCTCGATACCATCCCTCTTCTTGCGGATTACATCAATCGCACGAAACGTTTGCGGCACGGTGGGTTGGCTCACTGTAAGCGGAATCCTTCCGGTAGGAGTTCCGTAATGTGTGCCTGCTTCGGACCGGCGGCTCCCTGAAAGAAAATGGTGGCGTCAGGGCCAAACTCGTAGATCACCTGGCGGCACGCTCCGCAAGGCGAGCACGCGACGCCGTGGTCGTTGGCGACGGCAACCGCCTGAATCTCAATCTTTGGGCCTAGCTGCGCGACTGCGGAAAAGATCGCGGTTCGCTCTGCACAATTGGTCATTCCGTAGGACGCATTTTCGACATTGCAACCTGAAAACATCTTTCCGTTCGTGAGCAGAATGGCAGCCCCAACGTGAAAATTCGAATACGGAGCGTGCGCATTCTTCATCACTTTGACTGCCGCTTGTTCGAGCTTCTTCCGCATGCTGCCTGAAACTGCTTTCTTGGGCATAGAGAATATTGAATCCGTCGAGCGGCGCCGCGAAGTAGCTCACTGCGACGGGCGAATCGTGCGCCATTGTAAACCCTCGAAGATCATCCCAGGCCGATTTCTTGCCGATGACCTGCCATGAAAGAGATCGGTTGGTCGATTTCGCGTTGCAAGATTGCCTGCCGTACAATTGCAACTCAAGCGATCCTCCCCTCTTCAGGACTCACGGGGAGCGTAATTCTGATAAAGCAACAGAAGGCTGGCTGCATATGTCGATCGAACACAACTATCGCAAGTCAGAGGGCGAGATCGCGGCCCGAGAGCCACACCCTTCGAACACGATCGCCACGCTGGCCGGACGAGCGCTTCTTTCAAACTCCGGAATTCCTCTCGATCTCAACTGGGTGCAGGAAGTTCGCGTGAACACGAGCGCCGTGGAGCGCCGCGCCCAGACGCAGGTGGCGCGCCGAACGGTGAAGAAAGAATGGCAGGCGGCATGGCTTCTTCGCGCGATCTCCTGCATGGACCTGACGACGCTCTCCGGCGACGACACCGATGAACGCGTGCGACGGCTGTGCGCGAAGGCGCGCCAACCCATCCAGCAGGATCTCGTCGAGAAACTCGGGATCGAAGACCTTGGCATCAAGGTGGGCGCCGTTTGCGTCTACCACACCTTCATCGAGACCGCGCTCCATGCTCTGGAGGGAAGCGGCGTTCACGTCGCAGCGGTCTCCACGGGATTTCCCGCCGGACTTTCGCCGCTCGCCGAGCGCGTCGCGGAAATCCGGCGCTCAGTAGAAGCGGGGGCCCATGAGATCGATGTCGTTATCACGCGCGGGCATGTTTTCGGCGGACGCTGGCAGGCGCTTTACGACGAAGTCGCGGCGTTCAAACAAGCCTGCGGCCGTGCTCACATGAAAGTCATTCTGGGCACGGGCGATTTGCAGACGTTCCGTAATGTGGCGCGTGCCAGCGTCGTCGCCATGATGGCGGGCGCAGACTTCATCAAAACCTCGACAGGCAAGGAGTCGACCAACGCTACGCTGCCGGTGAGCCTAGTGATGGTACGGGCCATCCGCGAATACGCGCAGCAAACCGGAATGGCCGTTGGCTTCAAACCGGCCGGAGGAATCCGTACCGCTAAGCAATCCATCGACTGGCTGGCGATGATGAAGGAAGAACTCGGCCTGTCTTGGACGCGTGCGGAGCTGTTCCGCTTCGGCGCCAGCGGTTTGCTGGGGGACATCGAGCGGCAACTGGAGCATTATGCGACCGGACGTTATTCTGCCGAGTATCGACATCCGATTGCCTAGCAGCAGAGAGCGCTGGAAGCACCTAGACGAGAGCAAGCGAGCCAAGCCCAATGAGCATTGCCGAAAAATTCGTCAACATGGAGTATGGATCCGCCCCTGAAGATCCCAAAGAAGCGGGAGCATGGCTGGAACGCCACGGTCGACGTTTTGGGCATTTTATTGGTGGAGCGTGGCAGGCACCCGCGGGCGGAGAGTATTTCGACACGCTCGACCCTTCCAATGGCGAGAAGTTGGCCGCGGTCGGTCAGGGGAACTCTGCTGACGTCGACGCTGCTGTGCGTGCTGCGCGGTCCGCGTATCCGAGGTGGCGCGCTCTCACCCCGCATGCCCGCGCGCGTTATCTGTATTCACTTGCGCGACTCGTGCAGAAACACTCGCGGCTTCTGGCGGTTCTCGAGACCATTGACAATGGCAAGCCCATCCGTGAGAGCCGCGACATCGACATTCCACTTGTGGCGCGGCATTTCTACTACCACGCGGGCTGGGCGCAGTTGTTCGAGCAGGAGTTCCCTGGATACGAGCCTTGCGGCGTTGTCGGTCAGATCATTCCGTGGAATTTTCCGCTGTTGATGTTGGCGTGGAAGATCGCGCCGGCTCTGGCAACGGGAAACACGGTGGTCTTGAAGCCTGCCGAGTTCACTCCTCTCACCGCGCTCGTGTTCGCGGAACTTTGCCAGGAAGCGGGACTGCCTGCCGGAGTGGTTAACATCGTGACCGGGGACGGCTCAACCGGCGAGGCATTGATAAAGCATCCCGACGTCGACAAGATTGCTTTCACCGGTTCGACCGAAGTCGGACGCGCGATTCGCAGCGCGACCGCTCCAAGCCACAAACGCCTGTCACTCGAACTGGGCGGCAAGTCTCCATTCATCATCTTCGACGATGCGGATCTCGACAGCGCCGTTGAGGGCCTGGTCGATGGAATCTGGTTCAACCAGGGCCAGGTCTGTTGCGCTGGTTCGCGTCTATTGATGCAGGAGAGTATCGCGGAGCCATTGATCGCAAAGATTCGCGACCGTATGAGCACTCTGCGCATCGGTCTACCGCTCGACAAGGGAATTGATATCGGCGCCATCGTCGCGCGCGTCCAACTGGACCGCATCGAACGCATGGTGGCCCAGGGCGTCGCCGAAGGCGCTACCTGTTGGCAACCGCAGGTTGTGCTGCCCTCGCATGGCTTCTACTATCCACCGACCCTTCTGAGCAATGTGCATCCGACTTCGATTGTTGCTCAGCAGGAGATTTTTGGTCCGGTTCTCGCCGCGATGACCTTCCGCACTCCGAAGGAAGCCGTCGAACTGGCCAACAACACGGTGTATGGCCTGGCGTCTTGCGTGTGGAGCGAGAACATCAATGTGGCTTTGCATGTGGCCGCTCAACTGAAAGCCGGCGTGGTATGGGTGAATTGCACGAATCTGTTCGACGCGGCCTGCGGCTTCGGCGGATATCGCGAAAGCGGATACGGCCGCGAGGGCGGCAGAGAGGGCTTGCTCGAATACATGGAGCCTTCCTGGTTCAAGCATGCTCCAAAGTTGCCGGCCGTGAATGCTCTCGTCGCTGCTGAGGTCGAAGAGAGGCCCGACACCAGCACGCCAGCCATCGACCGCACCGTCAAGCTCTACATCGGTGGCAAGCAAGCGCGCCCCGACTCGGGTTACAGCATGGAGGTGCGCTCGCCCGATGGCCGATTGTTAGGTGAAGCTCCACTGGGTAATCGCAAAGATATTCGTAATGCCGTGGAAGCGGCTCACAAGGCCAGCGCATGGATCAAAGCCACGGCGCACAATCGCGCCCAGATTCTTTACTACTGCGCGGAAAATTTGGCACAGCGCCAGAGCGAGATCATCCATCGACTCGGCGCGGCTGTAGGCGAGAAGCAAGCCGCAGCGGAAGTTGAACTTGGCATCGAACGCATCTTCTCGTACGCGGCATGGGCTGACAAATTCGATGGCGCGGTGCACAATCCGCCGTTCCGTAATATTGCGATCGCGATGAACGAGGCCGTTGGAACGGTCGGAGTGATCTGCCCCACGGAGGCGCCGCTGCTGGGTTTTTTATCGCTTATTCTGCCGCTGCTCGCCGTGGGCAACACTGTGGTCGCCGTTCCTTCAGAGAGATACCCACTCATCACCGGCGATCTCTATCAGCTTTTTGACACCAGTGATTTGCCGGGCGGAGCAGTGAACATCGTAACGGGCTACGCTTCGCAACTATTGAAAACACTCGCCGAGCACGACGATGTCGATGGCATTTGGTGTTACGGAGATGATGCAACTGTCGCGGCTGCTAAAGCCCTGTCGATCGGGAATCTGAAGCAGGTGTGGACGAACGAGGGCCGCGTCATCGACTGGTTCGATCCGAAAGTGGCAGAAGGCCGCTGGTTCCTCGAGCATGCCACCCAGGTAAAGAACATCTGGGTTCCGTACGGCGAATAATCTGCTCGAGTAGTATCCCGATTGCATTTGTCCGGCCCCAGCGCTAGCATACCCCGGTCGCCCTCATTCGCCCGGCATCATTCTCGCTTGCAAGTATCTGTTTGACCAAGGAGGACGTATGGGCATTGCAGTTTCCCCGCAGATTCATCCGCAGGTTGCGGAGTTCATCGACAAACCACGAAAAATGCTGATCAACGGAAGGTGGGTCAACGCCGCCTCCGGAAAGACGTTTCCGACCTACAATCCCGCCACCGGCGAAGTGCTCGTTCAGGTGGCGGAAGGCGATCGAGAGGACATCGATCAGGCCGTGAAGGCCGCTCGCAATGCCTTTGATAACGGCCCCTGGCGCCGCATGACTGCCTCCGAGCGCGGTCGGATGATCTGGAAGCTAGCCGATTTGCTCGAACAGCATACCGAGGAGTTCGGCTACATCGAGAGCCTTGACAACGGCAAACCGCTCAGCATCGCCAAGGCTGCTGATGTCCCCCTCGCAGTCGATCTCTTCCGCTATATGGCGGGATGGGCGACTAAGATCGAGGGCAACACGATTCCGCTCTCGGTTCCCTACACTCCCGGCGCAAAATATCTCGCCTACACGCTGCGCGAACCGGTGGGAGTCGTGGGCCAAATCATTCCTTGGAATTTCCCGCTCCTCATGGCGGCGTGGAAACTTGGTCCAGCTCTGGCCACGGGCTGCACAGTCGTGCTGAAACCCGCAGAGCAAACGCCGCTCTCCGCGCTGCGTCTTGGCGAGCTGATCATGGAAGCCGGCTTCCCTGAAGGCGTAGTGAACGTTGTTCCGGGCTACGGCGAAACCGCAGGGGCCGCGTTGGCCGCGCATCCCGACGTCGACAAGGTTGCCTTCACAGGATCCACCGAAGTCGGCAAGCTGATCGTCCATGCTGCCGCCGGCAATCTCAAGAAAGTGTCGCTGGAGTTGGGCGGCAAATCTCCGAACGTAGTATTCAAGGACGCCGATCTCGAGACGGCGATCCCAGGCTCGGCCAGCGCCATCTTCTTCAATCACGGCCAGTGCTGCTGCGCTGGCTCCCGGTTGTACATTGAGAAATCGGTTTACGACCAGGTGGTCGAAGGAGTCGCGGAGGCCGCCCGGAAAATTAAGATCGGATCGGGTCTCGATCCCGAAACTCACATGGGCCCCCTGGTCTCAGAAGAACAAATGAATCGCGTTTGCGGATACCTGGAATCCGGATTCTCCGAAGGCGCGAAAGCCGTGGTAGGCGGGCACAAGGGTGGCGACCGTGGGTACTTCGTCGAACCCACCGTGCTCGTCAACACCAAAGAAGACATGAAGGTCGTGCAGGAAGAAATCTTCGGACCGGTGGTGGTGGCAATGCCGTTCACCGATCCCGAGGAAATCATTCCCCGTGCCAACAACAGCGACTACGGCCTGGCCGCTGCAGTTTGGACGCGCGATATCGGCAAGGCACATCGCATGGCGGAACAACTTCGCGCCGGCACCGTCTGGATCAACTGCTACAACATCTTCGATGCGGCAATGCCGTTCGGAGGTTACAAGCAGTCCGGATGGGGACGCGAGATGGGACACGACGTTCTCAACCTCTACACACAAACCAAAGCAGTCTGCACAAGAATTGCTTAGCGGCGATCGCTAGCACCTCGCGTTTCCAAAAGGTAAGGACGGTGGCTGGCCACCGTCCTTACCTTTCTTCTTGGTACCTTTCTTCGGCGGCTCTATTTCTCCATCAGGAGAACCTTCTCCGCATCATCGATCTCGGTCAGCTTGACCTCGATGACTTCGTTCGCCGTGGTCTGCACGTTGCGGCCCACGAAGGTCGCTTCGACGGGAATTTCGCGATGTCCGCGATCGATCAGCACGCACAGTTGCACTCGCCGCGGTCTGCCGTGCGAAAACAGCGCATCGAGGGCTGCCCGCGTCGTACGCCCCGTGAACAGGACGTCATCGACCAGCACGATGTTCTTGTTCTCAATCTCAAAGCCGATCTCTCTCTCCTGAACCACCGGCTTTGGTCCCAGCGTCGAGAGATCGTCGCGATAGAACGTAATATCCAGAGTTCCCACGGGAACTTTCGCGTTTTCAATACGCGTGATGATCTTGCCGAGTCGCTCTGCGATCGGAACTCCGCGCCGTCGGATTCCCACGAGCCCCAGCCCCTCGACCCCACCGTTCTTTTCCACGATTTCGTACGCCAGTCGCACCAGCGTACGTTCGATTTCAGATGCGGACATGAGTTGCGCCTTCTGACGAAGGCCCGTCTTGCGCGAAGGAGTCTTTGCAGTCATGGTATGTGTGCCTTGGCAGCCATGAGGCCGGCTCCTCAATGTAGTCAACGCGCTCGCAGAGGTCAAGCGCCTTGGATCGGAGCGCATTTCACACTGGGTGGCACTCGTGCAGAAGGCTTATGAGTTGGACTGGTCGACGGGCTGCGCTGCCTCAAGCTCCGCTCCCAAGAACTCAGTCGGGACCGGGCATGCGGTTCTTATCGTGCGCGCCAGCGGAGGATTGCCATCCTGCACCGACACCAGGTCAACAGCCTCAGGGTTTTGGGCCGCGGCATCCGTCGCCACGATACCCACGCCTTGATTTCTACCCAGAGCCTTCGCGTGATACAACGCCGCGTCGGCGAGCGCGATCGATTCCTCCGCGCAAATTGCCTCATATGCGCCGCGGCTCCAAGGATACGCCGCCCAGCCCACCGAGCATGTCTTCGTCACCGAAATGCCGTGGCCGAGATCAAACGGTTCCGAAGCCATCACTTCCAACACGCGGCTGCAGAAAGCAGGAGTTCCCGACGGATCGGTCGAACGGCTCATGATCAGAAATTCTTCTCCGCCCCAGCGCACCAGAACATCGGACTTGCGCACGACGGTGGAGAGTCTTTGCGCGACGAGTTGCAGCAACCGGTCACCAGCGGGATGGCCATGCCGGTCGTTTACTTTCTTGAAGAAGTCCACGTCGACCATGATGAATACCAAGTCGCGGTGATCCAGTTTTCGGATGTCGCTTCCCCTGGCCCGCTGGTAATTTCGCAGGACCTGCCCAGCCTCGGAGGTGATGATCTCTTCCAGATAGCGCCGGTTCCACACTCCCGTCAACACATCCGTGAAGGAAATTTCCTGCAGCTCCAGATTCTTTCGTTGCAACTCGAGACTGTGCCACCTCAGGGAGTGTTCTTTATTCTCCAGTTCATCCTTGAGCCTGCACATTTCATCCAGATTGTGTCGCGACAATCGCAGCAGGCTCAGCAACTCCTGATCCAATAGATGTTGCTTGAGAAATACCAGCACACCCATCACGAGCATGACCGCTACCGTCAGCCAGAGCCGATAGGTACGCACTGATTGTGGCGCATCTCCGCCAAATTGTGCCCACAACATCATCAGCGGAGTAACGAATACAGCCACCATGGCCAGACGCGCTTTCCAAATTCCGTAGCTTCGGGTAGAGATCTCTTCCGCGGGATTCTCAGTTGCGGCCACTTGCGTCTGGAAGCCGATGCGGACAAACCACGCCATCCCGGCCACCAGGGGCACGTCGAACAGGCTGCCCGTGTAATAGAGGTGCAAGTCGATGGCTTCGCTGGCCATGAGCGAAGCGACACAATAAATCAGTGTAGCGGCGAACAGATGGAAGTAGATGCTTCGCCACGCTCCGCGACTGCGCCGCCACACCACGACCAGGCCCGCAGCCAATACAAGTTCTTCGCAAACGTAGAGCAGGTCAAAGCTCCGGCCGTACACAACTTCAACGGGGTGCACATACTGCCAGGGAATGACCACGAAGAGGTACAGGAACAGCCACCACGAAAGCAGAAGGGCGAAATCAAGCGTTCCAACCCGTATCGAGCGATCACTTTGCTGAACATGCGGTTGAATCGCCACCGCGGCCATCATGGGAACAATATGCAGGAACAGAATGACATCGCCCACAAATGGATTCGGCGCCTCATGCCGCAAGTAGACTTCCACATAAGTCCACATGAGTTGCGACGCAAGCCAAATCCCCAATCCCAGGCCCAGAAGCGCCCAGAACAGCCGGGCCTTCGGGGCTGCGGCTCGCATGTTGACCACGACGCCGACGGTTGCGCACAGCAGAATGAGGTTCTGCAGGATATCGCCAAAGGCTGTGAGAGCAAATCCGCGTGGCGCGAAAATCGACAGCACGACATGGATGCCAACCACCGTGCACACGATGGCCGTCCACTTCCGGGCGTGTTGGAGCGGAGAATTTCCCACGTCCTAAATTGTATGTTTGCTGGAACGATCGAATGAGTTACCGAAGTAACTCTACCGAGCAGACGGACCTGGCGTGTTTTGGCTTAGGAAAGTGCCGCCGAAAAACGCCGCACAAATCGGTAAACATCCTGATATGAGTTGTATAGCGGCACCGCGGCGACTCGAAAGGTGTCGGGTTCACGCCAGTCTCCGATGACTCCCTCCGCCGCCAATCGGTCGCAAAGCTTGCGGCCGTCGCTGGGCAATCGGATCGAGAGTTGGGCGCCTCTTCGCTCCTGCTCACGCGGTGTGATGATCGAGAACTTCGCGGACAATTCCTGGCCAAGCAAGAATTCCATGTAACCGGTGAGCAACACGCTTTTGGCGCGCAGACGTTCCAGGCCTGCCTCGGAAAAAACTTCCATCGATGCGCGCAGAGACGCCAACGCCAGTATCGGAGGGTTGCTCAACTGCCAGCCCTCAGCTCCATCCATCGGGTGAAAGTCGGGGCCCATCTGGAAACGAGTTTTTTCATCGTGCCCCCACCAGCCCGCGAAGCGCGGAAGCTCCCAGGCGCGCTTATGGCGTTCGTGAACGAAGCATCCCCCCACGCATCCCGGACCGCCGTTCAAATATTTGTAACTGCACCACACCGCGAAGTCTGCCCCCCAGTCGTGAAGACGCAGCGGTATGTTTCCGGCGGCGTGTGCCAGATCGAGCCCCACAACACATCCCTTGCACTGCCCGGCCTTCGTGACTCCTGCCATGTCGAACACTTGTCCCGTGGCGTAGTTCACTCCCCCGAGCATGATCAGCGCAATCGAATTACCCTCGCGATCGATCAGCGACTCGATATCTTCGTCTCGAATGCAGGACTCGCCCTCGCGAGGCACAAGTTCGAGCAGCGATGACGCAGGATCAAACCCATGAAAGAGGATTTGCGACTTCACCGCATACTGATCCGAAGGGAAAGCTCCGCACTCGACCAGAATCTTGTGTCTCTCTGCCGTCGGGCGATAGAACGACGCCATCATCAAGTGCAGGTTCACCGTGAGCGAATTCATCACGACGACTTCGCCCGGCTGCGCTCCCACCAGCTCGGCGGTCTGCTGCGTCAGCAGCCGGTGATAGGGCATCCACGGGTTTTTCGCATGAAAATGCCCTTCCACTCCGAGTTGTGCCCAGTCCTGCAGTGCCTGGTCGAGATAAGAACCCGCCGTTTTGGGTTGCAGCCCGAGCGAGTGACCGCACATATAAATGGAGTCGTCGCCCTGCCTTGTTTTTGGGATGTAGAAACGCTCGCGAAAATAGGCCAGAGGATCGCGGGCGTCCATTGCAACGGCGAAACTTTCGCCGGCATGAAATGTTGTCCCGGTCACGAAACCAGCTCCAGTGGTGTGAGCTCACTGCGAATCAACTTCTCAGCCTTGCTCCAGTCGAGATCTTCCACCCGGTCGATCGAATCACACAGCTCCGTGAGCATACGGTCCTGTGCTTGCCCCCGCTTCAAGGCAGTCGCATACGGGATGCGATGAAAGGTCACCATCGCATATTTGGGCACGAAGAGCTGCGGATATCTTGCTTCCAGCGCCAGTTCAACCTTCTTGCGAAGCAGAAACCGCGGGTCGGCGACACGATCTCTCATCTCTACAAAATTCTCCACTGCCAGATCCGCGATTGCGTCCGTGTTGACTTTTCTCGCGGTCTCGAACTCCCGAAAGACCCGCACCCAGTCTGCTCCGTGACGATCGAGCAGATCCAGCAGGCTGGTGCAGTCTTCAAACCCGCAATTGATCCCCTGCCCAAAGAAAGGAACGATCGCATGCGCCGCATCCCCGAGCAATAGAGATCTGCCCTCAACATGCCAAGGCGCACATTTGATTGTGACCATCGCCCCCGTGGGATTGGCGAAGAAATTATCGGCTAGGTCGGGCATTAGAGTGATTACGTCCGGGAACCGCGACTGAAACAATGTCGTCACCGCAGAAGCTGTGGTCAGCTGTGCGAAGCTGTCCTGTCCTTCAAACGGCAGAAACAGAATGCATGCAAAGGTCCCGTCGACGTTGGGCAAGGCGATCAGCATGTAGTTGCCCCGCGGCCAGATGTGCAGAGCATCGGTCGCCAGAACGTGCTTTCCGTCCGGTCCAGCCTGAATGGTCAGCTCTTTGTACCCGTAATCGAGATACTGCTGCGAGAAGTTAAAGCGGTTCATCTTCAGCATCTCGCCGCGAATCGCCGACGCCGATCCATCACAGCCGATCACCACCGTAGATTCGAGCGTTCGGTCCTCTTCGGTCTGCTCATCTCGCAGCTGAAGCGTTCCAGTCTTGAGATCAAAACCGGTGCAGCGTTGTTGAAAATGGATCTTCACGCCATGTTCTTCCGCGGCATTCATCAGCGCAATATTCAATTCGGCGCGGGAGATCGAATTGATCACTTCCGCCTCATTCTTCCCATAAGGCTGAAACGTAAGCTCGGATGTAGCCGAGTGCATCATCCTCCCCTTCATCGGAATGATGATCTGCCGCATCTCGTTCCACAGTCCTGCCTCGGCGAGGGCGTGAATCCCGCGCGTTGACAGCGCCAGATTAATCGACCGCCCGGCGCTCATGCGCACGCGACGCATGTCCGGCCGTCTCTCATAGATCTCAACGCGGAAGCCGCGCTTGACCAGGCCCAGCGCCAGCAGCGGCCCGTTGAGTCCGGCGCCAATCAGCGAGATGGTCTCGGCTTTACCTGTCATGAACAATTGTGGATGACTCAGATTTCGAGGCGCGACTCGCTCGGCTACTCCGTCAGCAGCGTCCGCGCCTCCCAAAGCTCCGGAAAGAACTTCTTGTCCAGTGTCAGCTTCAAGTACGACGCCCCAGCAGTTCCGCCCGTTCCCATGCGCACGCCTATCACGCGCTCCACCAGTTGGATGTGCCGCAGCCTCCAACTCACGACCAATTCATCAAATTCCGTGAGCCGTTCGCACACGTCAATCCAGTCACGATGGCTGCGTTCGTCCCGGTATAGGGCGAGCACTGCCCTGGCTCGAGCGTCGAATCGCTCGCGCTCCGTCGCGTTCGCTTCAACCTGCAGCTTGCCCATGGTCCGCAAAGCATCGAAGAACACATCGTGCAGCGAAGGCTCGCGCAGTCTGCGTTCCAGCAGAGCGTGAGCTTCCGGAGTTGGCCTGTGGTACCGCAACATCTTCGCGTCTTTCAAGCCACACAGGAACTCCAGTTCACGGAATTGTTCCGACTGGAATCCGCTGGCCGGCTCCAGCTTTCCGCGGAACGCGAGAAAGTGCGTGGGCAGCATCGTCTCCAGGATAGTAAACTGCTCGACCAACACTCGCGTAATTTCCGTGCAGCGCCGCAGCAATCGCGCCGCTTCATAGACTTCGTCACGCGACTTCGGATTCGCTCCCGCTGCTTTGAGATTTGCGACCACCGCATCCAGATCATGCAGCAATTCTCTGAACCACAACTCGTAAGTCTGATGCACGATGATGAACAAAAGCTCGTCGTGATGTTGCGGTGTCGACTGGGGATGCTGCAGCTTCAGCAGTTCTGGAACTTTGAGATACGAACTGTAGGTGAGTTGCTCTTCCTGCGGCACAGTGGGCGCTCCGTCACCTGCGATGATCTTTTCTGTGGCAACCGAGGTCTGGCTTCCTAATCCCAGAAATTCCATGGCATTCGCGCCCAGCAGTCGATCCTTTGCCTGAGCGCTCAAAGGACTCGATCGAATCAACGACCCCACACGATGTTCGCCTAGAGGGAACGGATAATCCGAGCCCAGCATCACGCGCCCCTCTCCCATCGTTCCCACCAGAAACAGCAGCGCACGCTCGTCGAACACCGCGGAATCCACGGAGAACCGATTCACATACTGGCTGGGCGGCAACTCACAAACGCCGTGCGCTACGGGATGATGATGCCAGGCATTCTCCAGCCGTCCCTGCAGGAACGCGAAGCTTCCTCCTCCGTGTGCGAAGCAAATTCTCAGATTCTTTGGCAATTTATCGAACGCACCGCCGAGAATCATCGCCACAATGCCGAGCTGCGTCTCGGCAGGCATCCCCACGGTCCACGGCATCATGTACTTCGGCATGCGCTGCGGAGCAAGCATGTCCCAAGGATGGACCAGCACCGCGGCGCCTTCATCCGCGCAATGATGGAGGAAAGTCACAATCCCCGGATCATCGAGATTTTTCTCGCCAACGTGATTGCCAATCTGCACTCCCAGATGTCCCGCACGCATGCAGCGGCTCAGTTCCTTACACGACGCATCAATATCCTGCAGAGGAACCTGACACAACGATTTCAGCCGCCCTTTGCCCTGCGCGCACAGTTCCAGCGCAGCATCGTTGAACAAGCGCGCACAATCCAGCGCATGCTCCACCGGACGTTCGTACGCGAACAGCACCGGCGTGGCCGAGATCACCTGCGTCTCAACGCCGTCCCGGTCCATTTCGTCGAGCCGCACTTCGGGATCCCAGCACGCAGAATAGATCTGGCGGAAAAATTGGTCGCCCACCATGATCTCGGCTTTCCCGGCCTCAGTGTGCTTGATCCACGGCCAGTTGGGGGTGCCGTAACGCGCCGCCAGATCCGGCCAGGTGCGCGGGAAGAAATGATTATGGATGTCGATGACTGGCATTTACTGTTTGCCGGGATGAACCGCTCCACAGTGTTTGCACTTGCGCAGGCTCTCGTTGCCATAGAACTGCTCAAACAGCGGCGGCAAATCGCGCACAATACTCTTCAGTTTCACTTCTGCGCGATGCACTAACTGATGACAGTTCTGGCAATACCATTCGAAACCATCCATCGCACCTTCTGGACGCGGCATCTCGACCACCACGCCGATACTGCCCTCTTGCAATCGCTGGGGAGAATGTCGCATGTGCTTGGGTAGAAGAAAGATTTCGCCCTCTTTGATCGGAATCTCCAGCGGTGGATTACCCGGAGTCTCCATGATCCGGAGAAAAATATTGCCCTTCAATTGGTAGAAGAATTCTTCGGTCGGATCGTCGTGATAATCGCGCCGGTTGTTAGGACCTCCCACCACGGTCACCATCATCTCACCGTCCTCCCACACCTGCGCATTGCCCACGGGCGGCCTGAACTTCTCTTTATTCTCTTCGATCCAGCCCTGAAAATTGAACGCCTTGAGACTCTTGATGGACGGCATTGCGCCCCCTTATTTCGTTTTCTCTGGCTTGTACGCCATCGCCCGGATTTCAATCAGCAAATGTGGATGCGGCAGCTGGTGCACGGCCACAGTGGTACGAGCCGGCCCATCGCAGCCGAAGTACTCGCCATACACGTCGTTGTATCCCGCGAAATCGTTCATGCTTACGAGGTACGACGTTACTTCCACAACATCTTCGAGTTGCGCGCCCTCACTTTTCAGAATGTCGCGCACGTTCTCAATCACGGCCTTCGTCTGCGCTCGAATGTCGAGATGCGCCGTCCCAAACTCGTCCACTTCCGCCCCGGCAATCGAGTTGTCGGCGCGGCGTGCGCTCGTCCCCGACACAAAGAGAAAATCGCCCGCGCGCTTCACATGCGGATACTTGCCCCGGGGCTTCGCCTTCCCCGCAATCACCTTGCTTGAAACTTTCCCCATATCTCTGATCCGCCTGCTCGGACCTTCACAGCCGAATGCAAATATTGTTCAGTTCGGAATAGAAATTCAGTGAGTGCATGCCGCCTTCGCGTCCGATCCCCGAAAGTCCTACTCCACCAAATGGCGTCCTCAAATCGCGGAGGAACCAGCAATTCACCCAGGTAATACCCACATTCATCTGCTGCGCCACGCGATGCCCGCGCTTCAGGTTCGTGGTCCAGATCGACGCTGCCAGGCCGTACTTTGTATCGTTCGCCATGCTCACCGCCTCCTCTTCCGTATCGAAGGGAGCGACATGGCACACCGGCCCGAAGATTTCTTCCTTCACGCAGCGCGCTGATTCCGGCAACCCAGTATAGATCGTTGGCTGCACATAGAAGCCCTTGTCGAGCACGTTGCCAAACTCAGGAACTCCTCCACCAGTGACTACCTCCGCGCCCTCTTCGCGCGCCAGCCGGAAATATGAGAGCACCTTCTCGCGATGCTGCGACGAAATGAGAGGGCCAAGGTCCGTGGTCTTTTCCAACGGAGATCCCACACGCAAGCTCTCTGCCTTGCGCTTGAGCGCTCCAACGAACTTTTCAAAGATCGCGCGCTCAACATACACTCGCTCCGTACACAGGCAAACCTGCCCAGTGTTCAAGAAGACAGCCTCACTGATCCCATTTACCGCTTCCTCAAAGTCGCAATCGGCAAAAACAATCGCTGCATTCTTGCCGCCGAGTTCAAACGACACAGGCTTCACCGAGGCGGCTACCGTCTTCATAATCGCCGCACCGGTCTGCGACTCGCCGGTGAAGGTCACGGCATTCACATCTGGATGCTGCGTAAGAAACTCGCCTGCCGAGTTCGGCCCAAATCCGTGGACCACGTTATAAACTCCGCCAGGGATTCCGGCTTCCTTCATCACCTCCGCGAGCAGCGTCGCCGTCGCCGGAGTTTCCTCAGACGGTTTCACCACAACGGTATTGCCGCACGCCAGGGCAGGCGCAACTTTCCAGGTGAGCAGCAGAAGCGGAAGATTCCAGGGAGTGATGATCCCAATGACTCCCAGCGGCTTGCGGACAGCGTAGTTCAGCGCGTTCTTGCCGTCAGGAGTTTCTGTCTGAAAGGACTCCATCCCCGCCGTCTTGATCACGTCGGCGAACGCTCGAAAATTCGCCGCCGCGCGCGGAACATCTAACTTCGAAGCCAGTGCCACCGGCTTGCCCGTATCCGCAACTTCGGCCGCGACGAAGCAATCGAAGCGCGCCTCGATTGCATCCGCAACTTTGTGCAACCGCGTAGCGCGTTCACGGATTCCCCACCGTCCCCACTCGCCACGCAACGCCTTGCGGGCCGCCCGTACTGCGTCGTCAACGAGCCCCTGATCCGCCTCCGCGACTTGCGCGATCACACTTCCGTCCGCCGGGTTCAGATCGGCGAACTCCCGTTTTCCCCGTACGAATTGCCCGTCAATGTAATTCGGGATGGACTTCAATTGGCGAGAACCCCGCCGCATCGTAACAGCCTCAGGTGAGGCGAAGCAACGTCCGGGCAGGCAGCCTAGGTCTTGCGTTCCTGCAAATAGCGCCGCAGCGCATCCTGCCAGGTGGGCACGGTGATCCCGTATTGCTGCAGGCTCTTCGATGAAAGAACAGAATACGCCGGACGCGGTGCTGGACGCGCCATTTGCTGACTGCTGACCGGGCGCACCTCAGTGGTGAGCCCCCCGCCCTTCACGATCTCCTGCGCGAATTCAAACCATGAACAATCCCCGGCGTTCGTCACGTGCACGATCCCACTAGCGTGGTTACGGCATAACCCGATGATCGCCCGCGACAAGTCCACGGAATACGTCGGAGATCCCCGCTGGTCGTCGACTACATCCAACGCAGGCCGGCTCGCAGCCAGTTTCAGAATCGTATCGGGAAAGCACTTCCCACCGGTGCCAAACAGCCACGAAGTGCGCGCGATGCAACAATCCGGAAGAGCCGTCAGCAAGCGAACCTCTGCTTCGGCCTTCGACCGTCCGTAGACGCTCTGGGGATTGCGTGTATCCCCGACTTCATATGGGGACGTCTTCTTCCCATCAAACACGTAGTCTGAACTGATGAACAGGAGCTTCGCGCCGATTCGTTTAGCGGCCTGAGCCACATTCACCGCGCCGTCGCGATTCACCGCCAGCGCCAGGTCTGGATGACTCTCGCAATCGTCAACATTGGTGTATGCAGCCGCCAACACAATCCACTCAGGACGCGCCTTCTCCAGCACCCCTTGCACCTGATCCGCGTCGCAAATATCCACATCGTGCGACGAGAGGCCGACTACTTCATCTCGAGTCCATTCGCGCATGAGCGCTTTACCCAGAAGACCCGAGGCTCCAAGAAGGATCGCTTTCATTGAGGTGATTTGTCCATGTGGCTATTCGAAGGTCTCGGCGTCGCGCAGAGCAATGCCGCGCCGGTCTTTCGCCGACACGATGGGTTCGCCTTCAAGTTTCCAGTCAATCTTCAAGTCCGGATCATTCCATGCCACCGTGCGCTCATGTTCAGGAGCGTAGTAGTTGGTCGCCTTGTAGAGCACCTGCGCGCTCTCGGAAGTCACACGGAATCCGTGCGCAAATCCAACGGGTATCCAGAGCATGCGTTTGTTCTCACCCGATAAGCGCACCGCCTCCCATCCACCAAATGTCGCAGAACTGCGGCGCATGTCTACCGCGACATCGAGAACCTCGCCTTCCACCACCCGCACCAGTTTTCCCTGCGGCTGCTTAATCTGATAGTGCAACCCGCGCACCACATTTCGTCGCGAACCGGAATGATTATCCTGGACGAACTGCTCCTTGATCCCTAGGTCGGCAAAGACTTTTTCATTGTAGCTTTCAAGAAAGAATCCCCGCTCGTCGCCGAACACCCGCGGTTCGAGAATGACGACGCCCGCCAGAGAAGTCGGAATTTTCCTGATCGCATCCATCGCACGCGGCAACCCCGAAACCGTGGTCACCTCAGAATACCCTTTCCCGCAAGAGCTGCAGCAGGTACGCTCCGTAGCTGCTGTTCTTCATGGCGCCGCCAGTTTTTTCCACTTGTGCCGCAGTAATGTAACCTGACCGGTAAGCGATCTCCTCCGGACACGCCACCATCAATCCCTGCCGCTTCTCGATTGCCTGAATGTAGAGCGCGGCGTCCATCAGCGATTCATGCGTACCCGTATCCAGCCACGCCATGCCGCGCCCCATCACCACAACTTCTAACTGCTCTTTCTTTAGGTAGGTTCGGTTAACGTCGGTGATCTCGAGTTCGCCGCGCGCGCTGGGCTTCAACGATTTGGCAATCTCCACCACCTGATCATCGTAGAAATAAAGTCCCGTGACCGCATATCGCGATTTCGGCTGCTTCGGCTTTTCCTCGATGCTCAGCGCGCGCCCGCTGGGATCAAACTCGACGACTCCATACCTCTCCGGATCATGCACCGGATACGCGAAGACTCGAGCTCCATGGACCTTGTTCGCGGCCTCTCGCAGATCTTTCGCCAAGTCGTGCCCGTAAAAAATGTTGTCGCCTAGCACGAGGGCGCAAGGACTGCCATTCAGAAACATCTGCCCCAGCAGGAACGCCTGCGCGATGCCCTCCGGCTTAAGCTGGACCTGATATTGCAGACGAATCCCGAACTGGCTGCCATCCCGAAGAAGCGCCTCGAACTTGGGCGCATCCTCAGGAGTAGAAATCACCAGGATGTCCCGGATCCCCGCCAGCATCAACGTGCTCAGCGGGTAATAAATCATGGGCTTGTTGTACACAGGAAGCAGACTCTTCCCGGTAACCTGCGTCACCGGATACAGACGCGTGCCCGATCCACCCGCCAGGATGATGCCTTTATACCGTGTGCTCTCTTCCATGATTCGATCTGTCTTCTCGTTCTGAGATTTAGCCGGAGTAGTGCGTCGCAACCCACTGCCGGTAGCTTCCGCTGGTAACGTCCCGCACCCACGCCTCGTTTTCAAGATACCAGCGAACCGTCTCGCGGATACCACTTTCAAACGAGGCCTTCGGTCTCCAGCCCAACTCGCGTTCAATCTTGCGCGCGTCCATCGCATAGCGGCGGTCATGTCCTGGACGGTCCTTCACAAAAGTGATCAGGTCGCGACGGGAGTTTCCCGCACGCGGCGCCCTTTCGTCCACCAGATCGCAAATCGTCTGTACGATTTCGAGGTTCGGCTTCTCATTCCAGCCACCGATGTTGTAGGTTTCGCCGGGACGCCCACGCCGCAGCACAGTTGCGATTGCCTCGCAGTGATCCTCTACGTAGAGCCAGTCGCGGACGTTCTGGCCATCCCCATACACCGGCAGCGCCTTCCCGTCTCGAGCGTTCAGGATCATCAAGGGAATCAGTTTCTCGGGAAATTGAAAGCGCCCGTAATTGTTCGAGCAGTTGGTCGTGAGCGTCGGCAGGCCATAAGTATGGTGATACGCCCGCACCAGATGATCGGACGCGGCCTTCGACGCGGCATACGGACTGTTCGGAGCGTATGGCGTGCTCTCGCTGAAGGGCGGATCCTCTGGGCCCAGGGAGCCGTACACTTCGTCCGTCGAAACATGTACGAATCGGAAGCTTTTTCGCTGTTCGTCCGGCAGCGCGCTCCAGTAGGCGCGAGTCTCTTCCAGCAATGCGAACGTCCCAACGATGTTGGTGCGAACGAAATCTTCCGGCCCCCGGATCGAGCGGTCTACGTGGCTTTCCGCCGCGAAGTGGACAATTGCGGACAGATGGTGCGTTTCCAGCAGTTGCCGCACCAGCGCTCGATCGCCGATATCGCCGTGGACGAACTTATACCGGCTGTCCGATGCGACGGTTTCGAGATTGTGTAGGTTCCCAGCGTACGTCAGTTTGTCGAGATTGACGATCGATGTCGCCGGCTCCTGCATCCGCTGCAGGATGAAGTTAGAGCCGATGAATCCCGCGCCCCCGGTTACCAGAATCGTATTTTGCATGAGAGTTGTGGCCGACTTGCAGAACCCTTGCACTCAGCCGTGCGACGCAATTGATTGTAATAAAAAAGGACGAGGTTGGCCCCGTCCTCCGCTCAAGCCTTGGATTTACGCTGAGTCTCGCTATCCCGCTCGCCGTTCTGTAGTCTCACGAGCACCGGCCGCAGCCGCCAGTATGGCGGGCTTCTTGATCGGCGCGCTCGCCGGCTCGACTCCCAGCACCGTGAAGTAGGCCTTCTCGATATCTTCAGCGACCTTCTGCCACTGATACTGCTCAGCGATGCGAGTCTTCGCCGTTCTTCCCGCAGCCTGGCGCACGGCAGGATTCGCAATCAGAAAGCGCAGCCGGTCTGCCAGGTCTGCCGCACTCCCGCGCCGGAACGTAAATCCAGCCCCGTCGACTACTTCGCAGTTCTCCGGAACGTCACTGGTCAGCACGCACAGGCCTGCTCCCATCGCATCCAGCAGGGCCAACGACAGCCCCTCCAGGTCCGACGGCAGCACAAACACCATCGCATTGGTCAGCAGTTCATCCAGGGTCTCACCTGAAATCCAATCGAGCATGCGGATCTGATCGCTGGCGTGCGTTCGCAACTCGCGGCTGTAGTCGTCGCAGTAACTCGCCGCCCCGGCCATCACTAGCTTCACATCGGTATCGATCTGTTCGAATGCCTCAACCAGCAAGTGGCATCCTTTTTCCGGCGAGAATCTACCGAGAAATAGCACGTACTTGCCCGGCTCGAGTCCCCACTCCAGAATGGCCCTCGGCTCACTTCTCTCCCGCAGCACCCCACCGTTGGGCACATAGAAGGCTTCGATGCCGTGGGTTTCACGGTACCGTTGTTGCAGAGTCTGCGACACGACCATGGTTCCATTGGGAAGCCGTACCGACGCTCTCTCCCCCAGTTGCAGCACCGCCGACGCCGACCGCCCCCACTTCTTCCGCTGCCAATCCAGCCCTTGCACGGTCACGGCGGTCTTTTTGCCGACTAACCGTGGAAGGAGTGAAAAGAGCGCTGGCCCCAGCGCATGGTAGTGCACCAGGTCATAGCGCTGGGTGAGCGCGTGCACCGTGCTAAGCAACGTATGAATTACGGTTTCGAGATGCTTTGACCGGATTGTCGGCAGACGCACCAGACGCATGCCATTGTGTTCTGTCAAAGCCGGCGTGAAGTAGTTACGGCAATACACCGTGACTTCGTGCCCCATCTGCACGAGACGCTTCCCCACCTCTTCGTAATAGGTCTCAATTCCACTGTATTTCGAGATCACTCCCCGGCCGCCAATGAACGCCACCCGTAATCTTCGCTTTTGCTGCGTCCGCGGGCGCTCAGGCATCGCCGCCAGTTCCTGGGTTGGTTTCGCCTTGCTTGCAACCAGCCCTTCATACAAACTCAAGAGTTTCTGGTAATGTCCCTCTGGCGTATGATACTGGTGCACCTTTTCCCATCCGGCACGTCCCATTTCCTCTGCCAACTCGGGCGTCGAACCGAGCGTTTGAATCGCTTCCGCGAGTTGATTCACATCACCGGTTCGATATAGAAGTCCTGTCTCACCCTGTTGAACCAGTTCCCTCCTGGATCCCAGATCCGACGCCACCACCGCGCGCCCCTCCGCATAGGATTCAAGGATGGTCTTCCCCAAGGTTTCGTATGCGTGGGACGGCAGCACCGTGAAACACGACCTGGCGATCAGGGAGTCGCGTTCCGCGCGCCCCACTTGTCCCACAAACTCCACGTTCGACAATCGGAGAGCAGTCGCCAATTCCTGGAGTTCTCCGCGCTGTGGCCCATCCCCGGCGACGATCAATCGCATTTGCGGAACTTGTTGCATCGACCGCAGCAAGTCATCCACTCCCTTCTCCGCCGATAGCCTTCCGAAGTACAGGAGCCGTCGCTCATCTCCCTGCGTCTCCCTCAACGGGTGAATCTGCTGGAAATGGGGCAGGACCTCAAACTTGTCGGCCTTCCATCCATGCTCCACAAACTTGTCGCGCACAAACTGACTGGGCGCCAGAAACAAGTCCACGCACTTTCGATAAGTACCCAGCCCGCGATGAAAATAAGCTTCGGCGGTCAAAGTCATCCGCGCACCCATCCCCGGATAACAGCTTGGCCGCAGCGCGTGCCAGAATTCGCCGCCCCTGCAAGCTTCACACGCTTCCCCCTGCGACACCAGGTTGTAACTCGGGCACAACAGTTTGAAATCATTCAGGTGATACACGACCGGAACGTTCTGGGCCTTCAGTTCCCACAAGATCGACGGCGACAGGTGGTGATATATATTTCGCACATGCGCGACATCCGGTCGGAACTCCGCGATCATCGCCCGGATCCGCCGGCGCGCCTCTTTGGAATAGATCGCATGTCCGGCCTGTCGCGCCTTCTGCCACCATCCAGTCTTCGCCTTGAAGTCGATGTGCGGCACGAAGTGCCGGTCGTACGGAGTCGACTCCCCTCGTGGATGAGCCATCGAAAACAGCGCCACTTCATGACCCTGCGCCCGCATCAGCTCCATCAATTCGAACAGGTAGACCTCAGTCCCGCTGAACGGATAGTTATATTTGTTGCAGTACAAGATTCTCATCAGGGACGCTCTCCGTCTGCGGGACGATCCGCCGCACAAATACATCGCCGAATGACTCCAGATTTTTGCTGCGGTTGAAGTTGTGCCAAACCTGCAACTGCGCCGCGTGCCGTACCCAATCCAACTGCCGGGCCGCCGAAAGAATGTACGGACGAATCTCGGGATGATCTGGCGCTTGCAGGAGTGACCGAATGAAGAGCAGTCGATCGACGAAATCATCCGGCGATCCAGGTTCGTATAGAAATCCGGTCTGGCCCGCAATCACCAGTTCAGGAATTCCGGTGATCGCCGGTGCCAGCACGATCTTTCCGCGTGCCATGGCCTCCATCAGCACCAGCGGAATTCCCTCGCTTCGGCTTGTCAGCACGACGAGGTCCGCCCGGTCCTGCAAGGACTCCATCTGCTCGCGCGGCACGTGTCCCAGCAAACTGACTCGGCCCTTCAGCCCGCACTGTCGAATCAATGACTCCAGGTTGCGACGCTCTGGTCCATCGCCCGCGATCAAGCATTCGAAGGGCACTTCGCGATCGTGAAGTTGCGCGCAAGCTCGAACCAGAAACGCATGATCCTTCACCGCGTGCAGCCGGCCTACGGCGAGAATCGTGAACGGATCATCCTTCGTGTGCGCTCTTGGAGCTGCGAGTGCCGCATGCTCGGACACCTCTACTCCCAGGCGCGCCACGATCACTTTCTCCGCATCGAGGTCGGGATAACATTGTCGAATGTAACGCCGGTTATATTCCGAAATCGTCAGGCAGAACGCACAGTTCGCCAGCTTCGTATCGAGGTACGTTGCATGCAGCAGCAGATCGGATCCGTGGAGGGTCATGCTGAATTCCACGCCCAGCAGGCGGGCCGCCACCATCGCAATCCACGAACCGAAATAACCGTGATGCACGTGAATGTGGTCGACCCCTCGGCCCTCCAGCAGCACCGCATAGCAGGCACCCATCCAGGTGTGCGCCAGTGCCTTCACTCGCTTCACCGGCCCTTCGCTGCCGAAAAAAACGACCCGCGTGATCAGTGGAGAAACCCGCTTCCACCGTCGCACGCAGAGCCACAGCGCGCGGATCAGAGTGATGATCGCCATCGGCTGCAATACGACTTCAGGGGTACAGTCCATCGACGACGATTGATCTCCTCGCGGCTGCCGCACGCTCCCCGCGATCACCCGGACTCCCCGGCTTCGCAGCTCCTCAATCTCCTCGATCACATACGGTTCGACCGCGGACGGAAACTGATTGGCGAAATAAGCGACGGTCAGCATGACGTCGAAGCCTCCGCTCTTCGTCGCTGCGCCGCCAGCATCCCCGCCATGGTGAACAGCAAACCATTCACGAACTGATAACTCATCACAACCGTCGCCGCGTTCACCCAATACACGGCCAGCAGAATCGGCCACATTCGATGAAAATTCCGATCGAGGAATCCGTCTCTCTCCATAGACGGAATCGCGCCTCGACCCAACCGCCACATCTCCCACATCAGCCAGAAATACAGGAGCAGTCCCGCGACCCCGTGCTCCGCCAGCAGTTCCAGATAAGTATTGTGCGGATAGATAATCTTCTGGTTGTACTCGCTGACGAACCGCGGTAACTCCGCCGGCATCTGGTGAAAGCCCCACCCCGTCAGCGGACGCTCTAGAAACATTTGCCAGCTGCCCGCATACACTGCCTCGCGAAAATCCACCGGACCCCGTTCTTCCAGCCGATCGTTCAGCGTTCCCCCGAACTCCGACGAACTCAGAATCACAACCAGCCCCACCGCGGCCATCAAGGCCAGCCCTACATACGCGAGCCGCATCTTGCGGTTCCTGGAAAAAAAGATCAGCGCGACCACCGAACCACCAAACGATAACCACACTGCACGCGTCATGGTCGCCAGAATTGCGATCGGAACCGAGGCCAGCAAGAGCGCGATCTTCACTCCTCGTGCGCTTCCTCGACGGTACGCATGCAGAGCCAGCAACCCCAAAATGTTCAGGGAGACGCCGTTGGCCACCGCTTGCATCAGCGGTCCGCGGGCCCGGTCGATGTGAATTCCGAGGCTTTCATCGAGAATGAAGCGCGGGAAGATCAGCGCGCGCGCACCCACCAGGAAGGCGATCGCAGTAAAGCTCAAATACGCCAGCAGAACCAGCGCAAACACTTCAAATTGCCGGAAATGCCGTTCCTCGGTGAACACCAGTCCCGCCAGATGAAATAGCGTGAGCGGAACAATCAACTTTGACGCCAGCAGGCTCCAGGTCTCGTGCTCGAACGGCTGCCCGATCACGCCAGCGAGAGCCAACGCCGTCAAACCCATCAGCGGCCACGTCACTCGTTCCATCACAAACAGCCGCTGCCGAAGGACCACCGCTCGTCCTACGACTCCCACCACGAGGAGTCCCAGCGCCACGCGGTCGATCTCATAAAACGCAACATCCGGATGACGTAGCAGCATCGCCGTCAGCGCCGCCAGAAACAGAAGGGTAGGCGCCGCGATCAGTCCCTGCAGTGGGAGCAGAACGATCCGTCCCGCGCCAGCAAGGAAATCGGCGGCAACCTCCGAGGGTGCGGCTCTTAGCGAGACCGGCGGCATCAGTCCCCGCTTCCCCGCACAACGGCAAACACCGTTCTCAGCAGAATTCGCATGTCCGATCCCAGACTCCACGTCCGGATGTATTCCCGATCCAATTCCATGCCCCGCTCGAACGAGGGATCGCGCCGCGCGGTGACCTGCCACAGCCCCGTGATTCCCGGCGTGACGTCGAGACGCGCCAGGTGCTCGATTTCGTAGCCCGCCACATCGTCCAGCGGATGCGGCCTGGGCCCCACCAGACTCATGTCCCCTTGCACAACGTTCCAGAGCTGCGGTAGTTCATCCAAGCTGTAGCGCCGCAGAAAGCGCCCCACCCTCGTTACTCGCGGATCCTCCGCGATCTTGAAAAACGGTCCTGATCTCTGGTTGTTCCGCCGCAGACGGTCTTTCAACAAATCCGCATCGCTCACCATGGTGCGAAACTTGTAGCAGCGAAACAGCCGCCCCTTCCGCCCCGCCCGCTGTGCGCAATAAAAAACAGGCCCCCGCGAATCTATCTTGATCAACCCGGCGATGATTCCCAGCAGCGGCGACAGCACCGCGAGTGCCACACCTGCTCCCGCAACGTCCACCGCTCGTTTCAACGCCAGCCCCGCTGCTGGCAATCGCTCCGCGTGCAGACAAATCACAGGCATATCTCCAACCCGCTCGACCTCCATGCCCGCCGGCTTGCATCCGAACAACTCCGGAATAATCTCCACATCCAGGCGCAACCGCTGCGCCTCGCGGACCACTTGCACGGTCAAACCTCGATCATGCGGTGCCGCCAGAATCACCTCGTCCACAAATCCCGTGCGCGCCATCCGCGCCAAATCGCCTACGCGCCCGATAACTCCATTGCCCACAGGACGGTCGTTGTCCAGGAACCCGCACACCCTTCGCCCGGCTTCCGGATGCCCCTCCACGTGCGAAGCCACGCGTCGTCCGACTCCTCCCGCTCCCACGATCAGCACGTTCCTCACGTCTGCGCTGCGCTGCGCGGAACCGCTCAGCCACCCGCTCTGCCATCGCCAGGCCCACAGCGCGCCAAAGTGCAGCAAGCCAGCCCCACAGAACAAACCGCAGACGGTCCAGGGAACTCCTTGCAAGCCATAGGCGATGCACATGAGAGCGGTCGCCCACATGATCGACTTGCCGAGAATGCGGGCCTGCCGCCGCAAATTGCCGTCTCCAGCACGGAGCCCCTCGGAGTATCCCATCAACGTAATCAGTGCCGCATGCAGCAAAGCGATGCCCAACAGAGAAACCGGAGCCCCAGCGGCATACGCGAACGACCACACACGTGGAAACAGCATTCGCAACGGCACCAGCGACGCGCCAATCAACAGCCAGTTCAGCGTCACCAGCGCGAAGTCGACGGCCGTCGCGCGCATCCATCTCCAAGCCATTCGATCCTGCAGAGGACCGGGGACCAGCAAAGTCAGCGCATTCTCCGGCGCCCGCACTGCCTGCCTCGTCTCAATCTCCTCCACTTTTTCGGACGTGCAGGCTCGAACCGCCTGCGACGGCTTCCGCCCGCCGCGGCGAAACCGTTGCGTCTCTCCCGGGATCAGCCTTGCCCAGTCGACTACCTGCTCCTTCTGCTGCCCGTGATGAAGTAAGGAAGACGACATTTCAATCCCTTCCGCTTGTTGGCCAATTGCCTCTATAACCGCCGGTAGATCCTTTCGGGAATTGGGAAGACCCTGTCGGTCAGCACGGTCCCCAGGACGCGCGCCTGCGTCGCCTCCAGCACCTCTTTGATCTTCCGCGCGACGACCCGACGCGTGCGGCGGGCCGACAACACCAGAATGATTCCGTCCACGAACTGCGCCATCGATGCTGCCTCGTTCGACTCTCCGGCGGGTGGCGCAGCAAGAATCGAGTACTCAAACTCTCGGCGCACGGCGCCCAGATGCGAATGCAACCATGCAGTCGTGCCTCGCTCTCCACCCTTCTCCGCGACCGGCACCAGCCACAGATTGCCTCGCAAGCGAGTCGCTGCCTCGCGCAGAGACCCACTTCCATCCGAATTCTTTAACTGACGCGGGTCTGGATCCCGCAAGACCTGCGGATGCTCTCCCACGAGCGCGACGCTGCCCGCCGTCTCGAGTGCCAGGGCCTCACCAACTTGTCGGCAGATACTCTTCACATCCGTTTCCGGATCCATAGCGCTAAATACGACCTGCCTCACCGGTCGCTCGACATTTGAGAAGAAGACTTGCCGCACCAAACCCCGGATCTGCTCCCGAGCGAAGTCTTCGGGATTCCATCCCCCCGCTTCCGGTGCGATCTCCTCCTCGGAACGCACCTTCTCCCGCACGGTCGACCGCGCAAACAACACTCCTGCGCTCATGACTCCTTCTCTCATGCGGAAAGATCCCCTCGTGCCCGTCGTGGCAGCGACGCCAACACTGGAGAGTCCAAGTACGCCAGCACATCCTCCGGCGTGCGAAATGAAGGATCCAGATGGTCCGCTGCAAATGCCGCACCGGTGCCTGCAGCACCCGCGGCAGCCAATCCGATGGCCAGCACTGTCCACGCTGACGATACTGGCAATGCCGGAACCACCGGATGCTCCGCGATCGCCACGTTGACGATGCCCCGTTCATCCAGAGCATCGTCCATCCGCGCTTCTTCCTGCTTCTTCACATAGAGAAGATAGTTCTCCTGTGCGGCCTTCTCGGTGCTGAGCAAGTCGTCCTGGGTGACCGCGTCCTCGCCCAGCTGCCGCGCCATCGACCGGTAAGCGGCCTCCTGAGTGACGGTTGCAGCCTCCCGCGCCTGCAAAGCTTTCAACTGCACTTGCGCCCGCTGCAATTCCGACTTCGCCCATTCGTGTTGCACATTCTTGTCGGTAGTTTCATCCCGCAGCGGCAGTGCGTTCTCCGTCGCGATCGTCCCTTCGGTCTGCGCAATCTGCTGATCGACTTCCTGCACAAAACGATGGCTGGGCTCGAATTTCGTCAGCAACTGCGTCCGCTTCAATTGCAGATCCAGCAAACTCGCCTTCAACGACTTCAACAGTTCAGGGTTGTCAGAAATGCGGACCTGCGTGGTGGTCCTTTCGGGCAGCTTTGCAACTTCGTCTCCGAGTTCCCACACTCGCTGTTGTGTCTCCGCCAGATCGATCCGCGTCTGCCGATAACTCGCATCCACCTCGCTCAGTTTCTGCAGCGTCAGATCACGCTGCTGTGCCGCCGCCACAACTCCATGCCGCGCGGTAAACTGCAACAGCTTTCCCTTCGCCTCCTCGAGTTGCAGTCTCGATTCGCCTCGCTGCTGGTCGAAGAAGCGGAACTGCCCGGCGGGCCGGTGCACCTCCATATGCTTCTCCAGGTAAGCGTTCGCCACCGATTGCAATACCTTCGCCGCTAACCGCGGATCGTCCGCCGCGAAGCTGATCGCAATCAGGTTCGTTTTCTTCACCGGCTGCACTTCCAACTTCTTGGCCAGCCGCCGCGCCGCCCGCTCCACTCGCTGTGCTTTCCCCTCGCTCAGGCGCAGAAAGTGGAGCCAGTCGCGTCCGCCTACCCCCGTTTCCTCCACTACACGCCGCAGGACCTCATCATCCCGCAGTAACTCCACCTCAGAATTCAACTCCTCTTCCGTGATTTCCATCCGCGTCAGGTCCAGCGGAGCGCTTTCCGCCACGCTCACCGGAGCATCCGCCCGTCCCCTCCTCACCAGCACTTTCATGTTGGCCTGATATTTGGTCCCTGCGAACGCATACAGGACCGCGATCGCCAATACCAGCCCTGAGACGCAGACGAAGACCCTTCGCTGGCGGAACAGCACCATGAGCAGTTCCCGCATGGTTGGCGTAGCTGCCTGCTCTCGCCCGCGATAAGGGTCTTCGTCTGATGGCATGCGAGTCTGAGAAATCCCTTTCTAGAATTGGGTGGGATTGAAATACATGCTGAGGGAAGGCTTGGTCAGGAAGCGTGCAATTTTCGAAATCGAATTCTGGGGAACGAAAACCATATCTCCCGGCCGAAGATGAGCATCTTCCTTCAGGCTGCTCTCCTTCAGCATTTTTTTCAGATTGAGCAGCCGCGTTTCCACCAGATCGTCGTTCACTCGCCGGAACAGCACAACCTGGGAGTGCTTCGCCTGCTGGGTAAGCCCGCCCGCGATCTGCACCGCCTCCGCTACCGTCGTGTCCGAGCGCAGTTCGTACTTTCCTGGCTTGCCGACTTCGCCTCCCACGACGAAGCTCGGCCGCTCGAATTCCTTTAGCGCCACCGCCACCTGCGGATCGTGCAGATATCCTCGGTACGCCTTCTGTACTGCGTCGCTGAACTCCTCAAGGTTGAGCCCCTGGACGTCCACCATGCCCGCGTCTTTCAACATCACATAGCCATCCGGCTGCACGGTCAGGGTTTGGTTGAATTCCGGGGCGACGGTAAAGCTGATCTCCACCACGTCGCTGGGTCGTAACCGGTAGAGCGGATGACGCTCCCCTCCGAGTAAGGGGTTTCCCAGGCCATCCGCTCCTCCGGGTTTTGCGGCCGTTGTACGACTGCCTCCCGTTCCTGCCCCGGTAAAGCCGGATCGGGAAGTTTCCTTGTTTCCGCTCAGGTCTGTCTTTTCACCCTGCGCGAACACGGCCGAACCACAATCGACAATCAATAGGGCCACGGCTATAAATCGGACGAATATGAATAAACGTTTCATGGGCCCTTGCGCCCCCTCCCCGGCGCCGAGAGGTTCGCTTGCATGACTCTCTACTCCTGCAACTTAAGCTCGCACCCACCTTCGAGCAAGACATGGGAAGTACCGTCTACCAGAGTGGACCGCTCTCCCTTCCGGGAAAGCACCTCGCCCGGTTCAGCGCCGCATCTAATCAATGGCTTGTGGAAGTTCGTCCCCACGAACAACGCGGAAAAGGCAGTGGGGGCACACCTCCCGCGGGAGTACCCACGAAAGTAGACTTGCATGTTTGTCACGTCACAGAAACAGATCGCAACCCGGGCCATGCCAGATCGGAAATCTCTTACCCGCAGTGATTACCCGCGGAAAAGGCGTGCGCTGCACGTCTTCGCTCTTCTCTGCCTCGATCAAGTTTCCACAGCGGAATCCGGCTTCCCCACCTTCCCGCCAGACAGAAATCAGAATTCTCGTTTTGAAAGCAGCCCTCATATTTTGTGACCAACTTCCTTGTGGACCGTACTTCCGCTCCCTACAATCGCCACATCGTTTTTCTTGAGTTTTTGGGAGAAGTACTTGATGAGTCCGTCGTCCGCCGCCACTCCGACGACGATTGGTGTCCTCATTGCCGACTCCAATCGTATGCAGTCTCAGTTGCTCACGAGCGCCTTGCGCCGCCACTCCGAGTTTCACATCACCACCTGCCCCATGGATACTGCCTCCATCCTCCAGGCAGTCAGCATGAAACATCCGCGCATCGCGCTTCTGTCGTTGAACGCGCACGCGAACATTTCCGAAACCGTGACGACCCTGCGCCGCTTTCATCTTTCCCATCCCGAAATCCCCAAGGTCCTGCTCGTCGACACCTGCGATCGCGATCTCGTGGTCAGCGCGTTTCGCTCCGGCGCCCGCGGCATCTTTCCCATCACCGACGGCAACCTCCGCCTGCTGTGCAAGTGCCTTCTCCGTGTGGCCGCGGGACAGATCTGGGCCAGCACCGAGCAACTCAACTACATCATGGACCTTATCTCGGAAATTCCCTCTCTGCGCGTGCTCAACACTCAAGGCACGAACCTGCTCACCCCGCGCGAGGAACAAGTTGTCGCCCTCGTCGCCGAAGGACTGGGCAACCGCGAGATTGCCCGCGAACTCAACCTCAGCGAGCACACCATCAAGAAGTACCTTTACCGCATCTTCGAAAAGCTCGGCATCTCCACCCGCGTGGAACTCGTCCTCTACGCTGTCAACAACGGAGACCCCCGCCAAGCCGAATGGCTCGCCGGCACCACCCGCATCCTGCCCAGCGCGTGATTGTGGTCGGCCGGGAAAAAGGAAGTTGGTCTGTCCGAGGAATGAAAAAGCTGTCGGAGTGAATTGGAGAGTTCGGCGCCGACGCCGTCGAATTGAAAACGTCCCGCTCCGCCCTGTATAACTTGGAACGGAACTCCTTGCCCGACGCCCTTTCCAACCCGGCTCCCCCGCCCAAGTCGCGACGCTGGAGCATCGTTGCCGCCGGGCTCCTGCTCCTCGCGCTCGCTCTGGTCGTGATCTACACCAGCCGCTCCGCCTTCTCCAGCCCGCTCGCCCTGGTTGTCGTGGCCGCCATCGGGCTCGCCGCTCTGCTGCTGCAACTGCGCCTTCGCAAGGACGCGAGTGCCGAAGTCCACGCCCCGCTTTGGCTCAATGTTCTGGGATTGATCTTCGCAGTCACTGCGGTCGTCGCCGACGTCCTGCACTTCAGCGCCAACGTCATGCTCGTCGCCGCCTTGGGGTCCATTCTCTGCTTCGGCATCAGCGGCACAGCCGTTCTACACGCCCTGCGCAAGAAGAGAGACTAGAACGGCTTCCGGCTTCAGCGAAAGGTGTTCCATGCTCTCGTTCGGACTCAGCGCTTCTCTGACCTGAAGATCCCTAGCTGTTTGAGATTCTGGAGACGGGAAGAGTTTTCGGAAGCCGAGAGCCGGAAGCCGGAAGCCACTTTTGCTAGCCGGAAGCCTACCTCTTAAACTCCACCGCCACCGTCGTCTCCACCACCGCCGGCTCCCCATTCACCCGGTACGGCTCAAACTTCCACCAGCGCAGCGCGTCCATCGCCGCACGCGCCAGAACCTCAGGCCCATTCAGCGCGTGCATACTCACTACCGATCCATCCCGCCCCACGACAATGTCCAGCGCGATGATCCCCTGCAGATTTTCCTTCCGCGCCTCCGGCGGATAGGTCGGCTCCACCTTGTGGACCAGCAACTTCTCCATCACTTCCGCCGGCACCTGCGCCTGTGGCTTGTCCGCCGACGAGACCTGCCGATTCTTCAACTCCGACTCCAGTTCGTCCCACCCGCGGTTCCAACGCCACCACGCCACACCAGCCGCGGCCGCGACAAGAATCAGGAAAAGCGCCCAGCCCACCCAGCGCCGTCTCTTCTTCGGCCTGCGGCTGCTTCCGCCGGGGTCCGTTCCCTTTTTCTCCGGCGCAGGAGTCGGACTCGCAATGATCTCGGTCTCGGCCTTCGACTCCTTCGCCCATTCCCGGATCGCCGCTCGCTGTTCGACCGACAATCCCACAAACTCGAGTCCGCAGCGCAACTTGTCCTGATGGCGCACCAGCGCCCGCGCCCTCAGCGCATCCATCGCCTGCGACAGGCGCACCTCAATTCCCACTGCCTCACCCGGAACCAGTTCTCCCGCCAGCATCGCCGAAATTCCACGCTCGCACACGTTCACCGATCGCCCCGGTACCGTATCCGGGATCCCAGACCGCAGCACCGTCACGTCCAGCGGCGCCTGCAATAGAAAACGAGGCACCCGCCTCCGCGACGGCCCTGTCCACCCGCGAACTTGTGCTCCCGCTGCCATTCAGTCCTTATATGAGCTCATGAAATATGCCCGCGTGGGGATTGCCAGTGTGGGGACGGCCGCCTCGGCCGTCCATGCCGAGCAAAGCTCGGCTGGCTTTTTCGCTACCTTCTCAACTCCACAATCTCGCTGCCCCTGGCAAACAACACCACGCTCGCCATCCCGATAAACAATCCATGCTCCACCACACCCGGCATCTCACTCAACTGAACCGCCAGCCGATCCGCGTCCGCAATCTGCCCAAAGCGGCAATCCAGAATGTGATTCCTCTCGTCGGTCACATAAGGCGTCCCGTCGCTATTCATTCGCACCGACACCTGCGCCCCCAGAGCCGTAATGCGCTTCGCCACCAGCGCCTGCGCAAACTGGATGACCTCCACCGGCAGCGGAAACTTCCCCAGCACCGGCACCTGCTTCGTCGCGTCCGCCACAATCACCAGTTGCTTGGTCGCCGACGCCACAATCTTCTCCCGCAACATCGCCCCGCCACCACCCTTAATCAATCGCAGCTGCGGATCCACTTCATCCGCTCCATCCACGGTGACTGCGATCTCCTGGCACTCATCGAGCGTGGTCAGCGGAATCCCCAGACTTTCCGCAAGTTCCCGCGACCGATCCGACGTCGGAATCCCGCGCACCCGCATCCCATTCTTGACCTTCTCACCCAGCAGTTTAATAAAGTACGCTGCCGTCGACCCAGTCCCGAGCCCCACGACCTGTCCATCTTTCACGAACTGCAAACTAGCCCGCGCCGCTGCCTCTTTTTCCTGATCGTTCGCCATAGTCTCCCGTAACCCCAGCCCTACGCATCCCGTGGAAGAGCGGTCCTTCAGGGCCGCGTTGGGAGCCAAGAAAGACGAGGGCTTTAGCCCCTGTCCGCCCTACGCCAGACTCATCTCCGCGTAAATCAAATACCCCGCCAGCGCCAACCCAAGCACCACCGTCAAAATCGTAATCAGATCCAGTGCAAACCCCGCCGGCTCAAACGTCCCCGCATCCAACTGTGCCCGCGTCTTCCGGTACCGTACTAACCCCGCCACCACCAGCAGCACCCCGGCACCAATCGTGTACGATCCCAGCCACACCGAAATCCCCGCCGTCCGAACCGGATGCCCCTGAAGCGCGGTCAACTGCCGAATGGCAATCGCGAACCGCCCAATGGCAAATCCAAACACGACTATCGCAGCCCCAGTCCGCACCCACGCGAGAAACGTCCGCTCATTCGCCAGGTGATCGCGCGCCCGATTGGGATTTGCATTTTCCATTACGATCTCTCCGGGTGCCGCATTTTCTAAACGCGTTCTTTGCGCGAGAAAGCCTGCCCTGAGCCTGTCGAAGGGTGGGGGTCTCATTATTCCACAGCTTTCCCGATCACAACGCCCGCCCCCGCAAGATTCTTGATCAAGTCCCCCGGCACTCCATGCCGATCTTTCAAATATGCCGGATCGTTGTACGTCACCGAAACTTTGCCCGCCGCGTCCTCCGCCACCAGCGCCTTGAGCGGCAAATCAATCGCCAGGCTCGGAGCCGCCATCATCAGCGGAGTCCCGCCCTTCGGACTCCCGAAGATCAGCACCTTCGTCGGCCTCATCTTCAACCCAACCTTCTCCGCCTCGCCGCTGTGATCGATCACAGTGAACACCTGCAGCCCCTTCTCCGCGAAAGCCGCCTGCAAGCGCTGCAACGTTTCGTCGACGGAATAACGGCTGGCAACCTGAATAAACCCCCGCTCGTTCGCCATACGATTCACTCCTTTAACTACACAAACCGGACCGATAGATTGTATGGAAACCGTGGAAGTAGTCCAAGAAGCCGACAAGAGACGGATCGTTCCGCCGCCCTCATGCTTGTTCCTGCAAAGAACCGCTGTTCGGTGAAGACCGCCAGCTCTTACAATGTCCTCACCAAAAGATGAAGACCCCTAGACTGATTCGAGAACAGCGGCCTTCGTCTTCGCTGACGCAGGCGGAAACCGGGCAAGCGCTCTCGCCTCTGACCGCTTTTATCGTGGCTGCCGTCCTGGTGGCGGGTCTCCTTGCCATCTACTGGCCCTCGCTGGATTTTCAATTCATCCTCGACGATCATCGCTTCGTCAGTGATCCCCGGTTGCAATCATCCGGGCATGTCTGGGAATACTTCACCAGTTATGTCTGGGCGCAGGTCGCCGGCGGGCCGTTAAGCTTCTACCGGCCGGTATTCGTATTGTGGCTGAGGCTGAACGTCATCCTCAGCGGATCATCTCCCTGGGGATGGCACCTGCTCAGCATCTTGAAGCATGCCTCGGTGGCCGTTTTGCTTGGACTCCTGGTGTGGAAGCTGCTGCGGGATCGCGTGGCCGCGTTGCTGGCAGCCGCTTTGTTCGCGCTGCATCCCGCCCAGACAGAATCCGTGGCATGGGTCACCGTGCCCGACCCGCTCATGTCCGCCGCGGTTCTCGGCTCTCTGCTCTTATACTTCAGCTACGCCGACTACCTATCTGCAGACAGCCGGTTCTCTGCTGGAAGACTCAAGAAAAAGTCTCGTAAACCGCCGAGCAAGCTCGCCGGCAAATCGTCGACTGCATGGATCGTCGCCTCCTCAGCCGCCTGCCTCGTTGCGCTGATGACGAAAGAAACGGCCCTGGTGCTGCCCTTCGTTCTTTTTGTATTGGCTCTGATCGTGCCGTTCGACAAAAACAGAAACAATGACGACCGGAAAGAAGCGCCCGGCGGAAACGGCACGGCCTTTCGCATTCGGCTCGTTTCCGCGGTCCGCCAGACTCTGCCATTCCTGGGTGCGACCGTGGTTTATCTCCTCCTGCGGGTCAGTGCGCTGCACGGTCAGTTCAGCCCGCCTACGCAGCACTTGCCTTGGAAGACAGTGCTGCTCTCCGCGCCCGCCACCCTCTGGTTCTACGTGAAGGTGCTGTTTTGGCCGGTAAGATCCCGTGCTTTTGCGGATCCCACCTTGGCCGACACGTTCTCCCTTCGCGGTGTCCTTCTGCCTGCGCTAGGAGTCGGTTGCGCGCTCGTCATCCTCACCGGGGCGTGCTTTTGGACTTGGAGAAGAACGCGCAATCTCCCGGATCAGGAAGCCCTCCGTATCCGGTACGCCTTCCTGCTGGGCACCTTGATCCTCTTGCTGCCCATTCTGCTGGCGTTGAACCTGAACGCGCTGAATCCCGGCGATTTCCTGCATGGCAGATATACCTACCTGCCTTTGACCGGATTAATGCTCCTGCTGGCAACCGGTTATCATCTGGCGGAAAAAGCTCACATAGTTATGCTCTCAGCCGCAGCCATAGTAGCCGCGGCATTCTGCCTCCTGACCGTGCAACAGGAAGGCGCATGGAAAGACGATCTGACTGTCTTCACAGTGGCCCACGAAAACGCCCCACACAACGCTCCAGTGGCCCAGCATCTTGCCGACACGCACGTGCAGGCCGCCCTCGCCCTTGATGGAGAAGGCCGATGCGACCAGGCAATGCCCATCTTCGATCAGGTAATCCAGGAGTATTCGAACGACTGGTTTGCTTGGGCAGGCCGCGGAGAATGTTTTTTCAAGCTCGGGGATCTGCCGAGCGCCGAGCAAGCCCTCCGCCGAGCCTCCGAACTGTCGCATGAACCTCGCGTGATCGAGCAGTGGCAAGAACTGCGTGCGAGGATGGGTCTGCCCCCCGCGCCGCTGAAGTGAGCCCAATTTCCTGTTCTAGCGCGAGACGTCTTGTGATAATGTTCAGGTTCCGTAGGGCTATTATGTGTCGAAGCCGTTGTTGTCGTCTCCTCGCTCTTATTCCCCTACTCTCGGTCATCTCGCTCCGCTCCCAGACTGCCGCTCCGGACTCCGGCAATAGCGTCGCCACGATCAAAACTAAGGTTCGTCTGGTCTTGGTCGACATCGTCGTGACCAACGGCAAGGGCGACGCCGTTACTGGCCTGCATAAAGAGGATTTTCAAATCTCGGAGGACGGCCAACCCCAGACGATTGCCACCTTCGAAGAGCACCACGGTGCACCGCCCACTCAGATCAAGCTGCCCACCCTGCCTCCGCACGTCTACACCAATTTTCCTCTAACGCAAACCGCCGACTCGGTGAACGTTCTTCTGCTGGATGCCCTGAACACTCCTTCCCGGGATCAGTCTTACGTCCATTCGCAGATGATCAAGTATCTGAAGACAGTTCCCCCCGGAACGCGCATCGCGATTTTCACCCTGGCATCGCGCTTGCGGATGCTGCAGGGAGTCACAACCGATTCCTCAGAATTGTTGGCGGTTCTCAACAGCGCGCAAGCCGGTCCGCGCCAATCGCCCTTACTTCCCTCCGACGCTGAAGCCGACGCCGACCAGCGCATGATCGACTTCATGATAGAGAATTCGTCCGGGCCAGGAACTGCTCCGGCTACCTCGGCGATGGCCGCCGTCGATCCCATCAATGCCATGAAGCAGTTCCTCGCCGATAGCGCCGCCTTCCAGACCGAGCAGCGCATCGGCATCACGCTGCAAGCCCTGCAGCAACTCGCGCGCTATCTCTCGAGCGTTCCCGGCCGCAAGAATGTAATCTGGTTCTCTGGCTCCTTCCCCGCCGGCATCCTTCCCAATTCGGACCTGGTCGATCCGTTTACTTCTGCGGAAACGTTTCAGGAAGACATTCGTAAAACCACCGACCTGCTTACGGCTGGTCAGGTCGCTCTCTACCCCATCGGAGCTGAGGGTCTGGCTCCGGATAAGGCGTTCGAAGCCAATGCTCAGGAGATTGGGGAGAAGCGGCCGTCATTGGCCATGCGGGATCAAGTCAAGCATTTGCAAACCGGCGAAGTCGCTCGCGATTCAAACCACAGTTCCATGGACCAGTTGGCCAAGGACACCGGCGGCCAGGCCTTCTACAACACCAACGGACTCAACGACGCCCTGACCCGCGTAGTCAACAACGGCACCCGCTACTACTCATTGGCTTACACGCCCAGCAACTCAGTGATGGACGGAAAGTATCGCCGCATCCAGGTGAAGCTCCTGAAGGGCAAAGACAATCTGGCATACCGCCGCGGATACTACGCCGACGACCTCCAAACCGTACTCGCCGCCGGCCAGAAGCCAGACACCGATCCGTTGCTCATGCTCATGGGACGCAACCTGCCCGACTATTCTCAAATTCTTTACAAGATCAAGGTCGTGCCTTCAAACCCGCAGCCCGCGCCCGACGCCCCACGCATCGGCAGCAACCCCGATCTCAAAGGACCGTTCACCCGCTACGCTGTGGACTTCGCGATCGCCCCCCAGGACCTCAAGCTCGATTCCACTCCTGAGGGTGGCCGGCACGGCAACATCGAAATCGTCCTCCTCGCCTATGATCGCGAGGGCAAACCGCTGAACTTCGTAGTCACCAAAGGCGACGTCAACCTCGATGCCAAGCTCTACGAGAACGTACAGAAGGTCGGCCTTCAGATCCACAAAGAAATCGACGTCCCCAAGCAATACGTCTTCCTGCGCACCGGCATCTACGACCTCAAGTCAAACACCGCGGGCACGCTCGGAGTGCCTCTGGTCGAGGCTGTCGCATCCGCCGCTAAGCAATAACTCTCCCGAGCAACTCGACGACCCCGAGCTACGATCGCGTTAGACTATGTCGGGAGAACGAACGTGCAAAAGACTCGTCACTTAACGAACGTAAGATTTGCCCTGATCGTTGCCGTTGCAGCCGCCAGCATCTTCGCGTTGTGCGCCTCGGCCCAGACCGACTACCAGCCTTCTCCCGAGAACCTCCAAGCCCGCCGCGAGTTTCAGGACATGAAGTTCGGCATGTTCATCCACTGGGGCGTCTACAGCGTGCTCGGCGATGGCGAGTGGGTCTTCCACGAGCGCCATCTCACAGTCGACGAATACAACCGCCTGCCTTCGTTCTTCGATCCCGAGAAGTTCGACGCCGCGACCTGGGTCGCCCTCGCCAAAGCCGCTGGGATGAAGTACATCACTATCACCTCGCGCCATCACGACGGCTTCGCCATGTTCGACTCCAAAGTTTCCGACTGGAACATCGTCGCGCGCACGCCCTATAAGAAGGACCCGCTGAAGATGCTCGCCGACGAGTGCCACCGCCAGGGCATCAAGCTCTTCTTCTACTATTCGCAGCTCGACTGGCACAATCCCGACTACTTCCCGCGTGGCGCCACCAACTGGAACAACGGGCGCCCCGACCACGGCGACTGGAACGCCTACCTCGACAACTACATGGACGGCCAGTTGACCGAACTACTCACTAACTACGGTCCCATCGGCGGCATCTGGTTCGACGGCATGTGGGACAAGCCCGACGCCGACTGGCATCTCCCCAAAACCTACGCGCTCATCCACAAGCTGCAGCCCGCCGCGCTCATCATTCCCAACCATCATCAGACGCCGCGTCCCGGCGAAGACGTGCAGACTTTCGAGCGCGATCTTCCCGGCCAAAACACTGCCGGCTTCAATACCAAATATGTGAGCACCAATATCCCGCTGGAAAGTTCCGACACGCTCAACGGCGCCTGGGGATTCAACATCGGCGACAGCAACTACAAAAGCGCGCCGGAGTTAGTGCGCAAACTCGTCCGCGCCGCCGGAAATAATTCCAACCTGCTGCTGAATATCGGCCCATATCCAAGCGGCGAAATCGATCCGCAGTTCGTCATGCGCTTGCACGCAGTCGGTGATTGGCTCTCAAAATACGGGGACTCGATCTACGGCACTCGCGGCGGTCCCATCCCGCCCGGCGACTGGGGAGTCACCACGCAGAAAGAAAATAAGATCTACGTGCACGTACTGAGCTGGGGATCCCCCCTGTTGGCCCTTCCGCCCATCGCGGGAAAAGTATCGGCCGCGCAATTGCTGCTCGGCGGGGAGCCAGTCGACGTGACCCAAACCACAGACGGAGTCATCCTGAAGCTTCGCCCTCAAGGCAAAGACGAGTTAGACCGCGTCGTTGTGCTGACTCTGACGAAATAAGAGTAGACCTTGTCATCCTGAGGGCGCGGTTTTCTTGCGCCCGAAGGATCTATGCAACTCCCGGCCAGTTGCATAGATCCTTCGCGGCAAAAAACGCCGCTCAGGATGACACATCTGTTTTTTGGCATTCATCCCTTAGCCGCCCACTGTCCGCCGTGCAGGTAAGCCAGGTTCCCGATCTGCCCTGCCCGCGCTGCCGCGACCCCCGTCTCCACCGGCGCATTCGGCTCCTTGCGCGTCTTGACGCACTCAAAGAAATTCTCCATGTGCGAAATCGTCCCATCGAGCACGCTGCGTGCAGTAAGCGCGGGATTCTGTTCCTCTTCCACCCGTTCTCGATAAACCCCAAAGCCGCTGCGATTAATCTTCAGCGTCCCGTCAGTCCCGCGGAACTCCAGCCCACCATCGTCAATGGACGAATTCATCATCCCCTCATACACCACATCGAACCCGGGATAACGGAACGCCGCCTGAATCGTATCCGGACACTCCCACTGCTCGAAAATATATTTATCGGCGAGCATCTGGGCCTGTCGCGGTTGGTCGGCCTTCATGGCCCAGTGCACCACATCGATCCAGTGGGTGAACAAGTCGGTCATGGCCCCGCCGCCAAAATTCCAGAACCAGCGCCAGTGGCTGAATTTTTCGTCGGTGAAGGCCTGGTCCGGAGCCGACCCGAGCCACAGCTTCCAATCCAGCGCCTGCTGGTCGATGGGCTTCGCCGCCCAGTTCCGGTGATAGTTCTGCCACCAGTAAGTTCGCACCTGGACCACGCGGCCCAGGCTTCCCCCTTGAATCATCTCGACCGCATCGCGGAAGTGACTCCAACTGCGCTGCTGCATGCCGCACTGCAAAATCTGCTTGCTGGAACGAACCGCTCGCGTCAGTGTCGCGCCTTCCTCCACCGTGTGAGTGACCGGCTTCTCCAGATAGACGTCTTTGCCCGCCGCCAGGGCATCGACGGCCATCTTCACGTGCCAGTGGTCCGGCGACGCAATGATCACTGCATCGATGTCCTTCGCCAGCACTTCCCGATAATCAAGGTGGGCAGTGGCGAGCCCTTTGGACCGCTGCACAACCGCGTCGCGGCTCGGACCATACACGTCGCTCACCGCCACAATCTCGTATGGCCCAACCTTGTCCGCCGCATCGAGCAGCCCCCGCATCCGGTGCCCCGCTCCAATGACTCCGATGCGAAGAGTATCGTTCGCGCCGAACACCCGGGTTGAAGCCAGCGCGGTAAGTCCGCTTGCAATAATGAAACTGCGGCGAGTAATCATGGACAGGTCCTCCAGTCCGTTTTGTGCGGAATGATCCTATCAAGTTTCGGGTGCCCCATCCTTGCGTCTTTTGCAAGGGTGGGGAGCGATGCTGCCTGCATCGCTCCTTGGCCGAGCGCACTCAGGGCGAGTGCCCCAGCTTGATTTTGCCTGACGCCAACTTCACAAGGGGTGCCCCAGCCTTCGCGTGCCTCTCGCGAAGGGTGGGAGGCAGTCTGCTAAAATGCCGCCGTGAAAAGACGCATCTTACTCCAGGCAATTCCCGCCGCCGCATTCTTCCCGGCAACACTCTGGGCCGCTGCTCGGTCTGAGAAGACCAGTCCCACGCAGGCGTCCAGCGCAGTCTACGAACTCCGCGTCTATCACGCAGCCTCAGGGAAACTGGCAGACCTGCTGGCCCGCTTCCGCGAACACACCGTAAAGCTCTTTGACCGGCATGGAATGAAAAGCGTCGCTTACTGGACGCCCGTCGACGAACCAGAGAAGAGCAACACTCTTATCTACATCCTCTATCATCCCAGCCGCGAAGCCGCGGCCGCCAACTGGAAATCTTTCCAGGACGACCCGGAGTGGAAGAGTGTCCACGACAAATCCGAGGCAAACGGCAAACTCGTGGACAAAGTTGACTCCACCTATATGGCTCTAACCGACTTCTCTCCGCCGCTGCGGCTATGTTGAATGAGTGAGAACTGAGCTTCCGGGACTGCGGCGAAACAAAACCTCCCGAACTCCAGCCGCGAAAGCCTGCCCTGAGCGAAGTCGAAGGGCGGCGGCATGTGAAAGCCCGGCACGGCAGTGCCGGGTGCGAGTGGGAAAAGCGCGCGAGTCCCGCAGGGACGGCACCGGTTCTCACGCACCCTTTATGCCTTCTGGAGCATCGTCTGTGAGATTAAAGCTCCAAAATGAGCTAGCCGGCCGCGCTCATGCGCGGCCGGCCGTCTCAGCGCTCCAGACAGTTCAAACTGGAGTTGGGGGAGGGAAATTCAAATAACACCTTACGACTGCACGATCTTCTCGAGCGCCATCCGGCTGCGAATCACAAGCGTCGCGCCCTTCAGCGTCATCAACTGCTTCCTCTTGAACTCCGAGAACAGCCGGCTCACCGTCTCGCGCGTCGTCCCGATAATCTCGGCAACTTCTTCATGCGTCAGCGTCAGCTTGACCTGTGCTGAACCATCGTCCTGCGCGCTCTTCGTCGACCACGAGAGCAGTAGCTTGGCAAATTTCTCCGACGGCGAAGCCGCCAGCCCCAGCGTCCGAATCTCCTCATATGCCACGTAGTAGTTGCGGCTCAACTGTTGGGCCACCCTCACCGCCACTTCCGGAAAGTCGCGCAAGAAATGCAGCAACGAATCGCGAGGGATGAAATTCGCCTGGCCCGGCTCCATCATTTCGGCGGTCACTTCATACGGACGGTTCGACACGACGGCGTTCAGGCCGAGCACGTCTCCCGAGTCCGAGATCTTCGTGATGATGGTCTTGCCTTCACGGGACGAAGTCGACAGCTTCACCTTCCCCGTGCATAACACAAACACGCCGCGCGCCTGCTGCCCTTCGATAAACAGCATCGCACCCTTGGGATATACCGCCGTCGACTTCACGTCGTTCAGCCGTTGCGCCGCCTGCAGCGAAAGATTGCAGAAAAGATGTTCTCCCCGTACGGGGCAACTGACACAGTTATCAAGGATATTCAAACCATAAGGAGCCCGCATCGCCATCCTCCTCCGGGCTAGAAGCTGCCAGAATCTTCTGCGTCGCCTCTGCCCACGCTAAGGGTATGGCACGCTGCGAGCCAAATCCGCACAGGACTCACGGCTCCGCGCAATGCCGACCTATACAACAGAAACAAAATGACTTGCGGCCCTATTCCCGGAAGGAAACAGCTGCGCGGGAACGCCCAAATCCACAGATTTGGGTTATTTCCCGCACACCCCTGCGTGATCTGGATCACTACTCCTTGTGATTAAAGTAATCAGAGGACGCCTAACCGAAGGCTATCGCTCCTGGGTGGCGCGCGATTCTAGCGCAAGCCTATTTCGGCTTTGTGTGTCGCGTACTTCCAGCACAGGGCTATCTCGCCTTTGGGTGGCGCAGCGCTTTTAGCGCTGCGATAAGGTCTCTCTTTTCTGAAAGGGCTTTAGCCCCAGAGGTACCTCGCCCTCTACGGCCCCACCGTCACCTGCAGCGGACCCGGCGTTTGCATCCGGTCCCGGTAAATCAGGTTCTTCGGTGCCACTTCCCCCACCGCATCCACGTGGATCACGTACCCCCCATGCGGCAGAGTCTCGCCAAAAGGCAACTCCATCCCGACTGTGCCTCGCTTCAAAACAAAGTGCTGGTACCCGATCGCTGTCGCCCTTCCATTCGACGCCACCGCCATTACGATGAACGTCAAATCCATGTCATCGGGCGATGTGTTTGAGACCTCCACGGTCCCGTCAATCCGGTTCCCGGTCACCCGCGCCGGCGCCTTCCAATTGATGGCCAATGCCGCCACCACCCGCAGCACAAACCCCTTCTGCACCGCCGACTCCCGGTCACCTCCATCGGTCACCGACACCGTAAACTGAAACTCTCCCGTACGCTCCGGCTCCCCAGTCAGCAGCCCGCTTTCCTCCAGTTTCATGCCTGGCGGCAACGCCCCTTTTTCAACCTTCCAGTGCAGCACCGACACCCCACCATGCGCATGGAAGCGAAGCTCATAATGTCGATGCGGATACGCATCCGGCATCTGGGGTTCGTTTTCGATCACCACGCCTGGCCCGTTCTGTGGCGCTGCCGCGCTGGCGCCCTGAGCCTGAGTCTGCTCGTCTCCCGCCGATGCCAACCCCAGTTGACATGCCGCCATCGTCAGCACCCATGCCAACAGGAGACTCAGCCCTGCAATTCGTCGCACCCTTTGCACCTTCGTCATCTCCCCACCTTAATCAGCACGAAATCACCCTGACCTGCAGCCCCAAAACCCCGGTTCCCCTACTCTCCCACACTTCCTCCGCTTCTGTATAAGAATGTTCCGCCCACCCAAACTTGCGCTGCCGCCTCCCTCGCAACACGGTAGTCACATTGACTTGCATTTGAGATTTCTGAAAAACTAGCCACTCGGGGGTTTTTTCGCCTGAGTTTCGTTTTCATGGAACTACTGCTCAATCTCGCGTGGCTTCTTTTGGCGCTTCCCGCCTATTGGCTGTGGCGCACGTCCAGAACGACCCACGCCAGCCGCAAGTTCAGATCTCTGCAGTGCCTGCTGGCTTTAGGATGCATGCTCGTCGTTCTCTTCCCGGTGGTCTCCGCCACCGACGATCTCCGCGCCATGCGCGCCGAGATGGAAGAGTCTCCTTCCAGCAAGCGCACCGTCCGTCACGCCAGCAACGATAAAGCATCCGGCGGGAAGTTGCAGACTCCCCCCGCGCTGGCCTGGACCGCGAATAACCTCTTGATTGTGAATAGCGAGGACTGGCACCAATCGCCGGCCCTGGATTTGTCCTCGCCGGCTCCGCCTGCCATCACGCGGGCGGGCCGCGCTCCTCCTCTTTCTTTCCCCGGGTAGTGCCGCGCATCGCCGATCGTTCATAAAAGAAAAAACGGCGGAGTATTTGCTGATCTTTACGTGATTTCTTGGCGGGAGATGAGCTCGTGAGTTTGTCGGCGGCAATCGCCGGCAGGCCACCATCCGCCGGGGCCGAGTCCCTTACACCGTAGCTGCCCCATGGAGTCCTTGATGCACTGGAAATTTCTTGGTCTAGCGTTCGCCTTCGGCGCTGCCAGTCTGCTTGCCCAGACTGCGCCCCAGACTGCGCCTGAGCCCCAAATCTGGACTTGGGACGCGGTCAAAGACCACTTCGAACTGAACAACTCATCACTCCAGGCCAGCCGGCTGAATATTGACGAACTCAAGGCGCAGGAAATCACCGCCCACCTCCGCCCCAATCCCGACTTCACGCTGTCCGCCGACGGTACCCAGATCGCTCCCAGCCACGGCGTGTGGACCCCATTTGCCGGCACCTTCGTTTCCCCCGGCGTCAGCTATCTCTTTGAGCGCCGCAACAAGCGCGGACTCCGCTACGAAGCCGCCAAGCAAGGCACCGCCATCGGTGTCGCTCAGCAGTCCGACTCGGAACGTAATCTCCTCTTCAACTTGCGCAGCGCATTCGTCGGCGTCTTGCAAGCCAAAGCTGTGTTGCGCCTCGCGCAGGACAATCTCGACTCCTACGACAAGATCCTGAAAGTCAGCCGCGACCGCTTCTCAGCCGGAGATATCGCCCGCATCGATCTCGATCGCCTCGAACTGCAACGCCTGCAATTCGAGTCCGACCTGCAAACCGCACTCGTCAATCTGCGCACGACCAAGATCAACCTGCTCGCCCTGCTCGATGATCGCCGTCCGGTCGACAGCTTCGAACTCGACGGACGCTTCGACTTCAGCGAGGACCTCGCTTCGCTCGATGATTATCGTAAAGACGCACTCGACGCCCGCCCCGACCTGCGCGCTGCCGTGCTCTCGGTCAAGCAGGCCGAAACCAACTACCAGCTCGCCGAAGCCAACGGATCCACCGATCCCACCATCGGCGTATGGTTCACGCACAACGGATCGTTTAATAATCCTGACGCGTTGAACACGCTCGGCGCCAGCGTCAGCATTCCGCTCCGCTTTTTCGACAAGAACCAGGGCGAGAAGCTGCGCACAAAAATTGACATCAAGCGCAACGAGAGGCTCCGCGACGGCGTTGAAACCCAGGTCTACGCCGACGTCGACTCCGCCTACGCCACCCTCAGCAGCAACATCAGTTTGCTGAAGCCGTACAAACGCCAGTATCTGGACCAAGCGGTCCGCGTGCGCGACACAGTTCTGTTTTCCTACCAGCACGGCGGCGCGTCGCTGCTCGACTTTATCAACGCGGAAAGTGAATACCGTACCGTGGAGTTGAATTACGTAAATCTGGTCGGCTCCTATCTGACCGCGGCAGCCCAGCTGAATCTGGCCGTAGGGCGTGAGGTAATCCAATGACAAAATTTATATTCCCTGGCCGCACTGATCCCACGCGCATCCGCGTGTTTTTATCCCACTGGCTTGCGTTCGCGCTGCTTTTGGCCGCCTTGGGCGGCGCCGCGGCCTGCTCGAAAGACACGCCCGCAGCCACCAGCAAGCCGCCGGTCACGGTCGATCCCGACGTCTTCGACACCGATCAGCCCCAGTTGTTCAAGACCGCCAAGGCCGAAACCCGCGCCCTGCCGACACAAGTCACGGCTAACGGCACCGTTTCGCCCGACGTGAACCGCACCATTCACGTCACTTCCCTTGGCGGAGGCCGCGTCGTCGATCTCAAAGTAAAGCTGGGGGATGCCGTGACGAAGGGCCAGACGCTACTGGTGATTTCTAGCCCTGACCTCTCCGCTGCCACGTCCGATTATCAAAAAGCCAAGGCCGATGAAGTGCTTTCGCACAAAGCCCTCGATCGGGCCCAGATGTTATTTGATCGCGGCGCGATCGCAGCCAAGGACCTCGAGGCCGCGCAGGACGCCGAAGACAAAGCCAAAGTCGACGTGGAGACCGCCGAGCACCACATTCAGGTCATGGGCGCCGATCCCGCGCATCTCAGTCCCCTCATCAATCTCAAAGCTCCCGAATCTGGAACCATCGTCGAACAGAACGTCGCCGGATTCGAAGGCGTCAAGAGCCTCGACAACACTCCCAACCTGTTCACCATCGCCAATCTCAGCGAAGTCTGGGTGGTCTGCGATGTTTTCGAAAACGATCTGGGCGAAGTTCATCTCGGCGACGCCGCCGAAATCCATCTGAATGCCTTTCCCGAGCGCCTTTTCAAAGGCAAGGTTGCCGACATCTCTCGCGTGCTCGATCCCAATACCCGCAGCGCCAAGGTGCGCATCGTGCTTGGCAACGCGGATGGCGCTCTCCGTCCCGGCATGTACGCCGTCGCCACCTTCCGCTCCCGGAAGCTGACCGACCGCATCGTCGTCCCAGCCACGGCCATCATGCGCCTGCACGACAAAGACTGGGTCTTCCGCAAAGAAGGCGGCAACCGCTTCCGCAAGATTGCAGTCCAGGCCGACGGCCTCGCTCCCGACGGCATGCAGCAGATTCGCGACGGAGTAAAGCCCGGGGACGAACTGGTCACCAACGCTCTCGAGTTCTCCACTGAAGCCGCGGAGAAAAAAGAATGATCCGTGCGCTGATCGACTTTGCCCTGCGCAACCGCCTGATGATTCTGGGCGCATCGCTCGTGCTCTTCGCCTGGGGCATCTTTTCGTTCCATGCTCTGCCCATCGAGGCCTATCCCGACGTCGCCGACACCTACGCACAGATCATCACCCAATGGCCCGGACACGCCGCCGAGGAAGTCGAGCAGCAGATCACCGTCCCCCTCGAAGTCGAACTCAACGGCGTGGCCCATCTCACGCATCTGCGCTCCGTCTCGCTGATGGGCTTGTCCATCATCACCATCATTTACGACGACGACATCACCACCTTCAACGCGCGCCAGGAAGTGCTTGACCGTCTGCAACTGGTCACTCTGCCGAACGGGGTCAATGCCAGCATCGGCCCCGACTACAGCCCCACCGGCCAGATCATGTTCTACACGCTGACCAGCACGAATCCCAAGGTCGACGTGATGGAACTCAAATCTCTGAATGACTGGGTCGTGGTGAACCAGCTGAAGTCGGTGCCGAATATCGTCGACGTGAATCCCTTTGGCGGCCCGACCCGTGAGTACCAGGTCCAACTCGATCCCGGAAAACTCGTCTCTTACGGCCTGTCGCTGGCGCAAGTCGAGAACGCTCTGGTGGCGAACAACATCAATGCCGGTGGCGGATTCATCGAGCGCGGCGAGCAGGCCTTGAATGTCCGCGCCGTCGGCCTGATGCAGACTACCGACGACATTGCCGCCACCGTCGTGAAGGTACAGAACGGCACTCCCGTCCGCGTTCGCGATCTAGGCAACGTAGTTCAGGCACCCAAAGTCCGCCTCGGGCAACTCGGCAAAACCATCCGCAAAGAAGACGGTACCATCCTCAACAACGACGACGTCGTCGAAGGCATCGTCCTGCTCCGCAAAGGCGCCGTCGCCGAGACCACTCTCGAGGCCCTCCACCAAAAGATCGATGAACTGAACGGCAAAGACGGCAAAGCAGGACTGCTGCCGGCAGGCGTGAAACTCGTCTCCCACCTCGACCGCAGCGAGTTGATGCATCACACCACGCACACCGTCCTGCGCAACCTGACCGACGGCGTCTTGCTGGTCACTCTGATTCTCTTTCTCTTTCTCGGCAACGTGCGCAGCGCGCTGATCGTCGCCATCACCATCCCCTTCTCTCTGCTCTTCGCCGCCATCCTCCTCGACCTGCGCCACATCCCCGCCAACCTTCTCTCTCTGGGTGCGCTCGACTTCGGCATGGTCGTTGATGGATCGGTGGTGATGGTCGAGAACATCCTCCGCCACACCTCCTTCGGCAACACCAAAAAGTCGTTCATGGAAACGATCGCCATCGCGGCGCACGAAGTCCAGCGCCCGGTCTTCTTCGCTCGCGTCATTATTATTGTTTCCTACCTGCCGATTTTCACCCTGCAGCGCGTCGAAGGCCGCCTCTTCAGCCCCATGGCATGGACCGTCGCCTTCGCCCTGCTGGGCGCGCTCGTCTTCGCACTGCTCATCGCGCCCGTGCTCTGCAGCATCCTCTTCAGCTCTGGAATCAAAGAATGGCGCAACCCCGTCCTCGAGTGGCTCAACCGCACCTACGCCCGCTCCCTCGATTGGTGCTTCGACCACATGAAGTTCACTCTCGGCATGGGCTTGCTGGCTCTCGCCGTCATGCTCTTCATCGCGATGAGCGGAATCATCGGCTCGGAATTCCTCCCTCACCTCGACGAAGGCGCGATCTGGGTGCGCGGGACTCTCGCCCCCAGCACCGGACCTTCCGCCAGCATCGCCATGGCGAAGAAGGCTCGTCTCGTCCTTGCTAACTTCCCTGAAGTAACGCAAGTCGTCAGTCAAGTCGGACGCCCCGATGACGGCAGCGACGCCAGCGGCTTCTATAACACGGAATTTTTCGTCGACCTGCGTCCGCGCGGTCAGTGGCGTAGCGACTTCCACGGCAAAAAAGACGAACTCATCGCCGCCATGGACAAAGATCTCCAGCAATTCCCCGGCGTGGACTGGAACTTTTCCCAGCCCATCTCCGACAACGTCGAGGAAGCCGTCAGCGGCGTCAAAGGCGAGCTGGCCGTGAAACTGTTCGGAACGGATCTGAAGACTCTCGAAGCCAAAGCCGACGAGATGCAGGGCGTAATGAGCCAGATTCCCGGCGTCGCCGACCTCGGCACATTCCAGGTCCGCGGCCAGCCCAACATCAACTTAAACGTCGACCGCGCCGCGGCCGATCGCTTCGGCATCAACGTCGCCGATATTCAGGACGCCGTCGAAACCGCCGTCGGCGGAAAGGCTCTCACGCAAGTCCTGATCCTCGAGCAGCGCTACGATCTCACCGTCCGCTACCTGCCCCAATTCCGCCAGTCAGTCGAGGACATCAAAAATATCCGCATCCTCGCGCCCACCGGCGAGCGCGTCTCCCTCGCCCAACTGTGCAACATCTCCCTCGACGATGGCGCCTCCACCATTTATCGCGAAGGCAACTCCCGCTACATCGCCATCAAGTACAGCGTGCGCGGCCGCGACCTCGGATCGACCGTCCGCCAGGCCATCGATGAAGTCGGACGCAAGGTCAAACTCCCCGAGGGCTACCACCTCGACTGGACCGGAGAATACGAGAGCCAGCAGCGCGCCAACCGCCGCCTCGCCTTCATCGTCCCCATCACTCTGTTGCTGATGGCGTTCATCCTGTATTCCGCCTTCAGTTCCTGGAAGTGGGTCGGTCTCATTCTGGCCGTGGTCGCACTCTCCCCGCTGGGCGGCTTCCTCAGCCTGCTCATCACCGGAACGCACTTCAGCGTGTCGTCAGGGCTCGGCTTCCTCGCTCTGATCGGCGTCTCGGTCGAGATCGGCGTGATCATGATCGAGTACATCAACCAGCTCCGCACTCGCGGCCTGCCCGTGCGCGAAGCCGCCAAGGAAGGCGCTCAGCTCCGTCTCCGTCCCATCATGATGACGATGCTGGTCGCCACGCTCGGCCTGCTCCCTGCCGCCATGTCGCACGACATCGGATCCGATTCGCAGCGTCCGTTCGCGATCGTCATCGTCGGCGGCCTGATCGTGGAATTACTGGTCAGCGTGATCCTCTGGCCAACGCTTTACGTATTCTCGGCTCGCCCCGGCGACCGCCTGCCTCCCTCCGAACAAAGCTTCATGGCCGAAGGCGAGCACGTCGACTAGAGGAAAAATGGCGAGCAAGTTTGGGCCTGTGGTGTAAGGAACACGGCGGGCGGCGATTTCGGTCGCCGCTCGCAGTTGCAAGTTCGAATCTTGCCAGGTCCACCACTCTTGCTGTCAGCTATGCGCAGAAATTCTCAGCCACGGATAAACACGGATTTCCACGGATTGAAATGCGGGAAGGAATCTGGGTTTCGGTTGTTGGGCAGAAATCCCGGGTTGGCTTGAAGCCAGGAACTGGTAGCTCGAAGCTCAAAACTCGTAGCTCGTAGCTCCAAAAAAATAAAAGTTCCGAGGTGGTGTGGGGTCCATTCGTCTCGGCCAGTAGCTCGCGTTTGACCCTTGCTCGACCTGCTCTCGCTGCTTCCCTTGCGGGGAACTGCGCGCGATCTTCGCTTGGGCTCCGGGCTCACCGCCAACCGGATAAACCTACCCTACGCCTCGGAACTCTATCTTGCTCCGACATTTCTTCTTCGTTCGCCTCGACCAGCGCTTTGCTATAGACCCTCGCTCACCCTCTGTCCCAACCTTGCGATCAGAACAGTGACTCCGCTTGAGCCCCGGACGCCGCACCAACCGGAAAAACTTAAGAAGCTGTCAAAGAACAATCCTGTTGTACTCCTTCTATTTTTTTCGTCAATGAAAAATACGCGTTTGTAAGTACACGTGTTTTCAATCGAGTGCAGCCCGTCCACAAGCCGGTGACCGAATTTGGTGCAATCTCCGACTCCACTTCTCACAGACCCCGTATCCGACGCGGCTTTCCGCAGGATTCATTGGGAGAAGGCAACGCCGGCATGGCAGGAAAAGATTGTTTCGAGACTGTGAAAATCGCGGACTTCCCGCGTCTGGCAGGGGGTTTCAAGATAACGTCTCAACCGCGCCGCGCTCGATCAGCAGTCGTACGATTTCTTCACGACCGCGCGTAACGGCGTAGGCCAGCGGAGTGTGCCATGCTTCAGCGTCCCAGGGAAACAGCCCGTAGTCGCGGAAAGCCCGGTTCAACGCTGCGGGGTCTTCTTCCAGGACGGCTTTGACGCGATGCGCCATGTCGTATTGGATCGCCTCGATGATGTCGATCGACCCGCACAGAATCAGGTCGCGGGCTTCTTTGTGACCGGCGTAGTCGGCCCATCCGGCCGGCGTGCCGTGATACTTCTCTTCGCGCGCGCACACATCAGCGCCGTGCTTCATCAACACATCAATCGCGCTCACGTTCCCGTGCCACGCCGCCGCATGCAGCGGTGTATATCCGCTCGTCGAGTCGATCGAGGTCTTCGGATCGTCATGCACATTAACCGACGCTCCATTGCGGATCAGCGCCTCGATCACAGCGCCCGGCGCGCGTTCGCTGGCGCGAAGGATCAAATGCCCCCATCGTCCGCCGGGCTTCAGTGTACCCGGATCTCTACGCAGCAGTCTTTCGACGTCCGCGGTTCGATGCAGAGCCACTGCGGCCGGCAGCCGCACCTTCGCTCCGCGCTCCAGCAGCACTTGTGCCAGGTCGTGCCTGCCGTCGAGCGCCGCCAGATCGAGCGCAGAAAAGCCGGCTTCGTCGAGCGACTCCGTGTTAGCACCGAGGTCGAGCAGCGTCGTCACCGAGGCGGGTTGATTCTTGACCACGGCGAGATGCAGCGGCATGCGGCGCATCCTCGTTCCGTTCATCCGCCGCTCGAGATCGTTCGGCGTGCGCGTGACCAACTCGCGAATCACCTTTGCTTCGCCCATAGCGACCGCGGAAAAGATATTGTGTCTCGCGCCGTGCGCCAGCAGATACGCAACGATCTCGGGATTGGGCTGGATGTAATCCCACGCCGTCGCCCACCCGATCACGCCCAGCTCGTGGTAATCGCCTTCGCCGATCGTATCGGCCCCATGTTCCACTAGAAGACGAATGATGGGGAGGCGATGCTTCTCCACGGCGAAATGGAGCGGATACGCGTTGTCACCTTCGCAGCGGATGTTGGGATTGGCGTCGCGCTCGAGCAGCAGCTTGACTGCCGCCTCGCTGTTGCCGAAGACGGCCTGGTGCAGCGGCGTTCTCTCGCCCTCGCCGCCGCGCCCGTCAATGAGCTCCGGATGCGCATCAAGCAGCGCATTGAGTCGTGCGAGGTCTCCTCCTCCAGCGGCATCGCGCAGTAATGCGACCGCCTCTGCGGTCGAGCTCGCTGCTTCAAGCGTCTTCACATGAGACTGCAGCTTGGACCAGGACGCGAATCCATATTCGCTCGCAATCACCAGCTGCGCATCCGCAAGCGCGAACGGCGACGCGGCGACCTGTTCTTCCGACAGTTTTCTCCGGCGCGGATGGTTCTCGCGAATGCGAGTCAAAGCCTCGGAGTCCGCGGCCTGCTGACGCTTCAACAGGGACTTGGCTTGTTTCTTGAGTTGTTCGAGGCTGGGACTCGGCGGGAGTTGCCTTGACGTGGAAATCTCCTTTCCGTTCGTGGCCTGTGTCCGCACCGCAGGCAGAAAGAAGATTTGTCAGATTGTAGCCGTGCAATTCCTGCAGGGTGGGCTTGGCCCTTTCCGCGGACTGGATGCGCCCCGTGCGCTGAAAACCAACGATAATTCCTGACTTATGGCCAAGTCAACAGCCGCCTGGCCGCTCAACGCATGGTACCGGCTCCGCAACGAATGGGCAGTGCTTGCGCTCCAGAAACAGCAGATTTCGCTTTACAATAAGTTAGTACTTATATAATGTGTTACTTATGTCAGTAACATCCAACCTGAATGCTTCCTTCGCGGCTCTCGCCGATCCTACCCGCCGGGCAATCCTTGCGCGCCTCGCCTCGGGTGAAGCGACAGTGATGGAACTGGCTAAGCCCTTCGAGATGACCCAGCCTGCGATCTCACAGCACCTGAAAGTGCTCGAAGAAGCGGGGCTCATTGTCCAGCGAACCGACGGCACCAGGCGCCCTCGCCGGTTGGCGAAGCCCGGCATTGAAGCGATGGACCAATGGTTGGCCATGTTGCGAAAAGCTCTGGAGAAAAACTACAACCGGCTCGATGAACTCCTGGCCGCGATGGAACCAAATCGAAAGGGGAAACGATGACCACTATGAGTAAGTTGACGCTCAAAACCGAAGGCGATACCCATATCGTGGTGACCCGGCATTTCGCTGCACCGCCCGAGGCCGTGTACCGCGCGCACACTGATCCGAAACTCGTCCAACAATGGCTGCTTGGCCCCGAAGGTTGGACTATGCCCGTTTGCGAAAACGACGCGCGGCCCGGCGGCAAGTTCCGCTACGAGTGGACCAACCGCAAAGGCGGTGGATTTCACATCACTGGCGAATTTCTTGAACTCAAGCCTTACAGCAAAATTGCCCACGTCGAGCGCATGTACCTTCCCGATCCCACGCCCGACAATCACGTCGAAACCCGCTTCGAACCCGACGGGACCGGCACACTGATGACCATCCGCATGACCCTGCCCGATCCACAAACGCGGGCAGCCATGCTTGCAACAGGAATGGAACGTGGAATGGAAGCGAGCTACGTCCGGCTGGAAAGCATGATTTAGCCTGACCTTGTCCGGTTCGCTCCCTCTAGTTTGTACTTGACGATAAAAAGCCGGAGCTCGAGTCCCCCCAGCGCGCTCCGGCACCGCGAGCAGGAAATCCGCAGCGGTGAACTTCGATGGCTTTGTGGTCTGTCCTGCGTCAGCCCCTTTTTCAGGAAGACCACAGGCGGGCTACATCTCAGCGGCTCAGTCCTCTACTTACCCGTTCCGTTGAGTTGTACGGTTTGCGTGCCCACCGCGTCCTTGACGCTCAACGTCGCGGAGCGCGCGCCGGTCACAGTCGGCGTAAAGCTAACAGTGATCGTGCAATTCCAGTGGGCCTTGCGGCTAGCCCCGCAGTTCGAGGTCTCACTGAAGTCGCCAGGGTCGGTGCCTCCCAACGTGATGCTCGTAATACTGAGAGTCTTGCTCTGATCGTTGGTAAGAATCACAGTCTGCGATTTCTTCGTGGCCACCGTGACCGATCCATAGTTCACGGTCAGCGGCGAAACGCTCACCGGCTGCGTGCTGTTGAACATTACAGTGAGATAGCTGGGGTTGAAGAGGACGGCGTCTACCAGCGCGACATCCAGCATGCCGTCGCCGTTGAAATCGGCAACCGCGGCGCTCATGACGCTCCTGCCAGAGTAAAAAATCTCCGAACTGTTGAATGTGCCATCGCCGTTGCCCTGGAGTACGACGGGCCCGGTGGGAGTGCCCCCAAAGTAGGGAATGACTGCATCCAGTTTCCCGTCTCCGTTGAAGTCGCCCACAAGCGGAGTTGATGGGCTCTGATACGGCAAGCAGTTGATCGAGCCGGGCGTAAACGTGCCGTCGCCATTTCCTTTCAGGAAGGCGTAGCCACGGTCGTTGTTGGTGCAGCCGTTGGCCGTGGTGGTGACCAGCAAGTCCGCTTTTCCGTCCTTGTTGAAATCGGCAGCAGCCAGCGTGATCGGGTAATACGGCGTCACGGTGGGGCTGGGAGTTCCGAATGTGCCATTGCCATTCCCCAGCAGCACGTAGACGGAGCTGATATTGCCATTCGTGGTCACCGCGATGTCCATCTTCCCATCGCCATTGAAGTCGGCAAAGGTCAGAAAAACGCTGCTCGGGTTGATCGCGGCAATGCTGGTAATCAGTGTTCCCGCGTTGTACGTGCCATTGCCTTTGTTGAGCAGCACGCTGATCGTGCCGTCTGCGTTTTCCGTCACGATGTCGAGTTTCCCATCGCCGTTCACATCGACAAGATAGACCTCTCCCTCTTGGGCTGTGGATCCCGTTGGGTAGTACACAGCCGTCTTGAACTTTCCGGTCCCCAGACCGATCAGCACTGCGACCGTGTTGTTCTGGCAACCAGCGAACGTGGCATCCTGCATCGTCGCAACGATGTCGGCTTTGCCATCGCCATTCACATCGCCCGTGGCAACCCACTCGACAAGATTGTTGGCGCAGGTGCTGGCGGTGACCTGCGACGTCGTTCCCAGCACTCCGTGTGCACTCCCCAGGTTAATGCCGATCTTTCCGTTGGCGTCCCCGCTGAGCGACTGCGCGATGTCGGGGAATCCGTCGCCGTTAAAATCGGCGGTCACGATGTTATTCGCCAGCAGAGTCGTACTGTACGCGTAAATCGGGTTGGTCTGGAAGCTTCCATCACCGCGGCCTAGTGACACGGTATTAGTGTTCATGCCGTTCGTGTCCAACAGGTCGAGCGTGCCGTCGCCGTTGAAATCTCCCACCGCGACAAGATAGTTACCGCCGTTGGTCTGAGCCTGGAGCGGATACGCCGGCCCGGTGCTGAAGAGGCCGGTTCCTTTGCCGAGGAAGGTGAAAATGTCGCCTCCAGAGTCCACGAGCACGATGTCAAGCTTCTTGTCGTTGTTGATGTCAGCCAGCACCACGTTGCCGGTCGCGCCCATCGGCACCCCATTGATGACGCTGCTTTCCTTGAATGTGCCGCTGCCCTGGTTCAGGAAGATGATCACCCCCTGATTTTCATTGGTGACCACCACGTCCGGCTTCTTGTCGCCGTTGAGGTCGCCAATAGCGATGCCGTCGCCCGTCGCTGAACCCGCCACTCCGGACGGATAGTAGACTCCCGTTGCAAATGTCCCGCTGCCGGCGTTCAGCAGAATGCTGATACCGTCGTTCGCAGAGATGGCGAGGTCGAGTTTGCCATCGCTGTTGAGATCGCCCACGGCTAGGCCGCTACAGCATCCGGCGGTAGTGCCGGTGCTGTAATTGACTGGAGTCTTGAACGTTCCGTCTCCGTTGCCCAGAAAAACGTAAACACCGTTGTTCGGCGTCAAGCCCACCAGGTCGAGTTTGCCATCCCCACTCACATCGGCGGCCACAATGCTGTTGGGTCCGGGATTGAAGGTGCCGCTGCTGGGAGCGTTATATACCCCGCCAACCGTGAAGCCCCCTGCTCCGTTGCCCAGGTAAATATTGACTTGCGTGCTGCTGGTATTGCCGTTGGTCGCCCACACAGCTACATCGAGCAGATGGTCGCCATTGAAGTCCCCCACGGCGATGGCCTCGGGGAAGAAGTTGCTCACGCCGATAAAGAGAGTGATGGGTGCCTGGAATGTGCCGTCCCCTTTGCCCAACATCACGTTGAGATTGGAACCGTAATCAATGTTGACCACATCCAGCTTGCCGTCTCCATTGAAGTCGCCAATAGCTACTGCCACGGTTGAATAGGTAGGGTTTGAGCTCGAGGTGAAACTCGTCGGTGCCGGAAAAGTCACGGGAAAGGTTTGCGCCTGCGCCGGAACCACCCCAGCGATTGCAACCACAGCAGCGAGCAAGGTAAGCGCCAACAAACCCGACCGCTTACCTTGCCAAGAATTCGAATTCATCTTCTGTCTCCTGAGAATGATTTGCCTGAGGACTTGGTTCCGGGGGAGTAGGTGCGTAGCCTCGCCCGAAACACGCATGCGGTCAATGGACTGAGGTTGGCGCGTGGCTTGTCGTTGGATAGCGAGCTAACGTCAATATTGGTAGCGATTTGCGTGGATTGATTGCCCGGAAACCGGGGCTTCAACGAGCCTGAAAGTGCCATTTTCCCGGCTCGCGCTGGGTGCTAGACTCAACTCCTCCTGCACCCATCTTCTTTCATATGAGTTCAGATCCAGTTTTTAGGAGTTCGAATCAGTCGTTGCCGGCTCCGATTCGCTTCGGTGTTTTCGAAGCCGATCTCTGCGCCGGCGAACTCCGCCGGAATGGCGTCAAGGTCCGTCTCCAGGACTTGCCATTCCGTGCGCTCGCGCTCTTGCTGGCGCGTCCCGGAGTCGTGATCTCCCGCGAAGAGTTCCGCCAGGCCCTCTGGCCCGCCGACATCTTTGTGGATTTTGAGCAGGGCATCAGCAGCGCCGTCATGCGCCTGCGCGACGCTTTGCGCGATTCCGCCGATAATCCCGTCTTCATCGAGACCGTCGAGCGGCGCGGCTACCGCTGGATCGGCCCCATCCATCCCCCCGAACCGGTCGCGCCCGTATCCTCCGCTCAAGACTTTCCCGTACAAGCCTCCCCGGAGCCATTCACTCCTTCCGAGGCAGCACCTCCGGCGCCGAGGTCGATCGCCTGGCGGAAACTGATCTACGCCCCTCCGTTGCTGGTCTTGCTGTTCGCGGTGTGGATCTTCCGTCCTGGCTCTCACAACGCCGAAGCGGGCGTGAAGTCCACTCCGGTTCCTTCCCGTAGCATGCATCCACCAGCCAATCACGAGGCTGAGGAGTTCTACCTTAAAGGCCGTTTCTACTGGAACAAGCGCACTCCTGAAAGCCTTACTCAGGCCGTCGACGCCTTCACCCAGGCCATTGCGCGCGATCCCAACTATTCCGACGCCTATGTTGGTCTGGCCGACTGCTACAACCTGCTTCGCGAATTCTCCGCGATGCCCCCGAACGAGGCCTTTCTCAAAGCGTATGCTGCGGCGAAGAAGGCGGTTGAACTCGACCCGCAGTCCGCCGACGCCCACGCCTCACTCGCCTTCGGGTCTATGTGGGGAATGTGGGACGCGCGCGACGCCGAAAAAGAATTCCGCCGCGCCATTGAACTCGATCCCAATAACGCGAAAGCCCACCACTGGTTCGCAACTTTTCTGCATGCCTTGGGCCGTCACGACGACGCCCTTTCCGAGATCGACATTGCCCGCAAACTCGACCCAAACTCGTCATCTATTCTCGCCGACAAGGGGGAACTGCTGAGGGGCGCGGGACATTACGAACAAGCCTTGCAGGTCCTCACTCAACTCGAGGCCGCCGAGCCCGACTTCGTTTCCCCGCACCGCTATCTGCAGTTCGCATACTTCGATGCTGGAGATTACCGCCATTTCATCGCCGAACTGAAAAAGGTTGGGCTTCTCCGACACGATGCCGTGGAACTCTCCGAAGCGGACGCGGCGGCCAAAGGCTTCGCCGCTGGCGGCGAACGTGGCCTGCAACAAGAGCTTCTGGCGGAAAGAACCCGGCTGTATGAACAGGGGAAGTTGTCGGCCTATTATGTCGCCCAGAGTGATGCCCGCCTGGGCAACACCGTTGAGGCGCTCAAGCACCTGACCATCTGCGTCCAGTCGCATGACGCGTTGGCATTGAATCTCGGCGAGGACAAGAGTTTCGCCAGCCTCCGTGGCGACCCAGCCCTTGAGCACCTGATCGCCATCATCGGCTTGCCGCCCGTGCAGTAGAGAGCGAGGGTCTGCCCCGCCGCTCGATCGCGAGTCTTCTTATTATGCTCCGTGCAATTTCTTCTTACCCGGGACCGCCCCCTTAACTACCGCCGTCTTCTTCCCCTTGCCGCCCCCTACAATGTCTGCGATCGTCGTGTGCTCCAGAATCTTCGCCGCCGCATCCCGCACCGCAAGAAACACTTCATACAGTGCCCGGTGGTCCGCATCCTTCGCGATCAGCCCCCGCAACTGCTCCGCATCTCCCATCGGCGCCAGCGGACCATCCACCAGCCGGATAATATCGCTCAACGGAATCTCCGCCGGATCGCGCCTCAGCTGGTATCCGCCTCTCGCCCCCCGCACGCTGTCGACAATGCGCGCGTTCTTCAACTCCAGCAGAATCAGTTCCAGGAACTTCTCCGGCAGATCGCTCTCCGCCGCAATATCCCGGATCTTGATCGCGCCCTGATCGTGCCGCCGCGCCAGCGTCATCATCGCCTGCAGCGCGTACAGTCCTTTTTGCGAGATCTTCAAAGTGCCCTGCCTTCCCCCGTCCCGCCCTGATTGTGCCCCATTTCGAGCCTGTTGCCTAGCACCTTTGCAGCGACCGTGTAGGGCAAGTGAAACGACGTGGGGTTTGAAGTTTGCTGAAAGACTTGCTTTTGGGTGGCGCAGCGCTTTGAGCGCTGCGATCGAGCGTTTCTTCTTCAGTTGGGCTTTAGCCCTCGAGGTCAGATCGTCGCTACATCGAGAAAATTGTGGCTGTCCACCTGGACACTGCACAAACACCGCTCATACGCCTCATACATCCCTTCGAAAATCCGATCCCACGACGATTCCAGCGCCTGCTTCCGCGCCGCAGCACGCATGGTAGAAAGCAATTCGGGTTCATCCATCAACCTCGCCGTGTAATTCACAAACTCATCAAACTCGCGCGCGACAAATCCCGAACTCCCCTCCCGCACCGTAAACTGCGGCCCGCCTTTATCGGTAACGATTGCCGGCACTCCCGACGCAAACGCCTCCAGCACCACGAGCCCGAACGTATCGGTCTCCGACGGAAAGGCCAGCACATCAAAATTCGCAAACGTCCGTGAAAGTTCCGCGCCCCGCAGCACGCCCGTCAACTCAACCTGGCGCATATTGTTCTGCAGCCACTCCGACTCCCGGCCTTCTCCCACAATCACGAATTCAAAATCGCGATAGCCCTTGTCGAGCAACCCCTGTTCCAGTCGCGCCAACACGCGCACGCTCTTCTCCGTCGTGAGCCTGCCCACATAACCGATCCGAAATATTCCATCCGTCCGGTCGCGCAGTTCAGGGGCGAATAGGTCCGTGTCCACCGCGTGCGACATCAGATAGCAAGGCTTCCCCGTCGCGGCCTCCAGCACGCGGATCATCTCCTGATTCGGCGCAAACAGCAGCCGCGGAATGTGGTAGAACCGCGCCGACGCCCGAAAACTCAGGCGCTCCGCCACGTCCGCCAATTTCCCAGCAACATCCTTCGGCAGGAACGACACCGCAGCCGCCACCCGTCTGCGCGCATATTGATGTAGATTGGTTTGCCACGAGGCCGCCAGCGGAATCCCCATCTTGTGCGCGGCGTACGCCCCCAGCGTTCCCACATCGCTAGGCCCCGTAATCTGCACCACGTCCGGACGGAACTCCCGCAGCATCGGTTCCAGTTTCCGGTAATGCCTCAGGAAAAGAAGATCGTAGTCATGCGCCCGGTCGAGTGGAAATTTCACCGGACTGCGCGGCAGTTGTACGCGAGTCACCGGTCCTGCCGTCGTTACCTCGTCCTGTGGCCCAGCATGCACCATCAGAAACGGCAATTCCTGCCGCCTAGCGAATGCTTCAAAGTGCCGGCTGGTTTGGGCCACGCCGTCCACCTCATGGTAGACGCACGGAAAAAATGCGACCCGTGGACTCCCCTTCTTCACGTAAGCGCCTCGGAAGAAGCCACATCGCTGGAGACTGCCACTGCCGGAAGAACCTCCGCCACAATTTCCCGCGCGACATCCGGAACGGCGCCGCGTCTGAAAACCCGCTCCATCGCGCGCTGCACGGTCGCATTCTCCAGCAGGCGGATCCCCGACAATATCTTCTCCACAAACTTCGGTGGCGCCTTCCATAGTGCCGAGATCGGCTGGTCCGGTCCGCCGTTTGCGTCGGGATGAAAAATACGCTCATCCCACCGCCGCGAGCCAATCGGATAATCCGGATAATTGCGGATCACATCCAGCAACGTTCGCGTTGTCCGGACGCTCACCGGTTCGGTGTACTGCGGCATCAACAGCACGTGGCTGCATTGCTCCAGCCGGATTTCACTCACAAACTCGCAAAAGGTTTCAGCGGAAGTCAGATTCAGCGCCCCGCTGGCTTCGCATCCGTGCCGGTCTCCGCCGGAAACCAGCGGCCGCCGCCACTGCTCGGCCAGTTCACGCACCAGATTATTTTCCTTCGTGCTCCGCGTGGCATTGATTTCGAACGCGGGCAGGAACTGCACCGCGCAGGTCAGAAACCGGTTGAGCGCCTTATCGTCCCGGTGCACGCCCACGCACGTCTGCGTCCACAGCGGATGATTGAACACCACCAGCACATCGGGAAACGCATCCAGCATCGCCAGCAGTTCCACCAGGCGTGCCTCGTCCGGATTCCGTGTATATGCGGCCAGATCGTCCATGATCGACTGCGCCTGGCCGCTCGGCAGATTGTGGACTCCAAGATGGAAAATGGTTTCCGCGTAGGGAACGCTCCACTCCAGAGAAATCGGCGTCTGCGTCGTTTCCCGTGCGGTCCGCAACAACAGCGGCGCTTCAATGGTGTCGTGGTCCGTCAGCGAGATCAGGCTCTTGAGTCCGACCGTATTCTCGATCTGATCTTTCTCCGTCTCGTACGCGAGCTTCGGCGACAGCGGCGGGGTCCAGTAGGCCCGTGCGAAATCCACCGGGATCCGGGACTTCCGACACTGCTTTTCCAGAGCCTCATGCAGCATCGGGCCCCTGCGGGCCAGTTCCGGGATCAACTGCAGGCTTTCCTTGGAGCGGTTGGTATGACCGTGAAGTGAAACCGCAGCCCGTGTATCCCGGCCAAGGTCCGGTCCACGCCAGAAGCAAGAGAGTTTTGTTTCGGCCATTCGCAATTTTTGGTGTGATGGAGTTCTTAAATTCTAGCCTAGGACTGTTTGATTAGCGACCTTTCTTTCAGTCGCTGTTCCTGAACTAGTTAGATGCGTGCCGCCATCCCTTTTAGGGTAACCGCCACACAAAATCTTCGGGGATCAAACTGACCAACAACCTCTTACGCCGGTAACTTGGCGCGCCAATTCTCTGTGCTATACTGTCGTTGACGCTTTTTCCACGGTTTGCTCGTGACGCGGTGGTCCCTCGTTGGATCAGATTCATCTCCGCCTTTCCTGCCCGCCGTTTAGTTCCAGCGTGAATTCAAAACAATGTGAGCGGCATGGAAGCTTCACGTGTGTCAGGTGTATTGACATAGTGATAAACGTGTATATCGACAGGCCCCTCCAGAAAGAATCAATCCAGAATGACCACATTTACCGAACTGCCCTTGTCTGCGGCTTTGCAGCAGAAGCTCGTGGCAGCGCAATTCATCACCTTAACGCCGATCCAGGAGCGTGCGATCCAGCCTGCTCTTGAAGGAAAAGATGTAATCGGCACCGCCCAGACCGGCACCGGCAAGACTCTCGCCTTTCTGATCCCCGTGATCGAAATGCTCCGCAAGGAGCCTTCGACCCAGGCCAGCGCTTTGGTCCTGTTGCCCACGCGGGAGCTCGCCATGCAGGTCCACGAACAGTACGAGCAACTGCGTACCAAGACCATGCCCAGGGCCGCACTCGTCATCGGCGGTGTCTCTGAAAAATCTCAGATCCAGGGCCTGCGCGCTGGTTCGTCGCTCATCATCGCGACTCCTGGACGCCTCCAGGATCTTACCGACCGCCGTTTCGCCGACCTGCGCTACATCAAGATGCTCGTCCTCGACGAAGCCGATCGCATGCTCGACATGGGCTTCCTCCCGGCCATCCGCCGCATTCTCGCGCTATTGCCCAAGACCCGTCAGACCCTGTGCTTCTCGGCTACCCTCGAGCAGTCCGTCGCCGGACTCGTGCACGAATACATGCGCGATCCCGTGCGCGTTGCGCTGGGCTCAGTTCTGAAGCCCGCCGAAAGTGTGGAACTCAAAGCCTACGAAGTCCGTCCGGGTGAAAAGCTCGACGTTCTCCGCCAGCTTCTCTACAACGAAAAAGGGCAGACGCTCATCTTCACCCGCACCAAGCGCGGCGCCCAGCGCCTCGCGCAGGAACTGGCCCGCGACGGCTTCACCGCCACCATGATTCATGGCGATCGCTCGCAGTCGCAGCGCAATGGCGCCCTCAGCGGATTTCAGGAAGGCCGCTTCCAGGTGCTGGTCGCAACCGACATCGCCTCCCGAGGCTTGCACTGTGACGACGTCGCTCACGTCATCAACTACGACTTGCCCAAGATGGCGGAAGACTTCATCCACCGCGTAGGCCGTACCGGACGTGCTGGATTGTCAGGCCGCGCGACCACGCTGGCCGCCGGAGTCGAAGTCGTCGAACTCCGCAACATCGAGCGCACCCTGAAGCTGCGCATCGAACGCATGCAGATGGACCCCGCCGGCGCACCACAATCGAGGCGCTCGGTCCAGAACACGCTGGCGTCGCGCACCTTGACAGCGCTACCCGGCGAGGTTTTCGTCTAAAGCTTTAAAGATAAAGATAAAAGGAAAGTGGGTGCCCCATTTCTCGCGTTCTTCGCGAGAAGTGGGGCTTTTCCCTTTAGAGTCACTACCGCCCGATCTTGGGACTCGGGACAAACGTATCTACCGGTCCGGCTTCGTCCTCAGTACCGATGCGGAACAACGCCGCCTGCGCTTCGGCAAGCTCCCGTAGTTCCTGCATCTCGTCGACGACTTCGCCTTCCGGTTTGTCCTGTTTGCGCTGGACCCGGCGCTCGGCCTTGTCGCGCTGTTTCTGTTGGCGCGTCTGTTCCTTCTGGCGTTTAGTAAATGTTGATCGTCCTCGTGGCATTCACAATTCCTCCTTGATGTTATTGCTTGCGGTGCCGGCCCGCACCAAGGCGCGTCCGGCTGCGTACAGAAACCAAGAAACCTACCAGCGCGGCTCGCGCGGCTGGCGTGCATGCCCCTGATAGTCGTCGCGCCCGCGTCCGCCCCCACCTCCACCGCCGCCAAATTTCTTTCCACCACCACCGCCACCACCGCCTTTGGGACGGTCGGTCTTGGGCTGCGCTTCGTTGATCTTCAACGCGCGTCCGCCCAGTTCCGTTCCGTTCAACGCCGCGACCGCTTTATCCGCCTCAGCAGGATTGGTCATTTCCACGAACCCGAAACCCCGGGCCCGGCCTGTCTCCCGGTCCGTCACGATGCTGACTTTTTCCACCGCACCGTGAGCCTCGAACACCGTTCGCAACTCTGACTCCGTTGTGCTGTGGGGCAAATTTCCTACGTAAAGGTTCTTCATTGCAATTCCTCTCTCAGTAAATCATCTAAAGTTCGGGACTCGGATGCGACCCGCTTCGATTCCCTTGTTTCCATATCGCGCGGCGGCACAGGCCGGTCCTGCGTCGCCTTGGTGCGCGCATGCGAGAGCGAGCGCACCGCGGAAATTCGCCGCGAAGCTTCCAAAATCCCCCACTGTTGCGACACGCTGCCAGGCAGATCGGCGGCCAGAGCCGTCTTCACGTCCGCCCACGAGGCCTGATCCCTGTTCGTCTGAACCATCCGAACCCGATCCGCCTTCGGCGCATCGGCCAGATAACCCGGCTTTCCAACCAGAAACGAAATCTGCTGCGGCGGCGTGGCGTTGCGCATGTCGTCACAAAACTTGTCGCGGTGACCCAGTCCGCTTTCCATATCGATCAGCACCAGGCTGTAAAGATCCGCGCGCCACCATGACCGCGCCTCACCGATGTCGGCCGCGCAATCCACTACCATGCCCAGCTTTCTCATCGACTCCGCCCGCAAGTCGCGCTTGGTCGTCGACGTGTCCACCAGAAGAACGCGTTTGCTTTTCAGCTTACTGGGCGGCGCGGAAAGCGGCAGCCCCAGTAGCGGTGTACTCATGCCACCACCGGCTTCTTCGCCGAACTCGACCCGGCCGCTTTCGCGTGCGCGATCTCATTCTTCAGCAGCGCGCGATTGCGCATCCGCTTCGCGGCGTTCTGCTTCCGGATTCGGTTGTACCTCGATTTGTCGCCGTTAATTTTAGACATAATGCACTCCTGTCATTCGGGCAGGTTGGTGAGCCGTTGGTCTGCTGGATCGATCGTGGGACTGCTGGCAACCGTGATCGCGACAAGCCTCAGCGCTTCGTCACAACCCACGTCTCTGGATGAAGCAACCGCGTCCTGCCCCGGCCCAAATTGAATTGTTCAGGGACGCTCCCTGGTACAGAAAAGACGCCTCTCGATCTCTCAATCGCGAAGGCGCAAATAGGGCCATGGGTCTTCGAGGTTAAGTATTTCAAGTATACGCTGTTTACCCTAATCCCGCTTCCGGGAGAAAGGACCTTATGTAGGGACAGCCGCCTCGGCTGTCCTCCGTTCCGATCGGTGGCCGCAGTTTGAAGAGCCGCGTCATCCTGACCGGAGCCGTTCTTCAGGCGGAGGGAAGGATCTCGCGTGGAAGAGAAGGAAGGCAATCCAATCCCAAGTCTGAGGTCGCTGCCCGGACCGGGCTGTTTTCAGCTTGCCAATCCAGCCCACTCCACGTACTATAAAGAAGTACGTTGTCCGAATCGGAACGTGAGCAGTTCTTGCTTCAACAGCCAGTAACCTCTCGCAGTACCTCCGAATCTCTCCAGCGTAAAATCGATTCACATTAAAGGAACACCTAACACCATGGCAGAACAAGGAACAGTAAAGTGGTTTAACGACGCCAAGGGCTACGGCTTTATCAGCCGCCAGTCGGGCGAAGACGTTTTCGTGCATTTCTCGGCGATTCAAGCAGGCGGCTTCCGCAGCCTGCAAGAGGGCCAAACCGTGCAGTTCGACGTGACCAAGGGCCCCAAGGGCTGGCAAGCTGAGAACGTCCAGCCGCTGTAGACCATCCCCTTATTGCAAAAAGGCGATCTCGCAAGAGATCGCCTTTTTCACGTTTGCACAGCAAAATGTTGATTGCTGATTTTTGATTGAAAACCGCGTACTACCGTCGCGAAGGCGGACCGTTCTGAATCAGCAATCAAAAAATCAACAATCAGCAATTATTTAGTTCTTGGTGCCATCGAAGGGACTCGAACCCCCACACCCTTGCGAGTACATGGACCTGAACCATGCGCGTCTGCCAATTCCGCCACGATGGCAAGTGGACTTTCATCGCAGCGGCGACCCATCGTCGCCGTGTCAGGAAGACCTACACTTATATTCTACAGACGCGAAGCCACCTGTCAAACCAGACCTGGTTTCCTTCGTGTCCTTAGTGGTTGATGCTTTTTCTCTTCGACCGGAAGCCGAACCCTACTCTAACTTCGCCGTCATCGTAATCTTCGCGTTCAGCACCTTCGACACCGGACACCCCTTCTCCGCCGCCTCCGCATACTTCTGAAAGGTCGCCGCGTCCGCGCCCGGAACCTTCCCCACCACATCAATGTGGCTGGCCGTAATCGTCCATCCCGAATCCAGCTTGTCGAGCGAAAGCGTGATCGTGGTCGAAATGCTCTCCGGAGTCAGATTCGCCCCGCCCAGCTGCGCCGACAGCGCCATCGAGAAACATCCCGCATGCGCCGCCGCAATCAATTCCTCGGGATTCGTCCCCGGAGCATTCTCAAACCGCGTCGTAAACGAATACGGAGTATTGTTCAGCACCCCACCCGGCGCCGAAATCGAACCCTTCCCATCCTTCAACCCACCCTTCCAAACCGCACTAGCCTTCCGTTGCATGATCGTCTCCTAGCTATGACTTCTGAAGCTCGCCTAATTGTAGTCGGAACCCAGCAGACCGGTCAGGACAGCAGCCCCGCAATGGACCGACCCAAATTGATCCCGAAGATGGAGGTTAAGCAGAACAGACAACTTAGTACTGAGTACCGAGTACTGCCCTTTCAGTAGAAATCCGAGCAGCTCAAATAAAACCCGCACTGCGGACACTTCATCTTGCACCGGCTCTCCCGCAACTTCGACGAGCAGTTCGGACAATACTGCCCCGGATCGGCCGCCTTCACTCCCGCCCCATGTCCGCTCTCACTCGCCGCCGGCGCCGCCGATTGTTCTTGGCTCATACCCACCAACCGTGTTCCGCGCTCCCGCCCCCCGCAAGTGCAGATGTCGATTCCGCAGCGGACGAAACCTGTGACACTCCCGCCCCAACCCTACGCCGCGCGTTCATTTACGGCCAGCGGAGTCCGGCTCCAGCAGTCGGCCATCAGCCGCCACACGCCCAGCCTCCGCCACACCTTCACATACTTCCCGCGCTCCGCCACCATGGTGCCGTCGGCCTTGCGCACCACGACTGAGAAGCGCCCGATCTCCATCGCCATATCGCCGGAATATTCCACCCGCGCGGTTTCCATGCGCAGATCACCGTACCCCAACTCGCCCAACTGGCGCAGCAATCGCTCCACGGCTTTTTGTCCGTACGCGCCTTCATGGTGCGGGGCCATCAGCTCGCCGTCAGTCGCGAACAATCCTGCAGCCTGATCGTAGTTTCCGGTATTGAACGACATGGCGAAATCTTGGGTTAGGTCGCGCAGCTGGGACTCAACATCACGGAAGGGACGAGAGTCCCCTAAGGGACTCGTGTAAGGCCGGTACATCCACAACCTCCTGGGGGAAGGCACGCGGCTGACTTTGCTGGGTCCGCACTCGAGTCAGCCGGAAAAGCTCGCTCATTCTAGCGCAAAATCAACTTGTGGAAAGAGAAAAGTTTTCCGCCCGCGCATGCAAAAATTGGATGGGAGAAAAATCGATACGGCAATTATCTCTCAAATGGAGCCGAGCGGCTGGGCAGCCGCAACAAGACGGATTCACTGCTCGACGCCTCCCCCACGCGTCCGGGGTTGTCGCGCTCCGCGATCTGACGCTTCACGCGCTCCATCAGCACTACCAGCTTCTTTGACTCGTGGTCTCTCTCTGCCTGCTTGCACATCTTCTGGAAGTCCTGCGGGGCGTAGCTGACGCGATTGGTCATGGGGGAAAGACCTCGAATGAATGAGAAGGCATAGCCTAACCGATCGCCCGGCACTTGCCAAGCCCCAGAGTCACGCCTCAGTTTTGGTGCAAAATCGCCAATCCTTTTGGGGGTCATCCTGACCGCAGCCGTACTTCAGGCAGATTGAACTGTCATCCTGAGTGGAGCCGTTCTTCAGGCGAAGCGAAGGATCTCGGTCTCAACCACACCCGCCCACCGAAGCTGTCTAGACCGGCCCCACCCCTACTCGGCCTCCGCCAGACACTGGTATTCATTTCCAGCCTCATCCGCCAGCAGAACCCACAACGAATAAACGCCCAGCGCTGTCCCCAATGGCGGATGAAATAGCGCCAGCACTCCCAGGATGATAGCCGCCGTTCGCGCCCAAGACGCCCGCTGCATCAGTCCCAGGCCCACGCACACTCCCCCGGCCGCCAGAATCAACAACGTACCGCTGGCTGCAATGAGCAGAACTTGCCACACGCCCGGCCACGGCTCCTGCTCGTGCACCATAAAACGCAAATCCTGCCCGAACACCATCAAGCCTATGGCCGGGATCAAAAATAACCCGCCGATCGCCATCCAGAGAGTTGCCAGCGTGCGCAAATGCCGCTCCAACCGCGACTGTACTACCCCACCGACCGGATCTCCAATTCTCCGCCCGCACTTCGGGCACGTCACAAACCCAAACTGCACCTCGGTTCCGCACCGGTCGCAGAACATACACCCTCCCCTGAACCCCACTCTCTGATACGCAAGACACGGGCTGGCGGTTTCGTGAAAAGCGCACCTCAAGTCCCGCCCCGAGCGCCCTCGCTCTTACTTAGGAGGTTGCGGAAAAACTAAAAATGCGTGCACCACCGTGGAAGAGCGGCCCTTACAGGGCCGCGTAAGGCATGTGGAATCAGTTTGGGCTTTCAGCCCCTGTGGTCGAGTCTCGTCATGGGCGCGTTTTTCCGCAGCCCCCTAGGGATACGTGACCTTAGTTACGTTGAGCCGGTGACCCTTTTCGCTGAAAATTACCGCAAGGCCGATTCCGCCTTGCGGGAGAAAAGCGCGTGCTCCACCGAAAAGCTCTAAGCCTCTGTATATTTCTCGCCGCCAGCGTCTCGCTGGCAGCCGCGCGCGATCTCGCGCTGGTCTCCAATAAGGCCAACTCTCTGTCCGCCATCACCCTGCCGGACCTTGTAAAAGTCTGCAAAGGCCAAACCAACCGCTGGCCCGATGGTAAATCTGTCACGTTCATCATGCGGAACCCCTCGGTACCGGAAATGAAGTTCTTTCTGGAAAAAGTTTATGAACTCCCGGAATCGCAGGTGAAGGAACTCATTGCCACCGCCAATCACGGGCGCATGGGTCATCCGGCCGTCATGATCGTCGATTCCGATGAGGATCTGGTCAACAAAGTAGCTTCCATCCCCGGCGCCGTTGGCGTCGTGGACGTGTACGCCATCAATAGCAGCGTCGCGGTCGTTAAGGTCGCCGGCAAACTGCCGCTCGAACCTGGCTACCTGCTGCACGGCAATTAGCGCATTGCACCGCGGCTGACGATCGCCGCACTGATTGGTGAGTTGAACACTCGCATGAGTAAAGAAGAAAAAGCTCAAGCCGCCGCCGCTGCCGCCGATACCGGAAGCGGCACGCGTATTCCCGCCAATGCGCCTGCGGGCAAGGTCGCCTTCACTCGCCGCTTCCCCCGCTTCGTCATCGACGTGCGCCTGCAAGTCAAAATGTTTCAAGCCGGAGAGTTCCGCACTTGCTGGGGACGCTCCACCGAAATGGGTCAGGACGGCATCGGAGCCACCCTCACCGGTAGCCTCGAAACCGGCGAGATCGTCACTCTGGAAATTCCCCTGCCCCTTACGCCCTATCCCATCAAAGTCCGCGCCATCGTCCGCTACCGCCAGGGCCTCCGCTACGGATTCGAATTCCTCACCCTCAACGACAGCCAACGCGACACCATCCAGCGCGTCTGCCAGTACCTCGCCACCAAGGCATAAGAAAGAAGACAGTTCCCGCCGCGTTCGTTCCTCTTGAGAATTGCAGAATTGAAGAATGTAGTTACCACTGAGAGGCGCGCGTAGCTCACCTGACATTCTCCGCCGAGAAGAACGGCCATGGACACGGCCCACGACGTTTCGATACGCGAATGGACCGAAGCGATCTCAGCGCGTCTCGCCGCCCACTGTGAGGCCTGGAAGAATCAGGATCCTGCGTCCAACAATGTCGTCATCGCCGATGACTTCACTTCCTTCTGGCCCGACGGCTGCCGCCACGGCGGAAAGCCCACGGCACAACAGATCAGGCTGCATCGTCTCTGAGAAACTGGGCGAAAGCACGGATTAATTTCATTTTCTCTTCCCGCAATCCGCGCAGATCTTCCTCACCGAGTCGATTTTCGTACAAGAGTCTCCCCAACACATCTATAAGTCGCGAACCGCGAAAGTCGTACTTGCGATCAATCTCTTTACGGCGTTGGGTCAGGTAATGTTCCAGGTCCCACAGATCCGACGACTTCTGGATCTGATTGGCCATTCTCTTTGCTTCCCGAATCACTTCATGCAGCTCCTGACCCAGAGCAGCGTCGAAGGCTTTGCGCGCGATGGCCTTTTCTGCCCTCGACCAAATCGGGTCGTTTTGGTAGAGATAGCTGTCTTGAGTCGCAGACGGGCTGGTCATGGTTCGATCCTCCGTGGCGGTATTCTATCCCCCGCCGAGATGCCATTTCTACAGGATCGGAGGTTTTCGCGCCGGCAGATTCAACATCGTTTTCATGCGGCCCTCCGTCCTGGGCGATACAAGCTGTCACTGATGTTCGCGCGATTACACGCAATATAAAAAGGCGCCCACTTTTGCGTAGGTTGAGATTGGTCCGCACCACGAACCTAGCGAAAAGGAGCGCCTTTATGAGTCAGGAAAAGTATATCGGCATGGACGTGCACCAAGCCACCATCTCGGTTGCCGTGATGGATGCTGGCGGCAAGTTGATCATGGAATGCCTGCTGGAGACCAAGGCGGACACGATTGTCGAGTTCATCCGAGGATTGCACGGAACTCTGTCACTGACCTTCGAGGAAGGAACGTCCGCCGCTGCCTGGTTACACGATCTTCTGAAACCCCACGTTAGCCGGCTCGTGGTCTGCGACCCACGAAAGAACGCTCTTTTGAAGGATGGCAACAAGAGTGACCGGATCGACGCAAGCTGGCCGAGTTGTTACGCGGCAACCAACTCCATCCCGTGTACCACGGAGAGCATGGGGTGCGCACCTTGAAAGAACTGGGGCGCAGTTATCTGACCCTCACCCAAGATGTGACTCGGGTGATGAATCGGATCAAAGCCGTGTACCGCAGCTGGGCGATTCCCTGCACTGGCACAACCGTCTACGCTCCACGTCATCGCGCCTCTACCGCTGAATTGAGTGCCCCCGCGAGAGTCATTTCATTTCAAACATTTGCGCGCAAGATTATGCAACTTTCGCGCCAGCTTTAGTACAGCCTACCAATCTCAATAGCGCATCTCCGCTCCCGAGATTCTCAAGCCAGGGCAGGGTTTCTGTGGGATGGCTGGGCGTGGTAGCCTATCGGCTGCGGGGCGAGAGACGGACTCGGAGGCCGGCGGCGCCCTGGCTCCTTCTTTCATTCGTATGGCGCCCGACCCCAAACCTTCGCGGCCACCTCTATCTCCTTCATCCACAGAAACTTCCACGGGGTTTTCTAATCCGCAAGGGGCGCAACTTCCGGGGCGCAACGGGGTTGAAACTAGTGTGAGCACAGCTGCACTTGATCGGGGCATGCTGATGGCTGCGACGACGCCGCAAGCGTCAGCTGCGTTCTCGGCTACAGTCGCGGGCGGAGAGTCGCCTTCCGACGCCGAGATCATGCTGCGCGCGAAGGCGGGCGATCAGTCGGCGTTTGATTATCTGGTGCAGAAGTATCGCCGTCCGATGGTGAGTTTCATGTACCGGATGGCGCGCAACACCGCGGCGGCTGAAGATCTGGCGCAGGAAGTTTTCTTGAGGGTGTACCGTTCGCGGACGAGTTACGAGGCCAGCGCGAAATTTACGACTTGGCTGTACCGCATCGCGACCAATCTGGCGGTGAACCATGCGCGCGATACGCGGCACGAGCGCCCCGAGGTTCAGGTCAGCCTGGACGAGCCTGACGAGGATACGGGTACCACGCTCGAACTTCCTGACGGCAACTTGACCGCCGAACAGGCGATGGTGAGGCGGGAGCGCATGCTGGCCATTCGGAGCAAGGTAGAGGCGCTCCCCGAGCAGCAGAGGCTGGCGGTGATCATGCACAAGTACCAGCAGATGGATTACAAGCAGATTGCCGAAGTTTTGAAGAAGAGCGAGTCGGCGACCAAGTCGCTGCTCTTCCGGGCGTACGAAACTTTGCGGGAACAGTTGAAAGAATTTGTTTAGACTGACTGCCGTATTTTGAGTGATGAGACAGCGGCGAAGAGAGTGAAGGGGAAGCGGTTATGAACTGCGATCAAATTCGTGAACGGATGTCCGAGGTGGCCGCTGGATTCAGCGAGCCTACGGTGGATGAAGGCAAACATCTGGAAAGTTGTGGAGCTTGTGCGGAACAGTTGAAAGCGATGCGCTCGACCATGGCGCTGCTTGATGAGTGGCAGGTTCCGGAGCCTTCGCCGTACTTTGACGTGCGGCTGCAGGCTCGCTTGCGCGAGGAAATGGCAAAACCGCAGGCGGGCTGGTTGCACTGGTTCCGGCGTCCGGTGCTGGCTGCGGCATTGACGGTGATCATGGGAGTGGGCGTGGGCTTGGTCGTTACACGGGGCAGCGGGATATATAACCATGGGGTAGAAGCTACAGTTGAACCTCCGGCGCCCGGCACGGCGGTGAGCGATCTGCAGACGTTGGAGAAGAATCACGAGATGTATTCGGATTTCGAACTGCTGGATGATCTGGATCTGCAGCAGGATGTCGTAGCGAATCCGTAGAGGTTCGCATTAGTTGTCACGGGGATGCACTGAAGCATGGCGAAGTGCTAAGGAACACAGGCGGGGAAAATGAGGCGGGGAAAATACAGGACGGATTGGCTGGCGGCCGCCGGTTTGGCAATCGCGTTGGCGCTTCCGCTTCCCTGTCTGGCGTTTGGAGACGCTTTCCACGGGGCTCAACAGCGACATCCCGCCCCCGCTCCACCACAACAACATCAGCAACCATCGCGACAACCGCAGGGGCACGCGCAACCGGCGGGGCATGCGGGAGACTGGCTGCGGCGCTACAAAGACTTGCCCCCGGCAGAACAAGAACGGGCGCTGCAGAATGATCCCGGGTTCCGCCGCCTTCCGCCGGAGCTCCAACAGCGGTATCGGCAGCGATTACAGCATTTCTCAAACCTGCCGCCGCAGCAGCAATTGCGCATGCTGAACCGCATGGAGACCTGGGAGCATCTGACGCCCGAGCAGAAACAGCAGGCGCGACAGGTCTATGGGCAGATGCGACAGCTTCCGCCGGATCGCCAGCGTCAGGTCACCACCGCGGTCCGCGACCTCCGGGCAATGCCACCGGACCAGCGCGAACGAGTGATCGACTCTCCACGCTTCAAGAGCAACTTCTCTGATCAGGAACGCGAGATGATTCGAGGGGCCGCCCGGCTGCCTCTGGCTCCAGCGGAAGGCGGAGAGAACGAACCGCAGCGGTAGGGGAAACAGTTCTCAGTTCTCAGTAAGAACGAGAACTCTCCGCAGAGTGATTCATGCCCGATGCCGCGCTTGAGGCGCGTTCTTGATCTCAAAATCCTCGACAGGTTAAGAATCCTAAAATGAACAGCAGGCATCAACTCCCGAACTGAGAACTGAGAACTAGTTCATCAGCGCCAGCATGCGGCGGATCGAGAGCGACATCTGGCGGATTTCTTCGGCTTCAGATGCGTTCGGTGACATCTTCAGGTAATCATCGAGATCCTCGGCGGCGAGCCGCTTCAATCCCATGCTGTAGCGCAGCAGAGCGCGCTGCTTCACGTCTTCGGACGATCGCGGGTAGATCACCAGGATCAGGTCGGCGATCGGCAGAGCCTTGCGGAAGTTGCGCGTGGAAAGATAAACGGTCTTGAGATTGTTGAGCATCCGCGTCAGGATCTGTCGGCGACTGATGGGATGCAGAAACTCCGGACGCAAATTCATTTCGCCGGAGTAGATTTCGTCGAGGCGGCTCTGGCAATCCTGGCGGGTGAGAATGTCCCCGCGATTGAAACAGTCGATCAACGTCTCCTGGCCGTCGTGGCCGTAGTGCTTAAGCAAAAAGTGCCCGGGCATGCCGACGCCGGCCAGCGAAAATCCGACGCGCTTAGCCAACTCCATGTAGACAATCGACAGGGTGATGGGGATTCCGAGACCGCGGTCGAGCACATCGTTCAAAAAGGAATTGCGCGGGTCGTAATAGTCCTCGCGATTACCGCGGAGGTTGAGTTCCTCAAACAACACGCGGTTCAGGGCCGCCAGCGCAGGTTGCGGATCGGGATGCGGAACCAGAGCAGCGACGCGGCGCGCCAGTTGCTCCATGCGCGCTGCGTAAACCTCAATATCAAGATTGGGGTACTCCGTGCGGGCGATGACCAGCGCGGCGCGAATCAGGTCAATCTTCTCGTCTTCAATTTCCGGCGCCACGAAGACGGAGAATGTTTCGATCAGTTCGGCTGAAACCGTGTAATGCACCCATTCATGCTAGCAAAGACGGAGACGAAGGAAATTGGCCTGGACGTGCCATCGGCTGGCACTTCCGGCTACGAGCGAAGCGGGCTATGAGCGCAGCATGTTGCGCGCGATGAAAAACACATTCGCCGGGCGCTCTCCCAACCGTCGCATGAAGTAGGGATACCATTCCGTGCCGAAGGGGACGTAGACGCGCATACCCCAACCATCTTTCACCAGCTTCTGTTGTAGATCGCGCCGGATGCCGTACAGCATTTGGAACTCGAAGGAATCGCGCGCGATCTTTTCCCGGTTCGCGAAGGCTTGCGCTTCGCGGATGATGTTCTCATCGTGCGTCGCCATACCGTGATAGACGCCGCTCTTCATCAGGATCTTCATCAGCTTGATGTAGTTGGCATCCACATCAGCCTTGCTTTCGAACGCGATGCTCGCGGGCTCCTTGTAGGCGCCTTTGCACAGTCGGATGCGGATGCCTTCCGACAATAGCTTTTCGACATCGCTCTCGGAGCGCTTCAGGTAGGCCTGAATCACGGTGCCGACGCTGTTCTGATTGCCGGGCATGCGGTGTAACTCGTGAACGAAATCGAGAGTGCGCTGGGTGTACGGAGAGCCCTCCATATCAACGCGCACGAAGCCGGGCGGGCTCATCGATGCGGCTTTGGCTACGAGGCCAGCGACGATGTCGCGGGCCAGTTTCTCGTCGACGTCCAGGCCCATGTGGGTCAGTTTCAGACTGATGTTGGCGTTGAGGTGGTTAGCCGCAATGGCATCGAGAATCTGATTATAGAGTTGGGAACTGTGCCAGGCCTCGTCGGGATTGGTGACGTTCTCGCCGAGGTTGTCGATGCTCACGCTCATGCCGGCGCGGTTGACCGCTTGCGTAACGCGCACAGCATCGGCGATTGCCGTGCCGGCAACGAAACGGCCGGAAACACGGCGACCGATCGCGGATCGCTCGGCAAAATTGCGTAGAGAACGGTTTTCAGAAAGATGGACGAAGAACGCCCTTAGCATGAAGGACCTGCCGGGTCGAGAAGGATATAAAAAGGAATGCCGCTCACTTGTAGGAAGACCACAGGAATTTGTATCACAACTGGGGATTTGCGGGGCGTGACCGGAATACGGGCAATAGTGCAATTGGGCGGGGAACGATTCGTATCAGGGCATGCCTTCAGGCATGCCACATCAGCAGGCAATTGACATTCGGCTTTAACCGCTGAGTAAGCAAAAACCAGCGGCTAAAGCCGTTAGCCTCTCACATGCTTAATCGGCATCGCTAAAGCGAGGCCCTGATACGGATCGTTTCCCCTAACCGCACTACCAGCGTACAACTGGTTTTCACCACGTGTAATGCGCGGTGTAAGTAATCGTCTTCTCCTCGTCGGGAGCAATGCTTACCGGGAACTCGATGGTCTGGCTGTCCTTCTTCTGGTAGTCGTCGGATTTCGAAACGATCTCCCAGTTCTTACCGCGATACAGGTGCTCGACAACACGCACTTCCACAGCTTCTTTCTTGTGGTTGCGGACCTTGATCTGGAACGTCTCCGTGGCCGAACTCTTACCCGGCTCGACGGTGTAGTTCGTGCGGTGGCGTTCTCCCGAGATGTCAAAAGAGTTGCCGGTGTAAATGCGGATGGTTTCATCCTTGGGCGTGTGGTCGATCATGTTTTCACCGGTGAACTCAACCTGGCCGTCGTCGTTGCGGCGATAGAAGCGCACGCGGCCTTTGGGCAAAGGCATGCCGAGATGATTCCCCTGCGAGTTGACGAACTCGCGCATCACCCAGATCTTGGGGTTGGATTCGGTGCCGTACGAGTGATCGTTGCGGATGTTTTCCCAGTTCCATCCGTTGTAGCGATTGGGATCGATCTTAGCGCCGTCGTAGATATAAACCTGCTTTGTGGTGACGCCAGCCGCATGAATGAACTCCACTTGCTTGGTTTCGCGGTCGCGCAGAGTGGTGCTGCGTTCGAGGGTGTAGAGGTGGTATTCATCAAACGCCTTCTCGGTGACTGGCGGACCTGCCACTTCGGCGGCCATTTGAGCCACGCGCATTGCGACGCCCCCGACTGCGCCTGGTTGAAGTTTGTTCACGTCCCCAGCCATCAGCTTGATGCGGGCGTTTTCAAAAGTGCGGCCGGTCTGGTTGTCCATGGTGATCCAGCCGATGACGTCAACGACGTCGCCTTTCTCGGGCGCAACGATGTTGTAGTCCGCCTGCCAGCTCATGCCCCCGGTTACGTAGGAGAACTCCGCCGGAAACTTGCCCCCTTTGTCGGTGGCCAGCACCCACTCCAGACGCGGCTTCAGAATGCTGTCATCGGTCAGGCTGGGGAAGATCGGCGTGCCGGGAAGACTGAAGCGCAACTGTCCGTTGACCTCGATGATCGGCTGCCCGGTGGCTCCGGCCACGGCCATCTGCTGCTGGTAGTAGTTCTGTCCGTAGCGGTTCATCGCAAAATCACTGTGGGGCGTGTATCCGCTGCGGATGACTTTGCCTTTGACGATCTGCATGGTCGGGCCTGTTCCCACTTCAAAGTCGATCGTCTTGCCCTCATAGAGCGAAAGCAGCAACGACTCCGAGATGGGATCGGCGCGGTAGTTCTGCTCCAGCACATGGAGGCTGTGTTTGCCGGCAGGATCGCGCAAGATCACCGAGTCGGGCTCGAGGTGCATGGTGATGTCGCTCACGTTGATCAGGTTCTCGCCGGACTTCAGATCGAGAGGCAGTTCCTGGCGGACGACGGCGAAATCCGCGTTATAAATCGTGAGCGAGGGTTGCGAGGCCTGCTGCGCGAAGAGGCTTCCGCAGAAGACCAGAAGACAGACGAAGCGAGCTTTCATGAAAAACCTCCAGATGAGCGCCCGAGAAATGTTCCGCCAGTGCCGGAGTCCTAGAAAGATCTCGGCTCCGCAAATCAACTCAGGCTAGCAAGGTTAGAACGGCATGAGGAGTGACTCTTGCGTGGACGAAGGCCAACGCTTTGGTAACCAGTCCAAGGTTACTCAGGGGAGAACTTGAGCTCCACCAATTCGTGGGACTCGTGGGCAGATGCTTCCCATCGCCAGCGGCGAACTGCATTCGCGGCGGCCTGCGCCAGGACGGGATGACCGCCCTTGATGTCGACGGCTTTCACACTGCCATCGGCGGCGACGAGCGCTTCGACCTTCACGATTCCTTCCAGCGCCATGCTGCGCGCGAGGGCCGGATAAGCGGGTGCCACGCGCCCCACTAGTCTGCGCTTGGCAACAGTGTCCTGCTGCGCGCTCGAAGATTGAGGCGAAAAGAACACCCAACTGGAAACGGCCAACAGCAGCACACAGAGCCAGGAGAGGCGACGAACGGAGATTACTTTCTCGGTCATTGGGGGTCGAACTTAACTTCAATCAGCTCTTTCGTCTCATGAGCCGCAGGCTCGAACTTCCAATGACCAACGGCCGTCACGGCGCTCTGTGTAAGGATCGGATGTCCGCCCTTCACGTCGATCGACTTCACTGTTCCATTCGGCGCAACGTGGGCTTCGAGCTTCACGACACCCCGAATGTTCATGGATTTGGCCAGGATCGGATATATCGCTGGCGTCTTGATCAGGATTTTCCTGACGCCATCGGGAGACTCTTGAGCCCAGCATTGAGTCGAAACAGAAACAAACGTGGCAGCAAGGAGCACTAGTCCGCACGCACCCCGCCGCATCAGGGTCTTCATGGTAGGAAGAGTCTAAAAGACCTCTCATCTCAGGAGAAAGATGACGGAGGTAACGGTATAAGCGCCTTCCCACTAAGAGCGACGATTTTGGGCTACGCCTATTTGCCGTGTTCTTCGAGGAACTTCTCCACTTCGATCGCGGCCATGCAACCGGTGCCTGCGGCGGTGATCGCCTGACGATAGCGGCGGTCCTGCACGTCGCCACACGCGTAGACGCCATGCACCTTGGTAAACACATAGTTGTGGGTCTTGAGGTAGCCGTCGGCGTCGGTGTCGAGTTGTCCGGCAAACATCTTCGCGTTGGGCTCGTGGCCGATGCCGAGAAACAGCGCGCTGGTGGGAAAGTCCCAGACCTTGCCCGTCTTCACATCCTTCAACTTGAGTCCGGTGACTTCCTTGTGGTGGATGTCGTAAACATCTTCCACCACGGTGTTGAGCAGGAACTGAATCTTCGGGTGCTTCTGCGCGCGCTCAAGCATGATCTTCGAAGCGCGGAAGGCATCGCGGCGATGAATGATCGTCACCTTGGTGGCGAAGCGGGTGAGGAAGATCGCTTCCTCCATGGCAGAATCGCCGCCGCCGACCACGACAATCTCCTTCCCCGAAAAAAAGAAGCCGTCGCACGTCGCACAGGAAGAAACCCCGTGGCCGATCAACTGCTGCTCGTGCGGCAGGCCCAACCAGCGCGCCGAAGCACCACTGGCAATAATCAGAGTCTGGGTATGAACCTGATGAACGCCGATGTGAAGCAGAAACGGACGTTGGCTGAGATCGGCGCTGGTGAGGTGCGCCATGCGGTATTCCGCGCCGAAGCGTTCGGCCTGCTTGCGCATGTTCTCGACCAGCTGCGGGCCCATTATTCCCTCGGGGAATCCGGGGAAGTTTTCAACCAGCGTAGTCATGGAGAGCTGTCCGCCGGGCTCGTGGCCTTCGATGACCAGCGGCTTCAGGTTGGCGCGCGCCGTGTACAGAGCGGCAGTGTGTCCGGAGCATCCGGAGCCGATGATGACAACTTCTCTAGTTTCGCTCATGGATTCTGTGGCTGCAGATTAGATGGCCGATTTCAGATTTTGATGCAAGGCACCCAGATCGAACACCCTTCCAGAAAATAGGCACTTCATTTCTTGTCTTGCGCTGGCTTCTCTGGCGCGGCCTTAGTTGCCTTCGGCTTTGGAGCGGTTTTGGGTTTGAACTCCGCACTGATATTTGCCAATTCCTCGGGGACAATTTTCTTCACGCTCAACAGCCCACGATAATTCGCCAGCACATCAGACGCGCTGCGAAACAGTGGCTCATACGCACTCTGATCCGGCACCGGACCTCCTTCGGCGCCCAAACATCGGGCCAAGGCGATCGAGGACTTGCCAAAGCGTTCCAACCGGACCCGGCTGGCCGGACTGTTCGATCCCAGCATGGCTTCAGAACTGGTAACAGAGGTGGCGCTGTCTTCCAACGAGACCTCCATCAGATCCTTAGGATCGCGCACGTGCAGCACCAGCGTTTCCACCATGTTCTGCCCATCGTTGCTGAAGGAGTACTGGACGCTGGAAAAAAGGGCCTGCACCGAAAACTCCCGCCGTATGCGGACGTAGCTCGCCACCGAGGGCTCCCCGGCCACATGGGTGCTTTGTCCGGGCTTGAGGAAGTTCGGTATGTCGCTCAGGGTGGAGCGGCCGCGGGTCACTTCGAAATCGCCGCCGAACAATGGTTCCTTCGGGACGCGGGCCAGCGCCGCGGCAATCTCCTTCTGCTCTGCGGCGGAAGGCGAGCAGACATTCAGCATGTTGACCTTCACCTGAGGCTGGTTAGGCGGATTCGCGGGCGGCTCCTGGGCCATACTCCAGTGCGGCAGGACCAGGGCAAGAAGACAACTCAAGGTTGTGAAACCGGGAATTCTAGGGAACATTCTGGGCACCCCGGAATTCTAAATGAGAAGGCGCGGAATTCTAAATGCCAAACCGTGCGGAGTGGTTCGCGAGAGCCTGCCGGAACGTCGTAGAATCTTCTTATGGCAAATCTGACGTTGGTATATGGCATGAGGTTGTTGCCGTCCGAGGAAGTGGCTGAGGTAGGGCAGGCTCCCGTGAAACTCACAAATGGCCGGGAAGCCCACGTCACCATGCACGTGCTCGAAGGCAGCAAGGAAGATATCGAAAAGCAGTTACGCACGAGCCTGGAAGCGTTCTTCGATCTCTATCCTGAGATCTGAGCGGCGGTGCAAACGAGCGGTGCGATTCGCCGGTGAGATCGAATCCGCGGTCGCCGTATAATCCTAACTTTTGCAGCGAGTCCAACGAACAGCATGCAATGGTCCTACCCAGAATTGCGGCAGCAGTTGATCAAGGCTGATTTGTGGCCGCAAGGCCGCATGGCTCGACTGGCCTGCTATTTGGCGGGTATGGGGGCGGTGCTGTTCGCGCTCGAGATGCTTCTCGACCTCTTTGCCCGGTCCTGGGGCGAACATTTGGGAGGATGGGTCTGGTTTCTGGCGTTCCTCTCGAGTGTGTTGTTTGCCGTTCTCCTTTTCCGCTGGCTGCGGCGAAGAATCCTGTGGCGCCTGCGCAACCGGCTGATCGTGACCTACGTGTTCATTGGTGTGATTCCCGCCGTGCTCCTGGTAACGATGGCGTTTGTCACGCTCTATGGACTGGCCGGACAGTTCGCCGTATTTCTCGTAACGTCGGAAATTCATTCTCAACTGAGGAGTCTTGAAGCAGCCAACGCGGCGGTCAGCAACGAACTGGCGGCGCGTTTGCAGCGCGGAGATAGTCCTGCCGCGGAGTCCCTGGCCGGACTGAGGAAGCGCGATCCATCCTGGGGCCGGCGGCGGGTGTGCGCCTGGTACGGAGAAAAGCCGCTGCCCCTGTGCAGCGAATTCAAGGGGCCGGAGTTGGCACGCCCGGCATTCGTGAAGGACCGATTCCGCGACATCGTCCGCGATCACAACGAATTGCACCTGCGTGTGGCGACGTCGCTTCCGGTGGGTTCGACTACCCTGACCGTGGTGACCAGCGAGCCGTTCGACAAAGAACTGGTCGGGAACATCGCCAACGATCTTGGTGAAATCACGCTTTTCTCCTCAGGCGTCATGACGTTCAAAGATACTCCTCCGAACAGCACTGGTGGCTCGGTAAGTCCATCGGAGTCCGGGGCCCGCACCGCCTCGGCATCAGTCAACCCGCAAAAAGACCAGGGCAGAATCACCTTCAGCGAGAACAAGCAGGGCACAACCGTCCAGGTCGACCAACAAGTATTGCAACCTACTTTCACCGTGGGCTCTCTGCCCAGCGCGGCAGACAAGCTGGATTTCGAGATTCCCCTCGCGGGAACCTCTCTTTCGGTAATTGACTGGGACAGCGGGAAGTGGCAAAGGAGTGCGCTCATACGAGTTCGCACTCGCCCCTCGGTCTTGTACGGCCATTTATTCGCGGCCCTGGGAGAATTCGTGCAGGGCGTGGCGTACATCCTGATCGGGGTAGGAATTTTCTTCACCATCATCGAACTGATCGCGCTGTTCATCGGCACGCGCATGACCCGCACGGTAACGGCCGCCGTGGCGCAACTGCATGACGCCACCAGGCACGTGGACCGCGGCGATTTCAGCCACCGCATCCCGGTGAAATCGAGCGACCAGCTTGCGGACCTAGCGCTCTCGTTCAACTCCATGACCGCCTCCATCGAGAAGCTGATCCAGGAGCAGAAGGAAAAGCAGCGCCTGGAGAACGAACTGGCGATCGCTCAAGAGGTGCAGGCGCAGCTGTTTCCGCGCCAGGTTTCGGAACTCGAGTCGCTTGAGGTCCACGGATTCTGCCGTCCCGCACGCACGGTCAGCGGAGATTATTACGACTTTCTGTCGGCCAGTTCGCACAAGCTGATCCTGGCAGTCGGCGACATCAGCGGAAAAGGAATTTCCGCTGCCTTGTTGATGGCGACGATCCACTCGGCCGTGCGCGCTTACAGCGTGGAGAATTTGCCCCAGATGCGGGAACCAGTGGCCGTGGGAGCGGTTGCCGGCGCTGGCAGGGTGATGGCGGCATGGCCGGAAGGTGTGGAGGTTTCCCCCGGCGCGTTACTGAGCCTGCTCAACCATCAGCTTTACGAAAGCACTCCCCCGGAAAAGTATGCCACGCTGTTCCTGGGAATCTACGACGGACGTTCGCACCACTTGACCTACAGCAACGGCGGGCACCTGCCTCCTATTTTGATCGGGAAAGATGGCACAATCCGAAGGCTGGAAGCCGGAGGTACGGTCGTCGGCCTGTTCGACAATATGACTTACGACGAAGGCTCCGTCGAAATGCATCCCGGCGAAATCTTTCTGGCGTACAGCGACGGCGTGACTGAACCGGAGAATGATTTCGGCGAATTTGGCGAACAGCGGCTGATTGATCTCGTCCGCGAGAACCGTGATCTGCCGTTGCCGCAAATCAGCCAGATCGTGACGATGGCGGTGGACACATGGATCGGCGATAATGAACAGCCAGACGATGTGACTCTGGTCCTGGCTCGGGCGCGATAGCGTCGTGATGCATTAGGACCTCGGGTCACTGCGCAGAACGCGTGCTGGCCGGGCGCTGCGGCGGGAGTAAAGTTGACAGAACACGCACCATGCAATAACTTGGTGCCTCGGTATTTGCAAATTCGTACGCGGGAGTAGCATAACCACGGCAATGCGCCGGGGCTCCATCCCGGAGATGACGGTTCGAAACCGTTCCTCCCGCCCCAGTTCTTATCGAGTGAGGCCTCCGGGCCTCATATTTTTTGTCTTTTCCACCGCCCTTGCTTGAACAGGATCGCGCTCGCGCCGGCGATCGCAGCCTCGGCGACCACAATCGCCCAGAACGCGCCGCTCGACGCCATCCGCATGCGAATCGCCAGCCAATAGGCGAGGGGAATCTCCAGCAGCCAGAACCCGAAGAAATTCACGACGGTTGGGGTGATGGTGTCTCCCGCGCCATTGAACGCCTGCAACATGACCATGCCGTAGGCGTAGCCGATATTGCCGTAGCTGAGGATGCGCAGGCAGGAGGCAGCCAGCGGCAACACGACAGCGTCATTCGTAAATAGACCAACCACCGGCTCTGCGAACAGGACGAAGAGGACTCCTACCGTACCCAGGAAAAGCATGTTGTAGAGGCCGGTGCGCCAGACCGCAGTCTCGGCGCGATCGGGCTTGCCCGCACCTAGATTCTGTCCCACCAGCGTAGCGGCCGCATTGCTCAAGCCCCACGACGGCAAGATCACAAAGATGACAATGCGGATGGCGATGGTGTATCCGGCGAGAGCGGCCGCGCCGAAAATGCTTACGATGCGCACCAGTCCGAGCCAACTGGTGTGCGCGATGGCGAACTGCAGAATCCCGGTCAGGGACACGCGGACCAGCTTCCACAGGACGTCGAAGCGGACGTGAAGCTGTCGCGTCAGGATGCGAATCCGCTCCGTCCCTTTCAGAAGGCGATAGAACTGGTAGATCACTCCGATGCTACGCCCAGTGAATGTCGCCAGCGCCGCGCCCGTGACGCCCATCCTTGGGAAAGGCCCCCAGCCGAAAATCAGGCAAGGGTCGAGCACCAGGTTGATGATGTTCGACACCCAGAGCAGGCGCATGGCGATGGCCGCGTCTCCGGCGCCGCGGAAGATGGCGTTGTTCAGAAAGAGCAGAAGCACCGCACAGCTGCCGCCCAGGCAGATTCTGGTGTAACCACTGCCCACCGAGACGATTTCCGGAGAGGCGCCCATCAAATGCAGAAGGCGCGGAGCCAGCAACAGGCATGGCAACCCAATCGCCAGCGAGACGATTAGGCCAAGAGCAATGGCCTGCACTGCAGCAACAGCCGCACCCTCGGGATCTTTTTCCCCGATGCGCCGCGCCACCATTGCGGTGGTCGACAGACTGAGTCCCATGCCCACGGCGAACACCAGGCTCAGCATCGACTCGGTTAACCCTACGGTAGCCACGGCGTTGGCCCCGAGGCGTCCCACCCAGAGCACGTCCACCACCGCAAACAGCGACTCCAACACCATCTCCAGAACCATGGGTACAGCCAGCAGGAGAATGGCGCGGTTCAAACTTCCGGCGGTGTAATCCTGATGAGAGCCGCGAACCGCCTCCACCAGCGAAGACCATAGGGAACGCTGGGGCTGGACAGCAGTCGAAATCGCTTCCATAAAAGCCAAGCTTTCCGCACCCGCCTCGAGCGACGTGCAGGAGGCGGCGCAAGCAAGACAACAATGAAACATCAATCAGGGAGCCCACTGTGCAGCGGGCGAACAGGATGGCGAGTTAGCGCGGGTTGAACATCGAAGTTCCTCAGCTTGGATCGGTTCGAATTGCGGGTTCCCACAGAACCGAACAGCGTGGATTTTACCCCAAGTTCCCGGCCGCTGCCAACAAAAACAAAAGCGGCGGATGGTCGGAGGTCCATCCACCGCGTCCTCAGGAGGTATGAGTGATGTTCGCTACAACCATGCTAGCCCCGCATCGCGACGAGGAGTGAGATCACCAAGGTACTTTCGGAGGTCATCGGCGCATCGAGAGTCCGGTTTTGGGAACGATCCCATTCCGGAAATCGCACTTCTTTACTTCTTCACTTCACTTCTTCGGCAGAACCAGCACCCGCGCCGAGAACGCCCCATTCTTCAGCATGCCGCCGAGAATCAGCGGCCCAAGCGGCGTTGACAGGACACCACGACCGTCGGCGCGCACGTCAAAGGTGTCCTCGGTAATCGTCTCCCAGCGGCCGCCATGCAGTTCAAAAACAAATGTCACCGGGGAGATCTCTGAAAGTTTGCCGTCGGAATCCATGCCCTTGAAGTCGTGCGGAGTTGTGGTGCCTCCGGAGAACAGGATCCTGTGATCGTGCGCCCCCGCGCCCGCCGCGATGCCGAACCGCCCCGGCCCGGGATGCGCGGGCAGTTTGCTCCATTCGATTTTGTTCGGATCCTTGTGGTCGATCTTGCCCATCCAGCACTCGTCGGACGCGACGTACGAAGCGCCACCGGCTGGGTTTTTCCTCGCACCATCGACGAAGACAATGGTCTCGTCCGCCAGGCCACCGGCATGACCGAAGACGGGAGTTCCGGGAAATGGTGTTGCCTGGCTCCATGTATTCTTCTCGACATCGTAGACCTGAACATTATTGACCGGACCGTTTTTTGATTTCCCACCCACCAGATAAATGAAGCGGTCATGAGTCATACCGATCACCGCGCTGTCCACTGCGACGGGAATGTCCGCTCCCCGGTACCAGCGATGGTCTTCGGGCACGAACGAGTTCACGTCCGCGACCGTCGTCTCGACCCCCTGGCCGTCGATGGTGTATCCCCCGAAAACAAAGACCTGCCCCTTGGCGCCCACCGCGGACGCAGCCAAACGTCCGGCAACTCCCGGCACCGGACGGCTTTCGACCCACTTCCCCGACTTGAACCGCAGGACATACATCTTGGCGGAGATGTCGTCCCAGGTTTTCTTGGTGCCGATGCCCATGAGCGAATAGATTTCAAGCCCATTCTGGAGCGAGGCGACCGCGTTGCTGGACACAGCGACGGGCATGGGCGGAATTTTCCCTTGATCGGCCGCCAGCAGGAAAACGGCGCACAGCACCGGGAGGAGGAAGACAACCAGTTTTTTCATCGGTGAGATATTACGTCTTCGAACGCGCGGTGGCAAAGACGGCTTGGGCTAAAACCAGGTTTTGCGCCGGTATTCCCGGTATGCATCCCCGAACGCGGCTTCCAGGACGCGAGCCTCCCGGCGAGCCCGCAGGGTCTGAGCGACGATTACGGCAGCCAGGACGAACCACCCCTCAGGCCTCCCCAGGATTAGGATCAGCCCCGTGATCATCACCATGCCGAACACATAAATCGGATTACGGATTTTCGAATAGAGCCCCGTAATGACCAGCGCGTGAGCCTCTGGCTTGATCGAAAATGACCTGCCCAGCTGGTAGCGTGCAACCCCAATAAAGCTCAAACCCACAACAACCAAGACAGTGCCGACATAGCGGGTCGCGTTCCACGGACCGGACCATGTGATCAAGAACCAAAACAAGCCCAGCACCGCCACGATCTGAAATCCGATGAAGGCGAGGATATGCCGGTCTTCCATTCCGATTCGATTCCCAGTTCGTCTACTTCACTAACCCCTGGCGCACGCCGTGAATAAAGTCGGTGTAGGCAGGCGTTTGTCCGTTGGCGCGCATGTGGGTAGCGATTTGCCCCCGATGATAGGCCGAATGCAGGATCACATGAGTCAGGACGTCGACGATCGTACTCGTCCACGCCTCGCCCTTGCTGTTCTTGTAAGAGATGGACTGAGAGACGTCTCCTGCGGTGATCAGATCGAGAAATTCGAGCCAGAGCGCGCCCAGTGTGGCCGCTTCTGCTTCACATTGCGCGAGATCCGGCTCGGGCCATACCGGGATGCTCTGCGGCTGCTGTTTCAGCCGCTCCAGCCACACCCGCTCCGCCGCAAGAATGTGCGACATCAGCTGCAACGATCGCTCGTTCGCGCCGCCAGAGGCTCGGATCGCGTTCAAGACTTCCCGGTTCGCCCATTCATCGTAGGCGAATTGGCGGCGTAGATAGTCAGCAAGATTCACGAAACAGCCTCCGTCGCGTTGTTGCCCGCGACTCAACCAATGTAATTGGTCGCGCTGCCGCAGGCAAAGTTGTAATGATCCTTTCACATTTCAGGACTAGACTGCTTGGTTGAGTTGCGCCCCAGTCAGAGAATGCCACGAAAAGCGCCAGCGTCACGAAATGCCGGAGCCGAGGAGGAAGGTGCGAGCGCTCGTCCCGCCAAGACCGCAGCTGAACCAAAACTAGGCGGGCCGGACGATTTGGCGCGTCTCGCTTTGAAGGCCTGCCTGATCGCCCGCGACGCCGCATTCAACGTCCGCGACTTGCTCACCCATTCTTCTCGCATGGCTTTCCTGGCCATCAAGGATTGCGAAAAGGAACTCGACCTGATCGAGCGGCAGATCGACGAGCGCTTGCCTGCGGCCATTACTCGGGTGAATGAGGTGCGGGCCCGCCAATTGCTCTCGACTTTGAAATCCACGACCGACCTCGAGCGCATCGGCGATCTGGTCATGAGCGTAGCCATGCGGGTGCAGGCGCGGACCTCAAAAATGGCCGCAGCCGATGTGCGCCAGCTGGTGGAGATGTCGGCGGTGCTGCGCGACATGCTCGATCTGGTTCACCAGGGGTTCTCCACGCTCGATCTGGAATGTGCCCGCAAGGTGTTGCAGATGGACAAAGAGATCGACCGCGTATGTCATGGCCTGTTCCAGAAGCATCTGGCGGAGACCGTAGCGCAGGGCGATACCACAGGTTTCGATGTGCTCCTGATGGCTCAAGCCCTGGAACGCGCGGGGGACCACACCACGAACCTCGCCGAGGACCTCTACAGCCTGATCGAAGGCCGCAGCCTGCGGCATGTGCCCAAGAAGAAGGCTGCGAACTAGGCCGTTCTCAGTTCTCAGTTCTCAGTTCTCAGAAAAGACAAAACAAGCAGTCGATTAAGCGTCAAGGGCGGAAAACCTCAATTCCCAAACATGGCGCCAAAGCGGGCCTGAATCGCGAATTTTTGCTGAGAACTGAGAACTGCCCTTTACAAATTCATCGTTCATTAACACACCGGAAACATTCGCGCAACATTGACCCCATACAGTCTTGGAGTGTGCCCTCCCCTTGGGAAGTCCTGTGACTTCGTGGGGCCTGAAGTAAAGAATGCATCAGCCAGCCGAATTCCACGAACGGACAGGGAACTCGAGCAGTCAGGCTGCGTTTCGTCCCATCATCTTTGTCGTCGAAGATGACGAGGACATCGCGCGCCTCATCTCCCACAATCTGCAGGCGGCCGGGTTCGAGGTGCAGAGTTTCGTCAGCGGCGCTTCGGTGCTCACCGAGGCGGTGCGGGAAATGCCTGTGCTGTTCCTGCTCGATGTGATGTTGCCCGGGACCGACGGCTTCGAACTCTGCCGCCACATCCGCCAGACGCCCGCCCTTTCGGCGATCCCCATCATTTTTCTCACCGCAAAGACCGCGGAGGCCGATCGCGTCAAGGGGCTGGAACTAGGCGGCGACGATTACATCACCAAGCCGTTCAGCCCGCGCGAACTGGTAGCGCGCATTCGCAGCGTGCTGCGCGGTCTAGGTCAGGTGCCAGCTGCCGGCGAAGTGCTACGACTGGGCGAACTGGAAATTGACGTCTCCTCTATGACCGTCCAGGTGCAGGGCCGCAACGTCCTCACGACCGTGCGCGAATTCCGCCTGCTGGAACACCTGGCGACGCATCGGGGCCGCGTCCTGACCCGCGACCAACTGCTCGATGCCGTCTGGAAAGAGACTCCCTTCGTCACCCCACGATCCATCGACGTGTACATCCGACGCCTGCGCGAGAAGATTGAACTCGACCCCCGCCATCCCCAATACCTGAAGACTCTGCGGGGTATTGGCTACCGTTTCGAAGTGCCGAAATAGAGCGGACGTCCACAGATACCATCCTTGTGTCATCCTGAGCGAAATGTTCGTCCGCGAAAGCGGGCGAACACGCAGTCGAAGGATCCCTGCACTCAAGATTCAGCATCCGCAATCTCGGGGAGTTACTTCAAATCAAGAAGCCACAGCAAACTCGTTCCACATCCATGCCACCGTAAGCGAGTTAGGGATCCTTCGACTCCGAGGCTGGTCCGCTTCGCGAACCAGCCTCTCCGCTCAGGATGACACGACAAGGTGATTGTCGTTTCCCACTCTTTTCGTCCCACCGTTCCCGCCGCGTCGTTTATTCTGCCTACATCCTTACATGGCCTCCAACAAGCCCAAACCGCTCTGGAAAGCTGACGATCAGCACGCCCGCCTCGCCGAAGTCATCGCCCATTCGGACGAACCCGCGAAAGATAACCCGCTGCGCCGCGACGTTCGCTCGCTGGGCGCGATTCTCGGACAAGTTCTGGTGGAGCAGTCCGGCCAAGACCTATTCGAATCCGTGGAAGAACTGCGGCGTCTGCTGATCGAACATCGCGAGACGGTGCGCCAGCGCCCGGAGCAGGCCTCTTCGCCCGAACTCATGGTCAAGGCGCAAGAGATTGTCTCCCAGATGGACTTGCCGCGCGCCTACCAGGTCACCAAGGCTTTCGCGACTTACTTTGAACTCACCAATCTCGCCGAGACCAACCACCGCAGGCGCCGCCGCCGCGCGGGAAAATTGGATCGCGAACATCCTCCGCTGCCCGGTTCCTTTCGCGGGACGCTCGTGCGCATGAAAGAAGCTGGAATCTCGGCAGACAATGCCGTCGCCGCGCTCGGCCTGATTGCGATCACCCCGGTCTTCACGGCCCATCCCACCGAGGTTGCCCGGCAAACCGTCCTGCTGAAACGCCGCCGCATCGCGCAGGAACTTGAACGTCTCGACCGCCTTCCGCTCACGGCGGAAGAAGCGGAAGACTGCGAGAACAATATCCGCGCGGAAGTCACGTCTCTGTGGCAGACCGACGAAGTCCGCATGGCGAAGCCCACGGTCGATGATGAGATCCGCATGGGCCTGCGCTACTTCCGGCTGTCGCTGTTCGACGCGCTTCCGAAAATCTATGGCGAAATCGCGGAATCCTTCCGCGACGTCTATGGGCTCGACCTCGACGAGGCGGCCGTGCCTAACCTTGTGCATTTCGGCTCGTGGATCGGTGGAGACCGCGACGGCAATCCGCTGGTCAAGCCGGATTGCATTCGCGGTGCGCTGGAGATGGCCCGTGGCCTGATCCTTCGCGAATATCTCAACGACGTTGAGTCTATGAGCGACCGCCTCAGCTCTTCGCGCCGGCAAGTGGGAGTCTCCGCAAACCTGCTTTCCCGCTTGAAGCATTACGAACGCACGATTCCGGGCGTGCACCTGGCGTGGGGGCCGCACAACAGATCAGAGAGTTATCGCCGCTTTCTCTCCTACATGTTTCACAAGCTGCAACAGAGCCGAGACGCCGTGGACGCGCCCGCCGCCTACCGCAGCGCCACAGAGTTTGAAGACGATCTGCTGCTGGTGGAGAGCAGCCTCCAGTCCAATCGCGGAGAACGGCTGGCACGAACCTATGTCGGTTCCTTGCTGCGGAAAGTGCGCACGTTCGGCTTTCAGCTGCACACGCTCGACATCCGCCAGCATGCCCGCGTGCACGCCCATGTAATCGAGGAACTTGGCCCTACGCCCGACCGCAGTACAAACTCCGCCGAGAGTCGCGAGCTTCTCGATACCTTTCGCACCATCGCCAAACTCAAACGAACTTATCCCGCCGAGTCCATTCGGCACTACATCGTCAGCGGCGCGGAATCCGAGGACGACGTCTTGGCCGTGGTCCGTCTCGCGAAGACAGCCGAAGTTCAGGTGGCGGGATCGGCCGATGATCCCGGCTTGATGCCGGTGCCTCTGTTCGAATCCATCGACTCACTCCGCACCGCCGGGGCCGTCATGCGCCGCCTGTGGAGCAATCCCGAGTACCAGCCTCTGCTCGATTCCTGGGGACGGTGGCAGGAAGTCATGCTCGGCTACTCCGACTCCAACAAAGACGGCGGCATGCTCACCAGCACCTGGGAACTCTACAAAGCTCACCGTGAGTTGCATCGAGCGGCACAGGAAAATGGAGTGAAGCTGCGTCTCTTCCACGGCCGCGGCGGAACGGTCGGCCGCGGCGGAGGCCCTACGCATGCCGCCATCCTCGCGCAGCCACCGGGATGTTTTTCCGGACACATTCGCATCACCGAGCAGGGCGAAGTGCTCAACTGGAAATATGCGGACCCGGTTCTCGCCGAATGGAATCTGGAATTGATGATCGCTGCGAGTATGGAAACATTGACCCTGCACGGCGAGCAGAACTCCCAGCATCCACCACTCTGGGAAGAAGCGGTCGAAGAGATGTCGCAAGAAGCGTACCGGGTCTATCGCCGCGAAATCGCCGACAATCCCGACGTGCTGGAATATTTCGAGCAGGCCACTCCGGTCAATGAACTGGACACGGCGCGCATCGGATCGCGCCCCTCGCGCCGTACCAAGGGCCGACGGCTGGAAGATCTGCGCGCCATTCCGTGGGTCTTCGGCTGGATGCAGAGCCGCCACGCCGTGCCGGCATGGTTTGGCGTGGGCCATGCCCTGGAGCAATTCGCAAAGAGCGGTCCAGGGCACGAGCAACTTCTGCGCCAAATCGCGCGCGGCTTTCCGGTGTTTTCGGAACTTCTCCGCAACGTGGAACTGGGCATGGCCAAAGCCGATCTCGGCATCGCCCGCGACTATGCCGGACTGGTCAAGAACGCGGCGCTGCGAAAACGAGTCTTCTCCATGCTGGAAGAGGAATTTCTGCGCTCCCGCCGCATGATTCTCCGCGTGACTGGCCAGCGGGAACTGTTGGGGCGCAATCGCGTGCTGGCCCGCTCCATCCGCTTGCGCAATCCCTACGTCGATCCCATGAGCCTGATTCAGGTGGAACTGTTGCGGCGCAAACAGCAGGGACAGCAAAGCTCGGACCTTGAGTATCCGCTGGGCGCAACCATCAACGGCATTGCCGCCGGCCTGCACAACACCGGCTAGAACTTCCAGGAAGAACCGCCGCCTTCAGTTGTGTGAAGGCGGCTATTCTTTTGTCGCGTCGTTGGCAACGGCTGGGGTCGAGACTTCGGGCGACACCTTCTTCTTCAGCGGTTGCTTGGCTGCTTCGGCCCGCTTCCGCTCCTGGTATCGGCGGTCGTGAGATTGTTGATCGGACGCTTGTTTCTTCATACCTCCATCATGTCACAGATCGCCCCGCCCGTATTCCCACTCATGTGGCGACGGCCGCCTCGGCCGTCCAACCGAAGCGAGGCCGAGCGCCCCACAGAGGCTCACCGGTTAATATCCTCCTTCGCCTGCAGCCGCTTCGCTAAGCCTTCCAGCGCAGTCTTATTGGCATCGGGAGCCCCAGTCATCGAGAGCTTGATTTCTTTCACCGCGTTGTCAAAATCTCCCTGCGAACTGTAAACCCGCGCCATGCCAAGATGCGAAGTCCAAAAGTCGGGGAACTTCTTGGCGTTCGACCGGAAGACCACAATGGCCTCATCCTGTTTCTTTTCTCCCTGCAGCCCCCGCGCATATACGTACAGTTGCAGCGCGTTGGCCATCCCGAGCGCTTTATCTCGAGCGACTTCCGCATCCTGCTTTCGTCCCATGGCTTCCAGAATGTGCGACTTGTTCATCACATTGTCGTAGCGCTCTTCGGCCTGAATCGATAGCTCTTCATCCTTCAGCGCTTCATCAAGATCGATCTTGTTGGCCAGGAAATAGCCGGCCGCATCATCCCACCCTTCCCAGTAATACTGGTTGAGCCCGTGCAATTGCCGGTGAATGCTGGCAACGACGAGATCGTTCACTTTGACCTGGACTTTGAACGGGACCGCAACCTTATCCCAGCGCATGGTGACGACCGCCGAGTCCGGCTTGACCTCGTCGAAATCATAGGCAAGCGCGTCGTGGAGTTCGGTCGCTTGTGGCTTCACGTTGACGCGCAGAGCATCTTCTTCCTGCTTGTAGGTAAAGCTTCCCCACGAGGTGGCGTTCTTCGAGAAGATTACAGTCCACTGGTTCTCGCCCGGGATCATGTGCAGGCCATAGGTTCCCTTATCGAGTGCCTGGCCTTCAATCGTGACTGGATCGGTGAACGTGATGGTTGTATTTTCGTTTGCGCCGGCGCGCCACACTTGTCCGTAAGGAGCGAGTTTGCCCCAAATCTGGCGCCCGTTGGCGAGCGGCCGATGATAGTTCACGGTAATGTCAGTGATGCCAATGCGCTGCATCACTACGGCATGCTGGCTCTGCCGCGGCAGATCGAGCATCAACGTTTCGCCAGTGGCAGTCTGGGCCTGACTAAAACTTGTGATCAACAAAACACCGGAGAACAAAGCAAGCAGACGAACTCTGTGCATAGGGAAGCTCCTTTTTCGCGGCAGGAATCGCACCGCCGAGTCGGTCACAACGTGGATGGAAGAACAGGGATTGAGCACGAGCGTTTCGTTGTGATGGCTTGGACGCACGGCAGGCTCCAAGGTAAGCAGTTACGCGGCAGGCACTCGCGCCTTCGTAGATTTCCGCAAGCGATCTTGGCAGTGAAAAGCTTTTTAAAACTCCCGGCTTGACAAACTCAGTCCCCCGGCGCAGAATTCTTAAAGGCGAATAAAAAGCGAAAACGCCTCCGCGGCTCCAATCTGTGTACCAGCCCCGGCGTTCCCTGAAATCTTCCGAGGAATCTTATGTCTTCCGCAGTGGTTTCCACTTCGGCGGCCCTGGGCCGCCCTTTTGTCTTTGATGCCAAAGCAGTTTCGGAAGTGTCTCTGCCTTCTGAGCCGGCCGAGGGTCGTCCACCCCAACGAGTCCGCCCGGGCCTGTCTGGCGCAACGGCCGATCCCAGGCTGGCACACGTAACTCCAGCTTCCCAGCTAGATATTCGTCCAGCGCCAGAGATGGTTTCGAGCGGCATCCCTGCCATCGACACCCTGACCGGCGGCCTGCCCCGCGGATGCCTGACCGAAATCTGCGGCCCCGCCTCCTCAGGCCGCACCACCTTACTTCTGGCCGCCTTGGCCGCCGCCACGCAACGCGGAGAATTCTGCGCCGTCGTCGACGCCAGCGACGCGCTCGACCCGCAATCTGCGATGGCAGCCGGCGTGGAACTGGACCGACTGCTGTGGGTGCGCTGCGGAGACAGTTCACCACAGAGACACCCTTCGACTGCGCTCAGAGCTTGCCCTGAGCCTGCCGAAGGGGCAAGCTCCGCCACAAAGAAAACAATCTCAAAGGATCGATCAAGCGACGGGTGCCCCATTTCTCGCGCGTCTTTTGCGCGAGAAGTGGGGACTTCCTCCCAACCCGCTTCCGACTTTAACTGCATCAATTCGCGGCAGTCTGAGCACTGTCTAGAGCAAGTCCTGCGCGCCACCGATCTGCTGCTCGAAAGCGGAGGCTTCGGCCTGATCGTCCTCGATCTCGGCGATCTGCCACAACAGGCCGCCCGCCGCATTCCGCTGACCACATGGTTCCGCTTCCGCCGCGCGGTAGAAAACAAGCCCACAATTCTGCTGGCGATTGAGCACCACCCCATCGCCGGAAGCTGCTCTTCCCTGCTACTGCAGCTGGGCGATCCGTCCGCGGCTGATCCCGACAATATCGGCCCCACGCACGCGCAATTGTTAACCGGCCTGGATATCACCGCGGAACTCATTCGCTCTCGTCTGGATCGGAAACCTGCACGCTCCGTCATGTTCGAAACCAAAACCGCCTGGGCTGGATGAATCCATTCCACGCAATGGCTCAAAATCATTGCCGTTCGCCTGCATCTACGTTCCGAATTTCCCCGTGGCGGCTGCCTTGCGCGCCGAACCGGAACTGCAGGCGCGCCCCGTCGCCATTCTCGAAGGCAAACCTCCACTGGAAAAAACCATCGCGGTCAATGAAAAAGCCGCCCGCATGGGCATTGCGCCGGGCATGACCAAGGCCCAAGCCGAACTGTGCTCGGAACTCGCATTGCGCACTCGCTCTGCTTTGCAGGAATCCGCCGCGCACGCCGCCTTGCTTGATTGCGCTCAGTCGTTCTCTCCGTGCGTGGAAGACGCCGCCTGCGACACCGCTCTGCTCGATCTCGCCGGCATGGAATCTCTTCTCGGGCCGCTGCCGGAAATTTCCCGCGCCATCCACCACCGCGCAACCGCGCTCGGACTCGCAGCCCATGTTGCCGTAGCCTCCAATCCCGACGCGGCCGTGCTCGCCGCTCGCGGATTTCCTGGCGTCACCGTAATTCCCGCTGGCAAAGAAGCCGAGCAATTGGGCCCCTTGCCCACGGAAGTGTTGTTCGCCGACCGGGTGGAAGGAGATCCCCAAAAAGCCGCTGCCCGCCTGCTGGAAACCCTCGACCGCTGGGGCATACGCAACCTGCGTGGACTGGCCGCGCTGCCGGAAGTTTCGCTCAGCGAACGTCTTGGACAAGAAGGTCTGTGTCTGCAGCAGTTGGCCCGAGGCACGGCTTCGCGCACGCTGGTCCCTGTCGAGACGCCGCCGGTCTTTGAAGAAGCAGTCGAACTCGAGCATCCGATCGTCCTGCTCGAGCCTCTGGCCTTCCTGCTGAATCGCCTGCTCGATCAAATCTGCGCAAGGTTAGGTTCGCGCGCGCTGGCCACGCAGGAACTGCGCCTCACTCTGGAACTCGAAAGCTTCTCTGCGATCAATCAGCAATCAAAAATCAGCAATCAACAATTTCTTCGTACCTTGCGCTTGCCTCTTCCCATGCTCGACTCCAAAGTTTTTCTCAAATTGCTGCAACTGGATTTGAATGCACATCCCCCAGGAGCACCCATCATGAAGATCCATCTTGCCGCCGAACCCGCGCGTCCACGATCGGCGCAGGGCGGGCTGTTCCTGCCGCCCTCACCGGAGCCGGAAAAACTGGAACTCACCCTCGCCCGCATCGCCGGGATGGTCGGCGAAAACAAGGTAGGCGCGCTGGAGTTGCTCGATACGCACCATCCGGACGGCTTTCGCATGCGCCGTTTTGTGGCTGAAGTCGCGCGCAAAACTCCGCAGAAGAAGACTCCAGATTCGGCAGCCGCAACCGCCGCTGTCACCGCCCTGCGCCGCTTCCGTCCGCCCTTGCGAGTAAACGTAACTTTGGAAAACGGCCACCCGGAGCGCGTAGCGTGCCCAAAGAAAAAAGAAGTGCAGGGAGACGTTCTCTGGAAAGCCGGCCCCTGGCGCGCCTCCGGCGACTGGTGGGAGCGCGAAGCCTGGTCGCGTGACGAGTGGGACCTAGCCCTGCGCAACGGCAATGCCGTCTCTTTCTACCGCCTCGTGCACGATCTGTTAGGTGGCGGCTGGTTCGTAGAAGGAACCTATGACTGAACTTGTAGCGCCGGCGTCCCGCCGGCTGTCGCGGGGGCGTCCCCGCCCCCGCACCGGCCCCGGGAAAAAACCGGCAAGTTTTGCGGCGCCGCAAGCAGTGGCGGCGGGACGCCGCCACGACAGCC